>Ga0308169_10005317_pt1 | contig 11751 bp, 11 predicted proteins | sample PhyBR1_2_FD_202139 | JGI IMG/M metagenome (GOLD analysis project Ga0308169, IMG submission 202139) | Phyllosphere microbial communities from UC Gill Tract Community Farm, Albany, California, United States - DLSLSB.R1 | ecosystem: Host-associated > Plants > Phyllosphere > Unclassified | place... | reverse complement strand
ATTGCCTACCGCGTCCATCCCGACACCGGCCAGGTGATGGTGCCCGACGCCATGCTGGGCAAGGTGCGCATGCTGCTGGCGTCGAAAGGCGTGACGGCGCAGCTGCCGGCCGGACTCGAGCTGATGGACAAGAACGATCCGCTGGGCGTATCGCAGTTCGTGCAGGACGTGCGCTTCCGCCGCGGCCTGGAAGGCGAGCTGTCGCAAAGCATCATGTCGCTTGACGCCATCGCCTCGGCACGGGTGCACCTGTCGATTGCCAAGTCGACCTCGTTTGTGTCGAGCGACGGCGACAAGTCGTCCGCTTCGATCGTGGTGGCGCTGAAACCGGGCCGCACGCTGGCGCCCGAGCAGATTGCCGCCGTGATCAACATGGTATCCGGCAGCGTGGCCAGCCTGGCACCGACACGCGTGAGCCTGGTTGACCAGGCCGGCAATCTGCTGTCGGCCCATATCGATCTGGCTGACGGCTTTGACGCCACCTCGGCAGGCAATGAAGGCGCCAAGCGCATCCAGGATGACATCCGCCGCAACGTGATGGGCCTGCTCGGTCCGGTCATTGGCGAGGACAACTTCAAGCTCAGCGTCACGGCCGCCGTCAACAACGACCGCGTCGAGGAAACCCTGGAAAAATATGGCGAAGCCCCGAAAGTAACCAGCGAAGCGATGCGCGAGGAAATGGACCGCAACCGCACCGTGGCCGGCATACCGGGCAGCCTGTCGAACCGCCCACCGGCAGCTGCCGTACCAGGCCAACCTGAGGCCCCGGCAGACGCCGCAGCCAAACCCGATGACGGCACCGCGCGCAAGAACGCCACCACGCGCCAGTACGCGTATGACCGCAGCATCACCCAGATCAAGCGCAGTCGCGGCAGCCTGGAAAAACTCAGCGTGGCCGTGGTGCTCAACAGCGCTGCGGCGCCCGACGCCAAGAGCGGCTGGACGCCGGCCGAACTGGCCAATATCGAAAAAATGCTGCGCACTGGCCTTGGCATCAATGCGCAGCGCGGTGACAACCTGAGTCTGACCGCCCTGCCCTTCCCGGCCAAGCCACCGCTGGCGCAGTGGTGGGAGGAGCGCGACACGGTGGTCGATTTCAGCAGCTGGCTGCTGTATGCACTGGGTGCTGTGCTCGGCTACTTCCTGGTGCTGCGCCCGCTGCTGCGCCTCTTGACCTCGCGCCTGGCTCCGCCAGAACTCAAGCAGATCGACCCGGCTGTCGCCTTGCCAGGCAAAGGCGTCGCCGCAGCAGGTGGCGCTGGCATGGCCGATGCAGCCGCAGGCACCCAGGCCCTCGGCCTGAATGGCCTGCCGGCACTGGAAGGCATGCCGGCCACTGGCGGCTCGATGCCGGTGGTGCCGCTGCTGGAAAACTATGATCTGCCACCGCCAGGCTCGGCCGTCGACGTGATGGTCGACCATCTGAAAGTGCTGGCTGAAAAAGAACCCGAGCGTGTCGCCGAAGTCGTCAAACAATGGATGCAGAAAAATGGCCGAACTCAACAACAATAATTTCCCTGACGACGAGCAAGATGACGACGTCAGCCTGGCTCCGGTAGAGCAGGCAGCCATCGTGCTGCTCAGCATCGGTGAAGAACAGGCCGCCGCCGTGCTGCGCTGCCTGTCGCGCGAAGAACTGCTGGAAGTAACGCAGGTGATGTCGCGCATGAGCGGCATCAAAGTCGAAGCGGTGAAAACGGCGATGCAGACTTTCTTTGACGATTACCGCCAGCAAAGCGGCGTGCATGGCGCCTCGCGCAGCTATCTCAAGCGCTCGCTGGACATGGCGCTGGGCAGCGATATTGCCAACAGCGTGCTCAACAACATTTACGGCGACGCCATCCGTCCGAAAATGGCGCGCCTGCAGTGGGCTTCGCCAAAGTGGCTGGCCGAATACATCGTCAACGAGCATGTGCAGATGCAGGCCGTATTCCTGGCCTTTTTGCCGCCCGCGCTGGCCGGCCAGATTCTCGAAGCGCTGCCAGACGAAGGGCGCGACCTGGTGCTGCTGAACCTGGCGCGTCTCGATGAGATCGACCGCGACCTGCTGGTCGAACTCGACGAGCTGGTCGAACGCTGCCTGGGCACGCTCGATACGCAAAGCACCAGCGTCGAAGGCATCCGCCAGGCCGCCGAAATTCTCAACCGCATGCCGGGCAACCGCGCCGCGCTGGTCGAGTTGCTGCGTGCACACGACCCTGAGGTGGTGTCGGAAATCGAGCTGAGCATGTACGACTTCCTGATCCTGGCCACGCAAAGCGACGCCACCCTTACCCGCATCCTGGAAGACGTGCCGATGGAACAGTGGGCGATTGCGCTCAAGGGCGCCGAACCGGCGATTCGCGATGCGGTACTCAAAACCATGCCGCGCCGCCAGGCGCAGGCTTTCGAGGACATGATGCGCCGCTCCGGCCCGGTGCCGATGAGCCGTATCGAACAGACGCGCCAGGAAATCATGGCCACCGTCAAGGGCCTGGCCGACGCCGGCGAAATCGAAGTGCAGCTGTTTGCCGAGGCGGTGGTCGAATGAAGCCTTTTCGCGCCTACCGTTTTCCGCCGCTGTCGCAATTCATCGCAGCTGGCCAGCGCGCTACCACCGAAGACACCGACGGCCAGTGGCAGGCGTCGGTGTCGCAGGGCTTTGAGCAGGGCCAGCGCGACGGCTATGAAGTGGGCCTGGTGCAGGGCCAGCAGGACGGTTACGACGCCGGCCGCAACGACGGCGTGGCGCAAGGCCGCGAAGAAGGCCGCAATGAAACGCTGGTCTCGCTGGACCGCCTGGCGCGCCCGGTCGACGCGATCTTGCGCGACCTGAAAAAAGTGCGTGCCGACTACCGCGCCGCCCAGCGCAAGGAAGTAGTCGACCTGGTGGCCAAGGTGGCGCGCCAGGTGATCCGCGCCGAACTGGCGCTGCAGCCGGTGCAGCTGCTGTCGCTGGTCGATGAAACGCTGGCCTCGATGCCACCCACGCGCGAAGAGATCGACGTCTATCTCAATCCGGAAGAATTGAAACGCATCAGCGAACTCGATCCCAAGCGCGCCAAGCGCTGGAATCTGATCGCCGATGCGCGCCTCGATCCGGGCGAGTGCCGCATCAAGGCCGGCGACAATGAAGTCGACGCCGGCTGCCATCAACGCCTGGCCGCCTGCATGGACCAGGTCAGCAACCATCTGGCGCTGGCCGCCGAACACGCTGATCAGGGCGCACCTGCATGATTGCCGACACGCTGCGCAGTTTCGAGATCGGCGACATTCCACTGGCCACGCCCACCGGGCGCCTGGTGGGTGCTTCCGGCCTCCTGCTGGAAAGCGCAGGCTGCCAGTTGCATACCGGCCAGCGCTGCCAGATCGAAACTGTGGGCGGCGAATGGCTCGATGCGCAGGTGGTCGGCTTTCGTGAAAAACTGTCTTACCTGATGCCATTCAAGAAAGCCATCGGCCTGACCACCGGTGCGCGCGTGCTGCCGCTGCCCGACAAGGCCAGCCTGCAGATCGGCGACTCCTGGCTGGGACGCATGGTCAACGGCCTGGGCGAGCCGATCGATGACCTCGGCCGCCTGGGCGGCGAACATGTGCTGGAAGTAACCCCGCCAAAAATCAATCCGCTGAAAAAGCAGCCAGTGGTCGAGCCGCTGGACGTCGGCGTGCGTGCGATCAACAGCATGCTGACCCTGGGCAAAGGCCAGCGGGTGGGCCTGATGGCCGGCTCCGGCGTGGGCAAGAGCGTGCTGCTGGGCCTGATCACGCGCCAGACCGTGGCCGATGTGGTGGTGGTCGGCCTGATCGGCGAGCGCGGCCGCGAGGTGCGCGAATTCGTGGAAAAGTCCCTGGGCGAAGAAGGCCTGAAAAAAGCCGTACTGGTGATTGCGCCGGCCGACGAGTCGCCGCTGATGCGCATTATGGCAACCGAACTGTGCCACGCGATTGCCGCGCATTTCCGCGACCAGGGCAAGCATGTGCTGCTGCTGGTGGACTCGCTGACGCGCTATGCGATGGCGCTGCGCGAAGTGGCGCTGGCGCTGGGCGAGCCGCCGGCCACGCGCGGCTATCCGCCGTCGGTATTTTCCAACCTGCCGCAGCTGGTGGAAAGCGCTGGCAACGGCGCCCACGAAGACGGCAGCATGAGCGCCATCTATACCGTACTGGCCGAAGGCGACGACCAGCAGGACCCGGTGGTCGATACCGCGCGCGCGATTCTCGACGGCCATATCGTGCTCACACGCGAGCTGGCCGAACGCGGCCACTACCCGGCCATCGACGTGGCTGCCTCGATCAGCCGTTGCATGGCGCAGGTGATCGAGCCGGGTCACATGCAGGCGGCGCGCGCCCTGAAAGCGGCGATGGCGCGCCATGCGCGCGTGCGCGACCTGATCCCGCTAGGCGCCTATGTGCCGGGCGCCGACCCGATTACCGATCGCGCAGTGCAGCTGCATCCGCAAATCGAAGCATTCCTGTGCCAGGGCACCAAGGAAGAGGCGCCGATGGCGCCGTGCATTACCCAACTTGAACAGATCATGGGCTGACCACGATGAGCAACGTACATACCATTCGCAACCTGACCACCCTGGTCGGCCTGCGCAGCACCGAAGTGGAGCGACTGCAAACGGAGATGGCAGGCCACGCTGCGGTGCGCGAGCGCTACCAGAAGAACCTTGATCGCCTCAATGGCCTCACTACCAGCAGCGGCGCCAGCGGCGCGCTGCATCTGGCGCTGTCGGTCAATTGCGGCAACTTCAAGCAGGCGGTGATGCAGATCGCCGACCAGCATCGCACCGACCTGCATCTGCACGAGGCCACTATGGCCATCTCGCAGCAAGCGCTCAATACCGCCTGGGCCAAACGTGAAGTGCTGGACCAGGTGCTGACGCAAAAGCAAAAGACCGTTGCAACTGAACAACATCGGGCCGATGCAAAGCGTCAGGATGAGCTGGCCACGCAATTCTGGTTCCGCGGGCAGGTAAAATAAAAGTCCGTGTAAGTTTCTTCTAAGAAAATTTCACAAAACGGGAATGGGGGTCGCCTTATACCGGTATCACCCTTCTTCTGGAGTCTGGCATGGCAAACGCAATTACTTCCCCGGTCTACGATCCCATCACCACAGCCACCAGCCTGGCCACCAGTTCCGTGGCGGCGCAAAAAGCGCAACTGACCGCGCAAAATACGCTGGCCAACAACACATCTACCGCGCTGAACAATCTGAAGTCGGCCATCTCGACCTTCCAGAGCGCCATGACAGCGATGACCAGCAGCAAGTCAGTGCTGGCGCAATCGGCCACCTTCTCCGGCACCGGCTTTGGCACGGCTTCAGCCGGCATCACTGCCGCGCCGGGCAAGTATTCGTTTTATGTCGAGCAACTGGCAACGGTCAGCCAGATGTCGTATGGCGGCCTCGCCAACGTTAACGTTGCTGATGGCACCGGCACCCTGAAAGTGAAGATCGGCGACGGTGTCGGCGACAATACGCTCGATATCGACCTGTCGGCGGCCAACAAGGACGGCAATGGCGAACTCACGCCACAGGAGATTGCCGCGGCCATCAATGGCAACAGCAAAAACAATTCGCGCGTGACGGCCTCGATCATCACCATCGGCAACCAGGCACAACTGGTGCTCACATCGAATCTGACGGGCAAAGAAAATGCGGTTACGCTCGATGCTGGCAGCGTCACCAACACTACCTTGAAAAATGCCCTGGTCGACCCGGCCAATATCAAGCAGGTCGCCGAAGCCAAGGACGCCATCGTCTGGCTGGGCAACAAGGACACGGGCACCAAGATCACCCAAGCCTCGAATACCTTTACCAACGTGCAGGACGTCAAGATCACCTTTACGCGCGCGATGGCCGCGTCCGAAGATCCGGTCACGCTGACGGTAGCGACTGACAACAGCGGTACTGCAGCCAATGTGCAAAGCTTTGTCGACGCCTACAACAAACTCAAGACCATGATCGACGGCATGATGAGCAATGGCGATGCAGCCAAAGGCGTTGCCGCCGGTATTTTCGCCCATGATTCGGGTCTGAACTCCTTGCGCACGGGGCTGGGCAATGTGCTGCGCACGGTAGTTGACGGCGAGTCACTGGTGGGCTATGGCATTACCGCCCAGCGCGATGGCACCCTCAGTCTCGACAGCGCCAAGCTGAACAACAAGCTGGCACTGAATCCGGGTGGTCTGGACAAGTTGTTTGGTAACAACAGCCTGACCACCTCGTCGGGCGTACTGGGCGGCCTGGATAAATTACTGGGGCAATGGAGCAACACCACCGGCGGCCAGATCAAGCAGCGCCTGGAAGCCAACGATAACCTGCAGAAAAACCTGAACAAGAACATGGAGCGGCTCAATTCGCAGTACGACATGGCCTACAAGCGTTTCCTTGACCAATTTACCCGCCTGCAGATCCTGCAGGAGCAAATGAGCAAGAACTCCGACATGTTTGACGCCATGTTCAGCAAAGATAAATAAAGGCGCACGGGCATACGCGCGCGCCATTCACACAGCGAGAATATAGACATGTTGAATAATGAAGCTTACGGCAGCTACCATGCCGTCAACCTCGACTCCCAGACTTCGCGCGCTTCGCCGGTCGAACTGGTACTGGTGTTGACCGATGGCCTGCTGGAAGAACTGGCGCGCGCGCGTGCGCATATCGTTGGCAAACGCTATGAACAAAAAGCCATCAGCCTCGATAAATGCACGCAAATCATCAATGGTTTGTCCAGTTCGCTCGATTTCGACAACGGCGGCGAGGTCGTGGTAAATCTTGCCCGTCTGTATGACTACTGCGTGGCGCGCCTGTACACCGCAGGCATCAAGCTCGACCCGACCCTGATCGATGAAGTAACGACCTTGATGACGACCATCAAGCGTGGCTGGCTTGGTGTCCAGGCCAACAATGCCTAGACGCGCCGCACTCATGCAATTGAGCCAGCAGCTGGCGGCAGCCAGCTCGGGCGCAGATTGGGAAGCACTGGAAAAGTTGACCGCCAGCCTGGCGAAAAACCTGCCGCTGCTGCATGCCAGGGGAGCCTGGAATCAGGCAGAGCTGTCGCAATTGCAGGAATTGCGCAAAATACACGCAGAAGCGCTTAAAATTTGCTCTGCAGAAAAAGATCGCCTGGGTTTGCGCCTGGGCGCGTTACAGGCAAATAAGGAAGGCTGGGTCGCCTACGCCGCGTTTGGCGAGCTGGACCAGTATGGGAATCAAGCATGATGATCAGTTTAAACACAACGTTGCCTCCGGCAAGCAACGCCACAGTGGCCTCAGCCGGTGCCGGGACCATTCCAGGCAACTTGCCGCTGTTTGCGCAACGGCTGTCGCAGACCGCTGCGCCTGCAGAGGCCGCTACAACACCAGTCATCGAGCAGCCATACGCAGCGGACGCGGCACTGCCTTCGCAACTGCGTTTTGCCACCCAGGCTGAAATGCCAGCATGGCAAGCCGGCAAATCGGCTGAATCGGCTTCAACGCAAGACGATGCGCAAACGGCAGAACAGCGCGCCTATGCCATGGCGCACGCGCATGCTGCGGCGCCGCTGGAAGGCTTGCTGCCGGCAATGACGTTGCCGGTGATGGCTCCGGCGATGCTGGCACCGACCGAAGCGCCTGCCCCCGATGAAACCTCGGCGGCACCAAGCGCCGCCACCGCGCCGGCTGCTGGCGTACCGATCTCCATGTCAATGGCGTCAGGTACTTCGGCGACGACAGTATCGGCGGTTGCAAGCGTTCCCGCACCTGTATCCATGTCTGCAGCGTCTACCGCAAACTTGGTCGCTGCTGCGGCTTACGCTTCACCTCCCGCCGCCATCCAGACCATGCAACAGCTGCTGCCGGCGAAAAACATGCAGGCTGTCGTTGAACCGGGCCTGCCTCCGGCAGTGCTGCAAGCGTTTGCGCGTGGCGCCGGTGAATCCTTCCAAAGGTCGCTGCGCACTGCAGCCGACCCAGCCGCGGGCCAGCGTAACGGCGTGGGCAGCGCAGTCTTTGCCATGCCAGCCGAGGCTGCCCCGGCCACGCCAACAGCGGCGATGGCGGTGGCAGCGCCTGCCGCACTGCGCGATGGCGAACGCACCGGCAATGCCGCCGTAACGGCGCCAGCCACGGCGACCGGCACCCTGCTCCAGTCTCTGAGCGGCGCGGTGGTCGCACCGGCCACTGGCGGCAATGACACGATCAAGCTCAATGGTCCGGCACAACAGTGGCAGGAGCCACTGCGCGAGGCGCTGGGTGATCGCCTGCAGACGCAGATCGGGCGCAACAGCGAGCATGCGGTGATCCGCCTCGATCCGCCAATGCTGGGCCGGATTGAAATTTCAATCCGCCACCAGGCCGGCGCGCTGCAGGTCAATCTGAGCGCATCGAACAGCGAAGTACTGCGCCAGTTGCAGGGCATCGGCGAGAACATGCGCAGCGACCTGGCCCAGCGCCAATACACCGAGGTAGCCGTCAATATCAACGCCACCCCACGCAGTGCGGCGGCGCAGGCCTTTGCCGAACACGATGGCCGCGGCCAGCGACAACCGGGACGCCAGCAAGATGACGGCGAACCAGGCCGCGCCCTGTCCGATGGTACGCCTGCAGGCGCCACCTTTGCCATGCATGAGCGGGAATACAACTGATGAATACAAAAGTAAAAATAATTGGCGGTTTTGTGCTGGTGGCCATTCTGGCCGCCGGCGCCGCTGGCGGCGCCATGTGGTACTTGGCCAAGCCGGCCGCCGGCCATGCCGAATCGGCAGAAGCAAAACCACCGCCGCCGCCGGCCACCGGCAAGAAGGCGCGCAAATTCCTCACGCTCGACAAGATCATCGTGATGCTGCGCCGCGACTCGGGCGAAGCCGATACCCACTACCTGTCGGCCGACCTGGTCATTTCCACCACCGAAGAGAAGGAAAAGCTGACCAAGGATCATTTGCCGCTGATGCGCTCGATCGCCGTCAGCACCCTGTCGGGCCTGACCACCGCCAAAGCCCAAAGCATGACGGTGGAACAGGTGGCGCAGGAGATCAACAAGGCTTTCGATGTCAGCTATGAACGTGAGCAGATGGAAAAACCGTTTTCCGAAGCCATGGTCGGCAAGCTGATCATTGAATAAGACGATGCCGACAGGCCAGCCGAAGTGATGAGAAACACCATGGCCCATACAGAGCATTACCAGCAGTCCTATGGTGCCAGTGAATATGCGGCAGCCGATGCAGCAACGGTGACGCTCAGTGCTGCTGAAGAACAGCGCCATTTGCTCGCCTATGCGCCGCTGGTCAAGCGCATCGTACGACAGTTGAATTCGCAGGTGGCAGGCGCCATCGACCGCGAAGACATGGAACAGATCGGCTTGATGGGTTTGCTGGAAGCCTTGCGCCGCTATGGCGTACCCGACCAGACCTTCGGCAGCTATGCCAGCCTGCGCATCCGCGGCGCCATCCTTGATGAACTGCGCAGGCAGGACTGGCGGCCACGTGCCGTGCGCCAGGAAAGCCATCGCCTGCGCGACAACGTGCGTGCGCTGACGCGCAAGCTCGGTCGTGAGCCGCTGGAAGCGGAGATCATGGCGGCCTTGCAACTGACTCCGGAAGCGTACCAGGAGTATCAGTTAGCCGAGAATGCCGAACTGATTGCCAGTTTCGATGATGTATTGCAAGAAAGCCTGGCCCAATCCGACAGCACGCCCGGCCCCGAGGAGCAACTGATGGTGCGGCGCAGCCTGGAACAGGCCCTGCGCTCGCTCGATGAACGTGAGCAGCGCGTGGTGCAGATGTATTACGAATTCGAACTCAGCTACAAGGAGATCGCCGCCGTGCTGGACCTGAGCGACGCGCGCGTGTGCCAGTTGAACAAGATGGCGTTGGGAAAAATGAAAGCCATGCTGCAGGACTGAAGCAGGCCACTCCATATATTTGATGCAGCAAAACAACGCAGAAAGGCAGTTGACATGGTAATTATCGGTATCTTAATCGTGATGGGATGTGTGTTCGGAGGTTTTGCCCTGATGGGCGGTACCGCCCATGCGATCTGGCAACCGGTCGAGCTGATCATCATTATCGGTGCCGCCGTCGGCGCACTGGTATTGGGTAACCCGAAACATGTGCTGTCGGAAATGCTGCACCAGATGCGCAAGATCGTCACGCACAAGAAACAAGGCTCGGAATTCCAGCGCCAGTTGCTGCTGCTGATGTACGAACTGCTGCAAACGGCTGCCGGCGGCCTGAAGGCGCTGGACGCCCACGTGGAGGCGCCCAAGGAAAGCCCGCTGTTCCAGCGCTACCCGCTGGTGCTGGAAGAACCCAAGCTGCTGGCTTTTATTGTCGACAATTTCCGCTTGATGGCGATGGGCAAGATCAACGCGCATGAACTCGAAGGCGTGCTGGAGCAGGAACTCGAAGCCATCCACGACGAATTGCTGCAACCGTCCAAATCCTTGCACAAGATCGCCGAAGCCATGCCAGGCTTCGGCATTCTGGCCGCCGTGCTTGGTATCGTGATGGCCATGAACTCGGTGGCCGACGGCGCCGATGCGGCGGAAATTTCGGAAAAAGTAGGCGCCGCCATGGTCGGTACCTTTATCGGTATTTTCTTCTGCTATGGCGTGCTCGACCCGATGTGCAACATGATGAAGCAGCTCGTCGGCGAAGAAGGCTCGACCATGGAGTGTGTGAAAGTGGTACTGGTCACGCACGTGGCCGGCAAACCGCCATTGCTGGCGATCGACGCCGGCCGGCGCCTGGTGCAATTGAACATCAAGCCTAGCTTTGCCCAGCTGGAAAGCTGGATCACTGCACTTGAAGGCGGCGGCGAAGAAGAGCAGAACCAGGGTCGTGGAGGACGCCGTGCTAAAGCCGCATGAGAAACATGAACAGGCCATTATCAAGCGTGCCGGACGCAAGCATGACGATGATGGTCATGGCGGCGCCTGGAAAGTTGCGTTTGCCGACTTCTGCCTGGCCTTGCTGTCGCTGTTCCTGGTACTGTGGCTGATGGCAGCACGCGAGCAGCAGGCCATGAAGGAAATCATGATGGACGCCCTGGCCGGCAGCCGCCAGGGTGAAGGCCAGGGCGTGATGCCGGAACAGAAAGGCGGCCCGCGCGGCAGCCTGATCGACCGTTTCCCGATGCCAAAGAATGGCATGGGCGATACGCGTACCGAAGGCAACAAGGCGCAAGATGGCAAGGCCGGCGCAGCCGACGCCAAACCGCAGCCCAAAGTCAACTACCAGTCGCCGGAAGACCTGATGGCGCTGTCGCGCGCACTCGACAAGCTCAGCGACGAAGCTGGCCTGAAAAGCAATTTGCAGTCGGTGGTGACGCCGTATGGCTTGCGCGTGATGTTGCACGATACTGACAAACAAGGCATGTTCGTGCGCGGCAGCGCTGTGCCAACCGACCGTTTCCGCAAACTGCTGCGGGAAATGGGACCGATCTTTGCGCAGATGGAAAACCAGATGCTGATCGTCGGCCATACCGATTCAATCCAGTACGCCAACACCGGCTATGAGGGCTATTCCAACTGGACCCTGTCAGCCAACCGCGCCATGTCTGCGCGCGCGCAGTTGCTGGCCGGCAGCATGAACCCGGAAAGCGTGCTGCAGGTGGTCGGCATGGCCGACCGCGCACCGCTGGACACGAAAAACGCCAGTGCCGGCATCAATCGACGCATCGAACTGTTAATATTGACGCGTGGCCAGGCTGACAGCATCGCCGCCATGTTCGGTATGGCCGGCCAGACGCACAAGGGCGACGATATCGAAGTTGGCGCGCCT
>Ga0308169_10005316_pt1 | contig 11752 bp, 13 predicted proteins | sample PhyBR1_2_FD_202139 | JGI IMG/M metagenome (GOLD analysis project Ga0308169, IMG submission 202139) | Phyllosphere microbial communities from UC Gill Tract Community Farm, Albany, California, United States - DLSLSB.R1 | ecosystem: Host-associated > Plants > Phyllosphere > Unclassified | place... | reverse complement strand
GTGGACCTCACCATGATGAACGTTGCCCCGGCGCCTTGGCCTCACTCTACTCAGATGTGGCGTAACGTATCGGCTCGTCGAGCTTGAGAGGGCGCGAAGGTCGTGGACGTGATGTGCGAAAAAGCGTGATGAGAAGGGTATTCAGATCGCCAAGCGATGGATGAATCGCGCGTCTCGTGGCCGTCGTGTCGGTAGCGTCGTTTCGGTAGAGAAGGCTCGTCAAGTCGAGGTATGGATCCAAATGTGTAGGTTCGCGTCAAGCAATGCTAGGTATATCCTCGTGCCCGACGTGCAAGCCTGCTCGGGTTCGATTGATGCGATGGGGAGGAAGTTGTTGATGCAATGCTAGTGTAGCTGCGGGCTGTTTGTGACGGACGACGACGACGACGACACCATTCATTCCATTTCACTCGCTCAACCCCCCGGCGCATCACCGGCACAGACACGCCCGCATAGAGAGGGCCGCACCAGTCACAAACTTATTCACCCCACCCCTTTTGTATCACCTGACACCCAGTGGCGGTGCATTTCATCGCCCCTCCCTCTCTCCTCGTCCGTAAGGTTACACATGGCTCAATTCCGCCCGCACTGCATGTGAAGCATCTAGATATCATGTGAGAGCTGCAAAAAGGTCGACTGCTGGGTCGAATCAGAGAAGGGGAACAATTATCCAACGGCAGGTTAGACCCTGACTCATCACGCAGCGCCGAACCGCCACTGAGGACTGCTTCTGCATCGTATCACTTCACGGCTCCTGAGGAATCCCTGTTGGCGACATGCCTTGGACATTGTACTTGACCACCCTCTATGTGTAGCTAGGCTGCGTCTCGATCTTTCCGATCACAACGTCCTCGCGCTCCGATTCGTGCCGCGGCCGTCGCCATCAAGCCAGACCTCAGTGTAATAACGTCAACGAGAAATCATCAGCCGAAGCACGTAGCTTCCTAAGACTGGCCCGCCCGCCCATTGTTCGTCTGCATACCTGTCATAACTTGTTCGTGGAGTCATATGAGCCAAGCATGCTCGAAGGGTTTCGTGAAACAGCCTTTTGCGCCACCTGATGCTCGTTGTACATGTGGGGAGAAGATCGCTTTCAAGCTATATCGTCAGGAAGCTCGCCATTCGGTCGAGCTCCGCACATCTCTGTGAGTCAGCTTACCAACCTTGCGACCGATGGGGGCTGCCCACCACATCGACCTTGTCCCATCGCATTCGCGTAGGTGCAGAGCTTGCACGACCAGCAGGTAGGACTCTGCCCGTTGCTCCCCTCCTGCGGCTCGGGCAATCGGACCGCTGTCCCCAGCATCCGCTCCTCCCTTTGCCCAGAAGACCGGCCGAGTCCCAGCGCCTTCTTTCGCTCCTCCTCGACTAAGCCATGACCAAACATCGATCTTCCGCCGCCGGACGCCTTCTTTGCTGCCGGGCCAGCGATGTTCCTGGCCTCTTCCGGCAGCTCCCTCTTCTTTGAGCTTCCGGCTGCTCCAACACGCACTGATGGGAAGATATCTTCCCAACCTCCTCGCAGACAAGTCTTCTCTGCCTCGGACATCTCCTGCTCCATTTGCCGTTTCCGGTCATGTGGGTCAATGTGCGGATCCGGCACATCCTCATCGTCCGATTGCAGATCGTCATCGTCAGAGTCCAGGACAGGCTTGCGGCCATCGTCGATGGGGGCAACGCTTTCCGCTTGCGGCTTCAACCCAGCCAGCCGTCTCTCAGCGGCTTCAGCTCGCAGCTCTGCTGCGCTGGGGATGATCAGCTCAATCATCGTTTTCGCTGGATCTGCATACGATTTCGACTTCGCCCTGTCGTCAGCCATGGGCCAAAACGTCCCGCCATACGTACACTTTTCCCCGAGTATTCCCCTCCGTGTACCAAGGGTTGTCCCTCTTCCACTCCCGTGCAGCTTTGGCTTTAGCCTTCTTCACGTCCATCCCTTCCGCGACATAGACGTCGGCTTGGGCATCGATCTCGGCTCTTCGCGCTGCCTCCTCGTCCTTCGTAATGTCTGGTCATGAGCACCCCGAGCGGGACCCCCAAACCTACCCTGCTTGCCGTCCAACCTTCCCAAGCTTGCGCCCATGTCGACATTGTTCCTCCTGCCAGCTTTGCGCTTGTACTCGGTCTGACGCCCCGAACGATGGGAGGCTTCTCCTTTGACCATTCCAGGAGTCGCGCTGGAGGTCGGACCGCCGCGTCGAGGACGTCGAGCCTTCCTGGCGTCGCTGGATGTCAGGACTGACTTTCACGTGATGTAGGCGCTCCTCACCCAGCGGTAACACCGCACACGTATTCCGGGAAGTCGGCTGGCTCTGAACGCTCAGCTAGTGGAAACGACACTCCCGCTCGAAAATTTACGCAGGCCCTCCCCTCCCATCTTGACGCTGTCCTTGAGCCGCCGGCCATCGGACCAAAAACCTAGCACGTCAGCTTTCCAAGTATGCCGACGCCGTTTGCAGACTTGCCGTCCCCAAAGTAGCCTCGCGCTTGCATCTGCCTAACATCCGCCTTGATCTCGGCCATGAGCTGAGATCAGCATGAACCGTAACATATCGGCAGTCACGCGTACCTTCTGAAACTTCGGCCCGTGGTTCATATGCTGATGATCAGCGGTCGTCTCCCATCCTTTACTCCGAGCTCACTCCGATATGAGCCATCTCATGACACATCACCGACGTGATGTATGTCATGCTGCGAGTCAAATGGGACACTTTCCGCTTGTTCCGAACCGTACGGGAGGAAACGCCCATTCGGACGACGAAGGACAAGCTCGATCGTCTGCCCGTGGTTCCAATTACGGCCGGCAAACTGATCATCAGCTCTGCCGGCCGCACTGAGGGGGGAGGCTCAGGTGCGAAGTGTCCACCGAGAACTCACGACTGGATTGTGCGCGGCTTCTTCCAATGTGCCGACAAACATGAAGCGCTGCTCCATGATCTTCTTCATCTGAGCAGCTATGAGTCAGTGCTCGGGAGCCGAACGGCGCCAGACCGTGTGGTTGTCCCTCGGCCCTCTTCATCCTCCCCTGATTCGTTCAACACTTTTGAAGCCCTCTCCCGTGACAGCTTGCCGTCGCAGCGCTCCGGCTGAGCACTCACCGACTGCTTTCAAGATTGACTCCGCGTCCTGACTAGTCATTATTTGAGCAGCATGCGCATAGCTCAATACTCACCGTGTGATCTGCCTTCGACTTCAAAGACCGTATGAAGCCAATAAAACTACTACGTCAGACGGGCGTCCGACACTCGAGCAAGGTTTCGCATCGCGCCCGCTGGCTCACGGATTGGGATTCGCCTCTCTTTCGTTCATGCGACTGTAAGTTCAGCTCACCGGACAGCTGGTCGTTGCCTTGAAAGCTCACAATCCTGGTGCCTGCATGGCTACAAACGGAGCGAAGCTGGATGACCCAGTCGCTGCTTCTTTGCGAACAAGACGAGGGGTAACTCGAGTTGACCGGACGGGGAGGTGGAGGAAGCGTTGTTGATTGCTGATGTCACCCCGCTGACAAAGTGTCACGTGATTCCTACACCGAAAGCTCGAACGCGGTTTTCAACGATTTCAGAACTTCCTAACCCGATGGTCCTGTTGCACTCCACATATCCACCATGGACAAACCGCACAAGGCTCATCAGAAGCCTTCGGCGGGCGCGAAAGCGGCAAAGAAAGATGCTGCCAAGGGCATCGATCGCACGGGTGGACAGAACTACAACCCAAAGGTGCGCTTGGGTCACCGGCCTGCTCGCCCCTGTACGAAAATGCTCACAGCTAGGCATTCACCAATGCTTCTTTTCGCTCGGCTGACAAAGCCGCTCGTCGGACGGCGGAGAAGGATCAGAAAAGACTGCATGTTCCGCTTGTCAACCGGAATCCGGAAGAGAGGAAGGTAACAGGCGAGAAGGGCAAGGGAATGGATGAGGGTCGACTCCCGCCGCCGCCTATTGTCGTCGGTATCGTCGGTCCGCCTGGTGTCGGCAAGTCCACCCTACTCCGCTCGCTCGTCAGGCGGTTCACCAAGCACAATCTCAACGAGCCGCAAGGACCCATTACCGTTGTATCCGGCAAGACGAGGCGGATCACGTTTGTCGAATGCGGGAATGATCTGAATAGCATGATTGACCTGGGCAAGGTGGTAGACCTGGTGCTGCTTATGATCGACGGATCATTCGGATTCGAGATGGTACGTACCTGTCGCAGCACAGCCATTCCGCCCGTTGACCTTTGTCTTTCCAACGTGCAATGGAAGCTGACCCGCAGGAAACATTCGAATTCCTCAACATCCTGCAGGCGCACGGTTTCCCCAAAGTTCTCGGTCTGCTCACGCATCTCGACCTGATCAAGAAGGCTTCGACGCTGAAAGATACGAAGAAGCGCCTCAAGCACCGTTTCTGGACAGAGATCTACCAAGGCGCCAAGCTGTTCTCCTTGTCCGGCGTCATCAACGGTCGATACCCCGACGCCGAGATCAACCTCCTGTCCCGCTTCATCAGCGTCATGAAGTTCCGGCCTCTTGTTTTCCGGAACGCACACCCCTACCTTGTAGCCGACCGGATTCAGGACCTCACATCACGGGAGGCGATACGGGAAAACCCAAAGGTGGACCGCACGATCACGCTGTACGGCTATCTGCGGGGTCCGAACCTCCCAGCCCGGAACGCCAAGGTGCATGTCCCAGGAGCGGGAGATTTGGAGGTGCGCGAGGTGGAGCGTTTGGCCGATCCATGTCCCCTGCCGACCCTGGAGAGTGAGAGGCGGAGGAAGATGGGCGAAAAGGCAAAGTTGATCCATGCGCCGATGAGCGACGTGGGCGGGGTAATGTACGACAAGGATGCGGTTTACATCAACGTGCCGGGCAGCTTCACTAGGGGTGGAGATGGTGAGTTTGAAGCGAGAGATCGTTTGGGCCCGCTGACGATTAGCACCGCAAGGCGAAGGAGAAAAGATGGTCATGGAGATGCAGGATGCCACCAAGACGTTCGGAGAGCACATCGAGGCGTCCCAGATCCGGCTGTTCGGTTCTTCATCGGCCCCTCTCGAAGTGCTGCAACAACGCAACCGTCGACGAGCCGAGCCGAGGAACGGCGGTCCTATCCTCGGCAGCGCAAACGACGACGACGATGAGGATGTGGATGAGGAAGACGATGATTTTGGCAGCGATGACGGCGAGGGTGCGCACATCTCCGATGTGTCGGACGAAGAACAAGATGGCGAAGTCGACTTTGCATCCTCGGACTCCGAAGACGATCTAGGCGCCGCGACGTCGTTCGAGCAAGATGGGAAGCGGCTCAACCTCCCGGACGAAGATGGGTTCGACGATGAGGATGGTGGCGACGAGGAGGACGATGACGAGGACGACGGTGTGCCGAAATGGAAGGCTGCGTTGTCGCAAAAAGCGGCGACAGGCTTTGCAGAGCGCATGCAGCGACGCCGAGATCTTGCCTCGTTGATCTACGACAGCGAGCTCAGCCCCGAGGAGATCGCTGCGGGTCGCAATCGACCGAGCTCTGCCGATGCCGAGTCGTCGCGGATGGCGGCCGAGCGAGAGGACTTCTTCACTGTCAAGCGGGACAATGCGGCGAACGTAGGCGACGACGGCGATCAGGTCAAGCCGCCCGTCGACTTCGATGCGCTGAAGAAGAAGTGGGACGACGAGGAGATGCTTGATTCGATCAAGCATCTCTTCATCTCGGGACCGATCGGTGACGACACCGTCGATGCGAACGGACAGGCCTACGAAGAGGAAGGTGAAGGCTTTGAAGATTTGGAAGGCGGAGCCGAGGGAGAGGACGGTGCGGATGGTGAAGTCCCGTATGTCGGTGTCCCGCCAACGCAGGACTTGGCCGCGGCCCGAGCAGACGCCCTGGAGAAGAAGAAGAAGGCGCTCGCTGCCAAGTTTGACGAGACGTACAACGATTCCGACGACGAAGACGGCAAGATGGACTTCTACGACGCGCAAAAGGCGGAGATGGCTCGACAGCGCGCGTTGAATGAGGAGGAGTTCGAAGGTATGGACATCGATGCTCGAGCAAAGATTGAGGGATACCGATCCGGGATGTACGTCCGACTCGAGCTCGACAACGTCCCGTGCGAGATGATTGAGAACTTCAACCCAAAGTACCCTATCATTGTCGGCGGTCTGCTTAACGAGGAGCAGCGCTTCGGGTACGTCACGGTCCGCATCAAGCGGCACAGGTGGTTCACAAAGATCCTCAAAACCAACGATCCACTCATCTTTTCCCTCGGTTGGAGGCGGTTCCAGTCGTTGCCGATCTACCACCTCGACGACCATTCGATCCGAAACCGCATGCTCAAGTACACGCCGGAGCACATGCACTGTTACGCGACGTTCTACGGCCCGGTCTCGGCTCCGAACACTGGCTTGTGCGCCTTCAACTCGATCAGTGATGAAGCCCCGGGCTTCAGGATCTCGGCGACGGGCGTGGTGCTGGACATTGACCGGTCGACGAAGATCGTCAAGAAGCTCAAACTTACGGGTGTGCCGTACAAGATCTTCAAGAACACGGCTTTCATCAAGGACATGTTCAACACTGGTCTCGAGGTGGCCAAATTCGAGGGCGCAAATATCCGGACCGTCTCGGGTATTCGAGGTCAAGTGAAGAAGGCTTTGTCCAAGCCGGAGGGTTGTTACCGAGCCACCTTTGAGGACAAGATTTTGATGAGCGGTGAATCGGGCGCCATGGCTGTGTTTGGAGTGGTTCTGACAGTACAGATATCGTCTTCCTACGGGCTTGGTACTCGATCGAACCGAAGAAGCTGTACAACCCAGTGACGTCGCTGTTGCTCTCGGACAAGGCCGGATGGAAGGGTATGCGGCTCACGGGCCAAATCAGGCGAGACGAGGCTATCGACACGCCCTTGGACCCCAACTCGGCTTACCGAGTGCGTCGATCCGCTTCTGCCAAACCAGACAACAACCCGCTGACATGCAGAAAATCGAGCGAACGACCCGTCGCTTCAACACGCTCAAGGTGCCGCGCAAGCTGCAAGCCTCTCTGCCCTTTGCGTCCAAGACCAAGCAGTTCTCGAAGCAGACCAAACCGACGTACATGCAGAGTCGGGCGGTGGTGATGGATGACGAGGAGAAGAAGGCGATGGCACTGCTGCAGCAGGTTCAGGCGCTGCGGAAGGAGAAGGTGGCGAAGCGGGCGGAGAAGAAGGAGGAGAAGAGAAAGGAGCACAGGAAGGAGGTCGCTGCGTCGCAGGAGAAGAGGAGCGAGAAGATCAGGGACGAGCGAAAGGAGAAGTTGAGGCAAGATGGGATGAAGCGGAAGAGGGATGAGGCGGGTGCAGAGGGCAGATTCAAGAAGCGCAAGTAGGCACGACACCTTGAAGAGGGCTTGAAGTAGGGGCTCCACCAGGGAGCCAGCGGTCCGAGGCAGGACTCGCGCGGCCTAAGCCGCGGGAAAGGCAGAGCCCTCTCACCCCCGCATGCATCTGTCTGGCAAAGTGACTCGCACGTTGTGCAATTAACATTCTACATTATACGATTTCAAAGCCGGCCCCTTTCAAATGTAGCGACTGTATGGGGGACAACAACTATCGGGGGCCTCCGTAAGTGCGACGAGCCTGACATCGGAGTGGCGCCCTCAGCGGGCACGCCCCTGCCCATCAGTATGAGCCTCATATGTGCTGACTTTGGACTGAGTGTGTGTGCCGACCAATCCCACTCACTGCGCCGGTGGCATAGTATCGGCCGCTCGACGCGCCGTGACCAGCGGGACGTGGCGGCTTTGTTGGTGAGTCCCAGCGCGTTAGAACGGCGATGGGTGGCGCAGAACCGGCCGTCGAGGCTGCCGAGGACTTTGTTGTCGACGGCAAGTCAGGCTCGAGAGGAACACGCGCGCCCGTCATTCGCACAACGTCGAGCTTCAGTCTTGTCGTCAGGTCAGGCCGGGCCTGCTTCAGCGGAGGTAGCACGAAGTTCACGCCCTAGCGGTGCGCCGCCTTGCCGAACTTTCGTCCTACAGCCCGTCTCCGCCCTGCTCAAGTTCTCACGACGAGTGCTAGACTCACCGCTTCCATTCAGCCGCGTAGATCTTGACGTCTCCACCTTCCCTCCGAAGAACCATCGACGAATCCATGGCTCGGTGGAAATGGCGGTGGAATTTAATTGATCAGTACCACTGCAGCATGGCGTTTGGACCTGAGCACTGAAGACAAGCGAAAAAGTCCTGCACCCGCTGCCACGCGTGGGCTCCTAACGGCCCCTTGCGCAAACCAAGCCAGCGAGTCAGCAGTCATCTTCGCATCTAGAGCCATGATATCGTTGTGAAGATGCCTCGTGGGCCAAGGGAGCGGGATGAACGACTAAACCGTGAATCCTAGGAGCGTTGTCTGATGGGGCGCTTAGGTGATGTCTGGAGGATGCGCGCCCGGAAGAAACAAGCCCAGGTCTCAACCATGCAAGGCCGTACCGGGGGAAAGGAGCCTGCCAAACTCTGACACCTACGCGCGAAGGGTGGATGACATTGGGCGGGGCTGTCCTGTCCATCCTTGGTGCCTGCAATCCTTCGATCTTGGCCGAAGATCAGTACCCAGGTCGGAGTCTAGGTCGCGCGGCGAGTCTCCGGATAAGGCATGGCACTGCGTACCCGAGATCAATGTAGCACATTGTGTGATTACCCCGGTATCCCTTTGTCCCGTATAAGCTGTACAACCAGACGCATGCCACATGATGTGCGGCGAAGTCTACACCTCCTTCAGGTAGTTTGCCGGCACCAAGCCCTGTTTACCGTTCCCATCCTCACACGTCCACCCTGTTCTGTGAGTTGCACGTTCCGAAAGAGCCGAGTTTGCTTCGTCACTTACAGTCATCGGATGTCTTCTCCAAGACGTTAACTATCTGTCCGGCCTGTATGGTGAGGTCCCCCGCGTCCTGTACGCTCAGCGCGTGCCAGCCAATCTCAAGAACACGACTCACCGCACCGCTGTAGTCATACAGCGCCTGTGCCTGGCCCTCGGCCGATATTGCCTCTGCCTCCTCTTGGGCGGGCGCTGCAACCGAGCCCGCGCGGCGCACGGGTGGAGGAAGATTCGATCGGGACGACTGGAAGGCAGGGGGTTGATGCGCATTTGCAGCTGGCGCTTGCGCTGCAGATAAGCATGGGCCTGAGGGTGGTCTGTAGGATCGCCGATGCCACTCACCTTTTTGAGGATCCTTCCACATGCTAGTGAACGCGCTCATCTTGGAACCCGTGTCGACGTGCCCGAAGCTCTGCCGTAAGCGTCTTCTCTCGCAGTCACGTCGTCCAGCTACCGCGGTGCCCTCACCTTTCCAGAGACCAGCCCAGACACCCCACCGCCTTTCTTCTTCTCCGGTGGGGGAGACGGCGCCGCCGATCCGCCCTGGGCCGCCGACCCGTTCTGCGCCCCATCTTGGGCCTTCTTTCCGACCATGGCCTCCGCGCCCCGCACCAGACCGCCCGCGCCGTACTTGTCCAAAGCGCCCATGGCCGTGGCGTTCCGACTGACCATCCCAAGACCCGTGCGTGCGGTGGCCGTGCTGTGCTTGATCCCTTTCTGGGCGTACTTCGAGACCATCTCGACGCGTTTCGCCTCGGCCTCTTTCTCCTTGGCCGCCTTGAGGATCTCCTCTTCAGTCATCGCCGAGCCATCCGGATTGCGGCCGGTCGGCGAGGCTGGCGGAGGAGACAGGAAGCGCCCGAGGGTCTGTAGCTGGGCGACGGGCGATTGCTGGCCATTGTTGGCGCTGTTGTCGCTCGATCCGGAGAAAAGGTTTGGCCGGGACGCAAAGTACTCGTCGAGCAGGCCAAAGAACGCTTGCTGCCGAGTGAGCGGACTTGACACCAGGTAGGTTTACTGCAGCCAGAGACTGACCTTGTCCTGGTAGGACAGATTGGTGAACATGGCGACGGATACGCAGGGATAGCCAGGAGTGAATCGAATTGAGAGCGAGTTGCTCTGAAGGTCCGGCGCTGCACCGGACCCGAATGGCAATGTTTATTTTACGTCATCCTCTCGGATCTCCCCCGACCCTCGTCTTTCCTTGCCTTCACTGTCTGATGTCGGCTTGGAAAGGCTCCCCCACACAACAAGATACGCTCTACTGCACATGGCGTGACATGATCATTTACAACCCAGCTCTATATCAACATACAGTCGTGGTCGCTTGCATCTCCACCCCACCCTTCAATCTTTCTTCGACATCAATCCCCTCACATTCGCGGGCAAGAGCCTCTCCGCGTCCGCCCGGCTCATCTTCTTAAGCGAATGAAGTGGGTAGAACTTGCACAGAGCGCTCAGCTCCAGCCGTAGCTGCTTCAGTTCCGGGTCCTCGGTGCTCGTTGACGTGGCGGGTTGTGTGTCGACCGGCGTCTTGGATGTTTCCGCCTTGACGGCGCTTTCGGTCGCTGGGCGTTCAGGGGGAGGCGTGCCCGGAGGCTGGGTGAGCGGCGAAGATGCGGTAGATGTGATGACCGCCGGCGTAGTCGTGTCCACCTTTGCCTTCTTGGTCTCCGGCTCGGTGGCATCGATCATCTTAGCGTCCTCGGCGAGCCCACTGCTGCTGGCGCGGTCTGGATCCTCGGTCTCCTCGCGCTTGCGCTTTCCAGCTCCGTTCGCCATCAAAGCCACCCGCCTCGCTTTGAGCTTCTCGTTCAAGCGCGGCACTTCCTTGCACACCCAAGCCATGCCATTGGCCACGCTCGCTCGTCCCCCGATACCGGGATACAAGAACTCGCTCGGATCCTTCAGTAGCGGCAGGATGTCGAGCTCGTTGGTGGGCCGTGTCATGTACTTGAGTGCTTGTCGGGCATATTCTTCTTCGGCAATTTTGAGAGCGGCGTTCCGTCGTTCCGGTACCTCCGAGACAGAATAGGCGGTTGCGGTGAGGGCGTACAGATCCTCGAGGACTTGACGGGTTCGAATAACAGGTCGAGACTCCAGTACACCGCCCCTCCAATTCTGATCCACCCATTCCGACAGACTTATAGTATCAAGGCCTGCCGCAGACACGTCTGGCTTGACATCCTCATCGGTCTCCTCGCTTGCCGACTGCATGGCGCCCACGACGAACGCCCTCACACTCCGGGCGTACGCTTCCCCGGTGACATCCCCAAACATCACCTCCGAGAGCACCTCTTTGGGTTGGATATCCAGATGCCCATCAAAGGTGTTCACGAACGGCTGGGCTTTATCCACCGGTCTGTCCTTGATCGGTCTGTCCGGTCGGAGCTGCTGCGACAGCGCCGTATGGTCCGAAACTTTACCCTTGGACGCGAGTAATCTCGTCTCGGCATCGATCTCGGGGAAGAGAGCCCAGTCGGTGACGCCTAGGGTCCGATGTTTGAGTGCCGGAGGAGTCGGGTACGGCGTGAACGGGATGGGCGGCTGACCGTTTGGTCCGCCCAGGTCCAGGTCCCACCAGTCCGCCTCTTTTCGGATCTTGAGCCAGTCTGGCTTGCGCAACGACGTCTCATCCGCGATTCGCTTGTGCGCAGCAAACCACTGGTCCAGATCGTCCATCTCCGCGAGATCGCGCGTACCGTCCAGCGCCCAGTTGCGCCATTTACCAGTGAACTTTTCTCGTCCCCTGATTTGACGCTTGGCGTACACACGCTTTCCGCCCGTCAGGTTCCAGCCGACCGCCAGCGCAGTGAGCGAGTTGGCGGGGTACGCCAGCATTTCGGTTGGTATACGCAGCCGAGGCGGGAGATCCGCCGAGGACAACGGGAGTGTGCCTTCTCGGCCGGAAAAAGTCGATTGACCGCGGGCG
>Ga0308169_10005315_pt1 | contig 11752 bp, 9 predicted proteins | sample PhyBR1_2_FD_202139 | JGI IMG/M metagenome (GOLD analysis project Ga0308169, IMG submission 202139) | Phyllosphere microbial communities from UC Gill Tract Community Farm, Albany, California, United States - DLSLSB.R1 | ecosystem: Host-associated > Plants > Phyllosphere > Unclassified | place... | reverse complement strand
AGCCAAGATAGATGCCGTCGTCTCGGCTCGTCCGCCGCAACTCGTTGACGGTCGCGTCGAGCGTCAGCTTCTTGGTAGGCGTCAGCGTCAGCGACGGGCCAAACAGCGTCAGATTCGAGCGATTGAGCTCGCCGTTGAGCGTTACGGGCCGCGCGAACAGGCTGAAATAGGTGTTCATCCGGCCGTCGGCGGGATTGCGATCGCCCGACCCGCGTTCGAAGCGCACGCCCAGCTTGGGCTTCCATGCGCCGTCGAACAGGTACGAGGCGTTCGCGGTGACATAGTCGGCGCGCACCGCTTGGTTGCCCCATCGGCCGTTCTGCAGCGTGCCCTCGACGTCGTAGTCGACCCGGCCACCATGGCCGTTGACGCGCAGCGAGAAAGTGTTGCGGCGCTCGGTCGCGGTCCCCGCGTCATAGGCCGCGCCCTTGCGATCGCTGCGGATCCACATCCCCTCGATCGTGCTGCCGAACGGCCCAAGCTGTGCGGTCCGCGCTAGGCGGGCGCCGTAGAAGCTGAAATCCTCGTTGGTATGGTTGTCGAACGGAGTCAGCGTCTCGTTCTGCGCATAGCCGCCGAGCACTTCGCCGTTCCACGCCCCCTTTGTGACCATCAGCCGTGCCGCGTCGAGCGAGCGGCGGACGTTCAGGCCATCGCGCATGTCGAACAGACGGAACGCGCCGATGCCGATCTCCTGCCGGCCGACGCGCAGCTTGATCGAGCCGTCGTCGCCCAGCCCGGAGCGCGCCTCGACGAACGCCTGGCCGACGTCGATGTCCTTGCGGTCGGAAACGGTCTGCGGAACGTCATAGCCCTGCTGCAACCCGCTCTTCAGTTCGAAGAAACCGCGCAGATGATCGCCGACGTGCAGGTCCGCCCAGGCGCGGAAGCGGAATTCGAGATCGGCGCCGTCCTGCGGGCCGCGACCGAAGCGCTGGTCGTTGCGGGTCTCGAACCGGGTCCGGGCCTCGCCGCCCACCGTCAGGAAGGTCGAATCGGTGATCGGGATGTACTTCAGCTTGTCCCATAGCGACGCCCGGGGCTGGTCCCGCAGGCCGCTATAGTCCTCGTCATAGGGCAGGTCGCGGGCCTGCGGGTGGTTTTGCAGCGCGGTGTCGCCGGTCTTGACCGGCTCGGTTTTCGCCTGCGCGGCGATATCGGTGGGGGCGGGCACGGTCTGCTGCGCGGCGGGCGCAACTTCAGGAGCCGCCGCGATGGCGGCAGCGGCGAGCAGTTCGAACATGGCATTTCCTAACGGACTGAAGCCGCGTGGGGCGCGGCGAGGGGGCAGTGCGTCAGGTCGTCAGGGTGCGTGTGCGATCATCGTCACTCTCCAGGATTGCGGCGACGCCTTCGATCCGGGGATCGTGGGTCGCTCGAGTGTTGCGCGAGGCCGGCCCGCTCACGCGGCCGGCTAGGTCGTCTCGTCAAGGAAGGCGGTGATCGCTTCGATCACCAGGTCTGGCGCCTGCAAGGGCGGCACGTGCGCGCAACCGGCCAAGATGCGCAGTTCCGCGCGGGGGACGCGGTCGGCGAGATCGATCGCCATCGCCGGCGGGGTCGCGGCGTCCTGGTCGCCGACCATCATTAGCACGGGCATGCGTACCGCGGCGAGCTGTGACGAAAGGTCGAGCGTCGCGAGCGACAGGCACGCGCGTTCGAACACGTCGACATCGGTGCGCAGGAACGCCGCGCGACGGTCGGCCATCAATTCGGGGTGCGCCGCCTGGAAATCCGGGGCGAACAGCCGCGCCATCGCGGTGTCGGCGATCGCCGCCAGTCCCTTTGCGCGGCCGGCGGCCGCCATGTTGCGGAACGCGTCGCGCCCGGGATCGGAGAAGCGTGCTCCGCAGCCGGCAAGGATCAGTCTGGTCAGCAGATCGGGATGGCGCAACGCGATCTGCAGCGCGACGAACGCGCCATAGCCGTTGCCGAACAGGATCGCGTCGCCGCCCGGCGCGACCGCGCGGACGAACGCCGCCATCCGGTCCGCGACCTCCTCCAGGCCGCCATCGACGGCCAGCGAAGCGCCGAAACCCGGCAGGTCGGGCACGATCACCGTGAAGCGTTCGGCGAGTCGCGGCGCGACCGCGTCGAAGCTGGCGCTGTCCGAAAGCAGTGAATGGAACAGGAACAGCGGTGGCCCGGCGCCACGCGTTCGCGCGGCCACGCCGTCGCTGTTGATTTCGGTGGTCATGCTCGCAAAACCCTCTGATTGAGCGCTCATGGCTACGCACCATGACGCACCGATACAAGCGTAAAAATCACTAATATGCGCTTGCGTGAAATATCACGACGGTCCATATGGCTAAGAAGGATGTTAAATATGCTGCTGCGAGACAATGTATACGAGCTGATCCGGAGCGACATCCTGGCGTGTGTCCTGGCGCCCGGCGAGCAGTTGCGCGAACAAGATATGGCGGCGCAATACGAGACCAGCCGCCAGCCGATCCGGGATGCCCTGCTGCGGCTGGAGCGCGAGCATCTCGTCACGGTTGCGCCGCGACAGGGGTATCAGGTCAATCCGATTTCCCTCGCCGATGCGCAGGATTTGTTTCGCTTCCGTCTCGCCCTCGAGCCCGCGTGCGCTACCGAGGCGATCGAGCGTGCCGATGACGCGACGCTGGCCGATCTAGACCGCTATCGCACCCTTCCTGAGGGGCAGGCATTCACCGAGTATAATCGCGAATTCCATTCGGCGATGGCGCGCGCATCGGGCAATAACCGCATGTCCATCGTGGCGTGCGACCTGATCGCGCAGGCCGACCGGCTGGTTCGCGTCTCGGTTGACGCGATCAAGGGCCGCGACCCCGCGGCCCTGGTCGCCGAACATTGCGCCATCATCGACCTGCTGCAGGGCCGCGACGTCCGCGCGACCCGCAAGCTGCTGAAGGCTCACATTTCCCAGGCGGAGAAGCGCGTCATCACGGCGCTGTCGCGAAGCGCGATCCGCTCTTGAGTTTCCAAGGAGTATCGATCTTGACCGAGATACAGACCCACGACATCCAAATCGAGCAGCACGGCAATTTTGTCGACGGCAAGGAGGTCGAGACGGCCGGCGCCGAGATGATCGACGTCCGCGATCCCGCCACCGGCGCGGTCATCGCACAGATCCCCAATTCGACCCGCGAAGACGTCGATCGCGCGATGCGCAGCGCCCGCGCCGCGTTCGAGGGCAAAGAATGGGGCGGGATGGACATCCGTGCACGCGCCCGGTTGATCAACCGGCTGGCCGATGCGTTCGAGGCCAATCTCGAAACGCTGTATCGGCTGGAGACGCGCAACAATGGCCGCCCGATCAACGAGACGCGCGCGCAATTGTCGCGGTTGCCCGATTTCTTCCGCTATTTTGCGGGGCTGGCGCTGGCGCGTCGCGACGACGTGATCCCGGTCGAGGGCAATTACCTCAACTACACGCTGCGCACGCCGATCGGCGTCGTCGCCAACTGCACGCCGTTCAACCATCCGCTGATGATCATGTGCAAGTCGCTGGCGGCCGTGCTCGCCTCGGGTTGCACCACGGTGGTCAAGCCGTCGGAATACACTCCGCTGACGACGTTGAAGCTTGCCGAGATCTTCACCGCGGCGGGGCTGCCGGACGGCGTGTTCAACGTCGTGCTCGGTTACGGCAAGGATTCGGGGCGGTTCCTGTCGGAGCATCCCGACATCAACAAGCTGGTCCTGACCGGCGGCACCGAAGCCGGGCAGATCGCCGGCAGCGCCGCATCGAAGGTGTTTGCGCACCAGACGCTGGAACTCGGCGGCAAGACCCCGGTGCTGGTGTTCGACGACTTCGATGTCGACCAGGCGGTCAACCTCGCGGCGTTCGGCGCGTTCATCGGCGCAGGCCAGACCTGCGTGTGCGGCAGCCGGCACATCGTCCAGCAGACCATCTATGAAGAGTTCGTCGAGAAGCTGGCGATCAAGGCGCAGGGCATCCGCGTCGGCGACCCGTTCGACCCCGCCACCCAGATGGGCCCGGTGATCTCGCAGCGCCAGCGCCAGCGCGTAATGAGCTATGCGCAGTTCGGCCGCGACGAGGGAGCCCGCGCCATCGCCGGCGGTCATGAAGCGACTGTCGAGGGCTTCGAGGACGGCTATTTCGTTCAGCCGACGGTGTTCGCCGACGTCCGGTCGGACATGCGGATTTTTCAGGAGGAAGTGTTCGGGCCGTTCACCAGCATCACGCCGTTCACCGACGAGGCAGACGCGCTGCGCCTCGCCAACGATTCCCCGTTCGGGCTGGGCGCCGCGATCCGCACCAACCATATCGCCCGCGCGCACCGCGTCGCGCGCGATATCAAGGCCGGGATTGTCTGGGTCAACGATCATCACCGGCTTGATCCGGCTTCGCCTTGGGGCGGCGTCGGGCTCAGCGGGATCGGTCGCGAGTTCGGCACCGAGAGCTTCAACGATCATTTCGACGTCAAGAGCGTGATGGTCGCGATGAACGACGAACCGCAGGACTGGTACGGCGATCCCGAAGGTCGTCGCCGCCTCAACTAAACCTATCGTGCCGGCCAGCCCACACAGACGGGCGGCCGGCATTTTTTCCGATCAATCTGGAGAGATGTCATGGCGGCTTCCGTAGTTACGGGCGTCAATGCGGGAGGGCGGCTGGACCGGTTGCCTGTCGGCCCGTTCCACTATCGGATCATGTGGCTGATCGGGGCCGGCATGTTTCTCGACGGCTTCGACATCTATGTTGCCGGCACGGTGCTCGGTGCGACGCTGCACAGCGGATTCTCGACGCTGGCGCAGAACGCGATCTTCGTCTCGGTCACCTTCGTCGGCATGATGATCGGCGCGGTCGGTACCGGTTTCCTCGGCGACCGCTATGGCCGGCGCTTCACCTATCAGATGAACCTGCTGCTGTTCGGCGCGGCATCGCTGGCGGCGGCGTTCGCGCCCAACATGACCGTGCTGATCCTGCTGCGGCTGCTGATCGGCATCGGCCTGGGCGCGGAGAACGTCGTCGGCTATTCGACGATGACCGAATTCGTGCCCGCGGCGTCGCGCGGGCGGTGGCTGGGGCTGATGGCGGTGTTCGTCGTCACCGGCCTGCCGATTGCGTCGCTGGTCGGGTGGCTGATCATCCCGCTGCTCGGCTGGCGGGCGATGTTCGTGATCGGCGGGCTTGGCGCGCTGGTGATCTGGTACATGCGCAAGAAGCTGCCGGAATCGCCGCGCTGGCTCGAATCGGTCGGGCGCACCGACGAGGCCGAGGCGCTGATGATCGATATCGAGGCCGAGGCCGCACGCACCGCGCCGCTGCCGCCCGTCACCGCGACGGCGCCGCTCGTCGCTGCACCCAAGGCAGGGATGGCTGAGTTGTTCTCCGGCGTGCTGCTGTCGCGGCTGCTGGTCGGCTGCATCTGCCTGATCGTGATCAACACGCTGCTCTACGGCTTCATCACCTGGCTGCCGACCTTCTTCATCAAGCAGGGGCTCAGCGTCGCCAGTTCGTTCGGCTATTCGCTGATCATGGGGCTGGGGGCGCCGATCGGTTCCGCGATCGGCGCGCTGACCGCCGATGCCTGGGGCCGCAAGCCGACCATCATCGGCGCGTCCGCGTTGGCGGTGGTGATGGGGCTTATCTACCCCAACGTGTCCGATCCGGCGTTCCTGCTGCCGGTCGGGTTCCTGCTCACCGTGCCGATCTACGTGCTCGTGGCGCTGCTGTTCGCGATCTATATCCCCGAACTTTTCCCGACCGAAATCCGCCTGCGCGCATCGGGCATCTGCCAGTCGGTCGGGCGCGGGGCGACGATCGTGACTCCATTCATCGTCGTGTGGCTGTTCACCAATCACGGCATCGCCGGCGTGATGGCGTTGATGGTAGGGCTGCTGATCCTCCAGATTATAGTGGTGGCCCTCTTCGGTATCGAGCCGCGCAACCGGCGGCTCGAGGACCTGGACAGTACGTCGCGCCCAGGCGGGGCGCGCTGACCTTCGGCTGGTGGCGCCGCTGCGCGCCACCGGTCAGAACCGGTGCTGGTTGATCCGCACCACCTCGTCGAGGAATTCCACCACGGCGCGGATGCGCGGCAGACGTTGTTGGTCGGCGTGCATCAGCAACCAATAGCTGCGCGTCACCTCGACTTCAGGCAGGACACGCTGCAAGCGGCTGTCCTGCTCGGCGGCGAAGACGTGCAGCACGCCCAACCCCAACCCATTCGCGACCGCCGCCTGTTGTGCGGCGATCGAACTCGACCGGAACACCGTCGGGGCATCGCTGACGATCTGGTCGAAATAACGCAACTCGGGAATGTCGATCAGCTCGTCGATATACCAGACCAGCGGATGCGCCTTGGCCGCGTCTAGCGCGTCGATCGCAGGGTGCCGCGCGACATAGTCGGCTGCCGCGTAGAGCCCCAGCCGATAGTCCACCAACCGCCGCGCGATCACCCGGCCGCGGGGCGGGCGGGTCAGGCCGATCGCGATATCCGCCTCGCGCCGCGACAGGCTGACCGACCGGCTCTCGGGCGCGAGTTCGAGCTCGATCGTCGGGTGCCGCGCGTGGAGCAGATGGACGTTGGGCGCGACCAGATAGGTCCCGAACGCCTCGGGCGTCGCTAGCCGCACCGACCCCGCGACCGTCCCCGCATCGTCACCGACCGCTGCGCTGGCGCCGATCATCTCGACTTCCATCCTCTCCGCATGGTCGCGGAGCAGCTCGCCGGCCCTGGTCAGTACGACCCCGCGCGGCGATCGATCGATCAGTCGTGCACCCATCGCCGCTTCCAGCCCGGACATCCGGCGCGCGATTGTGCTGTGGTCGAGCCCGAGCACCCGGCCTGCCGCCTGCAGCCGCCCCTCGCGCGCGACCGCAAGGAAGAGCCGTACGTCATCCCAGTTCAAACTCTGCATATTCGCACAACCGATGCGGTTTCGTGGTGGTTCCGGTGTCAGATTGCGGAGCCTACCTCTTCCAAAGCAACTTGGAAGGAACATCATGCGCAACGTAACGCATTTCATCGGCGGACAGTCGACGCCGTGGTCAGGCGAGCGGACCGGCGACATCTTCGACCCGACAATCGGGCAGGTCCAGGCGCAGGTCGATCTCGGCACCGTTCAGACCGTCGCCGACGCCGTGGCCAACGCCCGCGCCGCGCAGCCTGCCTGGGCCGCGACCAATCCGCAGCGCCGCGCCCGCGTGATGTTCCGCTTCAAGGCGCTGATTGAGGAGAATATGGAACAGCTCGCGGCACTCCTGGCGTCCGAGCACGGCAAGGTCATCTCGGATGCGAAGGGCGACATTCAGCGCGGACTTGACGTGGTCGAATTCGCCTGCGGAATACCGCATCTGCTGAAAGGCGACTATACCGAGGGCGCCGGGCCCGGCATCGACGTCTATTCGATGCGCCAGGCGCTCGGCGTGGTCGCCGGCATCACGCCGTTCAACTTCCCCGCAATGATCCCGCTATGGATGCTGGCGCCCGCGATCGCGTGCGGCAATGCGTTCATCCTCAAGCCGTCCGAGCGTGACCCGTCGGTGCCGGTGCGCCTTGCCGAACTGGCGCTCGAAGCCGGTCTTCCCGCCGGCATCCTCAACGTCGTCCACGGCGACAAGCTCGTGGTCGACGCGATCCTCGACCATTCCGACATCAAGGCGGTCAGCTTCGTCGGCTCGTCCGACATCGCGCAATATGTCTATGGCCGTGGTGCTGCGGCGGGCAAGCGGATGCAGTGCATGGGCGGCGCCAAGAATCATGGCATCGTCATGCCCGACGCCGATATCGACCAAGCCGTCGCCGACATCCTCGGTGCCGCCTATGGTTCGGCGGGCGAGCGCTGCATGGCGCTGCCCGTCGTTGTCCCGGTCGGCGAGAAGACCGCCGAGGTGCTGCGCGAGAAGCTCGTGGAGGAGATCGCCAAGCTCCGCGTCGGCGTCTCGACCGATGCCGACGCGCATTATGGCCCGGTCGTCGGCGCGCAGCACAAGTCGCGGATCGAGGGCTATATCCAGATGGCGGTCGACGAAGGGTCGGACCTCGTGCTCGACGGCCGCGGCTTCGCCCTGCAGGGCCATGAGGACGGCTATTTCCTCGCGCCTACGTTGCTCGACCATGTCCGCCCTGACATGCAGAGCTACAAGGAGGAGATCTTCGGGCCGGTCCTGCAGATCCTGCGCGCCGATACGTTCGAGGATGCGGTGCGCTATCCGTCGGAGCATCAGTACGGCAACGGAGTCGCGATCTTCACCCGCAATGGCGACTTCGCCCGCCGGTTCGCGAGTTCGGTCGAGGTCGGCATGGTTGGCATCAACGTGCCGATCCCGGTGCCGGTGTCCTATCACAGTTTCGGCGGATGGAAGAGGTCGGGCTTTGGCGACCTCAACCAGTACGGCACAGACGGCATCCGCTTCTACACGCGTGTGAAGACCGTCACCCAGCGCTGGCCGAGCGGCGGTTCGGTCATCGATCAAAGCTTCGTTATTCCGACCATGTAATGTTGGTGTTCGTCGGCGGGGTGGTATCGTTATCTCCGCTGGTATCGCCAAAGTCATCTAAGGAGAACTACCATGATAACTGACACCCCAAAGCCTGACGTGGAACAGCCACCGGTTACGCAGCCGCTCAGGCCAGCTGCGCCAAATACCGGCAGCCCAATGGACGATGAGCCCGAGCCCGGCACCGACCCAATGCATGAAGGTCCTTAAGCGCCCCGGAATGAGGGCTCCCGCTTGCCTAGCACCGCGTAGCGCTCGCCTGAATACATCCAATTTACGCGTGGTTGGCGATTGTGGTCCTCAAGCGTTGCGGTGTGCGGCCCATCAGTTGGCAATGATGGCCGGCGGGAGCTTCGACGGAAGCGCTTATGCAGCGGAACGGTCGCCGTTGATCTGCCACGATGATCGACGTCTTGTCTGCAGCGGCGAGACGCCGACGTCGCGGTAAGTTTGCGACTGGCAACCTCGATACCGTCGCGTAACTACTCACTGGGGTGCTGGAGAGGTTGCCGAGGCGGAATACCCGTAAAACGTGGTGCATCGGAATGCTAACCTATCAGACTAGTCCAGTCGCATAGTACACACCGATCGTGAAAAACGCAGTCAGTGTTTTGAGCAAGGTGAGTCCGAATATCTGTTTGTACGATTGACGATGTGTCATACCACAGACGGCGAGCAGTGTGACGATAGCACCGTTGTGTGGGAGCGTATCCATGCCGCCCGAGGCAAGTGATGCGATGCGGTGCATCACTTCGAGGGGGATGTTGTGATCAGCGGCAAGTTGAATGAAACGGTCCGAAAAGGCGCCGAGCGTCAGGCTCAGGCCACCGGAGGCTGATCCCGTCATGCCCGACAATATGTTGGTGGTTAGCGCAAGATTGAGGAGCGGGTTGCCGATTTTGCCGAGTGCATCGGCGATGATGTGAAACCCCGGCAGGGCTGCAATGATCGCACCGAAGCCGTACTCCGATGCGGTATTCATGCCTGCGAGCAATGACCCCGAAACCGCGACCTGCGTCAGCGCGGCCAATCGGGGCTTCAAGGTACTCCAGGCGATAATCAAGATCGCTACGATCCCCAGCAGCAATGCGACTTCGACAGCCCAAAGCGCCGCGTTGGCCTTCACCTCTTGCGTCAACGGCGCGACGGCCATCCGCGGGCTGAGGATCGCCGTTGCCGTCTCACCGTAGAAACTTTCGATGACGCTCAAGGCCACGCGGTTGCCTACGCCCACCATGATGAGTGGAAGCAAGGCGAACGCGAGCGGCATCGGCTTGGCGTCCTCCGATACTTCGGGTTCGTTTATATGGCCGCTGCCATAGCCTTCACCCGCAGCGGCCGCTTTTCGACGCTGCCATTCCAAATACGCGTAACACAGCGCGAACGAGAAGATCGAGGCGATGATGCCCAGCGCCGGCGCGGCGTAGGCGGTGGTCCTGAAAAACGTAGTCGGGATGATGTTCTGGATCTGCGGCGTGCCGGGCAGGGCATCCATCGTCACGGTCAGGGCGGAGAAGGCGATCGTCGCGGGGATGAGCCGTTTGGGTATGTCCGCCGTGCGGAACATCTCGGCGGCAAAGGGATAGACGGCGAAGACAACCACGTAAATCGAGACGCCGCCATAGGTCAGGATCATGCCAACCAGAGTAATGGCCAGGATAGCGTGCCTGGGCCCGAATGCGCGCGTGATTACGACGACGATCGCACGCGCCGCGCCGGAAACTTCGATTAGCTTCCCGAACACCGAGCCCAGCAAAAACACTGGAAAGTAGTTCTTGATGAAGCTGGCGGCCTTTTCCATGAACAAGCCGCTAAAGGCGGGCGCGACTCCCGATGGCTGGGTCAACAGGACCGCCGCCATCGCCACGAGCGGCGCAATCAGAATGACGCTGTAGCCTCGATAGGCCAAAAATATCAGCGTGCCGAGCGCTGCAAGACATATAAGCAGGTCCATCAATATCCCTTCGCAGGTCGAGCTTTATAGGTTTTACCTATCAGAATAGGAAAGGAAGGGCTCCGCTTTACGAAAGCGACCATGCTGGTTCGCGTCAGGCGAAGATCTGTTGATAGATAATAGCGATATCTTCGGCGGTCGGAACGCGAGGATTGTTTGCAGGTGATCCCGACGCGATCGCCTGCCGTGTCATAACCGGAACCAACGCGTCCCAGCGTTCGGCGGAAATACCCCAGGCCGCCGGGGTCGGCACCTGTAGATCCCGGTTTATCGACGTCAGTTCTTCGATGAGGCGCGCTACACTGGCCTGATCGCCCTCGTCGTCGGTTGCGACACCCATGGCGCGCGCACAGCGCGCATAACGCGGGATGGCGCCATGACTCGACCAGGTCGTGACCGCTGGCAGCAGCATGGCATTCGACAGCCCGTGAGGCACATGGAAGTGCGCACCGATCGGCCGGCTCATCCCGTGGACGAGCGCGACCGATGCATTGGAAAAGGCCATGCCTGCCAGCGTGGCCCCGAGCATCATCGCCTCGCGTGCTTCACGATCGTTCCCGTCGTCAAAAACGCGCCGCAGATTGGGGGCGATCAGTTCCATCGCCGCGAGTGCGATGCGGTCGGACAAAGGGTTCGCCCGCTGAGAGACATAGGCTTCGATCGCATGGGTCAGCGAGTCTATGCCGGTGTCCGCCGTCAATCGTCGGGGTTTGGTCAGCGTCAATTCGTAATCGATCACCGCCGCGATCGGCAAATAGGCGATGCCGGCGCAAAGCATCTTCTCGTCTGTGCTACCGTCAGTGATAACGGTGAAGCGGGTTGCCTCTGACCCCGAACCGGCGGTCGTAGGCACGGCGATGATGGGCAGTCCCGGAATGTCCTGCACATGCGGAACCTTGTAGTCTGCGGGTACGCCGCCGTGCCGCCCTATCACGGCAATCGCCTTGGCCGTGTCGATCGGGCTCCCCCCCCCAATTCCAACAACACAGTCATACTCGCCGTTGGAAAGGCTGCGCACACCGGCCATGACCGAATCCACGGTCGGATCCGGCACTGTGTCGGCGAATATGCCGGCGTTGATGCCCGACAAGGCAAGCATCTCGACCGCTTGTGCGATCCGACCGGTACCATTGAGGTACGCGTCCGTCACGATCAAGGGCTTCGACAGGCCGAGTTCGCGCAACAGCAAAGGTAGTTGCTCGAAGGCGCGTTCACCAACGCGCATCAAACGGGGCAGGGCAATGGTGGCAACCATCGAGCACTCCATAGGTCTGGGAGAAGGCAGGGGCGGCAATTCTAGAATTTAAACCGGGCACCCACGGTGACGTACCGGCCAATGACGTCGT
>Ga0308169_10005312_pt1 | contig 11757 bp, 10 predicted proteins | sample PhyBR1_2_FD_202139 | JGI IMG/M metagenome (GOLD analysis project Ga0308169, IMG submission 202139) | Phyllosphere microbial communities from UC Gill Tract Community Farm, Albany, California, United States - DLSLSB.R1 | ecosystem: Host-associated > Plants > Phyllosphere > Unclassified | place... | reverse complement strand
GAGCTCACCCAGCGGGTGCGCGACCAGGGCGAGTGGGGCCGGCTCAAGGCCCGTTCACTGACCGGATCGCGGCGCGCGCAGTACGAACGGCAGCACCGGGCCCTGGTCGATGCCCTGCGCGACCGGGATGCGGAAGCGGCTCAGCGGGTGCTGATCGAGCACCTGGACCAGATCCAGCGGAACCTGTTCGGCGACTGAGGCGCGCGCGGGGCGGCAGGTGCTCGTCGCCCCGGCGCCGGGCCGACGACCAGAAAAAAGGGCCATCCGCGATGGCGGATGGCCCTGTGTGCGAAATCCGGAAACGACCGGTATCAGGACTCAGAACGGGATGTCGTCGTCCATGTCGTCGAAGCCCGAGGAGGACTTCGCCGGTGCGGGGGCCGGACGCGCCGCCGGTGCGCGAGGCGCCGCGGCCGGCGCGCGGGCATAACCACCGCCGCCGCCACCGCCACCGCCACCGCCACCTTGGCCGTAGCCACCGCCACCACCACCACCGTACTCGTCCTCGCCACCGCCCGACGGGCCGCCCTGGCCCTGGCGGCTGCCCAGCATCTGCATCTGGTCGACGCGGATGTCGGTGGCGTACTTCTCGACGCCATCCTTGTCCTGGTACTTGCGGGTGCGGATCTGGCCTTCGACGTAGATCTGCGAGCCCTTGCGCAGGTACTGCGCGGCGATCTCGGCCAGGCGGCCGTTGAAGACCAGGCGGTGCCACTCGGTGGCCTCGCGCATCTCGCCGCTCTGCTTGTCCTTCCACTTGTCGGTGGTGGCCAGGGTGGCGTTGCAGACCTGATCACCGCTCGGGAAGGTCCGGGTTTCGGGATCGCGGCCGAGGTTGCCGACGAGGATGACTTTGTTGACCGATGCCATGGATGCACTGCTCCTGATGAAGGAAGGAAAGGAGAAGGAAAAAGGGGAAGGACGAAGATTGTGCCGCAGCGGCCGAAGTCAATCTCTGCGCCCTCGAAATCGTCGGCATGCAGGAGCAAAGGCGGCATCGGGGCCGCCGGAATGGCCGAGGACGGGCGCGGCCGGAACCGGGCACTTATCATGCTTGGTTGGCCTCCTGTTCCCTCCGCTCCTCCTCCCCCGCCCGTGAACGCTCCTGAAGACAACGCCTATCTGGGCGCCGTGCTCGCGCAGCAGCGCATCAGCATCCGCGGCGCGCGGACCCACAACCTCAAGAACGTCGATCTCGACATCCCGCGCAACAAGCTGGTGGTGATCACCGGCCTGTCGGGTTCGGGCAAGTCGAGCCTGGCCTTCGACACGCTCTATGCCGAGGGCCAGCGCCGCTATGTCGAGAGCCTGTCGGCCTATGCGCGGCAGTTCCTGCAGCTGATGGACAAGCCCGACGTCGATGTCATCGAGGGCCTGTCGCCGGCCATCAGCATCGAGCAGAAGGCCACCAGCCACAACCCGCGCTCCACCGTGGGCACCGTCACCGAGATCCACGACTACCTGCGCCTGCTGTTCGCCCGCGCCGGCACGCCGTTCTGCCCGGAGCATCACCTGCCGCTGCAGGCGCAGACGGTCTCGCAGATGGTGGACGCGGTGATCGCGCTGCCGGACGAGCCGCGCCTGATGATCCTGGCGCCGGTCGCGCGCGAGAAGAAGGGCGAGTTCGTCGAGCTGTTCGCCGAGATGCAGGCCGCCGGCTACGTGCGCTTCCGGGTCGATGGCCAGACCTACGAATACAACGACCTGCCCAAGCTGAAGAAGACCGAGAAGCACGACATCGATGTCGTCATCGACCGCCTGCGCGCGCGCCCCGACATGCAGCAGCGCCTGGCCGAGAGCTTCGAGGCCGCCCTGCGGCTGGCCGACGGCCGCGCGCTGGCCGTCGAGATGGACGCGCCGGCCGATGGCGGCACGGCCACGCCGACCAGCCTGCCGGCCGCGCCGCGCGAGCACCTGTTCAATGCCAAGTTCGCCTGCCCGGTGTGCCACTACTCGCTGGCCGAGCTCGAGCCACGCCTGTTCTCCTTCAACTCGCCCGTGGGCGCCTGCCCGAGCTGCGACGGCCTGGGCCATCGCGAGTTCTTCGATCCGGCGCGCGTGGTGGCCTTTCCCTCGCTCTCGCTGGCCAGCGGCGCGGTCAAGGGCTGGGATCGCCGCAACGGCTACTACTTCAGCATGCTCGAGAGCCTGGCGGCCCACTACGACTTCGACATCGAGGCGCCCTTCGAGTCGCTGCGCGCCGAGGTCCGGCACGTGCTGCTCCAGGGTTCCGGCGAGGAGCTGATCAAGTTCGACTACACGATGGAGTCGGGTGCCTCGGCCGGCAAGAAGCTGGTCAAGAAGCATCCCTTCGAGGGCATCATCCCCAACCTGGAGCGACGCTACCGGGAGACCGATTCGACCACCGTGCGCGACGACCTGGCGCGCTACCGCAACCTGCAGCCCTGCCCCGAATGCGGTGGCTCGCGGCTGCGGCGCGAGGCGCGCCACGTGTTCCTGGTCGACGAGACGCCGCGCGCGGCCGGGGCCGGGGCCGAGGCCGAGGTCGGCATGGCGCCCGCGCGGAAGGCGATCTACGAGATCAGCCACCTGACGCTGCGCGACTGCCTGGCGTACTTCCAGGGCCTGCACCTGCGCGGCGCCAAGGCCGAGATCGCCGACAAGATCGTGCGCGAGATCGGCCTGCGGCTGAAGTTCCTGAACGACGTCGGCCTGAACTACCTGAGCCTGGATCGCAGCGCCGAGACGCTCTCGGGCGGCGAGGCGCAGCGCATCCGGCTGGCCTCGCAGATCGGCTCGGGCCTGACGGGCGTGATGTACGTGCTCGACGAGCCCAGCATCGGCCTGCACCAGCGCGACAACGACCGCCTCATCGGCACGCTCAAGCATCTGCGCGACATCGGCAACAGCGTGATCGTGGTCGAGCACGACGAGGACATGATCGCCGCCGCCGACCACGTGATCGACATGGGCCCGGGCGCCGGCGTGCATGGCGGTCGCGTGATGGCCGAGGGCACCTATGCCCAGGTGCTGGCCAACCCGCAGTCGCTCACCGGGCAGTACCTCTCGGGCGCGCGCAGGATCGAGGTGCCGCGCCATCGCACCGCCTGGCTGCCGGCGGTCGCCAAGCCGGCCTTCAACGAGGGCAGGAAGGCCTCGCGTTTCCCGCAGAGTCCGGCGGCCGAGCGCCGCGCCGCGCGCGAGGCGCAGCACCGCGCCACGCAGACCGCGTTGCAGGAGATCCGCGTCGTCGGCGCCAGCGGCAACAACCTGAAGGACGTGAGCGTGGCGTTTCCGGTCGGCCTGCTGACCTGCGTGACCGGCGTGTCGGGCTCGGGCAAGTCGACCCTGGTGAACGACACGCTCTATGCCGCCGTGGCGCGTACGCTCTACCGCGCGCACGAGGAGCCCGCCGCGCACGAGTCGATCGAGGGCATCGAGTATTTCGACAAGGTCATCAATGTCGACCAGAGCCCGATCGGCCGCACGCCGCGCAGCAACCCGGCGACCTACACCGGCCTGTTCACGCCGATCCGCGAGCTGATGGCCGAGACCAACACCGCGCGCGAGCGCGGCTACGGCCCCGGCCGCTTCAGCTTCAACGTCGCCGGCGGGCGCTGCGAGGCCTGCCAGGGCGACGGCATGGTCAAGGTGGAGATGCACTTCCTGCCCGATGTCTACGTGCCGTGCGAGGTCTGCCATGGCCAGCGCTACAACCGCGAGACGCTGGAGGTGCAGTACAAGGGCCGCAACATCGCGCAGATCCTGGACATGACGGTGGAGGCCGCGCACGAGTTCCTGAAGGCCGTGCCGACCATCGAGCGCAAGCTGCACACCCTGCTCGACGTCGGTCTGTCCTATGTCAAGCTCGGTCAGGCCGCGACCACGCTGTCGGGCGGCGAGGCGCAGCGCGTGAAGCTGGCGCTGGAGCTCTCCAAGCGCGACACCGGCCGCACGCTCTACATCCTCGACGAGCCGACCACCGGCCTGCACTTCGCCGACATCGAACTGCTGCTGAAGGTGCTCCACCAGCTGCGCGACGCCGGCAACACCATCGTGGTGATCGAGCACAACCTCGATGTCATCAAGACCGCCGACTGGCTGATCGACATCGGCCCCGAGGGCGGCGCGGGTGGCGGCACGGTGGTGGGAGAGGGGACGCCGGAGGACATCGCGGCGAACGAGGCGAGCCACACGGGACGGTACCTCAAGCGCCTGCTGGCGGCGCCGCAGTGAGGGTGTCGGCCGCGGCTACTCGGGTGCCTGGAGGACCGAGGGTGCGGGAACGTTCGTCAACGTCGTCGCGGGATCGATCTTCTGGAGGAAGCGCGTCATCGAGACGACCGTCACGATGTCGATCTTGCCGGCATAACGGCGCTTGCTCGGATGGTCGTCGAAGGCCACGTTCGCACGAAACATGCGGCCGCCCAGTCGCGTCATCGGACCCAGATCGAGCGTGGTCGGCTCGTAGCCCATGAGCTTGAGCCACTGCTGGGACTTCTCCCGGTCGTCGATGTCGATCTTGTCGGCATAGGCCTTGGTCAACAGTTCGAGCGCCCACTGGTTGGAGTTCTCATACCGTGTGGCGAAAGGGTACGCCAGCATGTTGTAGTGCGGCGTGAACAGCGCCAGGTATTGCGCCGGGTCCGAGAGCCTGACCAGGAGCTGGTGCTGGGCTTCGACCGAAGGGATGATGATCAGCGACTCGTAGCTGAACAGGTCGTCGAGGAAGAAGTTGGCGAGCCCTTGGCGCCAGATCGCCGCATCGGCGGTGCCGCAGGTGTTGAGCAGATGCACGACGCGCCACTGGCCGGAGGCGGAATCCTTGAGGACGAAGCCGAGATGGGAATGGCGCAGGCCGTATGTCGAGAGATCCTGTCCCACCCGGGCGACGAGTGCCACCTCGGGTCGGGCCTGGTCCAAGGCCGTGGAGAGTGCCTGCGCGGCACCGAATGCCAGTCGCACCGACGAGGGGCGCGGCGGCGTGTCGACACAGGTCTGGCCCGCCCTGGTGCCCGACGACAGGCCGAATGCCAGGGCGATGGCGCAGGCTGCCAGTTCCAGGATGCTCGCCCGCTTCATCGGGACAGCTTGGATTGGTACAGCAATTCCTTGCCGATCTCGTTCGGCACGAAAGCCAGAATCCTTCCGGACGCGACGAGCGTGTGGCCGGTCGACTCCGTCACCACCTTGATGACGTTGCCCGTCGAGAGGCCGATGTCCTTGACGATCGGAGACGAGACCTGGATGACCGCCTTGCTGCCATCGACGGTGTTCTGCAGGACCACGGAAGCGGTTTCGCCGACCACCTGCCCGATCCCGGCGACGATGAACAGGGTGCCGGCGGTGAAGAAGGCGCTGGCCTCGAGTGGATGGCCGTTGACCGACGCCAGTGGCGAGAGTGCCATGCTGACGGCTCCCAGGCCGGCGGTCTGGCTGCCCTCCGCCGCGTGGGCCAGGGAAGTGAATGTCAGTGGTTGTGCCAGTGCGAGGACGACGACGCAGAGGTGCTTGAGCTTCATTGGAAGGGTCCGGAATCCGTCAGCGCGAAGCCGAGCGGGAATAGGTGCAAAAGATGAAATCCCACAGCGGGGAGGTGACGCCGAAATTGGTCTCGCGGCCCCGCTGGTGATGCAGTTCATGATTTCGCGTCAGCACGCGAAGGATGGGCAGCTGCTGATAGGTGGTGCGATGGATCGCGTAATGCACGACCAGGTAGCAGAAGTAGCCCAGCATGAATCCCGCATGGACCGACAGCAGTCCGAGATGCCACGCGGGAATCAGGAGCAGGGCATAGGCCGCGCAGATCGGAACGCCGGAGATGCCGATGTAGGCCGTGGGATCGAGGTGATGCGCCCAGTGATCCCTCCGGAACCGCCTGTGGAACAGGAAGCGATGGACCGCGTATTCCACGAACGACCATGTCAGTGCGCCGATGGCGATCCGTGTCGACGAGATCCGGGCTGGCCAGACAGCGAGTCCGAACAGGAGCGGGACGAGTGCGAAGTCGATCGTGTATTGGAAAGGCGTCAGTTGCCAATTTTTTGAGGCGGCCATGTTTTTCGGGTGCAGGCGCGCGTCCGGAACCGGACGCGGAACGAAGCGAAGCCGCAAACGGAATTCGTTCGCCTTGGCGGCTTGAGGACGGAGGAAGGAACGCGCGGGGCGGGCCCACGCACCCAGGAATCGGGCTAGGGCGCAGACGGCCGGGATTGCCGGCGGGCCTGGAGAAGCGGATGCGGATGTGCTCTTGACGCCGAGCGTGCGTGTGACAGTGACATTGGATTCCCTTTGGATGTGCAACCCTCTATGGGGTCGTTCGCACGGGCCGATTATGGCCGAAGGCGCTGGGTCGGCAATCCCGGTGCCATGCCCGATGTCGGAGCGACCGGGCCGTGGCGTCTTCCTCTCAACGCACCACCAGCCCCTTCAAGGCCGGGTCCGCCGGCGGCACCGCCAGCTTCATCTCCCTGAGCGTCTTCACCAGCAACTGCGCGATCATGAGGTTGCGATGCGTCTTGCTGTCGGCCGGGATCACGTACCAGGGCGCGGCCTCGGTCGAGGTGGCGTCGAGCGCCCTGGCATAGGCGTCCTGGTAGGCATCCCAGTGCGCGCGGGCATCGAGGTCGCCCAGGCTGAACTTCCAGTGCTTGGCCGGGTCGTCGATGCGCGCCTGCAGGCGCTTCCTCTGCTCTTCCTTGCCGATGTGCAGCATGCACTTCAGCACCACCGTGCCGGTCTCCACGAGCAGGCGCTCGAAGTCGTTGATCTGGTCGTAGCGGCGCTTCAGGTCGGACTTGGCGAGCGAGCCGTCGACCACCGGGACCAGCACGTCCTCGTAGTGGCTGCGGTTCCAGACGCCGATCTCGCCGGCGCGCGGCACCACCGCATGGCAGCGCCACAGGAAGTCGTGCGCCCGCTCGTCGATCGATGGCGCCTTGAAGGCGGCGACCCGCACGCCCAGCGGCGAGGTGCGCGAGAACACCCAGCGCACGGTGCCGTCCTTGCCGCTGGTGTCGGTGCCCTGCAGCACCAGCAGCAGCTTGCGTCGGCCTTCGGCGTGCAGCAGGTTCTGCAATCCGTCGAGTTCCTCGGCGAGCGCGTCGAGGCGCTCGCGCCGGTCGCGCTCGTCGCCCTTCATGAAGGGCGTGTCGTCGGGGTCGATGTCGCCCAGGCGCACCTTGCCGCCGATGCGGTATTTGCCGAAGCTCTTCATGCGAGGGCGTCCTTTCGAGACCGATGGGAAGGAGGGGAAGGGGCGAGCGGAGCGCGACGCGTCCTCAACGCATGCCGATGCGGGCCTCGGCGCCGAACAGCGCCTTGGCCTCGCGCGGCTGCGAGCGCCAGTACTGCGGCGGCACGGAGACCTCGGCGCCCAGCTCCATGGCGGCGCGCCACGGCCAGTGCGGCTCGAACAGCATGGCCCGGCCGATGGCGACGGCATCGGCCCGGCCCTCGGCGACGATGGCCTCGGCCTGCGCCGGTTCGGTGACCAGGCCGACCGCGAAGGTCGGCAGCCCGGCGGCCGCCTTGATCGCCTCGGCCAGCGGCACCTGGTAGCCCGGGCCGAGCGTGATCTTCTGCTGCGGGGAGACCCCGCCGGAGGACACGTCGATGAACGCGCAGCCGTGCGCGGCCAGTTCCCGGGCGAAGACGCAGCTCTGCGCCACGTCCCAGCCGCCGTCGACCCAGTCGGTGGCCGAGATGCGCACGCCCACCGGCAGGCGCGCGGGCACGGCGGCGCGCACCGCATCGAGGACTTCCAGCGGAAAGCGCATGCGGTTCTCCAGCGAGCCGCCATAGCCGTCGTCGCGCCGGTTGGCGATGGGCGAGAGGAACTGATGCAGCAGGTAGCCATGCGCCGCATGCAGCTCGAGGGCGTCGATGCCCAGCGCGTCGGCGCGCTGGGCGGCCCGCACGAAGGCCTGCTTGACGCGCGCCAGGCCGGCGGCGTCGAGCGCGACCGGCGCCGGATCGCCCTCCGCGTGCGGCAGCGCCGATGGCGCCGAGGTCGTCCAGCCGCCTTCGTCGGCGCGCAACGCCTGGCCGCCGCCCCAGGGCACGTGGCTCGATGCCTTGCGCCCGGCGTGGCCGAGCTGCATGGCGATCGGCATGCGGGAGTGGCGACGCACGGCCGCCAGCACGCGCGCCAGCGCGGCCTGGTTGTCGTCCGTGTAGAGGCCGAGGTCGGCCGGCGTGATGCGGCCTTCGGCCTCGACCGCGGTGGCCTCGATGACGAGCAGCCCGGCGCCCGACATGGCCAGCTGGCCCAGGTGCATCAGGTGCCAGTCGCCGGCATTGCCGTCCTCGACGGCGTACTGGCACATCGGCGAGACGACGATGCGGTTGGCCAGCGTCAGCGGGCCGAGGGCGAGGGGATCGAAGAGATGAGTCATGAACGTACGCGGACCATGCCTTCCTGTGCCATCGATGCGACCAGTCTGCCGTCGCGGGTGAACATGCTGCCCCGGCTGAGGCCGCGGCCCCCACCGGCGCTCGGAGAGTCCATGGTGTAGAGCAGCCAGTCGTCGAGGCGGAAATCGCGATGGAACCACATCGCGTGGTCCAGGCTTGCCAGACGCAGGCGCGGTTGCGCGTAGCTCAGGCCGTGCGGCAGCAGCGCCGCGCCCAGCAGGCCATGGTCCGATGCGTAGGCGAGCAGGGCGCGATGCACGACCGGATCGTCGGGCAGCGGGGCGATGGCGCGCAGCCAGACCGAGCGCGTGGGCGCGCGCGGCACGGGCGCGAGCAGGTCGTCGTCCTCGACGCTGCGGAATTCCAGGCCGTGCGGTCGCAGGGCCTTCACGCGCATGCGTTCGGGGATGCGGTCGACGAGGTCGAAGCGGCGTTCGAGATCGCTGCGCAGCGACTCCGGCGGCGGTGGCCCGGGCATGGCCGACTGGTGCTCGACACCGTCCTCGACGGTCTGGAACGACGCCGACATCTCGAAGATCACGCGCTCCTGCTGGCGCGCGACGACATGCCGCGTCGTGAAGCTGCGCCCGTCGCGCACGCGGTCGACCGCGTACTCGATGGGCGCGTGCTCGCCGGGAAGCAGGAAATAGGCGTGCATGGAATGCACCGGCCGTTCGGCCTCGACCGTCTGGCTGGCCGCCATCAGGGCCTGGCCGAGCACCTGCCCGCCGAAGACCGCCGGGGTGCCGATGTTCTGGCTCTGCCCCTGGAAGCGGTCGTCGCCCAGCGGCTGCAGGCGCATGAGCGCGACCAGGCGGTCGACGAGGGCGGCGGGCGTGGGCGCCGCCGCCGGCATGGAAGGCGCGGGTGCGCTGGAATGGGAGGAGTCGTTCATCGGAGGTCTGGAGAATCTGCGGTCACCATAGCAAAGACGCGCCGGCGCCGTTGTCCCGGTCGTGCCCGGCCGTGCCCCGCCCTGCATCGTGGGACGCCTCGGAATTCCATGGCCGACCCTGGTCCGTTGATTCCCGCATGCGCGCGCCAACGGGCCGGGGCGCGGACAATCGGGCCCATGGAAAAGCAGCGCATCGTGGTGGGCCTGAGCGGCGGAGTCGATTCCGCGGTCACGGCGCACCTGCTCAAGCAACAGGGCCACGAGGTGGTCGGCATCTTCATGAAGAACTGGGAGGACGACGACGACGACGAATACTGCTCGTCGAACGTCGACTTCATCGATGCGGCGGCGGTCGCCGACGTGCTGGGCATCGAGATCGAGCACGTCAACTTCGCGGCCGACTACAAGGATCGCGTGTTCGCCGAATTCCTGCGCGAGTACCAGGCCGGCCGCACGCCCAATCCGGACGTGCTGTGCAATGCCGAGATCAAGTTCAAGGCCTTCCTCGACCACGCGATGCGCCTGGGCGCGGAGAAGATCGCCACCGGCCACTATGCCCGGGTGCGCCACGACGCGGCGAGCGGCCGCCACCAGCTGCTCAAGGGACTCGACCCCGCCAAGGACCAGAGCTACTTCCTCCACCGGTTGAACCAGGCGCAGCTCTCGAAGACCCTGTTCCCGGTCGGCGAGCTGAGGAAGACCGAGGTGCGCCGCATCGCCGACGAGATCGGCCTGCCCAATGCCAGGAAGAAGGATTCGACCGGCATCTGCTTCATCGGCGAGCGGCCGTTCCGCGACTTCCTCAACCGCTACATCTCCAAGGCGCCGGGCCCGATCAAGGACGAGCGCGGACGCACGCTGGGCGAACACCAGGGACTGAGCTTCTACACGCTGGGCCAGCGCCAGGGCCTGGGCATCGGTGGCGTGAAGGCGCGCGGCGCCGAACTGAAGGCCATCGAGGCCCAGGGCCTGCGCGGCGTGGGAGCGCACGCGCCGTGGTTCGTGGCGCGCAAGGACATCGAGCGCAACACGCTGTGGGTGGTGCAGGGCCACGACCATCCCTGGCTGCTCTCGCATGCGCTGACGGCCGACGACATGAGCTGGGTCGCCGGCGTGCCGCCGGCGGCGGGTGACCATGCCGCCAAGGCGCGCTATCGCCAGCTCGACGCGACCTGCCGGCTGCGCGACGACCCGGACGGATTCCGGCTCGACTTCGACGAGGCGCAGTGGGCCGTCACGCCGGGCCAGTCGGCGGTGGTCTACCAGGGCGAGGTGTGCCTGGGCGGCGGCGTCATCACGCGCGCGGTGCCGCTGGCCGAACGCTGAAGCGCCGCGCTGGGGTTCAGGCGTCGCCGGCGTCCGGCGGCAGGGCGACCGAGGCGTCGGTATGGATCAGCTCCAGCGGGTAGCGCTGGCCCGCGAGATAGTCCTCGATGCAGCGCAGCAGCAGGGGACTGCGATGCCGATCGACGCTGGCCCGCAGTTCGTCGATGTCCATCCACAGGGTCCGCACGATGCCGTCGTCGAGCGTGCGGTCGGCCTCGAAGGCGCCGAGCGTGCCGGCGAACGCGAAGCGCAGGTAGGTGATGTCCTGTTCGCCATCGGTGCCCGGGCGCGCGGCCGGGCGCTGGAAGCGAGCCATGTAGACCCCGACCAGCGCATCCGGCGTGAAGTGGTGGGCGGTCTCCTCCAGCGTCTCGCGGGCGCAGCCCTCGGCCGGCGACTCGCCCGGATCGAGATGGCCGGCGGGCGTGTTGAGCTTCAGGCCGGCCGAGGTGTGTTCCTCGACCAGCAGGAAGCGGCCTTCGCGTTCGATCACCGCCGCTACGGTGACATTGGGTTTCCAGCGGGGACGCGATGCGGTCATGGGACGGAGTTCTCGTGGGAGCACCCGGCGCCAGAGCCGGGACAGCAGCGACTGTAGCGCCGCCACTTGCTCGAGCCATCCGCCATGCGGAGGTCAGGTCGTGGGCGCGGGCGCGGGCGTGGGCGTGGGCTTGGCGCTGATGTCGATGCGCGTGGCCGCGCTGGCGTCCACGCCGACGTCCGCGCCCGCCTCGAGGCTGGAGACCGCGAAGTCCTCGGAGTCGACCGCCTCCAGGCGATAACCCAGGCCGTAGATCGCGGACAGCAGGAAACCGCGCGACGGTCGCAGATCGAGCTTGTTGCGCAACCGCGAGACGTGGGTGTCGAGCGAGCGCGAGGAGGTCTGGTCGCTGATGCCCCAGATGGCTTCGCGCAGGTGCTCGCGCGACAGCAGCCGGCCGATGTTCTGGAACAGGAACAGCGCCAGTTCGTATTCCCGGTGCTTGAGTTCGGCCTGCACGCCGTTCACCTTGAGCATGCGTCGCTGCGGCAGGAAGTGATAGGGGCCGATCGTCAGTTCGGTGTCGTGCCGTGCCGGATAGGCGCGCCGCAGCAGGGCATGGACGCGGGCCTCGAGTTCCGCGGTGCGCAGCGGCTTCAGCATGAAATCGTCGGCGCCG
>Ga0308169_10005310_pt1 | contig 11767 bp, 18 predicted proteins | sample PhyBR1_2_FD_202139 | JGI IMG/M metagenome (GOLD analysis project Ga0308169, IMG submission 202139) | Phyllosphere microbial communities from UC Gill Tract Community Farm, Albany, California, United States - DLSLSB.R1 | ecosystem: Host-associated > Plants > Phyllosphere > Unclassified | place... | reverse complement strand
TCTGATTGCTCTCGGAAGCTTGCTCGTGCGGCAGCGACGGGCTGCGTGACGCCGGTCCGCCATCGTCCCGCTCTGCCTCATCGGTCAGGCATTGGGTCTTGTCCTCTGGTAGTACTGCCGAACTCTTCGGCCTTCGCGCACAACCTCGTCGTTTGGGCCTGCTGTTGACACCTGCCCTCAAAGATGATTTTGTTTCATCCTCCCTGGTCAGCCGCTCAACTCTCTGTCGGTTTTCTTGGGAGATGAATTCGTTGACCCTGGCACGCTCGGCCTGTGCATCTGCGCAGATATTCGCCCATTAGGACTCGACCTCAGCATGAATCTTACGTATCTCCGGGGCCGTTGAGATATCATCGCTGGAAAGCCATTCCGGTCCACTTTGCAAGCCTTGAATGTGAGCCGATAGGAAGAGCGTCGACTTCACCTCGGGGCCCGCATTCGGTGTCACGACGCTGGCAGGCGCATACTCGGCTGGACTCTTGTCGTCGGACTTGCAGCCGACGTTCACTGCAGACTTCACGTCTGAACCCTCTGCATGAAGCACTTCGACTTGCTGACCGCTTGCGGAGGCCGCACTCTCTGTGTCCCGTTCCCCGTCGCTTGGCATCTCTGCGGCCGACCATCCTTGATGGACGATGCGATGAATGTGCTCTTTGAAGTCAGTCCGAGCATCTGGTCGGGTGTCGACCCAGCGCTTGGTGAATTGAGCCCATCTGAGGGGGTTGGTATGGAACGTAGTCGCCTCCAACCCGTAGTATTTCGCCACTTGCTCGAGCCTGTCCTTTGTCATCTGTATGCCCGGCGCGCGCTTCTTGATCTCCTCACGCGCCACACGCTCGCATTGCGTTTCCCAGCACATGACTTCCTGGCTTTGCTCGGGCACCGTCTGCGCATCCAACTCCAAATTCGATCTCCGGAACTCTATGCGCGACTCTCGTTCCTGAATAGTTTGACGGATGTAAACGAGTTTGCAGGCAACTTGGCGAAGATGGTGTGGGACCCTGCGCTTGTCTTTGGCGTACTTCCAAGGCGAGATCGGGGTGCATATAGCGTTCGTCTCCCCCGCCACCGTTTCCCAACCTTCCAGGAATGTTTCATGTAGATCCTGTACGTCAATTTGCAGAGAGGTCAGCAAGCTGTCGAAAGACACCATGACCTCATGTGCTTTCCAAATGGACCAATCGTCGTCGTCAACCATTGTGATCCGATCGAGAGAGGTCCTCAGCTTCCGGTAAGTCTCGAGCCATTGCTCGCCGATCGGCCGTACGAAATCGGCCCATCCACGCTCATCGTTGTCGTGGGTCTCAGCTCTGGCTTTAATGAAGGCGTAAAGGCCGCCGGATCGAGTCATCGGCGGCGCACCTGTTTCCTCCCATATCTGCCTGGGAGACGGCATCTGAGCAAACGCGTTAAGACTCGCCGCCAAATCTTGCCTCGTGTCAAAGTATTGTCGCAGGTAAGCGGGTCTTCGCAAATCCTTCACCGTGTCCTGAACATTGCTGCTCAAGTGGTACTTGCCGTTCACGGCATCGTGGTGCACGTAAAACTGCGTAATGTGACTCGGGACTTCGCCAGCACGGCTGTTGTTGGTTGGCATAGTGGGCGGCAGGTGTGGAATGAGTGTGCGGTTAATCATACGTACCTACCTCGAACCTGTCCTCTCAGACACGCTTCACAAGCCTTCTCGACTCTAGACGCTTCCACGCCTACGTCATGCATACGAACACGAATACAAAGGAGCATTTGCCTCGCAAGGTGTTCACTGGTCATTGCAAAGTGCAGCATCTCTTGTCGGGAGGATGCCTGGCGGAAAGTGACCGTTCAGGAGAGGTTTCAAGCTACGATATGACATTCGATCTCTCACCGAGCACGCTAAACGCTGTGTAGCTTCGAGACCAAGGCAAGGTGATGAAATGTCGAGCTCCGAGGAGCAGAGCAACTCGCCGTCGCCACACGAGACGGTCGTTACTGTAAATGGTTCCGTCGGAAGCGATATTGACTGACTGTGTTGACATAACAATAAATTGAGGGCTTCGGCGTGCAGAGCGTTTGACCGTTACATTCTCCACCACCACGACTGTCCTTCGAAGGCCTAAGAATCCGTCCAGACGATGGAGGGTATCAACGGGTACGAGGACGAATACCGATCGCCTGTCAAACGAAAACTTCTCGAAACAGACGGTATGAGCTCGGACGACGAAAGACGACTTCGGAAGATGGAGAAGCGAGCGAGGAGGGAAGAGCGACGAGCGAGGAAGGAAGCCAAGGCGCTTAGGCGGGAGTCCAAGTCGAAGGGAGGCGATAGGGCGCGAGCCGAGGACCCTCAGGCAGCTTCTGGATCGCGAGATGAGCAGGTCGAGGATCGGGGTGCGAGCGGGACTTGGGCGAACCCGACGCGGTTGAGCTATGGCGAGCCAGTTACGACCGCGCCGCGACAGCCTGAGGAATCAACGACGAGCAAGGTCTCAAAGGCTCGAAAGGGGAAGCGCAAGGCCATGGACGAAGCGCCGGGACGAGGTGTGGACCCGGGGGAGGTCGTTCATGCCGAACTTACACCGGCCATTGAGGCCCCCACCGTTCAGCAGGATGCGGGCAACGTGAGGCCTGCGAGCACAGCAAAGACGGCTGCAGAGCAGGATGCGAGCGGGAAGAAAGCGAAGAGGAAGCGCGTAGAGGAGGTGGGCAAGGTCAAGGATGGAGCCAACAAGGAGCCCGAGGTGTCCGTGGCTGCTGGCGGGACTGTGGCGAAGGATAAGGAGAACAAGGGGACGAGAAAGACTGTCGCTCCGATCAAGGCGGCATCGACTGCAACACAGGCTTCCACGGCCGCCTCGACGGCGCCGGCGCAGTCCACAAAGGCACGAAAACGAGCAGCACCATCAGAACCCGCACAGCTGAAGAGCCCGCCCGGACCGCAGTCCACCTCCTCCACGCCGGTACCTACCGCGCGACCGCCGGCTTCATCTCACAAAATCATGCCGGCAATAGCGGACATATCGAACGCAGACAGCTTCCGAGCAACGTCCCGCAAGGGCGCCTCCGCATCGTCTGCTGCTGGCCCGTCTGCTGCTGGCCCGTCTGCCGCGAGGAAGAGCAAGGAGACGGATGACGAGCTGCGTAGGAAGTTGCGCACGAGCGATGCGATTAATGCTTGGCTGGCCGAACAGTGGAGGCCGTTGCCAGAGCTGCAGCGACTGGAGAGCCTTGGAAGTGAGCAGCCTCAGCGGCCTTTTGCGAGGGATGAAGCCATGGAGCCCTGAAGCTGATGTGCAGTCATCACGTATGTCCGAGGCAAATTCTCGGCGGACGAAAAAGCGGCAATCAAGTCGCATTTGGACCTTTTCAGACGCGTACGTCGAGCCATTCTTGGCGCCGGCCGTGAGTCGCTCGACTGCTTGCTGACTTCAGGTGAATGGTCTGAGTCAGAGTGATCTAGTTAACGTCATCATGGCCAAGGGGCGCTTCAAGACGGGCTACGACAAGTTTTGGGTCGAGACGGGTAAGCTGCGCTACGTCGCTGCTGGAGGGTTCCGCTGACAGGAAGCGGCTGTATGCCCTGGGCGACCTATTCAGGCGGTGAAGAAATATGTGCAGCGCGAGTACGATCCTCGCGGCAAGCAAGGGCCCTGGTCCAAGGAGGAAGACAACGATCTCCGAAAGTGGGTTGCGTTCTGCCAGGACTTACTCCTGCACCAGTCGCTCACGATCAGGGCGTACGCCAACCACCCGAATGAGTGGACCAAGATTGCAATGTCAGTCGGCAGGACGGAACAGGACTGCAGAGACCGGTATAAGAACGATCTGGGGACAAAGGATACCAGAGCGACAGGTGAGTGCTGCCCTGGAAGACGGATCACTTTTTTGGATGCTGATCGCAGGTGCTTGGTCCAAAGAGGAAGAGGCGAAACTCATCGAGATAGTGAAGAACGTGAACACGACGGTTGGTAACGACCCGTTAGGCCATGAGGCGCCGTGGGATATCGTAGAGGAGCGGATGGGCGGCACGCGATCTAGGATGCAGTGCAGGAAGAAGTGGTCAGTCCAAGCGCGCGAAACGTGGACTTGGCTGGGTTGCGAGGCTAACGACTAGGCAGGGACAACTGCGGTTCAGCGAAATGGGCAATGGCCAACGAGCAATCTTCAGCAAGTCCGAGAGGCCTTTCCTGGTCAAATAGTCAGTTGCCGCGGGCTGTCTCCGCTACCTGAGCTCATTAGCAGCATCTCGCGGCAGCACGTCGACTCTGAGGCTGACATTGACTGGGTCAAGCTCGCGAGCGGCATTTTCTCCGGTCTGCCATCAGAAGCGTTGAGGAATGCGTACAAGGCCATGAAGAAGTCTCTAAAGCTCCCGGATAACATTTCCTTCGAAAGTGGGTGACCGACACATTAAGTGGGAAGCGGGAAGTCGAGGAGGGCAACGCTGATGGCAGATGCATTAGGCGCAATGGAAAAGAAATGGCCTATCGACTCGAGTGCTGATGCGCCTCCGAAGCTGCAGTCTTCGACGAAGGAGCTCGGTCGCAGGCTGGGACGAAACGTGGCAAGCAATGTGTCTAGTCCGCGTTTCGTCTCCGAAGACAGCGACGAGGAAAAGTTGGAGGATGTCACCGGAGCGGTAGACCCCGCACTCAGCTCGGGCAATGTCAAGGAAGTCAAAGCCGCCAAAAAGAAGGGCAGCTTGCTTGCGAGCAGGGTGAAGGAACTCGTCCCAGAGGGATATACCCAGGCGGCTGAGTCAGGTATGGTCTCGGACAGTGAGAGCGGCAGCGAGCAAGAGGACGAGGCGAACGCGAGCGAGATTGACGACATCGTTTAAGTGGCAGGTGGGCCCTTTGACGTGGCATGACGATATTGAGACGATGCACACGATGTTTATGCGATTGGTAGTTGGGGTGGCTGGAACGACGGTCGGCGTCGTAGTTCATCCACGGACCCTGCTCAGCGTATCTTGTTTGTATTTCTGGACGCTCTTCTTCGCCATCGGTCCAGCCGATCAACCCCACCAGCAGCCGATCAACATAACACCACGCCACGAGATGGACCGCCCACCCGTGTATTACTCGGGTGCATCTACCACTGCCTTGTCCACCTCGAGCTCGGCCGCCCCGTCGTCACTCGATGCTCCGCAAACGTCGCTACCGCGCTTACCGGAACTTCTCCACGGTCGCATGTCCACGAAGATGCTTGAAGTGTGGGCGGTTCTCCAGAAAGCAGATGAAGGAGTCATACGGGAGCTCTTCAAGAAGCAAAAGGAGGTCGATGACCTAAAAGAGGACGTGACGGAGTGTATCAAGAACCTTGCGATACGGAAGGCTGCCCCGACTGCCGGGTGCAGCATGTCCTTGGCGGGGCCGGGACGGGTGGTACATGCTGATTTGCCCAACTCAATCGGGCGCTAGTCCACCTAGAATCCCAGCTGGTGGAGGAGGAAGCGTAACCAATGGTGCCTAGGTGCACATTCCCGTGACATGCAACCGATGTTTACCTTGATGCTCTGCCGAGCGTTCACTGGCACAGTGAGACATCCCCTTCATTGGTGATCCTCCTCACTTCGGGACCGATTGCATCCGGCCTATTCCCATCTACCTGGATGTATTCATGGGCAAGGGCGTCTCCTGGGTCCCCCGTTACGCTGCGCGTGCTCTATGGTCGATCCAGGTCGGCCTTGAAGGCCCGTCAAGGATGCCACACGCCACGGGCGGGACGGGGGCTGAGTTCGCTGAATTCGCGATCGGGGCTTTGTTGTTGAGACGTGTTTCAGATTCGATTCCGCAACTTCCCAACACCCTTCCCGGCCCGGCCCCGCTTCCCTTCCCAACCTCTTCTTCAGTGCTCAACTACGACAGGTCTCGAACTTGTCATGAGGCTACAGCTGGTATTCCCTTGATCTCTCTGCTTCTCACCACTCCTACTCATCCATCGCACCACACGCTCGCCCCACCGGTCTGGGCGTCTTGCACCTCCACAATCGATTACCGCGAGCGACCATGTCGGTCCCTTTTATCGCGGCCGGGACCTACACGGACATTGCAGACCGTTCAGCCTCGTCTGAGGGGGTCAAGAAGGCTCTACAATCCATCGTCAGCGGTGAATATGCAGTACGTATAGGCATGATCAACGTTGATGCCACAGCTCTACCAACCCAGATCCGTCCCGAGGATCGAGCAGCGCTGATTGACGCCATTCTCGCTGACTTGGCCGACCGCGAACTTGCACCTTGGACAGCATGGCCTACAGACGGTTCGTCAAGGCGTCACGTCGTGGCTCAATGCCGAGCTGATGAGCAGTATACCTGCTCGCCCTCACGGCCATCAAGCACCTCGGACGGAATCCGATGGGGTCTCAACCTCTATTCCACGAGGACAACCTCAGGACACTCCTTCATCACACGGCGCTGCCCTTTCCCTCCCCCAGCTCACCCTTTTCACATCCAGCCCCTGCACGAGACTCGCTGCATGCACTCGAAGCGCTCCGGATTCTCGGTAATCTTTTGATCATTCATCCGACAGCTCGAAACCGGGTCGCGGCGGCCGGTACGCCCAAAGCCGTAGCGCGGACGTTGGCGAACAGAGATGGTGATGGAGACTACCTTGAGGAGGAGGAGGAAAGCGTTGACAGGGTGTTCTTGCTTGCCCGGGTGGGCTTCCTCGTTGCCGTAGGGCGCCAGGATAGCGTCAAGATCATGGTGGACAAGGAGGATATTATCGACAGTCTCGCCTACGTGAGCTCCAGCCGCCCGGGTGCCTTGTGGGCACCGTATTGATCTCAGTGGCTCATATCGGTACCGCCGATCCCATCCAATTTCGATTGCCTGACGGAGCTATGCAAGCTCACACACGCGGTTATATCCACTTATCCCTCCGCCGAACCCGATGGCGCCTCAGCGGAAAGGCTCGAGGCGCTCTTATGGCCCGCCCTCGCCCTCTTCCATTCGTTGCCCTTCAGCGATCACACGGCCCCCCTTCCAGCTGTGCTGTACATACTGCTGGTGCTACCATGGAACAACCGGACCCTGTCGACTTGGCATTCTGTTCCCGCCGATCCACCATCACCCGACAACGGTGCGGCCTCCGGCGTCAAATCGCTTCTCAATCGGCTGAGCAACATGTCGAGCATCAGCAGCATATCGGCCTCGAGCGCGAGCTACAACAAGTGTTCGGCTGACCATGGCACGGGTACGAGCAGTCACGCCAGCGGATCAGATGGCACCAAGCTTGCCCCACCGAGAGCGAGGACACCGTTGCCGCCCTTGCCTGTCGGCAAAAAGCACGCATTGGCTTTACCACCCAAGCGCGAACGCCCAACAGCGCTGCCTGCCAAGGTGGTCAAGGTCCTGGAGGGATGGCTGCAGAGGTGGCTGCCGGGTGCCACGCACCCTGACTCACTGGGTGAGGATGGACCGAGGGTGGACGAACAGGTACCGCCGATCCTGATGTTGCTTCTGAGAGCTACGGCGGGGAGCGAGGCAATACGGTCATACTTGAAGGATGTCCTCCTGCCTTCCGATCTGTGCGTCGGGTGTCACGCTCGTTAGACGGAGCGTAGCTGATCTGCAGAGATCGGTCGAATGAGGCTGGGCCTCTGGAGAAGCGGAAGAACATGTTGGGCCATCTACTGCGGTTCATGGGGTGTACGACTTGGATCAATAGCAAGATTGCCGCAGGGGAACTGCTGTTCGAGGTCTGTGGCAGAGATGGTGAGCCACAGATGTCCCGGACGGATGGCTGACAAGTAGCGTCTGTCTTCTCCGCTGAGATTGGATACGGCAATGCGGCGGGATATCTCCTTACTCAAGGGATCACTGCGCCACCTCCTGGTGTAGTGCAGGAGATCAACGATGAGACGACACCGTCCGCAGGTCCGTCGTCTACCACCAAGACGGCAGGAAGTTCAAGGACCCCCGTCGAGCCGCGTAATCCCATCACTGCAATACAAGATGAAGCCACGCCGAACCCCATGGCAAACTGGACCGATGAGCAGAAAGAAGCCGAAGCGGAAAGGCTGTTTGCAGTGTTTGACAAGATGGACCGCAATCCGGTCATCTCTGCGCAGGGGCCTCACGGCGAGAAGCAGGGCGTCAAAGATGCGCTGAGGGAGAAGTACATGGAGGTCGATGCGGGATGGGCGGACAAGGAGAGGAAAGAGCAAGAGGAGGAGGATGAGCGGGATGAGAGGGAGGCTCTGCGGGAGATGGAGGCGTATCGGAAGAGGGTGGGGCGGGGGTGAGCCGGATGATGCACCTGGAGATCGGGCGGAGAAGAGGCGTTCCGACTGCGAGTTGAGCCAGGAGAAGAGTGAAGGGACATTGTTGTAGCTATAATCTGATCCGTCATGTTACTCGACATCCGCCAGATCCTGTGAACGCCTGTGGGCCCGCTGTCAAACGAGCGCGGCGAGTCGACGGGCATGTTGGTGTCATACTGTATTTCATCGTCGTGAAGTTTTCTCGTACAAAGTCGACGTCGACAGTCTCGTCGACATACTCGTCGCCCGTCATGGCCTCGCCATCTATGGGTGGTTACCGCTACTCCTTCATCTGCTCGTCCGGCGCGCCCATACGGTTTGCGATCGCTTCACTGCTCATCAGAACGTAGCTCGGAATCATATGAAGCAGCCGTCGAGCAGCAGCATCTACGACTGCTCCCATCAACCCATCCGACTCACCGAATCTTCTTGGTGAAGTCATCCTCGATATCGTCGTCATCCCAGTTCTCCTCCCACATCCCGTCCTGCGCCGTTCCAGCCTTGGCGAGCGCCTCGGCCAGTCCTCCTCCTTGCACTGGTGGTCAGCACACCGCTCGGAGCCCTTGCATTCCCGCTGAAGGAAGTTCGTGCTGCGCCAGCGCTCATTCTCGACGGCGAGACCACAGTTCCCCTCCGAGCTTCCATGACTCCACCCCGTCCCGGCATCGAGCGCAAACAGTGAGATAGACTCACGATCGGCATTCCATTCCTGACGGATCAGCCTTCATGTGCCATGCGGATGGGATCGGACCAAAGGGGTGCGGAGTCGCCCGTGCTCACCTCGAACTCATCGTCGTCCTCGAGTGCGCCGAGCTGAGGCAGCTTCTTCTTCCCCGACTCTGCGGCGGCTTTGTCGCCGGACGGGGCGGTGGTAGAAGGGCCAGCTTGGGCCGACTCGTCCTTCTTAGGTGGCTGTCCGCTCGACATAGTGCTGTTCGGGACCGATGAATATAATGAAGCGAGACGAGCGTTGTGTCAGTGAATTGAATCGTTGACATCAGTCGACGCGCAAGTCCGTTCGGTGGTCGTCGTTGGCCGGCGGTGATCGCCGCTAGAGTAAGTTCATCTGATCCAGTCGTCTCTTTCCAGTTGACTTGGTCGAAGTCGAGAACAGGCGTGCTGTTGCACTTCGGCCATGCGTAACCAAACAGAGACAGTGAGCGAACCGTACGCTTACGAAAGAGACTCTTAACAGCTATGAACACGGCCCGGAGACAACATCCCCCCTCCGCTCTTCCTGCCCTTCCTCCCCTTCCTCCCCCCTCCAGCAACGGTCTACTGTTTCTCGCGTGAGCAACCAAACAAGACGTCAGCTTCCCACGGGGGCAGCAGCATTCACAGCAAGAGCATAGATTACCGGGCCGAAAGCAGCAGAGCAGGGTGCGTGTAATCTATTGTGATGCTGCATACCAAATCCAAGACGAACAAGGGGGTAAATCTGTCTACTTGGGGATGGCAGCGATCTCGACACCACCGGTAGCGTTGAGGGCTTTCTTGATATCTCCATAGATCAGGACTGACTGTCAGCAATGCTCTTATGCATGCTAGGTTGCACTCACATTGACCGGCGGTAAGGGTACCGATCATGACGAGACGAGCGCTCATGCCGGTGAAGAGACCGGCGGGACCCAGCTGACCGGCCATCTGGATGAGTCGCGAGGTGGTTCCCTGTCCGGGGGCACCCTTGGTCTTGTTGATCTTGGACAGGAGGGTGTCGGCGGGTTGCGAGATGACGGCAGCGGCCATACCGGCGATCAAACCGGCGGAGAGGTTAAGACCGGTCTGCTGACCACCGGTGAGCGAGTCCTTGGACTTGCCGGTAGCGGCAAGGATCTTCTCGACGGCAACCTCGAAGACGGCGAACTTGGCCATGGTGTACGGGACCTGCTTGAACAGGATGGGGCCGAAACCGGCGTAGAAGGCACCGGGGCCCTCCTCTCGGAGGATTCGGAGGAAACCGCCGGCGAGGCCGTTGGCGAAGGTTGGCTGGGAGACGAGTCGGATTCGGGTGGCCTCGAGCGGGCAGAGGGCAATGTCGGCGAAGAACTCGGCGATACCGGACGCTCCGAGGTAGACGGCCTGTCGGTGCTCTCGGGCGGTGTCAATGCCGAAATAGTCGATGGCCTGCTTCTTCCAGAACTCGTATCCACCGAACTTGAGGGCTCCCTGGATGGCGTAACCGACAACGGTGGGGCCGAGACCGGTCAAGAGAGCGCCAGCTCCCTCCTTGGCGATGACCTGTCGGAATCCACCAACCATACCCTGTTTGTGAGCGCGAGCGCCTTGTAAATGACACAGTAGCGAAGGACAGCCATCATTCACGCTTCGCGATGTAACAAGATGAGTCAAATAGGGGATGTGCAAGTGGGCATGGGGAGAAGGCCGATAGGGAGGAGAAGGCCGATAGGGAGGAGAAGGCCGATAGGGAGGAGAAACGGTAGAATGGGAGAACGGAATGTCCCGTCGCAAGTCGCAAACAATCTTTATAATTTTGACTGAACGTACCTTGTTGTACACCTCGGGCTCGAGCTGAATTCGGGTCTTGACGACATCGACGGGCGTCAAAGCACCGTGGGTGACGGCACATCCGAGAGCACCGGCCAGGGCGAATCTATCGCGTCAGTTTGGGGTCCATCTGCCTCACGGGTCATTCCGGCCCGGGTCAGGTTACGAATTTTACAGCATCCCCTCAAAACCCTTCAAGCAAACAGCAAAAGACAAGCACGATAGACTCACCGGGAGTAGAGGTCGATACCGGTAGGGGGGGCGGAGACGGTGTGCTTGACGGCCTCCTTGGCGTCCTGGACCTTGAGGTCGGCCTTGCTGGCGAGCTCGTTGGCCTTGGCCTGGGCATCGTGGGCGAACTGCTTGGTCTGGCCGATAGCAGAGTCGACCTTGTCGCCGACCGAGGGGGCGAAGAAGGTGCTGGTGGTGGCGAAGAAGGGGTTGACTCGAGCCATTTTGATGTGTAGAGGTTTGAGGTGGGTTGATTGGAGGTGAGAACAAGGTGGTGGGGAGACAACAAGGCGAAAAGTGTGGACGGAGTGCTCAGGGTCGTCGGGCTGTGACGCTGGCGGGCGCGCGGACAGTTCCGATGAAACAGGAAATATCGGACGCTTTCCCCGATGATTGCCGTGCGCAGACGGTGTGGCACTCGAAAGCGCTCTTTGGTGGCGTGTAGCATCGGTCAACTCCGCTTCATATGTCGAGGCTTAACTTACTGGAGAGAATCGATCAGGTACAGCTGACGAGACTGGTGTGTACACAGTTTGTCACCGTGCTGACGGAAATCCGGCAACATGCCATATCTTTGTTATCTGCTTGCTCAGCGTTATCGCTACACCCGTCCTTCTCTTGACTACCGCGATGCGGGATATAAGACGACGTCCAGACATGTACCATACTGACGGCCCACCAGAGTCAAGCACACCCCTCCCTCGTTCCTTGCCGCAAGAGCCTACCGCGCGACAGCATCACCTCGTGACAGGATGCCATACAACTCGACCATCCTCATCACAGGCGG
>Ga0308169_10005308_pt1 | contig 11768 bp, 19 predicted proteins | sample PhyBR1_2_FD_202139 | JGI IMG/M metagenome (GOLD analysis project Ga0308169, IMG submission 202139) | Phyllosphere microbial communities from UC Gill Tract Community Farm, Albany, California, United States - DLSLSB.R1 | ecosystem: Host-associated > Plants > Phyllosphere > Unclassified | place... | reverse complement strand
TCAGATCTCAGGCCGCTCGACGGTCGGTATATGGATTGAGCTGACATGGCAGGAGGTGCACTCGGCCTGATAGTGGGGACCAATCTGGCGCAACGCCATCCTCAGCTGCAAATCACGGTCAAGGTGTTCGGTACCCCTCGTGCTGGTAATGGCAAATGGGCAGACTACGTCGAAGCGAGCGTGCGCTACACCGAATCCGGGTTTCTGTGGCATGAACAGCTGATGTCAGCTGGGCAGCTCCCTCGGCATGATGATCAACTACGCCGACAATGTACCGCACGTCCCGCCGCGCGAGTGGACGTACTCTCATCCAGCCGGGGAAGTGTTCATCTCGCAGGACGGCACGCGGTACACGCACTGCGAAGGTCGAGAGAACAAAGTCCGTCCTGTGGGGTGGCTCCATGATCATCAGCCACTGATTCCAGCAATGTGCACGCGGGCTCGAGTCCGCTTTTGGCACGGTCGTCCGAGTGGCAACCTTCGTCCACGACCTGGATGTCGACGAACACCTGGGGCCGTATGCGGGCGTCAAGTGGGTTGCTATGCGTGATCGTGGGACCGGTCCTCGTGCTCCTTGAGCTGAACCCAGTATCACATCGAGGACGTGCAAGAAGTGACATCCGTGCTCTTGTCATCGCACGCTTATGCCTTCGAGGCCGTCGGGCCAATCCAAGCCAGGCAGACTTCGTGGCACGAGCCTGCCTCTTGTCCTGCCATAAGCATTTCATCATGCCGTTTTCCCGCCGCTATAGCTACCGAAGGCCACTCAGCTGATGGACTCGTACGACACGTACTGGATCGTCGATTTGCCACCCTACCGCTCGTACACCTTGCCGCAGACAGAAGAACAGGCACTCTCTTCCAGACCCCTCCGCTTCTAAAGCACACTGAGATGTGCGTGGATCCTGGCCCTCAGCAGCCTTCCGCCGATCGTGTCTTCCTGGCACGAGAATGAAACACTTGAACTTCCCCATCTGCAGCAAATCAGCTGCCCCACATCCGACGAACCGCCCATGCAGGGCTCAAGGAGGTGAGGGACGAGTCAAGGCCGGTTGTCTTGGACGCCGCGCACTCGTCGCCTCCCATCTCTGCGCCTTATAGGGGACCCGGTGCTTTCTCGACCTTCGCGGAGTTGCCCTACCCAGCTGTATCCCTTGACCTGATCGTTTCACCATTGACCGACGAGAACGACAAGCATGAGCTTGCTGAGGAGTGGCGCAGTCTCCTACGATGAGCGTCCTACCTTGATTGGCGGGGGCTTTGTACGCCCCTCTGTCACTCATGTCGGCTCTGGCTTATCCCATAGCGATGTTGGCCCGAAGCGGGACGTCTTCGACTGTCATTCTTTTGACCCCAACAACGAATGCCACCCCCTCCTGTGGACCGTAAGGGATGGAGCGTTGAACAGGGTCTGGAGACAGGGGTCGGGTGCTCAAGGAAGGTCTTGCGCGGAGACAGTGGGAGCGGCACCGGACAACGCTCGGGCCACGAATATGAAACACAGTATACAAAGCTGTATGAATATCTATCTACATGTTCCTTCAGTTCCCGGCCGTGCATGATGCCGTGTACATCGACGTTCGCTACATTACATCGCCGTACATGCATCTAGTCGAACACCTCCCTGCAGTTCAGCAAAGCCCTCGGTTGGCCGTAATGCCACTCACATTGCACCATATTCAATAACCCTGAACATCTCCTCATTCTGCATGTCCGGCGTCCACTTGATCCTACCATCAGCTTTTCACACGAGGTGTGGCATCCAGCTCACGCCGTTCGCCAGTCGAGACCCATCTCTGCGTGTACGACTCCTCGATCCTGCCAGTCTTTCATCTCGCCGTCGGCGACACCACGAAACAGGACCTGGGCGTGAGATGGAAGGAGGGGGGACGTTTGACCGGCTCACGAAGACACGGAGAAGCGCTTGAGGGGGAGGAATTATGTTGATCGTGGTGGACGGCGCGAGCTGCTCTGGCGTGAGAAGTCTGCATGTCAACAGGTCGCGCCAGCAAGCGAGGAATTCCCCCACCGATAAGCCTGTCCATCAGGTAGGAATCATGAGAGCGAGGGGCGACCTACGATGTTTTTGTGCCGGCTGACGCCGGGAAGCCACGCCGTGATCATGTTTGTGCGACTCTCGACTGGGAGCCCCAACATGCTGAGTACCCGGTCCATGTGCGGGACGAAGATGGTCTGCGGCAGGCACCACGCATTCGAAGGCCGGATGTCCGGCCACGCTGATATCAGCTACATGCTTCCCCGCAAAGGTCCACTCACCAGGTACGAGGGGATCTTCTGGCGCAGGCGGCTTATCTGGCCTGGGTTTCGCGCTTGGTCTGATGTTAGTCTGCCCCTCCTCACGGAGCTGTCTCGTGAGAGCAGGCTCAGCCACTTACAGTAGCTCTACGAACAGCCCGGAAGCCTCAGTGCCGGTCAACAGGTCCTCCACGATACCCCCCGGCTTGACTCGCAAAAACCACCGAAGCCTCTGCCGTCCGTTGTCGGGCAGAAGGCTGGTCATGGGATAGGCGGTGACGACGCTCCAGTCCACGACCGACACGGACACCTCGAGCTGGGGTCAGCGCCAAAGCAGCTGCGAGCCTCGATTGGTATCCCTTCACTTACGCTCCGCTCCTCAGGGAAGAGGATGTCCACTTTGGAAGATGAGTCGAGCGGTGTTCTTGTCATGCACGACGACTCGTGTTCAGCATGCTACTTGTGATTGCTGATAAACACGCTTACACTTGGTGATCACCTCGTTCGGGCCGAGCTGTTGTCCTACGAACTTTTGATCAAACGTCTTGTCCTGCGCGTCGGCGTGATACCGGGCAAAGGCAGGGGAAGGGCAACATACTGCAACAGACAGCGTCCCGAGGTATTCTGCGATCAGTTGAACTCCGAGTGATGGGTCTCACCTCCCGCAGGTGGCCCTTTCGAGGCGTCTCTGTCCATTAGCAACTTCACGGTGATGCTCCGGGTTGACTCGCCCGACAAGAGTCCCCGTCAAAGTCGCTTGCTTCCCATCGATTATCCTGCAGCCGATAGTGACATCGACGCCCTTGGGCGCCTCAGCACTTGCACCTGCCAATCAGCAAATATCGACAGCCATCACCTTGACCTGCTTGATGACGACTTTTGGGACCAAGTCGAAGGAGCAAGAAGACGATGTGTCGTGACTTACCGCCTCCTCCGCCCTTGTCTGCCCCTTTGCCGTTCGCGCTCTTCCCCTCTCCTCCTTTCGCGCTTCCTCCATTGGGCGCTTCACCCGCACCTCCCCCTCCGCCACCTCCGCCCCCGCTCGCTGCAGGTGCAGGAGGCTACAATAAGCGTCAGCCCGACTCTCCATCATGCCTCCCACCTATTGACCTCCACCCGTGCCCGACAATCCCCCGGCAGCCGGATGTGGGACAGGCGGAGCGGGGATGAGACACACATTTTTCTCGTATACCCGCACATTCAGCTTGGCCACGTGCTTGCCAGCGCAGGCATAATGGTACGAGTCGTTGTCGGTGCTGCCGTCAGCTGTGACGGATGCGATGGACGCCGGAGAGGCAAGCCTCAGCCCACATGAAGATCTCTGCGGCGCCTGCGTATCCGCCGATATATGGCATTTCCGACGCGTTGCACGTTAGCCGGACGATGTGCGTGTCTTTCGGGATGCTGAACTTCTCGGTCGCAGCCTGGACAGCTTTCTGCCTGTCAGCGGCAAGGACAAGATATGGAGTGGAGGCTCGACTCACGTCATACGTCGCTGGCAACGCCACGAACGCTTCTCCACCTGAAGCTCCTCCGTCCAGCAGCAGCATCCTCGGCGGCTGAGCCATTTTGCCCTTGCACTTGCCCTTCGCCGAGTCGTCCCACTCGACCTTCGTGACCTTGTCGACCGCCTTTGAGACCTTGGAGAGGACTGCGCGGTACACCGGTGGCTGAGGCTGAGCGATGTCAAGGGTTGTATACGCGGGTGGAGCCGTCGGGACCTGGACGGCGGGTATGGGCGCAATGGGCACGTAGGGCGGGGGCGGCGGGAGGCGAGGGCGGGATGGGGATTCCTTGGGCTTGGATAGTTTCGTCAACGTGTCGGCGGGGGATCACGTTGGTATCGGGGTGGATGTTGAGGATGCTGTTTGAGGTTTCTGCTTGACCAAAGGTAAGCGACGGTTCGTAGATGACTTAAGTGAATCAGGTCGCCGGTCGCCTGTATATGTATGGCCTCGACGGACGCAGTGCGACTCGACTCGACTGGACTGCGTCGACAGGCCTCGAGGCGAGCATACTTCGGGGCACGTTACATGAGTATGGTCGACGCGGCGTGGAAGCGGTGTCAGTGACCAGTGACCGTGTGTGCCCGCCGATCAGTGCGTCGGAAACGCGTGTTGTGTTCGCTGCGCCGCGTCTGCGCATGGCCTTGCAACAATCACCACTGCGTTCGCTTGCCCTCGCCGAGGTTGATCATGCCAGTATGGCTGATTACCGCATCGCCGCTCTTCGTTTGCTCTACGTGGGCAACGCTGCGGTTCCGAAGCAGATCGTCCCCCTCGCCGCCTGCCGGATCTGCCCAGCTCAACCGAGCAAGCGCCCCGCGCCGCTTAGGCTTGCTCCGTGCCGTACTACTCGTACCTGCCAGAACCTTGTCCCGCCCGCCCGCCTCAGTTCCGATTGCCCCCCTCCGCCTCGTTCCTGGGTGATCTACAAAATGCAATATGTTATCGTAAAGCTTCGTAAGTGGGCCGAAAATGGCCAGATCGGACCTGCTGTCACGACTAGTGACCAACCGTCAGGACGATCAGCAGCACCGTTGAAGCATAGATAACGGCTTAGTATCGCATACCCTGCTCGTACGTAGCCCCTGTGTGTATTCATTTGCAGTCGGGTCAAGTTGTCATGTTCTCGTGCATGTCATATATGATGCAGAGAGACGATATAAATATATATATCCTCGCACAAGGTCTTTCCACCGTCTTTGCGGTGTACAGACGGCTTTCTTCCTGATCTCACCCGCTGCGCTCCGATCCTTCCTCTGCGCGTTTCCCGCCGCAGATCCGCGGCCCACAAGCACAGCCACTCCTCGCAAACAAGATATCCGTACACACATGTCTCATTCTCGCCCGCCAAAGGTCCTAATATCGCTTGCAAGAGCGATCCGGCTTCCAAGTAATGTCCAGGTATCGTCCATGCAGGCGACCGATTACCAACGGACCTCCCGAAATCGAACTTCAGGTCCGACTCGTACTCCTTGACTCCTACCTCCCCTGACTCAACAACGCCTTGGCCTTCTGCTCCATGTTCTCTCCCACTCCGCCGATCCCGCCAATGGCCCCAAAGTCAGGCTTGCGATCGTAGCCTTGTCCATTGGCGGCCGGCGCAGGCGGTATGCTCTGGCTGCCGGCTGCAGAAGGTGGAGCGGAGTACGTGTATCCTGCCGGATTTGAGCCCGGCGCCGATGCGGGTGGCTGGCCGTATGTCCCTCCATTGCCCGGCGGCGCGACGTCGGCCGTTGAGGGTCTCGATCTCGGGACCTGCTGTGGCGAGCCAAGCAGCGCAGAAATTGCCAGCGAGGATCTACGCTCCGTCGCGGGCGGCAGCCAAAGGGGTTCCTGGCCTCGGGGCTCGAGGGGCGGAGGCGCTTCTGTACTGGCCCGAGCAGCTTTGCGCGGGGCCGAGTCGAGGTCGTCGGATCGTCGTTTTCGCGAGTGCGAGTCGTAGCTGTACGAGTATCCCTCGGCCTGCGGAGGCGGGGCATGGTACGTGAAGGGCGATTCGGGGGCGACGCCGGTAGCAGGGGGCGGGCCATAGCCTGCAGGTGGTGGTGGGTATGGTCCGCCGGGCGGAGGTTGTTGTGGGACCGCCGCGAATCCAGTAGCGGGGGGGTAGTATGGCGTGGCTGGAGGCCCTTGAGGAGGGTAGCCGTACTGGCTACTGGCTGATCCAGGCGGTGGAGGGCCGTATTGTCCGGGCGTAGAGGGCGGGTAGGCGTACTGGTCTTGAGGCGGGTATGACGAGGGTGGTGCGTAACCGGCATGCGGTGGCGGGGGAGGTGAAGACCATTGCGCCGCAGGAGGGACGCTTGGCGGATACAAGGGCGATTGAGGCGGGCCATGCGCCGACGTTGGCGGTTCCGACTCCGAGTAGTGCGCTGGCACAGGCAAGTCGCGGCCGTTCGACGACATAGGTCGGTAAGGGTACGGCAACTGCGAGAGGTTCTCCGGCGGTCCCGCCGTTCCGGGTCGTCCTGATGGTTCATAGTACATTGGCGGGTAGCTTCCGTACGCGGATCCAGGACGGCGGGACGGTCCAGCATCGTCCGATGGAGGCTGACCCTCCGGATACTGCGCGTAGTCGTATTCGCCTGACGTCCTCGGTCGACCATGTGCCGAGCCTGGAGGAGGCGGAACGGCAAATTGTGGGTCTTGAGGTGGATACGTAGGGTATGGACCCGGTCCTGGTGGTTTTCGGTACTGCTCGTTGTGCCGCGGTCGCTCAACGGCGTTCTTCGGCACTTCGACGATCTCGCCTCGCTTCCGTTGATCCTTGCTTGCGCGTTGTGAGAGCGCCGCGTGGATGGGAGCAAGTGATGAAAGCATCGCCTCGTTCAACACCGCCTGATCGGCATGAACTGTCGCAGCGTGTTGTCGCAAGTTATCCAGGCGCGAGAAGGCCTTTCCACAATGGCATGGGAAGGGCCGTTCGCCGGTGTGTTTCCTGCCGTCAGTGAAGCACAGCGCATAGCAGTGTCATGACTCACCTGACATGTCGTGCTAAGTGCTCACTCCGCGTGAACACCTTGTCACACGGACCATAGTTGGTACACCTAAACATCTTACCCCCACTCACGCCGACCGGGACGATCGGCACACCGTCGGGCGTAAATTGCTGCGGCCTCTCACTGCCGCTTCCGGGTCGACCGCTCGAGCTCAATGGGGGTGATGGTGCGTGTTGATCTGGCGGGTTGGAGGGTGTTGAAAGGCCGTAGTACGATCCGGTTGCAGGAGGGGGCTGAGGAGGGTAATTTGATCCGCTGATTGGGGTAATAGGTGGGGGCGGGTAAGCCTGGGCCGATGACGGAGCGTGTGGGTCGTGCGATCCGGATTGATGTTGCGCATGTTGCTGGTAAGGCGATGACGGTCCTTTCACGTACCCCTGAGACGAATGGATCCGTTCCGGCGAGCCGCCATGCGGTCCATGTGATGACCCAGGTGGCCGGTTGTACGAGTACTCTCCGTACGGCGATCGCTCTTCCGTTTGATAAGTCGTCATGCTGAATGGATACGGCGGAGGATAACCGTATGCGCCGGCGCGGGATCAAAGGAGGGGAAGGATTGGGTACCAGGTATGCGAGCTCGGCGGCCGATGGCGGGTGGTATCAGGGCCAATGACGATTAGGGATGAAGGGACTGTAGCTCAAGGACGGCCCTTGAGAGAGATGGCAAGGCCGCCGTTGGATCGGACACGGCGGTGTCGGATATAAAGGTGCTAGGTTCCGCAGCTGTGAATGGTAAGCGCTGAGTCATGAGACGGATTGTGTGAGCACGGGAGGTACGCGAGGGAAGCAACAACGTGTGGTACAGGGGTGAGCCGTAGTCTTAGAGGTGCCGGATGGCAGAACTGGTCGCCAAGGGAATGACAATTCGCCTTGTCCCGAGTAGACTCCCCATTCGTAGTCCCTCCACCATCCACCAGACCACCAGCACAGCAGCCGGACGATGTCGATCCGGATCCCCCTTGCCTCGTGGTAGCAGACTCGCACGACCCCTTTCGCCTGACGACAACACCAAGGTGCTCCTCCATCCCATGTGCGTTCGGGGATCGTCCCGCCTTCCCACAGCATCATCTGGCGTAGACTGCATGCAGGGATGGGCTGACGAGGACAAGGGGGGAAAGAGATGGCCGGCGACGGCCGGCTAATGGAATGGGATTGCGACGAGGCGCAACGGGGGTCGACGCGGATGGAGTGGGTGCAGGTTGGGATGGTGTGAAGAGAAGCAGAGTCGGCCCGGAGCAAGGCCGGTCTCGCCGCTGCCGTCGCTTCGCCCGCCCGATCGCGGATGATGCAGTCCTAGGAAAAGAGGAAGTACTCACGAGTCTGCGCAATCCAACAAATCACCGGGATGGGAGTGTCAGTGCGCGGTCGACGATCGTATGGCCGGCGGTATACTGGTATCGTCAGCAGCAGTCCCGCACCGCTTCACGCGCTTATCAGATAATCACGGCGACGAAGGGTATAAAGGTGGCCTAGCCCCGAAGAGGGGGTGTATCCAGATAGTGATGAGATATCGGGGTACCTGGAGTGTTTGATCTGTGGGTGTTGGTGAAGGATGGAACGGGAGGACCAAAGGATGGCAGGGGAGGTCACTGCCGCCGGAGGACAACCAAGCCCAGCGCGGCGACGCTACGACCCGTTCTGATCCATGCGTGTAGGTGTGCTCTGCTCGGCGCGGCACAAGGCCAGAGAGGGGTGTATGCAGAATAGGCTCGGGGGTTGGGACGGATCGGGGTGAACGGGGGAGCAGGAGGAAGTGGAGACGGGGAGGCGATGGCAATCTGGGCGTACCTGGGTCCAGTCGGGCTGTACCTGAGCGAGCTGATTGTTTCGAGACAATTTCTCTCGTATGAGCGGTTGATCGGCTTGTCGATCACTTGGGATTCAAGGTGAGCCCAAATAATGACACGCAGGTGGGTAAGGATGGGGGATGTGCGCGTGCGCAAAGGTGTGTGGGATACGTTGGACAAGAAGGAGAGGTGTGTGTATTGGGGGGTTATGTTCGATTACGCCAGAGGTGGCCGTCGAAAGATGAGCGAGCGGCTGTCTCGTCTTGTGTGGATGGTACCTTTCTTTTTACGTCGTTGTGTGTGAGGTGTGAGGGGCTTTGATTGGTTTGGTGCCTAGTCGAGAAGCCTTCTGTCCCTCGCCTCTCGGCTCATTCAGGGGGGGGTGGGGTGCCGGGGCAGCGTGGGCAGGACCCGCGTGCGCGTAAACGAGGGACGAGTAAGCAAAAGGCCCGAACGGCGAGAGAAAAAACGAGGCGCACGCGCGCGAATTCCCGTCGAGCGTCGAGCGAAATCGGTCGGCCTCGCCCAGTAAACCATTAGAACCCGCCGCCGTGCCGCGCTAGACGGACCACCAGATACCCCTGGCGCCCTGACCGTCCCTGACCGATCCCAATTCTCAATTTGCCCCTTGTGGCAACCGCCCCGTCGGTTACCATTGCGCCGGCCATGTTCGCTCCCACCCGAGCCAAGGGTGATCTGCAGTCTGTAGTCCTTCGGCAGTTGCAGTAGCGCCGCGAGTGCGCAGTCTGTCTCTGATGCTAGCTCGCCAGCTCGTCGCTTCCCAATTTTATCGGAGCCCGATTGCACCCCCGATGATGCGATACTCACCCAGCACCCTCTTTCCATTAGTGACTGCGATAGGCGGTGACCGATGACTCGCATGCATGTCACCGACCATGATGCGCTCCGCAGCGCGTGACCCGTTCCCGCAGCTCGATCGCAGGCTTTCCCCTCACCGCATCTCAGCTGAATCATCCATGCAGCTCGGATCCTGCGCAGAAATTCGCCTCTCCGGGCAATCGACTCTCAGCCACGGAGAAGGAGAGAGAGAGAGCGAGAGTACAACCCGGGATGAATGACCCCCACGCCTCCCCTCCCCGCCGCCCCCGTTTCATACCCGCTCCAACCACACGCAGCCCGTGAAACGGCCCTTCCGATGCGATACCTCGACGACAGCATCGGATATGTGGTTGTTTACCCTTGCACCCTCGAATCTGACGCGTGCAGATCGGGTCATGCATGCACGCCCTTGCGGCGTGCATCATGCAGCAATTAGCATAGACATGAAACGCTGGCGTTCATCAACGCACCAGGGCCGAGACGTCGTCATGTTTGGGGCGCACGGATGTCTCCCTTGATGGCGAGATTCGATCCGCAGGCAGACTCGCGGCTGAACCTTCCCGTGTGGCGTTTGCGTCTTCCGTCATCCCCGACCTCGAAACGCGCATATACCCCGATCAGCATGCCTTTGTATCGACTTTCTCAACCGGGTGCAGTAATGCGTCTAGACGTGAAACAATGGCGGAAACGTGTGCAACATGGCCCGATGGGTGGTGGAGGGTGACGTCGCGCTGGGTACATCCGACGAGACGTGTGAAGTGGGGCGCAAGATGAAACGAGAGGCGGCGATGGCTGGTAGGGGGTTCAGGATGCTCGCATTCGCCGAAACTTCTCGTCCGAACACGACGACGACGATCATGATCATATGCTTGCATGCTGGCAGCATCAGCGCCGGCGCACTCGACGCAGCAAGCCTCCTCCGCATAGTACGGATAACGATGGAAATTTCGGGATGACCTGGCAAAATTCTCGGCAACGAGACCTGATCATTTGCGATCCAGCAACGGTCTAGAACATCGTCGACGTTCATCGCATCGTCACCGGTGATGGATGACTTTACCGGCCCGAGTGTTGCCGGGCTGGATGAGCGCATCATCATCGACTTGGGACTCGACGTGTGAGATTGATCCCACTCCTGGGCGGATCCGCACCTTCTGGCGATAATCGCGCACCACCCATTTGTCTGCGGCTTCGAGGACGATGGTAAACGGCGACCCCTCCCTCTTCCAAATCCCCCACTCACCCCGCCTCTCAGCCAGTCCCATCTTTGCTTGGCTTTGATACTCTCTAATGCACATTCGGCTCCTTCGCTCCATTCACACCGCATGTTGCGCTCGGCTCCCACTCATCGCTTGGTCATCACCTTCCGACTTCATGCGTCATGACGAGAAGCCCGAAAGCACTGCAGTTGTCCGGACTATGAAGAGCTGCCCATCGCGTCAGAAACACTCGTACTCACCGCTGCGCACTGCTTACATGTCCGTTCCTGGCCTCACGCCGTCAACCTTTAAGCGCCCCCTTGGCTTCGTTCCGACCTTCCCGCCGATCCGCAAACCTCACGCTGCACCTGCCACGGGGCTGGCTTGGTATCAAGCAGCCAGGCCGCCTAATTTCGCCGCTCAAAACTTCTTCGCGTCGAACGGTCCATCGCGTCTGCCCCGCCCCTGCATCGGAAAGATTTGGACACCGGACCCCGGCCTACCTCCGACGCATCCTCATCCCACGCCTCAGCGGACAAAGACGACAACCCAGCCCGCTGTCGCGGCACGGAGCAGATGGCGGGGCTGTACTCGGCGGACCATCCCTTCTACTCGGAGTGCTGTTTGGCGTACGGTCCTCGCGGCAGCAGCTCGTGCTTGAACGGGCCCACCCAAGACGGGACGTCGAGCCGCCAGATGTCGTTGACCACGCCGTACGGCAATTGGCTCCTTCTCGCACTTTGAGGAAGGTCCTTCTCGTCCGAGGGGGGTGAGCCTTCCCTGATGCTCCCATGCATCGGTCGCTCCCGGGGTACCCATATGTTCGCAGCACACCCGCGCTTGCTGTCGCCTCTCAACGCCGTCACGCCATTGTGAGGTTGGGTGAAGCTGATGACAGGCGGTTTCTGATCCCCACTGGTCGGTGTCGAAGCCATCTTGGCCAATCACCTAGACCGTTTGACCTTCCAGCACTCCCCAGAATGGCTGCAGAGGCGCTGATGCACCCTGGGACTGCCTAAGGGTGTTATTGACCGCCTGATGGTCCCGTGGAAGCTCCATGGGGTTTGACATCGTTGCCATACCGTGTTATCATTCATACATCATTCGACGTCGGGTCGCCCGGCGATCGACCCGCTGATTCCGGTCTGGGGCTAATCTCGGCGGCTCATCCTCTGTCTGCTT
>Ga0308169_10005306_pt1 | contig 11769 bp, 9 predicted proteins | sample PhyBR1_2_FD_202139 | JGI IMG/M metagenome (GOLD analysis project Ga0308169, IMG submission 202139) | Phyllosphere microbial communities from UC Gill Tract Community Farm, Albany, California, United States - DLSLSB.R1 | ecosystem: Host-associated > Plants > Phyllosphere > Unclassified | place... | reverse complement strand
CGCCGTAACGACAGAATTTCATGGGAAGAACCTCAGTGTGTGTAGGGACGGTTGAGGGGAACGTCGCGGTTGAGCTCGACACCGAACCCAGGCTTGTCGAGCTGGCTGGCCTTGATCCGGCCGTTCATGGGGACGGGTTCGCCGAGCAGTTGCGGCGCGAACATCGGCACGACCTCGGTCGGGCCCGGATGCATCATCAGGAACTCGGCGAACGGTGAATTGTGGCGCGTGATGACGAAATGATAGCTGTAGACCGACGAGCCATGCGGCACGACCATCTTGCCGCGCGCATCGGCGAGCGCCGAGATCTTGAGCAACTCGGTGATGCCACCGCACCAGCCGACATCGGGCTGGATGATGTCGCAGCATTCCATTTCAAGCAGCATGCGAAAGCCCCAGCGGGTAGCCTCATGCTCGCCCGTTGTGACCAGCATCCCCTTGGGCACGTTGCGCTTCAGTTCGGCATAACCCCAATAATCGTCGGGACTTAGCGCTTCCTCGATCCATTTGAGGCCATGATCGTGGCAGGCGATGGCGAGGCGGGTGGCGTACTCGACGTCGAGCGCCATCCAGCAATCGAGCATCAGCCAAAAATCGGGCCCGACCTTCGCGCGCATGTCGGCAAGCGTCGCGATGTTTTTGTGTAACCCCTCGATGCCCTCTGCCGGCCCGTGATGAAGCGCCATCTTACCGCCAATGAAGCCCATATCCTTGGCTAGATCGGGACGGGCGCCGGTCGCGTAGAATTGCAGTTCATCGCGCACCTCTCCACCGAGCAGGTGGTAAACCGGTTCCTGCCGCAGTTTGCCGAGCAGATCCCACAGCGCCAGATCGACGCCCGAGATAGCATTGATGACCAGCCCCTTGCGGCCGTAATACTGGGTCGAGAAATACATCTGGTCCCAAATCTTCTCATAGTCGGTCGGCGCGCGACCTTCGAGGAAGCGGGCAAGGTGCTTCTCAACGATATAGGCCGCCGGTTCGCCCCCGGTGGTTACCGCGACGCCGATCGTGCCGTCCTCCGCTTCGATCTCGACGACCAGCGTGCCGAGCACGTTGATGCCGAAACTGCGACGGCTCTGGCGATATTCGGGATAGCGGCTCATCGGCGTGGCGATGTGGTCGTCGATCCAGTGCTGGCCGACCTGATCGTGATAATCCGCTCCGCCGCCTTTTGCCACGAAAGCGCGTACATGCTTGATCTTCGATAGCGTCATGCCGCATCTCACCCGTCTGCGCCCGGTACGATGAAGGCCGGCCTTGTCATAATATGGAATGCTGTACTAAGGGATGAAAATGACGGCGTCAATTGCCCCCCGAGCTACCTCCGATACCCTTGACGGCCCTGCCGTTGGTGCAGGCAGCCAGACTCTGATGCGCGGACTCGACGTAATCGAGGCGGTCGCACGCGATACGCTGACCTTGGGGGAACTCGCCGATCGTCTGGATCTCACGAAGAGTACGGCGCACCGGCTGGCAAGTGCGCTCGTCGACCGTGGCTATCTGATATTCATGCCGCGCTCGGGTTATCGGCTCGGCTCGAAGTTGCTTGAGCTTGGTCATCTGGCGCACCAGCAGGCTGATCTGATCCAGGTCGCGCGACCGCATATCGAGGCACTTGCGGCTGGCACGGAGGATACGGTCCATCTCGGCGTGCTCGATGCCGATCGCGCACTCTATCTCGATAAGCTGCCGGGACGTCGGCGGATCAACATCTCTAGCCGCGTCGGCGATCGCCATCCGCTGACCTCGACGGGCCTGGGCAAGGCGCTGATGCTCGATCACCCAGAAACCTATTGGCGCGAGCGTTTCATCGCGGATCAGGCCGCGGGTGCGCCGGTTGCGGATCACGCATCATGGCATGGAAGGATGCAGGGCTATGTCGCTGCCGGACGGGCGTATGATCTCGAGGAAAACGAGGATCAGATCCGGTGCATCGCCGCGCCGATCCGCGATGTCGCAGGCAAGATAGTCGGTGCGATCAGCGTTTCGAGCGCGGCACAATACATGAGCGACTCCCGCATGGAGGAACTCACAGCCGAGGTCGTCGGCGTGGCGCGCGCCATCAGCCACGATCTCGGCTGGGTACCGAAACCATAACCAGGAGGATTGCCGTGCTGCTCGAAGGAAAGACCGTACTCGTGACCGGCGCATCCGCGGGCATCGGCCGCTCGGCGGCGATCGGCGCCGCGCGGCACGGTGCCGATGTTGCGATCAATTTCCATGCCGACGATGCCGGTGCCGCCTCCTGTATCGCGGCAATAAAAAATCTTGGCCGCAAGGGCATCGCGATCAAGGGCGACGTCGCCGATCCCGATACCGCGAAGCATTTCGTAGCCCGCGCGACCGAGGCGCTCGGCCGAGTGGACGTCTTCGTCAACAATGCCGGCATCTGCCCGTTCCATGCCTTTCTCGACATGCCGGTCGAGACTCTGGAGCGCACCTTCCGCGTAAACCTGCACGGCGCCTATTACATGGTGCAGGCCGCGGCCAACCAGATGGTGAACCAAGGGCAGGGGGGCGCTATCGTTGCGGTGTCGTCGATCTCCGCTCTCGTGGGCGGCGAGTTCCAGACCCATTACACGCCCACGAAAGCCGGCGTGCATTCCCTGATGCAATCAGCGGCGATCGCGCTCGGCAAGCACGGCATCCGGTGTAATTCGGTACTGCCCGGCACGATCCTGACCGACATCAACAAGGACGACCTCGCCGACGAGGACAAGCGCCGCTACATGGAAAAGCGTATTCCGCTGGGCCGGCTCGGTGCCCCCGACGATCTGGTCGGGCCGATCATGTTCCTGGCCTCCGATCTCGCGGCCTATGTGACAGGCGCGGCGTTGCTGGTCGACGGCGGCATGTTCGTAAACCTGCAATGAGACGCGCTGCCTCAGCGCTCGATTATCGCGAGCTTGCCAAGCGGCGGCTGCCGCATTTCCTGTTCGAATACATCGATGGCGGATCCTATGCCGAGGTGACGCTGCGGCGTAACATCGCGGATCTCGAGGACGTCGCGCTACGCCAGCGGGTGCTGAACGACGTATCCACCTTGGACCTGACCACCGAACTGTTCGGGCACACGATGACGCTACCAGTCGCGCTGGCGCCAATCGGGCTCGCGGGGATGAATGCCCGCCGCGGCGAGGTTCAGGCCGCGCGCGCGGCAGAAAGCGCGGGCATTCCGTTCTGCCTGTCGACCGTATCCGCCTGTCCGATCGACGAGGTAGCGCGCAGCACGAGCGCACCTTTATGGTTCCAGCTCTACATGATCCGGGATCGCGGTTTCATGAAGGACCTGCTCGCGCAGGCGAAGGCGGCACAGTGTTCGGCATTGGTGTTCACCGTCGACATGCCGGTGCCCGGGTCCCGCTACCGCGATTATCATTCGGGTCTGGCGGGGGCGGCCGGCCGCATGGGGGCGCTGCGTCGGACCTGGCAGGCGATGACGAAGCCGGCTTGGGCGTGGGACGTCGGCGTGCACGGCCGCCCGCACCAGCTCGGTAACGTCGCTCCGGTGCTCGGCAAGAACACCGGTCTGGAGGATTTCTTCGCCTGGATGCGCAACAACTTTGATCCGACGGTGAGCTGGAAGGACCTGGACTTCATCCGCGCCCAATGGGACGGGCCGCTTATCATCAAGGGTATCCTCGATTCAGACGATGCGAAGACTGCGGCGGCGATCGGCGCCGACGGGATCGTGGTTTCCAATCATGGTGGTCGACAACTTGACGGCGTGCCTTCCACGGCACGCGCGCTGCCGCCGATCGCCGACGCGGTCGGTGACAGCCTTACGATCCTCGCGGACGGCGGCATCCGCTCGGGCCTCGATGTGGTGCGGATGCTGGCGCTCGGCGCAAAAGGCGTGCTGCTCGGACGGGCGTGGGTCTATGCGCTTGCGGCGGGCGGAGAGGCCGGCGTCAGCCACGTGCTTAAATTGGTGGAAGCCGAGATGCGGGTCGCGATGGCCTTGACGGGGTGCAGGAGCATCGCTTCGATAGATCATCGCGCACTTGTCGGCGGGCTCGTCGACGCGCACCGGCGAACCGCGTCCTAGGCCGGTCTCGATCAACGTTCCCCCCTGAGCGTTTTCGGTCGAGAGACGACATCGTCGCTCGCCGCGGTGCCGTCAACGGAAAAGCCGCCGCCTCCCGATCGAGCGGAGTGCGCGTGCCGAGCTTTGCCGTCTCAAACCGCGCCCGTGAACGGACCGATGATCGTGCGATCGGCTATGGTCCGGCTGCCGAAGCTGCGGAAGCCGGTGACATCCTTCAGCGCGAACCCGATTCCCACCGGCACCTTTACCCGGAACGCATCCGCATCTGCGACGTCTTCCAGCCGGAATGCCGGGCGTGGATCAATCGTGGCGACCGCGATCTCGATGTTGCTGAGTTCCAGGTTGCGCACATGTCGCACGAACATTCCGGTTGCGGGAAGGTCGCCGAACATGGTCGCCTCAGGATAGCCAAGCTCTTCTTCGGGTGGCTGCAACCGCGCCATCGCCGCCGGGGCTCCCCCGACCTGATGCAGGAAGACGTCGCTGATCCGGATATCCTCGATCGGGTGCCCCGCAAGCCCGGCGACAACCGAGGGAAGCAGGGTCGCATTCGAACTGACGATGTTATTGATCAGGATGCGCCGCATCGTACCGATCGGCCGCCCCTTCGGCCCACGCATCCGCCGGCCGAGCCGAAGGAACAGCGGTGCATCGATGATTCCGCGCATGGTGATGTTGCTGACCACTACATCCTCGATCATCGCGCCGTCGACGGTTTCGAATGCAAGCCCGCGACTGTCCTCGAATATGCAGTTGGTCACCGCGATGTTGCGGAAGCCACCATTCGTCTCGGTGCCGAACTTGATGCGACCATGAATGGTCTTGGCGAACGATGCGGGCATTTTCTGCCAGCTTCCGTCGATCACCGAACCGATTTTGTAGTTGCCGGTTACGAAGCAGTTGGCGATCGTCAGGTTTTCGGTGATCCGCGGTTCGCCAAGTGCATAGCTGCTCTTGGGGCAGATCGCGTCGTCATAGGGGGCGTTGACCGTACAGTTGCTGACCCGAACGTTGCGACAGCAGTCGATGTCGAACCCGTCGCGATTGGTATCGACGAGCAAATTGTCGATCGTCAGGTTGTCGACACCCGTTGCGAGCAGCGCAAACCAGCCGCCCTCGAGCATCTTAAAGTCACGCAACAGCACGTTACGGCAGTTTTTAAGCGCAATCGCCTTGTTTCCGGTGCCGGGGCCGTTCGGATCCTTCAACCAATCGTCCTTGCCGTCGCCCCGCCCCAGTCCCTTGCCCCAGATGAGGCCGGCACCCACGATCGCGATGTCGTGCAGGCCCTCGCCCCAAATCAGGCTGTTCTTCCAATGGCTGTGGCCAAAATCCTGAAACGCATCGAACGCATTGGGTTCGGCGATGTCGTAGCCGACCGTCCCGACGGGGGCCGCCGCAAGGATCGTTGCGCCATTATCGAGATGCAGGGTGACGCGGCTCTTCAACCTGATCGTGTAGCACGCATAGGTGCCAGCGGGGACATGGACGGTACCGCCGCCCCGCGCTGCCATTACGTCGATCGCACGGTTGAAGGCGGGCGAGTCGATTGTTGCTCCGTCGCCGACCGCGCCGTGCTGACGGACGTCTGCCCAGCCGCCGGGGATGCTGGCTTCAGACGTCTGGCGCTGCCCATTAGCGGCCCCGGAAAGCGCGGCGATCCCCGCCGCTCCCATGATGATCGAACGGCGATCCATCGTCATCGTATCCTGCTCCCGGTTATTGCGATGAAAGGGCGGGACGGCGACACCGGCCTGCCAGCGTGTAGATCGGTATTTCAGCGCGGCACCGAGGCTAGATTCGAGTACCACGACTGGAGTCGTAATAGCTGAAGAAAGCCAGAGGGCATTGCCGCGTTCGACCAGATCCTCATGCAATCCTCCCTCCCGACCGCAAGCATTAGGGTATACCCTGTGATCGCAGGTAATACCCGTTCTCACTGGCACCAACATGCTATCACTTGACAGACGATGCCATCATATGGGAATGCATTGATATGATCCGGTGCATGTGTCAAGCATGAGCGGTATCAGCCGCAATATCTGACAGCACTTAACGCAATACCCCGATGCTCAGGGATAAGGGCAGGGCGCGTGACACATATGTTTCGGACACGGTGCGAAACCGCGTGGCAGGCGTCTCTCGATACTCAATCGCAACAGCTTGATCGGTCTGAGCCGGCAGCAACTGGAGAGATGCACTTGCCCAAGCGCCGTTGGAAAATAGCGACCGCGGCGGCGCTCGCGATCTGTACCGCGTCCGGCGCTGCGCAGCGGAAACACACCTACGCCAACCCCATTCTCTATGCCGACTATTCGGACCCCGACGTCATCCGGGTCGACGATGACTATTACATGGTCGCGTCCAGCTTTCACTTCTCGCCGGGTATTCCAATCCTGCGGTCGCGCGATCTCGTCCACTGGACGATTATCGGCCATGTCTTGCCGCGCCTGCCCTTCGCGCCCGAATACGACATGCCCGGCCCCCACACCCTGACCGACGCGATCTCGAAGCCGATCGGCGGAACGCGATACGCTGGCGGCGTCTGGGCGCCGTCGATCCGCTTTCATGCCGGCCGTTTCTACGTCTATTTCGCGACCCCGGACGAGGGCATCTTTATGGCGCGCGCGACGCGGGCGGACGGGCCGTGGGAGGCGCCCGTTAAGGTGATCGACCAGCCTAAGCTCGAGGATCCATGCCCGTTCTGGGACGATGACGGCACTGCGTGGCTCGTCCATTCCCGTCACGGGGCCGGGCCGCTGATCCTCCACCGTATGTCGCCCGACGGGCGTCAGGTGCTCGACTCCGGGACCGTCATCGTCGAGGACAAGGCGCGGCTGCCCATCCTCGAAGGTCCCAAGCTCTACAAGCGCAACGGCTATTACTACATATTTGCGCCCTTCGGCGGCGTAGAGAAGGGCGCGCAGGTCGCGCTGCGCTCGCGTTCGATCACCGGCCCCTATGACCAGCGCGTCGTGCTGCGCCAGGGTAGTACCGCGCTCGAAGGTCCGCATCAGGGCGGCTGGGTCGAAACGCCGTCTGGGCAGGGGTGGTTCGTCCATTTCAACAGCACCGGCGCGTTTGGCCGCATCGCCTATCTTGAACCGCTGGTGTGGCACGACGACTGGCCGCTGATCGGCACGCCGATCGCGGGCGAGACCGGCGGCCAGCCGGTTGCCGGGTTCGCCGCGCCCGACACCGGTCGCTCGCCGACCGGCGATGCGTTGCAGGAATCGGACGCCTTCTCGAACGCGAAACTCGGCCCGCAGTGGGAGTGGAATCACAACCCCGACGATAGTCGTTGGAGCCTGACTGCGCGCGCCGGCTTTCTTCGCCTCATCGCCGGTCGGGCCGATCATCTGGTGACCGCCCGCAACACGCTGACCCAAATCCTGCAGGGGCCGCGTGCGCGCATCACCGCACGGTTCGATCCGACGCGGATGCGCGACGGCCAGCGCGCCGGTCTCTCTCTATTCGGCGTCGGTCCGAGCTGGGTCGGGCTGGTACGGGAGGCCGGCCGGTTGCGCGTTACGCTTGCGACCAAGGGTGCGGAAACTGCCGGGCCGGCGTTTGATGGCCGCACCATCGATCTGCGCGCGGACGTCACCCCCGATCAGACCGTGCGCTATGGCTACAGCCTGGACGGCGGTGCATCGTTCCAGGCCATCGGCGGCGCCATTCCGCTAGCGCGCTTCTCGTGGTGGAAGGGATCCCGACCCGCAGTGTTCAGCTTCACGCGCGGTACGCTAGAGGGATCGGTTGATATCGACTGGGTCCACGTCGACCACCCTCGATCCGGGGATCGATGATGGACCGCCGCTTCTTCCTTGCCGCAAGCGCCGTCGGCGCCGCATCGCTGGCCCTGCCCGTGCGTGCCGCGTCGAGCGACTCCCCGCGCTTCGTCACCGGCAACACGCGCTGGCAGGCGGCTTATGACAAGGCGCTTGCGGTACTTGCCCGCAATGTTCAGGTCATGCCCTATGTCGATCGGCCCGTGCTGATCGAGGGATCGGTGTATCGCGGTATCTGGCAGGAATGCGGGCCGCACGAGGCGCTGGTGTATCGCAAGTTTCGCCCCGACGTCGCGCGGGACAGTCACCTGACCTTCTTCGATCTGCAACGCGCCGACGGCCAGTTGCCCGCCAACAACAAGGCTACCGAAACCGGCTTCGGTCAGATCCAGATGGTCGTGCCGATCGCCGCCACCGCGTGGGAACTCGCGCGCGCCACCGGCGACGAGGCGCTGTTGCGCGCCGCGTACCGCAGTTGTGCTGCGTGGGACAAATGGCTGATGCGGTATCGCAACACCCGCGGGACCGGGCTAGTCGAGGGGTTCTGCACCTACGATACGGGGCACGACAACAGTCCGCGCTGGCAGGGCATTCCCAATCAATGCCCGAACAAGAATGCCAAGGCGCACGCACCGGTCGCGTCGCTGCCGCGGCTGTGCCCTGATCTGTCGGCGACCGTCTATGGTGGACGTCGGGCGCTGGCGGAGATGGCACACGCGCTGGGGCGACGTGACGAGGCCGATCGCTGGACCGAGCAGGCAACAACGCTGCGAAACGCCATCCTAGCGCGGCTCTGGTCCGCAGAGGATGCCGCCTTCTACGATCGCGATGCTCGGGACCGGTTCGTTGCGATCCGCTCCGATATCCTCACGCGGATGTGCGGCGAGCATGTCCCCGACCAGGCGATGTTCGACCGGATTTGGGAGCGCCAACTGGGCAACCCCAAGGCGTTCTGGACTCGCTTCCCGCTGCCCTCGATCGCGGCGGACGACGACAGTTTCGTCCGGCCGATCGTCGCCAACAGCTGGGGCGGTCCGGCGCAGGCGCTGACCGCTTTGCGCGCCGGCCGCTGGTTCGACCATTACGGCCGCGCAGCCGAATTCACTACCATGATGAACCAATGGTGCGAGGCGATCCAGGCCGACATGAGCTTTCGCCAGCAGATCGATCCCGACACCGGCGTCTTCACGGCAGGGGCCGACGCGCCCGACTACTCGCCGTGCGCGCTGGTCATGGTCGACTATAGCTGGCGCCTGATCGGCGTCCGCGAGGAGCCGGACGAACTGCACTGGACGTTCCGCCCGACGCATCCGGCTGCCGTGGGTGCAACCTTGACGATGCGAACTGACGGCGGTCGGGAGGCGATGATCCGGTATCTTCCAGACCGGACGAACCTTACACTGGACGGGCGCCTGATCGCGAGCGTTACGGGCGGCGGCAGCGGTCGGCTGATAACCGACGTTTTCGGCACCGCGAAGAAACTGGTCGGGGTAGATCCAGCGGCGCAACGCATCCTAGTGTCACAGCCGGGACGGTCACGTCGATCGTTCACCTTGCACCCGAACCAGCAGCTCATGGTCTGAATCGCCGTGTCGCCTCATTAGCAGTGGATCGGCCGGTCTGGACATCGGGTTTCATGCCGGCTGTCCGCGAGGTTTGCCGGATCGGGCCCATCTCCCGATCCCCGGTAATGCTGCCGAACCTCAAAGGCGGCGTATTTGTTTAGGAGAGAGTTACAGTGATGATTTTGCGCCTGTTGCAACATCCCGGCACCGACAGCATGCGACCGTCGACGGTCTCGACCGCTGCGCGTACCGAATTTTTCCCCGTCGTCACGAACGCGGTCCTGAACGGCGGACAGCAGGCTGCGGGCGCAGTCCACGACCAGCGCGAAGGAGCCGCACGGTGAAGGCGTTGAAGATCGACCAACGCGACACCGTCGCGACGCTGATCGAGGACGCTAATGTCGGCGAGAACGTGGAGGGCGTGGTGCTGCGGCAGGACGTGGGGCGCGGGCACAAGGTCGCGATCGTTGACATCCCTGTCGGCACGGCGATCGTCAAGTTCGGTTTCCCGATCGGCCATGCGACGCGCGCGATCGCGGCAGGCGAGCATGTCCATAGCGACAATCTGGTAACCGGCCTCGGGGGTACGCAGTCCTATGCCTATACGCCCGTCGCCGCTGCATCACCGACAGAGCCGTCGCAGCAGACGTTCGATGGCTATGTCCGGGCGGACGGCAGCGTCGGAACGCGTAACGAAATCTGGATTTTGCCTACCGTCGGCTGCGTCGCGCGCACCGCCGAACGTATCGCCACCCGGGCTGCGATGCTGCTTGGCGACGAGGTGGACGGTGTCCACGCCTTTGGTCATCCACATGGCTGTTCGCAACTGGGGCACGACCTGGACGGCACGCGCGCGATCCTCGCAAGCCTCGCTTGCCACCCAAATGCCGGCGGCGTTCTGATCGTCGGGCTGGGCTGCGAGGAGAACCAGATCGGTGCGTTAATGGCGACTATCCCTGAGTGGCGGCATGGCGCGATCCGCACGCTGACCGCGCAGTTCAGCGGTGACGAAGTCGAAGAGGGCATTACGCTGGTGCGTGAGCTCGCCACCGCTGCCGCGATGCCGCGACAGAGCGTCGGGATCGAGCGGCTCGTGCTGGGCGTGAAGTGCGGCGGGTCGGACGGGCTGTCGGGGCTGACGGCCAATCCTCTGGTCGGCCGGATGAGCGACCGGGTGAGCGAGGCGGGCGGCCGAGTGTTGCTGACCGAAATTCCCGAGGTCTTTGGGGCCGAGCAGATGCTGATGAACCGCGCCACCGATGTGGGCGTATTTCAGGAGATCGTCGGGCTCGTGAATGGCTTCAAGCAGTATTTCCTCGATCATGGCGAGCCGGTTTCCGACAACCCGTCGCCGGGCAATGTCCTGGGCGGCATCACCACCCTCGAGGAGAAATCCCTCGGCGCGGTACAGAAGGGGGGGCATGCGACCGTGACCGACGTGATCAGTTATGGCGCACGGGTGTCGAAGCCGGGTCTGACGATCCTCGAAGCGCCAGGTAACGACGCCGTATCGTCGACCGCGCTGGCGGCGGCCGGCGCGACGGTGATCCTATTCACCACCGGTCGCGGAACGCCATTGGGCTTTCCCGTGCCGACGATCAAGATCGCATCCAACACGGCGCTCGCGGAGCGCAAGCCAGGCTGGATAGACTTCGATGCCGGACAGGTGCTCGCCCAGGGCTTCGGTGCGGCTGAGCATGCGCTGCTCGACCGGATCGTCACGATTGCGTCGGGCGCTATCACGGCGGCCGAACGTAACGGTGAACGCGAGATCGCGATCTGGAAACGGGGCGTAACACTATGACGCTGCTGACCCCGTCGGCGTTCGGCGCTCTGCCGAACGATATCAAGCGCCCGAACCACCATGACGACATCGGCGTGGGCATCGTCCATTTCGGTCCAGGCGCATTCCATCGCGCGCATCAGGCTGCTTATATTGATACCGTGCTGCGCGATGATCCGCGCTGGGGCATCGCTGCTGTGTCGATGCGCAGTCGCGGCACGGTCGCGGCGCTCGCGGCGCAGGGCGGGCTATACACGCTGGTGGTGCGCGATGCCGAACCCTCGATGCGGGTCATCGCCGCGCATAGACGGTTCTTGGCACCGGACGCCGCTGCGGAAACGCACGCATTGCTCGCCGACACGCGCGTTGAGCTGGTCACGACGACCGTGACTGAGAAGGGGTATTGCCTGGGTGTCGACGGCACCCTCGATTTGTCGCACCCTGATATCGTCCACGATCTTGCGGGCACTCATAGGCCGGCAAGCGTGGTCGGGTGGTTGGTCTCCGGGCTTGCCGCGCGTCGCGCGACTAGGCTGGCACCGTTCATGCCGATGCCGTGCGACAATCTCGCAAGCAACG
>Ga0308169_10005304_pt1 | contig 11774 bp, 11 predicted proteins | sample PhyBR1_2_FD_202139 | JGI IMG/M metagenome (GOLD analysis project Ga0308169, IMG submission 202139) | Phyllosphere microbial communities from UC Gill Tract Community Farm, Albany, California, United States - DLSLSB.R1 | ecosystem: Host-associated > Plants > Phyllosphere > Unclassified | place... | reverse complement strand
ACGCCCCTCCGCCAAGGTTTTGGTCGAGCTTTAAGACCTGCGCCACAAACGACAACGCCGCCCGTGAGGGCGGCGTTGTCGTGGTAGGGAAATGGTTGCGGGGACAGGATTTGACCGCTGTAGAACTCGGTTCCGGCTGCTCGGCGGCACGATCGTAAGCCTGTGAAGGTGACCCAAGCAACACTACTTACGCCCCACCGCGGTCCCGGGCGACGACCGTGATTTGCGGCTGGGTTGTAAGCCAGGCGCACCTATCTCCCAGCCAGTGGCAGATCGGCGATACCACGCTGATAGCGGCTATAAACCCCACGACTGTCAGTTCCTCACGTATGGCAACAGCTCGATTTCGAAATGCTGCGAACCTTAACGGTCGTTCGGTCGCCATCGCTCGACGCAGGGACCATTGCAAACCCATCATGGGTAAGGGGCGAGGGATGAAGCGCCTTGTGCATGACGATTATCCAACTTGGCGCCACCGTCATCGAGCCTCAGGCCCTCGGCACCAACGGCGCGCATGCGGTCAAGCAGCCTGAATACCTGGCGTCGGCCCAGTCCGAGAACCATAGCAGCATCATCAATCCGCAAGTCGCCGCGCTCGACCCTTTGCAACGTGTCGTACCGCGAGAGTTCGCCTTGGCTCATCGAAACCACCGTCATCTGCGCACACCTCGTGAACGTGGGCGGCATGACAGCGAAGATCCGCCCGGTATGGAACCGTGACATTTCTATCTAGTGGAAGGGTGACATTTCTATTTGGCGCTTACAATCATTCGGATCGATACTAATCGTTATGTTAAATCGCACGTTGCCGTATGGTGGGCATTAATCTTGCATAGGCAACCTCATCAGATCAAGATGATAGCCGATACCTTGAACAATCTGACTCCGGCGGTCATCAAACATGCTGGTAGCAACGTTTGTTTCTGACCCTCATACTCTCTGGCTTGGAGATCGTGACACGCAATAGGTTGGTCTGCGCGACCGTTTTACCGCGATTGATGGACTGCCGGCCGGTGCAGTATATACGGCATATACAAGGAGGCTCGATATGGCACGATCATCTTCCAATTTTGACGTGCGCGAAGCTAAGCCGCGACTTCTCGACATTCTGAAAGGGCTAACTCTTCTCGCCGCCGACGATCAATTCCCAGACGATTTTGATGCGACGCTGCTTCCACTGAAGGCAGTCGATTTGTGACTGGCGCGCGGTACATGCTCGACACCAATATATTCTCCGATCTGTTCGCAATTTGCAAGCCGCTGTGGTCGAAAGATCGTCGAGAAGAGACAACCTGTCCATCAGCATCTCACCGCGGCTGAGCTTCGCTACGGTGGTGCTCGCAAAAGCTTCCCACGCCTTTTAAGCTAGTCGAGGCCTTCTAAGGCGGCCTCGAACCCTTCCGCTCGACGTCCCGGCTGACGTCGAATATGGCGGGATCCGTGCAGAGCTTGAGGCCGAGGGCAGACCGATCGGTCCCAACGACCTCCTGATCGCAGCCCATGCCCATGCGCGGGGTACCACGTCGGTCACCGCCAATGTCGGTTAATTCAAGCGTGTTCGGGTCTTCGCATGGAAAACTGGCTAGCCTGATACTGGGGCGTTCCGCATCTAAAAACAGGTCTTTAAGCGTCGCAGCGATCCCATCCGCATCGATTAATGGACCACCCGCCGCCTATCCTAACGAACGTCACCATCTCCGCATTGCGCTGTTTTGACGTGGTATCCGACTCCTGTTCTGATCGCGCAGCGTGACATTGTTTTCTGCGTCCTTGACCAAGCGTATATCCCAGATGTATATCCCAATTTATGTAGGATCAATGAGGGACTGTTAGATGACGCGTACCACCCTTTTCCAGTCGAACCGGTCCCAAGCGGTACGTTTGTCCAAGGACGTTGCCTTTCCCCTCGACGTGCGAGAGGTCACTATCCTTCGCGATGGTGACAGGCGTGTGATCGTTCCCGTCGACCGCATCTGGGACGATTTCTTCGCAACTCCTGGGGTTAATCTCGACGATCTCGAACAGCCAGCCGCGCAGGAGCGGGATGCACTCTGATGCTGCGTTATATGCTCGATACGAACCTGTGCATTCGTGTGTTACGTGATCGGCCGCAAAGCATTCGGGAACGCTTCAATGCCGAAGCGGGCGGCCTCTGCATCTCCACCGTCGTTCTGTACGAGTTGTTCTACGGCGCTGCGAATTCGGACCGCCCGATCGAGGCCCGTCGCGAGGTTGAGCGCTTCGCCGCCCGTGTTGATGTATTGCCGTTTGATGCCGACGCCGCGGCGCATGCCGGTGACATCCGGGCGGCACTGAAGCGAGAAGGGCGCATGATCGGAAGCTATGATCTGCAGATTGCCGGCCATGCGCGCAGTCGCGGACTGATTGTCGTCACTGGCAATCTCGGGGAATTTGATCGTGTGCAGGGTTTACGCTGCGAAGACTGGTTGCCCGCGCATTAGCGTACACGAGCAGATCGGCGTCGCCGATTCTCACGTTACGCGCGAACGTATCGCCAGTCGCTAGAGATCAATGTTTCGAGCGCGCTTCGCTTCGGCTACAAGGTCGGCGATCGGCCCCTGCCCTGAGGTGGCCTCGTAGACTTCGGCTACATCATGATCAGCAAACTTTTCTAGCATCAGCCGAACAGCCGCGACGCTGGCGTCGTCCAGTACGGTCTTTGTCTCGTCGTTCGCCTTGGCTAAGGTCCCGCCGGTGTTTCCAATGGAGAACGAATAGCATGAACGTAAGTGACCTGGCCATGGGCGTCGCCGGCCGTATTCGACCAGATCGCAGCCGCAGCCGTGAAGGGCGAGGAGGTTTCGATTCCGGGGTTCGGTAAGTTCACCGTCAAGGACCGCCCGGAGCGCGAAGGCCGTAACCCCGGCACCGGTGAGGCGATCACGATCGCAGCTTCCAAGAAGGTTGCGTTCACAGCCGCCAAGGGGCTGAAGGACAAGATGTAAGACGTGTGCGCCGGCGAGCGGTCTCGTCGGCGCCAACGGGCATGGCCGCCACTACAATATCAAAAAACCCTTCGACTCTACGAAGCAAGACGGTTGCTCCTGACCGAGCCGACGAGCGCGAGCTCGGCCGCCTTCTCGGTCGGTTACCAGAGCGTGTCTCAATCCAGCCGGGAATACTGGCGATTGTTCGGCACACCGCCGACGAAGGGCATTCGAACGCGCCGGTTGGATTGATCGCCAGTCTGAGCATCCGTGTATGCGCGTGAACTGCCGGTCCGATTGCGGTCGACGAGACCCAGAAGCGGACACTCGCAGCCCTATCTACGCTCTCCAGTTTCAGCCGTTCGTTCATTTTCGGTTCGCGACGCCGCTCCATTCAATCGCAAATGCCGCAAGGCGGGGATTGATAGCGGCTGTCGCGCGCCCACCGTCTTCAGACAAGCTCTACTCGGGTCGTTAAAGCGACCAGCCGCCATCCACGGAAATTGCGGCACCGGTGACGAATCCGCCGAGATCCGCGCTCATCCACAGCACGGCGTCGGCGATCTCCTCCGGCTTTCCCAGACGACCGACCGGCTCGAGGTCGATGGCTTTCTGGATGTCACCATTGGTGAAGCGATCCATCATCGGCGTCTCGATATTGCCCGGCAGGATCGCATTCACGCGGATATTCTGCTTGGCATAGTCGAGCGCGGCTGACTTTGTCAGGCCGATGATCGCGTGCTTGGAAGCGGCATAGGACGCTCCGCCCGCCACGCCTCGGACACCAGCCCCCGATGACGTGTTGACGATCACGCCGCTACCCTGACGCACCATCTGCGCAAGCTCGTGCTTCATGCAGACGAAGGTGCCACGCAGGTTGATGTCGAGAATTCGGTCCCATTCGTCGAGCTCGATCTCGGCGACCGGCGCTGCCTTGTTCTCGACTCCGGCATTGTTGAAGGCAATGTCGAGCCTGCCGAAGGTCTCGATCACCTGCCTGATCGCCGCCTCAACCTGTTCGGGCTTCGACACGTCGCAGGCAATGGTCAGGACCTGTGCGCCTGCGTTCCTCACAGCCTCCGCGGTTTCGGAAAGCGCGTTTTCGGTTAGATCGAGGATCGCAACGCGCGCCCCCTCGGTTGCAAAAGCGACGGCGGTCGCGCGGCCGATGCCGCTGGCGGCGCCGGTGACGAATGCGACCTTGTTGTAAAAACGATGGGGATTGGTCATGGAAAACACTCAAGTTCGATCGGTGGATCGCGACCGTTCACTCGGTACCGAGCGGTGCGAGATACTCTTCGTCCGTTACCTTCTCCATCCAGGTTACGGCCGAGCCGTCGACCGTCTCCTGAATGGCGACATGCGTCATGGCCTGATGCGCCGTAGCGCCGTGCCAGTGCTTTCGGTCTGCCGGACACCACAGGATGTCGCCGGCGTTGAACTCCAGCTTCGGGCCATCCGCGATTTGCGTCCAGCCGACCCCCTCGGTCACGATCAGCGTCTGACCGGCAGGGTGCGTGTGCCACGCACTTCGAGCGCCGGGCTCGAAATGGACGATCGCGCCAGAAACGCGAGACGGGTCGTCGCGCTGAAACCGACCGGTGATCGTTACCTTACCGGTGAAATACGCGTCCGGCCCGTCGACGGTTTTCATGTCCGATTTGCGTGCGATGGTCATGTCGAGAATTCCTCTTTGTGCTTGAGCAAAGCTGATGGGCAGCAGCAAGGCGACGATAGTGCCGAACTTCAGCATGAATGCGCCACGTGGGGGCATCGGCCGGTCAATCACGTCAGCCCCGGCAGCGCGTCGAGATGCTTCTCGAGCGTGATCGGATACTCGCGAACGCGAACGCCGGTTGCGTTGTAGATCGCGTTGGCGACCGCTGGCGCGACCCCGGTCAGGCCCAGCTCGCCGACACCCTTGGCCTTTACCGGCGAGATCGTCGGATCGACCTCGTCGATGAAGAAGGCGTCGAGATGCGGGATGTCGGCGTGCACCGGCACCTCGTAGCCGGCGAGATCGTGGTTCACGAAGAAGCCGAAACGCTTGTCGATCGCCATCTCCTCCATCAGCGCCGCACCGACGCCCATCACCATCCCGCCGATTACCTGACTGCGCGCGGTCTTGGCGTTGAGGATGCGTCCCGCCGCGCAGACTGCGAGCATGCGCCGCACCCGGACCTCACCGGTATAGACGTCGACCGCGACCTCGACGAAATGCGCTCCGAATGTCTGCTGCTGGAATTGATCCGCGAGCTTGGCGAACTCCATCAGATCCTCGACCACGATCTCGCCATCCTTTGCCGCGTCGGCAAGCTTCACCGAACGGTTGCCGCTGCGCACCTGACCATCGGCAAAGTCGACGTTGGCGGTGTTGAAGCCGAGCCGCTGAGCGACGGTTTCGCGCAGCTTCATGCACGCCGCATAGACGCCGGCGGTCACGGAAGGCGCGCCCTGCTGCCCGCCCGATCCCGGCGTTTCTGGGAAGGTGGAGTCGCCCAGCTTCACCACAATGTGGTCGGGCGCGACGCCCATCATCTCGGCCGCGGTCTGCTGGACGACGGTGTAGCTGCCGGTGCCGATATCCGTCATGTCGGTCTCGATTGTCACGACACCGTGCCGATCGAGCCGGGCGCGTGCGCCAGCCTTGGCGATCTTGCCGCCACGGATCGCCCCCGCCATCCCCATACCGATCAGCCATTGCCCTTCGCGGACCGCACCGGGCTTGCTCTGCCGCTTGTCCCAGCCGAAGCGTTCTGCGCCCTCCCGCAGGCAACGGACGAACGCTCGGGTCGAGAATCGCTTGTTCGGATTTTCGGGATCGACCTGCGTATCGTTCACAACCCGCAGCTCGATAGGATCCATCTTCAGCTTTTCCGCCAGCTCGTCCATCGCAACCTCTATTGCCATCAGGCCAGGTGCTTCGCCGGGCGCGCGCATCGCATTGCCTTCGGCGAGGTCGAGCGTGGCCAGCCGCATCCGGGTCAGCCGGTTCGCGCCCGCATACAGCGTCCGCGTCGAGGTGACGGTCGGCTCGGTCCGCCCACCGACGAGGTTGCCCGACAGGCTGTCATGACCGATCGCCGTCAGTCGCCCGTCACGGCCCGCCCCCAGCTGGACACGCTGGATCGTCTTGGGCCGGTGGATCGTGGTGTTGAACATGATCGGACGCTGCAACGCGATCTTCACCGGACGCTTGACCACGCGCGCCGCTATCGCCGCCAGCGCCAGATCGATCTGCACGGTCCCCTTACCGCCGAAGCCGCCACCGATGTAGGGCGAGATCAGGTGGACGTTCTGCTTGGGTATACCAAGGATCAGCCCGAGGTCGCGCGTTCCCCAATTCATCTGCTGGATCGACGTCCAGCACGTCACGCGGTCGCCGTCCCACTTTGCGATCGAGGCGTGTGGCTCCATCATCGCATGTGCCTGGTCGGGCACGGTGTAGGTCTCGTCGACCTTGACCGGTGCCGCGGCGAACGCCTTGGCGAAGTCACCGACCTGCTTCTCGTTTGGGCCGCCAAACTCGCCCTCCGGCGGAACCGGCGCGCTGCCGTTCTGCGCAGCCAGGTCGAACCGCCCCGCCGTCCGCTGATAGTCGACCCGCACCAGTGCCGCTGCCGCACGGGCCTGTTCGAAAGTCTCGGCGACGACGACGGCAACCGGTTGATGGTAATGGTCGACCTCCGGCGCGGCGAGCATCTTCTGGACGTAGAACTTGCCAACCCCAAGCTTGCCAGCATTCAGATACGTCACGACTCCGACCACGCCGGGCGCGCGCTCGGCGTCGCGCGTATCGATCGTCGTGATCCTGCCCTTGGCGATCGCGGCGCCGAGAATGTAGCCGTACGCAAATCCGGGCGCCACATCCTGCCATTCATAGGCATAGGTTGCGGTGCCGGTGGTCTTCAGATGCCCTTCGTAGCGATCGAGTGGCTTGCCGAGCACCTTCATCCGGTCGGTCGGGTTGGCGCCAGCTGGTGTGTCGAAGATCATGGCTTCACCTCTGCAATGACCGCCGCGAGGGTGCGCGTCGCGAGTGGGATCTTGAATGCGTTGTCGTCGGTCGGCCGCGCGCCGGCAAAGACCGCTTTCGACATTTCGACCGCGCCACGCGGCATCGCTGCCTCCGCAGCCTCCACGCGCCAAGGCCGATGGGCGACACCACCAAACGCTGCGCGTCCGCTGCCGTCGCGCTGGACGATGGCCGCGACCGAAACGAGTGCGAACGCATAGGACGCGCGGTCGCGCACCTTGCGGTAGACGTGCGCACCACCGATCGGACGCGGCAGCATCACCGCGGTGATGAGTTCGCCGTGATCGAGCACGTTATCCCGCTCAGGCGTGCCACCCGGCAGCGTATGGAAGGTGCCGATCGGTATGGATCGTGTCTTCCCGTCCGCCTTCACCGTTTCGACGGTGGCGTCGAGCACGCGCATCGCGACCGCCATGTCGCCCGGATAGGTTGCGATGCACGCCTCGCTCGATCCGATGACGGCAAGCTGGCGCGAATAGCCCCCTATCGCAGCGCATCCCGACCCCGGCTTCCGCTTGTTGCAGGGCTGGTTGGTGTCGTAGAAATACGGGCACCGCGTCCGCTGGAGCAGATTGCCAGCGGTCGTCGCCTTGTTCCGCAGCTGGCCCGAGGCGCCGGCAACGATAGCGCGGCTGAGCACGCCATAGTCGCGCCGCACCCGCTCGTCGCTCGCCAGCGCGGTGTTACTGACGAACGCACCGATCCGCAGCCCGCCGGCGTCGGTCGGTTCGATCCGGTCCAGCTTAAGGTCCTGCACGTCGACCAGATGGGTCGGCGTCTCTATCTCAAGCTTCATCAGATCAAGCAAGTTGGTACCGCCGGCCAGGAATCGCGCACCAGGATTGCGCGCAACGATCCGAGCCGCGTCTGCAGGCGTCGTTGCCCGCTCGTAGGTAAAGCTCTTCACGCGCGTGCTCCTGCAACGTCGGCCATTGCCTCAGCGATGTTGGAATAGGCACCGCAGCGGCAGATGTTGCCGCTCATCCGCTCCCGCATTTCGGCGCCGGTAGGCTGCGGGGCCGCCATAAGATCGGCCTGCGCATGGCTAGGAATGCCCCGCCTGATTTCCTCCAACACCGAGACCGCGGAACAGATCTGCCCCGGCGTGCAGTAACCGCACTGGTACCCATCATGCTTCACAAAGGCGGCCTGCATCGGATGCAGACGCTCCGGCGTGCCAAGGCCTTCGATCGTGGTCACGGCATCGCCGTCATGCTGGACCGCGAGGCTGAGACAGGCGTTGATACGCTCTCCATTGACGATGACCGTGCACGCCCCACACTGCCCGTGGTCACAGCCCTTCTTCGTGCCGGTGAGATGCAGATGTTCGCGCAACGCATCGAGCAGGGTCGTACGCGGGTCGAGCGTCAGCGCTTTGGCCGTTCCGTTCACGCTCATGGCGACCTTGTATGTCGGTAGGGATTGCGCGGGCGGCGCGGCGTCGGCCGTTTCGCTCACGATGGCGGATACTGCCGCAGTAGTGGCGCTGCTCATCAGCATCTCCCTTCGGGACAATTGGAAAGTCTCACTGGCCATCGGCGATCCTCCATGGGCGCGCCAACAGGCGCCGGTCAGGACCATTAAACGCTTTCAACAGGAGTAGGTTACCCGTCAGCAGCTTGATGCGATACTGAATCTGGTTCAACATCAGGGATGCTTGTCACCCGCACCAACCTTACCGACCTTGCCTATTTCCTAGCGATCGCGCGGCATCGCAATCTTCGTCGGGCCGGCCTCGAACTTGGCGTGTCTGCCTCCGCGGTCAGCCATGCTCTCAAAAGTTTCGAAGAGCGCGCGGGTGTCCGACTGATCAACCGGACCAACCGATCCGTAACCTTGACGTCGGCTGGAAAGGCGCTGGAGCAGTCGGTCTCCGGGTCATTTGCTGACATCGGCTCCGCACTCGAAAACCTCGATCAGCTCCGCACCTCTCCTGGCGGAAAAATCCGCATCAACGCCGTGGTCGATGCGGTAACGCTGGTACTTGGTCCTGTGCTTGCCGAACTGTCTCGCCGTCACCCTGATATTGAGGTCGATCTGGTATCGAGCAATCGCATCGTCGATGTCGTCGGCGAGGGGTTCGACGCAGGCGTTCGGTATGGCGGCACCGTCCCCGAGGACATGATTGCGCAGCGACTTTCAGCCGACCTCCGGTGGGTTGTCGCGGCTTCTCCCAGTTACCTTGAGGAACATGGCACACCAGCGCACCCGGACGAGTTGAAGCAGCACCGGTGTCTTGGAGTGCGTCTTGGGGACGGCAGTATCTACCGCTGGGAATTCGAGGGGCCTGACGGAGACTTCGATGTGTCTATAAAAAGCGCAATGACTGCCGACGATAGCCGATCAACGCTGGCAATGGCACTGAACGGCGCGGGGCTGACGTTCGGTCTTGAACCCCTGTTCGCCAACCATGTCGCAGACGACACCCTGCGCCTTGTGCTAACCGAGTGGGTGACGACCGGGCCTGGCTTCTACCTTTACTATTCCGGACGACGACAGTTACCCGCGGGTTTGCGCGCGCTGCTGACGATTGCAGGTGAACTAAAACCACTTGGCTGACGCGTCTGTTCAACACCAAGCATTCAAGGCGTCTGAAACCCGGCCTTTAATAACGAAGCGACGACCCATAGTCGGACATTCGGGCGCCCTCCCCCGCCTCCCAACTTCAGCCGTTCATTCATCTGGCTGGACGGCAGCCCAGCGCCTACCGGATCAGCTTTCATAGGGCTTGAATGGCAGGAAAACGCAAGGTCCGCTTCCCGAGGGCAGTGGCGATAGCCCATGTTAGGCCATGGCTAGCGCGCTACAGCCGACCCGGTTGCGTCGGATGAACCACATTGGTAGGATACATAATATCATTACGCGATGTTGAGGAAGTCTGTTGCCTGGTTGGACGATGCGGAATGTGACAAAATCAGCGACGGAAAAGGCTCCGCTACGGATCACGACTTTGCTGGGCGCTATCGGAATGATGGCAGGATCACCGGCGGTTGCGCAGGACGCCGAGGAACCGGAGAAACGGGACGATATCGTCGTTCTGGGAACGCGAACGTCGCGAGACGCCACGCTGTCCTCCGATCGCGCGACCGAACTGATGTCGCAGTCGAGCCGCTCGCTCGAGCAGGACATCTTGCGTGCGGCGGGCACGTACCGATTGAGCGATGCGCTGGAATTGGTGAGCGGCAGCAGCCAGCAGAATAATCGCGGCGGCTTTGCCGATAATTTTGCGATCCGCGGCTTCCTGAGCACCGCCGACGGCGGCGGCGAATATTATACCGATGGCTTTATCGCCAATCGCGGCAGCGCCCCCGCGCGCGACCCCGCCACCATCGAGCGCATCGAGATACTCAAAGGCCCTGCCGGTGCGGTCTTTGGCGATATCGACCCCGCCGGGCGGGTCAACATGGTCAGCAAGACACCCCGTTTCGCGCCGCACGCGTCCGCATCGCTACACTATGGTTCGTTCGACACCCGTCGTATCGAACTCGATGCGACGGGGCCGCTGAACGAGACGCTCGCCGCACGGATCGTGGTCGCCACCGAAGACAGCGACGGCTACCGCGATTTCGTGCCGTTGAAGCGGCGCGTCGTTTCGCCGTCGTTGACCTTCCGCCCGAATACCAGCGTGCAGCTGACGTATCTTGCCCAGCATATCGCCTATGACGCGCCGTTCGACCGCGGGGTGGCGGCCATCGATGGCGATCCGCTCGCGCTCCCTGCGTCGAGATTCCTCGGTGAACCCTCGAACGGCCCTACCCGCGCGCGCGATACCCGGCACCAGTTGACCGGCGAGGCGAAGATTGGCGGGAGTTGGTCGCTCGTCGGCGGCCTCGCCTATCGCACCGGGTCGCTTCGCGGTTTCTCGGCGGATCAATCGCGGCTCGTAGACGGGCAGACCCTATGGCGACAGCGCCGCGAACGCGGCTATGAGGTTGAAGACCTCTCGGCGCGTCTCGAACTGCGCGGCGACGTGAAGGCGCTCGGGCTTCATCATCCGAGCTTCGGCATCAAGGGGTACACGCTCGACTATCTCGAACTGCTGAACCGGCGAAACCCGACTGCGGCCAACCCGTACGCCATAGACATAGTCAATCCGGTCTACGGCGTCGCTCAGCCATTGCCGCTGCTGCCCAGCATCGATCAGCGAGAAACGCGGCGCGTGCTGTCGCTGTACGCGCAGGATGCGTGGGAGGTGGCCGATCGGCTGAACCTCGTTGGGGGCATTCGGTTCGACACCTACCGTCAGCAACTCGCGCGCAACCTGGTCAACGAGACGACCGTGTCCAAGGGGCGCCCCGTCAACTTTCGGTTGGGCGCGCGCTATGCCGTCACCGACGCCATCTCGGTTCACACCAATTGGGGCGAGTCCTTCCAGCTCAACTCGGGCAGCGGTGCCGGCGGGGTCGCTTTTGCACCCGAGCAAGGCCATGGCTACGAGGTCGGCGCGGCGGGGCGCTGGCGCGGCGTGGACGTCGGCATCACCTGGTTCGATATCAGGAAGAGCAACGTGCTCACCACCGATCCGAACGACGCCAATTTTCTGGCACCGGTGGGATCGCTGACCAGCCGGGGTATCGAATTCGATGCATCGCTGCGCCTGGCCAGCCGCTGGCAGGCGGTGGTGAACTATGCCTGGACTCGGGCACGCAACGACGATCGATCCTTTGCGACGCCTCTGGCGCTGAACGTCCCCGATCATTCGGGTACGGCCTTCATCGTGTACCGCTTCGATCCCGGGAGCGGCCGCGACTGGTCGATCAGCGGCGGTGTCGCCTATGTCGGCAAGCGGT
>Ga0308169_10005300_pt1 | contig 11777 bp, 9 predicted proteins | sample PhyBR1_2_FD_202139 | JGI IMG/M metagenome (GOLD analysis project Ga0308169, IMG submission 202139) | Phyllosphere microbial communities from UC Gill Tract Community Farm, Albany, California, United States - DLSLSB.R1 | ecosystem: Host-associated > Plants > Phyllosphere > Unclassified | place... | reverse complement strand
GCGTTGGCCTTCATGTAGTACACGCCGGCCACGCCCTGCAGCCTGGAACCGGTGTAGGTCAGCTGGAATTCCTGGCTCTTCTGGTTGTCGCTGTAGACGGCCGGCGCTTCGAACAGCGGCGTTTCCAGCGAGTCGAAGTCGATCGGCGCATGCGATTCCGACTTGCGGATCGCGGTGATCGACTTGAAGGTCAGCGTCGGGTCGATCGTGTATTCGGCCAGCAGCGAGCTGCCCTGGACGATCACCTTCTGCCTCTGGCCTTCGACCGAGTACAGGTCGGCGCGGGTGTCGTACAGGCCGGGCAGGACCGGGGTGTTCGTGGGCGCCGGGCCCGGGGTCAGGCGGTAGCCCTGGCGCGGCTGCGAATCGTCGACGGTGCGGTCGGAAGCGAAGCGGATGAACAGGTCGCTGTTCGGGGTCAGCTCGGCGCTGATGCGGGCCGCCTTCACGTCCTTGTTGTAGTTCTGCTGGCCGGTCAGGACGTTGTGGCCGAAGCCGTCGCGGTTGAAGGTGGCGAGCGTGGCGCCCAGGCGCAGGATGTCGTTGACCGGCGTGCTGGCCTTGACCACCAGGTCCCGCTCGTTGTAGTTGCCGAGGGTGGCCTTGGCGTCGAGCATGGGCTTGGCCGCCAGCTTCTTGGTCACGTACTTGACCGCGCCGCCGATCGTGTTGCGGCCGTACAGCGTGCCTTGCGGGCCGCGCAGCACCTCGATGCGCTCGAGGTCGTAGATGTCGGACAGGGCGCCCTGCGGACGCACCAGGTAGACGTCGTCGAGATAGATGCCGACGCCCTGTTCATAGCCGGCCACCGGGTCCTGCTGGCCGATGCCGCGGATAAAGGCGGTCAGCGTGGTGTTGGTGCCGCGCGAGGTCTTGAGGGTGGTGTTCGGGGTCTTGTCGGCGACGCCGGTCAGGTCGGGGATGGCCTGCTTTTCGAGCTCGGCGCCCGAGAAGGCGGTGACGGCGCCGGGGACATCCTGGATCAGCTCGGCGCGCCGGCGGGCGGTCACGATGACCTTGCTGGGGCCGCCGTCAGCCTTGCTGGCGCTGTCGTCGGCAGCGGTAACGGCTGGCGCCGTGCTCGCGCTGCCGTCCTCCTGCGAGTGGGCCACTCCGAGCGCGCCGCCGTAGAGTGCCAGCAGGGCGGCAATCGAGATGGCGGAACGGGACGGGCGATACAGTTTCTGCTTGCTAACACGCATTGAATGTCTCCTGATTTTGTTTAGTGTTATGCGTTCAGGTACGTTTCGCATATGTAAAGTCTGCCTTGGTTCGGTTTGGTTGAATAGGCAACATCGCGCCCACCGTTTGTGCATTAATGCACATGCGGATGCACCGCTCGGGTGCGGCCGCAAACGGTTCGACGCGGGGTTGGACGGCGGGGACGGGGGCTGAACTGTTGTTGCGCAACCACTGTCCCGAAAACGTTGCAGCCGGAATGTGCACTAGTGCACAATGTGTCGTATTGATATCAAACAACGCCGCCATGAACAGCCTGCCTGAGTGGACCGACCTGCGTTTCTTCCTGGAACTGGCGCGCGCCGGTACCTTGTCGGGCGCCTCGCGCCGGCTGGAGGTCGAGCACACGACGGTGGCGCGCCGCATCGACCGCCTCGAAACCCAGCTCGGCACGACCCTGTTCGACCGCTCGCGCGAAGGCTACGAGCTCACCGACATGGGGCAGGCGCTGCTGCCGCACGCGGAGGCGATGGAAGGCGCGGCGCTGGCCGCGGCCGAGCACCTGGGCGGGAATGAAGTGGCGGCGCACGGCGTGGTGCGCCTGGGCATCCCGGAAGTGATGGGGGTGCGCGTGGTGGCGCCCTTGCTGGTCAGGCTGCTCGACGTCCATCCGGACCTGTCGATCGAAATGCTGGCGCTGGCGCACTTCGCCAACCTGGCCAACCGCGAAGCCGACCTCGGCGTGATGCTGGATCCGCCTTCGACCGGGCGCTACGTCGTCACGCGCCTGGCCTCGTTCCGTTTCTACCTGTACGCATCGCCGCACTACCTCGCGCGCCATCCGCCCATCCGCACCCGGGCCGATCTCGAGCGGCACGACTTCGTCGACTACGTGCAGGACCGCCTGGCCAGCCGCGAATTGTCCTACCTGAACGAGCTTGGTTTTACGCCGCGCCGCCGCCTGTGCTCGCTGGGCATGGGCGCCCAGATCGAAGCCGCGGCGCTGGGCATGGGCCTGATGATGGCGCCGCCGTACGCGGTGCCCGACGATGGCCGGCTGGTGCGCGTGCTGCCCGACTTCTACGCCGAGCGCGCCTTCTGGCTGGCCGCGCCGACCGACCTGTACCGGCTGCGCCGCGTGAAGGTGGTGTGGGACCTGCTGCGCGAGCTGGCGGACAACAACCCGGCGCTGTGGTGGCACAAGGACGATATCGGGCGGGCCGCGTGAGCGTGCGCGCCTACGCGCCCGCGGACCGCGCGGCCGTGAACGCGGTCGCGCGCGCGGCCTTCGCGCAGTACGCGCATGACTACGACGATTGGCCCAGCTTCATCGATGGCATCGGCAGGATGGCGGATCTGGCTGACAATGCCGACCTGCTGGTGGCGGAAGTCCAGGGCAGGGTGGTGGGCGCGGTGGCCCACGTCGGCCCCGGCCGGCCGCGCGCCGCGTTTTTTCCGGCCGAGTGGTCGCTGATCCGCATGCTGGTGGTCGATCCGGGCGCGCGCGGACGTGGCATCGGCGCCCAGCTGGTGGCCGCCTGCCTGCGCCTCGCGCGCGACGCGCACGCGCCCGCAATCGGCCTTCACACCAGCCCGGTCATGGCATCGGCCTTGCGCATGTACGAGGACATCGGCTTCGTGCACGATGCCGAGCTGGCGCCGATGCGCGGCGTGCCGTATGGGCGCTATCGGCTGCCCGCGCAGGCGATCGGGCAGGCGCTTTCCCGGCTCGATGCGCGCGCGGCGCAGCCGCGTCAGGCCAGGTAGTCGAACAACGACATCGGCTTGACCTGGCCATTGCCGAACAGGGCGCTGCCGCCGGCGCCGGCCGCTGCGTATTGCTGGGCCAGCGCGGCGGCCTGGCGGCTGACACTGTCCGTGATGGCCGCTTTTTTCGCGCCCAGCTTGTTCGCATCCTGCTGGACCGTGGCGGCGTGCTGCGCCACCGTGCCGCCGCTCGCGATCTGCTGGCCGGCGCGCGCGGCCAACTGTTCGGCCAGGCCCTTGCCGCCGTTCGTGAACAGCTGCCCGAGCGCGGCCGGGTCCTTGGCCACGGCGGCGTCCAGCCTGGCGCCATCCAGCACCAGCTTGCCGTTGTGGCGCGTGATGCCGGCGTCGGCCAGCGTCTTCTGGCTGGCGCCGTTGAACACCTGGCCGATCTGGGACGCGACCTGGGCCAGGACCGCCTCGGTGTCGGCATCGCCGCTCTTGAGCGCGGCGAGCTTGTCCTGCATGCCGTTGAATGCGTCGACGAAGCGCTTGACGTTGGCGCCGATGGCGGACGCGTTGCCGGCCACCTTGACTTCGCTCTTGCCGATGGCGTCCAGCTTCAGCGACACGCCGGCGATCGCCGTGCCGACCGTGTTGCCGGCGCTGGACAGGGGCTTGCCGTCCACGACCAGCTGGGCGTCGCGCGCGGCCTTGGTTTCCGCCATGCCGCCATGGCCCGCGCCCGGATAGGACAACACGGCCTGGAGCGCCGCGTCGCCGCTGACGCTGATGCGCATGGCATTCGCGGCGCCGCTCTTGCCGTCCAGCCGCAGGGAATAACCCTTGGCGTCGTGCACCACCTGCGCGTCGAGGCCGGCGTCGCGCATGGCCTTGGCGATGCCGTCCAGGCTGTCGTTGCCGGCGTCGATGTGCAGTGTGGTGCTGCCGCTGCCGGTCTCGATCTTGATCACGGTCGCCGCGCCGCTGCCGATCGGCGCGCCGCCGGCGGGCAAGGCCGGGCTGGCCAGCTGCTGCGCCTGCGCCAGCTGCTTGACCTCGACCGTGTGGCTGCCGGCGCTCGCGCCGGCGCCGAGAGTGGAGTTGAGGGTGGCGCTGACCGCCTTGTCGCTGCTGCTGGCCGCCAGCATCATGCCGCCGGCGCCGAGGCCGTTCGCCGCGCTGCGGAAATCGTCCAGCGCCAGCGCCATCTTGCCGAGGCTCGACAGGCGCGCGTCGTCACGGCTCAGCTGCTTGTCGATGGTCTTGAGGCCGCTGTTTTGCGCCAGCAGCGTCTGCGTAGCCGAAGCGTACAGGTCGGACAGGCGATTGCTGCCCGGCGCCGTCGAGGCGGCCGTCGTGGAGGTCGTGATCGTCATGTTCCGTATTATGCGGCGGCGCGGACGAACCCGATGTATCGGATTGTCAGACTTTTCACTGCCTGTTCGACAATTCAATCGTCACGGCGCCGGAACGGGGTGCGGTCGTTGAGTTCATCGATGTAGTCGTCGATGCCACCGCTTTCCCGCTCCAGGAACCGCTCCACCGCATCCGCGAACGCCGGATGCGCCAGCCAGTGCGCCGACCAGGTCCGCGTCGGCAGGAAGCCGCGCGCCATCTTGTGCTCGCCCTGGGCGCCGCCTTCGAATACCTGGATGCCCTGCTCGATGCAGAACTCGAGCGGCTGGTAGTAGGCGGCCTCGAAGTGCAGGCAGGGCACGTGCTCGAGCGCCCCCCAGTAGCGGCCGAACAGCGTGGTCTCGTCGTGCACCACCAGGGAAGCGGCGATCGGCCGGCCGTCGCGCTCGGCGATCGTCAGCATCAGGTTCCGTGGCATCGTGCGTCCGATGCGCTGGAAGAAGTCCAGGTTCAGGTAGGGCTTGGAGAAGTGTTCCTTGTAGGTGTTGCGGTAGCAGCGGTTGAAGAAGCGCCACTCGTCGTCAAGGATGTCGGGCCCGCGCACGCGGCGCATGGTCACGCCGGCTTCCTTCACCTTGCGCCGCTCGGCGCGGATGTTCTTGCGCTTTTTCTGTTCGAGCGTGGCCAGGAACTCGTCGAAGGACGCGTAGCCCGCATTCATCCAGTGGAACTGCACGCCGCTGCGCAGCAGGAAGCCGGCGTCGGCCAGCTGGCGCGCCTGGTCGTCGGGCGGGAACAGCACGTGGGTCGACGAGACGTCGGACGCCTGCTGGGTGCGTGCCAGGACCTCGATCAGCGCCGCGCGCGCGGACGCGTCACGCGCGAGCAGGCGCGGGCCGCTGACCGGGGTGAAGGGGATCGCGCACAAGAGCTTGGGGTAGTACTCGAGGCCGTGCTCCTGGTAGGCGTTGGCCCAGGCCCAGTCGAACACGTATTCGCCATACGAATGGCCTTTGACGTACAAGGGCAGGGCGGCGGCCAGCCGTTCGGCGCCGGCGCTTGATGCCGGGTCCGGTTCGTACAGCACGATGTATTGGGGCTGCCAGCCGGTCTCGGGCGCGGCGCTGCCGGATTCGTGCAAGGCGTCGAGGAAGGCGTAGGACAGGAAAGGGTTGGGCTGGTCCTGCTGCGCGGCCAGGCCATCCCAGTCGGCCTGGCCGACCTCGGACAGGGTCGAAACGATATGCGTGCGATAATTCAAGATGACTTCCGTATTGCGTGGACCTACGATGGATAAGCGATTCTTCAACCTCTATTCACACGACTTCGCGCGCGTCGCGGTCGCCACCCCGCGCTGCCGCGTGGCCGACCCCGCGTTCAATGGCCGCGAGACGATCGCGCTGGCGCGCCAGGCGGCGGAGCAAGGCGCCGTGCTGGTGGCTTTCCCGGAACTCGGCCTGTCGGCCTACACCTGCGACGACCTGTTCCACCAGCGCGCGCTGCTCGAAGGCTGCGTCACGGCCTTGGCGGAAGTGGTCGAGGCCTCCAGCACGCTGCCGCTGGCGCTGGTCGTCGGCATGCCGCTGCGCGTCGACCACGTGCTGTTCAACTGCGCGGTGGTGGTCGCCAATGGCCGCATCCTGGGCGTGGTTCCGAAGAGCTACTTGCCCAATTATGGCGAATTTTACGAAAGCCGGCAGTTCAGTCCATCGGACAACGCCGTCGCCGAGCGGATCACGCTGCTCGGGCAGGACGTCCCCTTCGGTCCGGAGCAACTGTTCGAGATCGAAAACATTCCCCTGATGCGCTTCCACGTCGAGATCTGCGAAGACGTCTGGGTGCCGATTCCGCCCTCGTCCTACGCGGCCCTGGCCGGCGCGACCGTGCTGGTGAACCTGTCGGCGTCCAATGTGGTGGTGGGCAAGAGCGGCTACCGCCACCAGCTGGTCAGCCAGCAGTCGGCGCGCTGCCTGGCGGCCTATCTGTACACCTCGGCCGGCATGGGCGAGTCGACCACCGACATGGCCTGGGATGGCCAGTCGCTGATCTACGAAAAGGGCGACCTGCTGGCCCAGTCCGAGCGCTTCCGCGAAGACTCGCACATCGTGTTTGCCGACGTCGACCTCGAGCGCCTCTCGCTCGACCGCATGCACACGACCACCTTCGCGCAATCGGTACGCCACCACGCCGCCGAGGTCGGGAAGTTCCGCATCCAGCGCGTCAACCTCGAGCTGCCGCTCGAGCGCGACTTGCCGCTTTCCCGCACCATCGAACGCTTTCCCTACGTGCCGGCGGATGGCAAACGGCGCGACGAACGCTGCACCGAGGTCTACAACATCCAGGTGCAGGCCCTGGTGCAGCGGCTGCAATCGTCCGGCCACCAGAAGGTCGTGATCGGCGTGTCCGGCGGCCTCGATTCGACGCACGCGCTGCTGGTCTGCGCCAAGGCCATGGACCGCCTCGGCCTGCCGCGCACGAATATCCTGGCCTACACCATGCCGGGCTTCGCGACCAGCGAACGGACGCTGCGCCAGGCGCGCGAGCTGATGTCGACGGTCGGCTGCACGGCCCACGAGATCGACATCCGCCCCAGCTGCATCCAGATGCTGAAGGACCTTGGCCACCCCTACGCGGAAGGCGCCGAGCAGTACGACGTCACTTTTGAAAACGTGCAGGCCGGCGAGCGCACCAGCCATTTGTTCCGGCTGGCGAACCACCACCACGCGATCGTGATCGGCACGGGCGATTTGTCCGAGCTGGCGTTGGGCTGGTGCACCTACGGCGTGGGCGACCACATGTCCCACTATAACGTGAACGCCAGCGTGCCCAAGACGCTGATTTCCCACCTGGTGCGCTGGGTGGCCGACACGAAGCAGATCGGCGACACCGGTTCCGACGTGCTGATCAAGGTGCTGGAAACCGAGATCAGCCCGGAACTCGTGCCCGGCAAGACGGGGACGGGGAAAGAGGAGGGCAAGCCGGCCCAGGTGACCGAGGATTTCATCGGCCCCTACGAACTGCAGGACTTCAACCTCTACTACACGCTGCGCTACGGCTTCGCGCCGACCAAGGTCGCGTACCTAGCGTGGAGCGCCTGGCATGACCGTACGCTGGGTCCGTGGCCGGAAGGCGGCAGCCCGGCGCGCCATGAATACGACCTCACGGCGATCAAGAAGAACCTGGGCATCTTCCTGTGGCGCTTCTTCAAGACCAGCCAGTTCAAGCGCTCGTGCGTGCCGAACGGTCCGAAGGTCGGCAACGGCGGCTCGCTGTCCCCGCGTGGCGACTGGCGTGCGCCCAGCGATTCGGAGGCGACGGTGTGGATGGACCAGCTGGCCAAAATACCCGGCTGACATCCGCTTCAGGCATGCGATAATTGCAAGCTGGACTGACTGGAGACAAGAATGAAACAGATTACCTGCGTGATCAAACCCTTCAAGCTCGACGAAGTGCGCGAGGCGCTCGCCGAGGTCAACGTCACCGGCCTCACGGTCACCGAAGTCAAGGGCTTCGGCCGCCAGAAGGGCCACACCGAGCTGTATCGCGGCGCGGAATACGTGGTCGACTTCCTGCCCAAGGTGAAGATCGAAGTGGTGGTCGACGATGCGCTGACCGACCAGGTGGTGGACGCCATCATCAAGGCCGCGCGCACCGGCAAGATCGGCGACGGCAAGATCTTCGTGCAGGACGTCGAGCAGGTGATCCGCATCCGCACCGGCGAGACCGGGCCGGACGCCGTCTAAATTTGCTGAATTCGCCGACGCTAGCTTACGTTTTCGCTTATGTTTGTGTTACATTCCTCTTTGAAATGTGACATGGCCAGTGGCCGAACAGCGGGGATGGAAAGCGGTGAAACATATTCTGGTGGTCGATGACGAAGAAGCAGTGCGCTATGTGTTCGAGCGCTATCTGTCCATCGTCGGCTATCGCGTCTCGGTCGCGGCCGACGGCTTCGAAGCGCTCGACCGGCACCGGCTCGATCCCGCCGATGTCGTCATCACCGACTACAAAATGCCCGGCATGAACGGCGACGAGCTGCTGCACCGCCTGCGCGCCATCGACCCCGGCCTGCCGGCCGTCGTCATCTCCGCCAACCCGATCGACGTCGGCCCCATGCTGGGTGGCGCCGTGTTCTTCCAGAAGCCGGTCATGCTCGACAAGGTGGTCGAGCACCTGAAGGCGCTGGCGGCGCAGGCCTAGCCTGGCTTAACGTCCGACCCGCACGTCGAAGCGCCACGCCAGCAGCCGCGAGCCGGTGATGAACAGCGCGCTCGACCACAGCGCAAAGTCCGAAGGCACCTTGTACATCCCCATTCCCAGGAAGATCCAGTTGCCGATGAAGGCGCAGATCGCATAGGGTTTACCGTCACGGAACACCATCGGCACCTCGTTGCAGACGATGTCGCGCAGCACGCCGCCGAAAATACCGGTAATCACGCCCATCATCGAGGCGATGAAGAGCGGCATGTGGGCGTCCAGCGCCGCATTCACCCCGGCCACCGAGAACAGGCCCAGGCCGACCGCGTCGGCGATCACGATCAGGCGTTCCGAGACGATCTGGCGCAGCGTACGGATCGCGGGCGAGGCGATCAGCGCCAGCACGAAGATCAGGATCGCGTACTCCTGGTGGATGACCCAGAACAGCGGACGCTTGTCGAGCAGGATGTCGCGCAGGGTGCCGCCCCCGAACGCGGTGATGAAGGCCACGGTGAACACACCCACCAGGTCCATGCGCTTGCGGCGCGCTTCGATAAAACCGGAAAAGGCGCCGACCAGGATCGCCATGATTTCAATGAATTTGATGAGGGACATGCAAAGCCGGGCTTGTGGCGACCTTGCTAGATTATCATGCCGGAGCCAGCGGCAGGCGCACCGTGAAGATGACTTCGCCGTCGGCATGGTGGTACTCGAGTTCGCCCTGGTGCTCGCGCACGATCTGCTGGGCGATGTACAGGCCCAGGCCCATGCCGGTGCGGTTGCGCGGGTTGTGCAGCGAGCCGCGCTTGAAGGGGTTGAACAGCGAGGCTTCCATCTCAAGCGGGATCGGCGCGGCGGCATTCGACACGCGGACCCTGGCCTGGCCGTCCTGGGCCGACAGGCGGATGCGGATCGGCCGGTTCGGTTCGCCGTGGTGGCGCGCATTGCTGAGCAGGTTGGACAGCACCTGGCCGAGCCGCCCGGCGTCCGCCATCACGAAGGCCGGGCCGGCGCGTTCGAGGTCGTAGTCGATGGTGGGGTAGGACAGGCGCGCTTCCTCGACCAGGTCCTCGACCAGGGCGGACAAATCGACGCGCTCCAGGCTCACGCCCAGCGCCAGGCCGCGGTCGATGCGGCTCATGTCGAGCACCTGGCCGATCATGCGCTGCATGCGGTTGCTGGACGACTGGATGCGCCGCCCCAGCGTGCCCTTGCCGGCGCTGCCGTCGCCGTCGGTCTTTTCCAGCACCATGCCGGCCATGTTGATCGAGTGGAGCGGGTCGCGCAGGTCGTGGCCCAGCATGGCCAGCAGCTGGCCGCGCGTGGTCTCGAGCTGGGCGCGGCGCGTGTTCGAGACCCGCGCCAGTTCCCCGAGCAGCATGCGCGCATGCGTGAGGGTGCCGTCTTCCCACGGGTGGGCGCAGCCGCGCACGGTGTCGATCCAGGCGTCGAAGGAGCCGCGCGGGGTCAGGCGTTCGCCCATCGGGCCGCACTGATCGCTCTTGTCCGGCTTGCCGCCCCAGGCCACCTGCTCGACCTGTTCGAGGCGCAGCAGCAGGCACCAGCCCTGGCTGGGCGGGTCGTAGGGCAGGCCCAGCAGGCCCGCCCACTTGCCGAGACTGTCCCGCAGCGGTTCCGGCCAGTCGCCCTGGCAGCGCCAGGCCAGCAGCGCGTGGGCATTGGCCGGCAGGGCGGCGACGATGGCTTCGCCCAGCGCCTGGTCGACGCCGCGGCACACCACGCGCTCGTGCTGGGCCGCGATCAAGGCCTGCGACCCGGTCGAATCCAGCAAACCCTCGGCATGCGCGACCAGCGCTTCGAGCGGATCCTCCTCGAGCAGCAGCGACTCCACCAGGCTGGTGCGCACCGTGGCGGCGCGTTCGACCAGCTCGGCTTCTGCGCGCGATTCGATGCTTTGCACGGTTGATGCGATCACCTGGGCCAGCACGTCGGCCGCCATGCGGATCGAGTAGGGCACGCGCTTCGGCCCCATGTGGTGGCAGGCGATCAGGCCCCACAGGCGGCCGTTGATGACGATCGACACGCTCATCGAGGCGCCCACGCCCATGTTCTGCAGGTATTCGATGTGGATCGGCGAGACGCTGCGCAGCACGGCGAAGCTCATGTCGAGCGGGGGCGTCCCGGGTGCGCCGAGCAGGGGCACGGCGTGGTAGGTCACGTCGGCGATCATGCGCAGGGTGTTCAGCACATACAGGCGGCGCGCCTGCGGCGGGATGTCGCCGGCCGGATAGCGCTGGTGCAGGTAGGGGACGAGATCGTCGCGGCGCGCCTCGGCCACCACGTCGCCGCTGTCGTCGCTGCGAAAGCGATACGCCATCACGCGGTCGAAGCCGGTGAATTCGCGCACCTGGCGCACCGCGGTGTCGAGCATGCCGTCGATGGTTTTCTGGCGCCGCAGGCGGTCGATCGAGCCGTGCGCCTTGATCGCGAACTGGGCCACGGTGTCGGTCGAGACGTCGCGCCGCTCGAATTCGACCACGATGCGGCCCCGGTGCACGTGCACCACGCAGTCGTATTCCTCGCCGTCCAGCGTGACCGCTGCGACCAGGGCCGGCGATTCGCCGTCTTCCACGCCGCCCATGGCTTCCTGGATGAGTTCGGTGACCGCCTCGGGGAGGCCGAGCGCGTCGTAAGCGAGGCCAATGTCGGCTGTGCGCACGCCCGGCAGCTGGTCGATGTTGGCGCTCCAGCCTTCGATCCGGCCTGCGCCGTCCAGGAACACCAGCATGCCGTGCGGCTGGATCGACCCCGGGATATGGATCGGCTCGTCGTCGCAATTGCGCAGGTCGACCCGTTGCGGGGCGGGCATGGGCACGGGCTTGCTGGGGGTCACGCGGGTCATCCCTTCACTTGCAGGGCCGGGCCGGCCTTGCTCAGGGTGCATATTACCGATTTTGATCGGAAGGTGTCACAAATTTTGTATTTGTGACATGGTTGTCCAGGCCGGATGGTTCAGTCTTCGAGGGCGGCGCGCAGCAGCACGATCAGCGCGCCATGGCCGCCGTCGGCGCGGCCCGCGGCGCAGAAGGCAAGCACGCCTTCGGTCTGCACCAGCCAGCTGTGGACCATGCCGCGCAGGACCGGTTCGCCGCCCGCCGAGCCGTAGCCGATGCCGTGGATGATGCGCACGCAGCGGATGCCGCGCTTGATCGAGCGGCGCAGGAAATTGTCGAAGTGGCGGCGCGCCATGTCGCGCGTCAGGCCGTGCAGGTCGAGTTCGTCCTCGACCGGCCAGTGGCGCTTGCGCAGTTTCTTCACGACGTCCGGGCCGACGCCGGGCGCCGACCAGCTCAGCGACGGGTCTTCGTCGAGCA
>Ga0308169_10005298_pt1 | contig 11784 bp, 10 predicted proteins | sample PhyBR1_2_FD_202139 | JGI IMG/M metagenome (GOLD analysis project Ga0308169, IMG submission 202139) | Phyllosphere microbial communities from UC Gill Tract Community Farm, Albany, California, United States - DLSLSB.R1 | ecosystem: Host-associated > Plants > Phyllosphere > Unclassified | place... | reverse complement strand
TAACGCGCTCCTGTTTGTCGCGATCAGCCTGCTCGTCGCAATGGACGCCCCGGCATCGCTCACTCCGCTGCTGAAGCTGTCGTTCGTCCTGTTCTATGTGTTGCTGGCCGCTTTCGTCGGCGCCTTCGCCGATGCGCTCAACAAGGGCCGCGTGATGTTCATCGCGAACATCATCAAGGTGCTCGGCTGCGCGCTGATGTTCTTCACGGTTCACCCATTGATTTCATATGCTGTTGTCGGCTTCGGCGCGGCCGTGTATTCGCCCGCAAAGTACGGCATCCTGACCGAACTGCTGCCGCCGGAAAAACTGGTGCCGGCCAATGGCTGGATCGAGGGCTTGACGGTGATGTCGATCATCCTCGGCACGGTGCTGGGCGGCACGCTGGTGAGCCCGCGCGGCTCGGGCTTCTTGCTGTCGTTCGACCTGCTGCCGCGCATCGGCATCGACACACCGGCCGAGGCGGCGATGGCCGTCGTCGTCGCAATCTATATTCTGGCCGCCATCTTCAACCTGCGCATCCCGGACACCGGCGCGCGCTACGAGCACCAGGAACGCAATCCGATCAAGCTCATCACCGACTTCGCCAATTGCTCGGCCACGCTGTGGCGTGACAAGCTGGGCCAGATTTCGCTGGCGGTGACGACCTTGTTCTGGGGCGCCGGCGCCACGCTGCAATTCATCGTGCTCAAGTGGGCCGAAGCATCGCTCGGCTTGCCGCTGGACCAGGCGACGAACCTGATCGGCGTGGTCGCGATCGGCGTTGCGCTGGGCGCCGCGATGGCCGCCCGCATGATCCCGCTGCGCAAGTCGCTCACCGTGATCCCGATGGGCATCATCATGGGCCTGGTGGTCACGAGCATGGTGTTCGTGAAATCGGTCACGCTGGCCTACCCGCTGCTGGCCTTCATCGGCTTCCTGTCGGGCTTCTTCGTGGTCCCGATGAACGCGCTGCTGCAGCACCGCGGCCACGTCCTGATGAGCGCCGGCCACTCGATCGCAGTGCAGAACTTCAACGAGAACCTGTCGATCCTGACGATGCTCGCCGCCTACGCAGTGATGATCACGCTGAACCTCGACCTGAACATCATTATCGTCATCTTCGGCCTGTCCGTCGCCGGCATCATGCTCCTGATCCAACGCCGCCACCTGCTGAACCAGCGCGAACACGACTCCCTCGGCCTGATCGGCGAAGGCAAACACTAAACTAGGGTCAGTGTCGAATTGTTTGACAACATTTCGCCTGGCCCCTTTCCCTGAAGCCTCGCCTGCTCGGCATCCCCAGCAGGAAATAGCTCACGACAGTCACTCTGTCCCCACCTTTCTCGCTTTCGTGAGAAATTGCTCAATAATTCGACTCTGACCCTAATTGTTTGGCAGGGCTGAACTTGCTGGCCGCTACGCATTTGTCAGCGCTTTCCGATCCGATTCAGCCATCGGCTGAACTTGATGCTAGCGGTCATGCAAAACGAGTCCAGCAAGCAAAAAATTAATTAGGGTCAGAGTCGAATTGTTTGACAACTTTGGGGAATTGCCCATTAAATCGACTCTGACCCTACTTTATTAGGCGGGCTGATCAGCGGGGTTCGAGGCAGGGTCGGGGGCTATTTATTGGGCAATTCGGGAAATTGCTCATTAAATCGACTCTGACCCTCATTGTGCTGACCCTCATTGTGGTTAGGGGTGGGTGGTTTGGGCGCGGGTGCGCCAGTCGTTGGGGACGATGAAGCCGCGGTCGGCTTCTTCCAGCGCGTTATCTTGTGGGCAGACTCTTGCGATCAGCGCTGGGGTGTTTGATATGGCGAAGCGGTCGGTCAGTTCGGCTGCCAGTTGTGCGCGGGTCATTGTCCATGTCTGTGAAGCGGTGCGCAGTGGCGCCAGCCATTCGAGCTTTGGCAGGATGACGTAGGTGGCGTCGGGCAGATTGTCCAGTTCGCTCAGTGCGCACCAGAAGCCGCGGCAATGGCCTTGGGTGATGCCTTGCATTGCCGGCCAGTGACCCGCGGGGTAGAACAGCCAGCCTTTGACCAGCGCGCCGGCTTTGCTGACGGGACGTGGCAGTTGCGCTTGCGCGGCCGGATGGTGGCCCAGCGCCAGTTGGCGCTCGAAGATCTTGCGCATCTTCAGACCCAGTGTGTCGGCCAGGTTGGGGCCGACCAAGGTGTCGAGGCCTCCTGCGCCGCCTTCGCCCTGCAGATAGAATTTTGTTGCGAACTCGATGTGCTCCAGCGCGTCCGGACCATATTCCAGCAGGAAGTCGAATTCGCCGACCGTATCGTTGCGGTTGGCGCGGATTTGCAGGCCGTGCGCGACCAGCCGTCCCTGCTGCGCGAAATAGAACGCCATCAGCTTTTCCGCGTACAACCCCAGTCGCGTGTACGGTTTCTCGCCGAGCGCGGCGTTCAGCGCCGATGGGTCGGCATCGAGCTGCGCCAGCCAGGTGGCGACCTCGTCCGAGATGGGGCCCAGCGTCGCCACGCGGCCGGCCCATGCCGGTGCGGCGCCGTCGAGAAGGTCGGGCGAATCGAGCAGCCAGGCCAGCGCGCGCACCGGTGGCAACGTCAGGTGCCGCCAGCGCGCGTGGAACGCGGCTTGGTAACTAGGTGCGGGGTTCAAGCGAACGTGCCCGACACAGGTCGGCCCAGGCCAGCGCCTTGTCGGCGCCGCGCAGCAGCAATTCACCCGGATGCAGCGTGGCGACCAGTGGCACCTCGCCCAGCGCATGCACCTGACCACGCACGCCAGCCAGCGGCTCGTTTAGTGCGCGGCCCAGCAGGCCGTTGGCGGCGACCTGCCCCATCGTCAGCACCGTCGTTGCGCCCGTCAGCGCCAGCTCGCGCTCCAGGAACGGCCGACACGCCGTGATTTCCTCAAGCGTCGGCGCGCGCTCGCCGCCCCTGGCGTTCACAGGGCGACACTTCACCAGCGGCGTGACATACGCATCGCGCTCGCGCGACAGGCCGACCGCGTGCAGCATATTGTCCAGCAGCTTGCCAGGGTCGCCCGTCAGCGGCTGACCCGCTTGCTCGTCGAGCGCGCTCGGCGTGCCGGCGGCGATCAGCCAGACCGCCTGGCGCGGCCCGCTGCCATACACGGGCTTGCGCCCTTCCCCGCAGGCGCAATCCTTGCAGCCGGCAATCGCCTGGCGCAAGCCCGCCCAGTCGAGCGTCGACACGTCGGGCGCGGCCGGCGCCGCATGACTGCCGTCGTCCCACGCAGCGTCGGTGGCGACGGGCGGCGGATTGCGATACGGCGGCGCCGACAGCGGCGTCATCCCGCGCGCAACCGGCGCTGGATCGGGCACCGGCACCGGTGCAGCAACAGGCGCAGCAACAGGCGCAGAAGCAGCAGCCGGCACAACCGCCGGCGCAGCATCGATCGCGGCACCAGCATCGCTGTCGACAACGTCGTCACCAGCAGCATCCGTCGACGGCGCAGCCGTCGCCCGCAACTGCCACAACGGCTCGATCCCCATCTCGTTCAGGAACAGCGCATCGCGCCCGCTCACACTCTTCATAAATCCAGCCTCATCACGATGGCATCTTCACGACCCGCAGCGCCAGCCGGATAATAGCCCTTGCGACGCCCGATATGGACATAGCCATGGCGCCGGTACACGTCCAGCGCGCGCTCGTTCGATGGCCGCACCTCGAGCAGGATCGACGTCATGCCCTGGCTGCGCGCGCGCGCCGCGAGCACGTCCAGCAAGCGCCGGCCCAGTCCCTGGCGCTGGCGATTCGCCGCCACCGCAACATCCAACAGGTGCGCTTCGTCGAGCGCGTACATCAACAGGTAGTAGCCGGCCAGCGTGCCATCCGCATCGCGCACGGTCCAGCAATCGTAGCCGCTGTTGAGCGAGTCGATGAAGTTCCCGCGACTCCAGGGGAACGGAAACACGCTCGTCTCCAGCGCGCACACCTCGCCCACATCGGCCGCCGTCATCGGCGCCAGTTGCAGGCCAAGCTCTTGCAGGTCGCTCATGCGGCGGCCTTGGCGGCATTGATCACCAAGCGCTCGGCCGTGGTGAACGCGATCTTGTTGCGCAGGTAAATCGGCTGCGCCTGCGCCGCCGGCACGCCCTGCCCGGCGGCCAGCGCGCCAACGGCCAGCAGCGCCATCTCGCGCGCATGCGGCACGATGTCTGCCATCGCGCCGGCTGCAAATGCCTGGTCAGCAAAAGCATCGGCATACGCCTCGAAGCCGTTGCCGCACGCCTGCAGACCAGCCACTGCCAGCGGCGCCACGGCCTGCGGCGCGCTCAACGTGGGCGCCACGACTTCGCGCCATGCGCCATCGAAGCGGTACTGCGCCCAATAGACTTCGCCCATGCGCGCATCCAGCACCGCCAGCACCTCGGTCGCGCCGCAGCGTGCACGGCAGCTTTCGGCCATCGCCGCCAGCGTCACCATCGGGAGCACTGGCAGATTAGCGCCGTAGGCCAGCCCCTGCGCGACGCCGCAGGCCGTGCGCACACCGGTGAACGACCCGGGGCCGGCGCCGAAGGCAATGGCGTCGCAGCCGGCCAGCGCAATGCCGGCTTCGCGCAGCAGTTCCTGCACCATCGGCAGGATCGATTGCGAGTGGCTGCGCACGCCGGCGGTGGCGCGGGCGATGACGGCGTCGTTGACCAGGAGCGCGCAAGACGCCAGCTCGGCCGAGGTTTCAATGGCAAGAATGGTAGGCATCCCGTATTTTAACCGCTTGGCCGGACGCCATCCATGCCGGTCGGCCTTCCCCGCCACATTGCAGCGCAACACGGAGTAGAATGCGCTCCATGCATAGCCTGACCCTCGATTCTTCGACCCTCGACGCTGCCATCGCCGCCGTCCATGACGACGCCTGGACGGTCGCCTGCCTGTGCGCCGCCTGGTGCGGCACCTGCGCTACGTACCGTGCCACGTTCGAGAGCCTGGCCGCGCGCCACCCGGACAAGCACTTCATCTGGATCGACATCGAAGACCAGGCTGCCCTGGTTGGCGACCTCGATGTCGACAACTTCCCGACGTTGCTGCTGCAGCGCGGCGACACGGTCGCATTCTTCGGCACGATGGTGCCCGATGGCGGCGTGGCCGATCGCCTGATCCAGGCCCAGGCCGACATCGCGCCGGCCGAACTGGCGCGCCTGGCCCAGTCGAGCAACGAGCGCCGCGAATGGCAGCGCGACTGCAATCTGCGGCAACTGCTGGGCGGCGCGGACTAACCCTGCCCGCCCCAGCGGGCGACGATCTCGTCACCCGCCACGGGCTTGCCATACAAATAACCCTGCGCCAGATTGCACCCATGGCGCAGCAAGAATGCCGCCTGATCGGCCCGCTCGACACCCTCGGCAATCACCGACAGGTTCATGCTCTTGCCAAGCTGGATGATGGCCACCGCGATGGCCTCGTCGTCCGGTCCCTGCGAGATATCCTTGATGAAGCTGCGGTCGATCTTGAGCGTCTGCACCGGCAACTGCTTCAGGTACGCCAGCGATGAATACCCGGTGCCGAAATCGTCAATGGCCAGCCCCACCCCGATCTCATGCAGGTCCTTCACATACTGCAGCGCGTCGCCCGTGTTCATGATGATCGACTCGGTCACTTCCAGCTGCAGGCGGTGCGGCGCGAGGCCGGTCGATTCCAGCACCTCGGTCACGATTGCCGCCATGCCGCCACGCTCGAACTGGCGCACCGACAGGTTCACCGCGATCTTCGGCATGCTCAAACCCTGCGCTTCCCATGCCACCATCTGGCGGCAGGCTTCCTGCAGCACCCACTGGCCAAGCTGGCCGATGAAACCGGTGTCTTCGGCCAACGGGATGAACTGGCACGGCCCGATCTGCCCCAGTTCGGCACTGTGCCAGCGCACCAGCGCTTCGACGCCGGTCAGGCGGCCAGTGTCCATTTCAACCTGCGGCTGATACGCCAGATAGATCTCGTGCTTGTCGATCGCGCGGCGCAGCAGGCCTTCCATGCGCAGACGCTCGACGCCGTCGCCGCTCATCGACGCCGCGTAGAACTGGTAGCCGTTGCGCCCGCGCGCCTTGGCCTGGTACATCGCCACGTCGGCATTGCGGATCAGCATGTGCATGTCCTGCGCGTCCTGCGGATACAGGCTGATGCCCACGCTGCCGGTGACGAACAGCTCGTAGCCGGACACCATGAACGGCTGCTCGAACATCGCGATCAGCTTGGCCGCCACGCGGGTCGCACCGGCGACACCACCGATATCCTCGAGCAGCACGATGAATTCGTCGCCGCCCAGGCGCGCCAGCGTATCGCCTTCGCGCAGGCAGCGGGCCAGCGCGAAGGCGGCCTGCTTGAGCAGCTCGTCGCCGACATGGTGCCCCAGCGTGTCGTTGACGTTCTTGAAGCGATCCAGGTCGATAAACAGCACCGCGAGCTGCTCGCCGTCGCGCTGCGCGCGCGTCATCGCGTGGCGCAGGCGGTCGTGGTACAGCAGGCGGTTGGGCAGCGCGGTCAGGGGGTCGTGGTGCGCCAGGTGATCCAGCTGGTTCTGCGATTCGCGCGCGCGCGTGATGTCACTGAAGACCGACACGTAATGCGTGATCGCGCCCTCGTCGCCCCGCACGGCGGTGACGGTCAGCGATTCCAGATACGCTTCGCCGTCCTGGCGCGTGTCCCAGAGCTCGCCGCGCCAGAAGCCGGTGTCGTCCAGTTCGCGCCACAGCTTGTGATAAAAATCGTCGTCCTGAAGGCGGCCACGCATCATGCTCGACTCGCGCCCCACTGCTTCTTCTTCGCTGTAGCCGGTAATGCAGGTAAAGGCCGGATTGACGGCGACGATCCGCCCCGTCACGTCCAGCACCATGACGCCATCGGCAATGTGCTCGAGCACCGTGGCCGACAGGCGCAGCTTTTCTTCGGCCAGCTTGCGTTCGGTGATGTCGGCAAACACCCAGATGCTGCCTTCGTCCGGGTGCGCAGGGTCGAGCGCCGAGCCGCTCACCAGGCACCAGAACAGGCTGCCGTCGCGATGGCGCAACTGGTGTTCTTCGCCCAGGTCCATGCGCCGCGCCAGCAGCGGGTACTGCGTCATGGCGGTCTGCTCGTAATCCTCACGCGTCGGGTACAGGATCTCGGTCGACTGGCCGACCATCTGGCCCTCGTCGTAACCGAACAGCGCTTCGCCGCGCCGGTTGCTTGAGACGATGCGGCGCTGGCGCACGAACAGCACGCCGAACATCACGTTGTCCAGGATCGCGCCCTGCTCGGTGAGCAGCGCTTCGATGCGCATCTCGTTGTGCTTGCGCTCACTGATATCCGCGATGATGCCGTCGATCCGCACCGCGCCGTCCAAGGCGGCTGCGCCCGATAATCCCTGCGGCTGGCCGCTTTCCTGCACCCAGCGCTCCACGCCGTGGGCATCGATGATCCGGTATTCCAGCTGATACGCGTCGCCGACGCGCGCGGCATGACGCACCGTGTGGCTGTACCGGCGCCGGTCTTCCGGGTGCACGATATCGGTCCAGTCGTGGGTCGTGGCGCGCATCAGGTGCTCTGCTGCATGGCCGGTGATGTCTTCGATCGCATCGCTGACAAACTCGATGGTCCCGCCGGCGCGCACGCGAAACACCGCACCGGGGACCTGGTTCACGATGCTGCGAAACTGTTCTTCACGCCGCGCGATATCGGCGAACAGGTCGCGAATGGCCAGACGCATGCGCTCCATCTGCCGGCCCAGGCGCCCCAGTTCGTCGGACGCCGACAGTGCCAGCGGCGTGTCGAAGTCGGCGCGCGCCAGCCGGTCGGAAAACCGCATCAGGCGGCGCAGCGGCGAGAGCAGGCGCCGGCGCAGCAGCAGCGCGATCAGCAGCAGCGAGACGGCAACCTGCCCGACGACCACCAGCGCATAGTTGCGCTGCTTGCGGCGCAGCTCCTGCTGGCTGCGATAGTCGTCCATCTCGATGCGCACGGTGCCGATGGTCTCGCCGCGCACCACGACCGGCCGCTCGGCGCCCAGCACCTGGCCCAGCGGGCGCGCCGGCGAGCGCACCCGCAGCGCGACCTCGCCTTCCGGGCCATGAACCTCGACCATCACGACGGCCGGATCGCGCAGCATCGCATCGAGCAGCGGCCGCGCCGTCTCGGGATCGAGATTCCAGAGCGGCTCCTGCACGCCCAGCGCCAGTATCTCGGCATTGCGCTTGAGGGATTCATCGAGCGCTGCGGCCACCGCGGCGCGCTCCTGCACACCGATCAGAAGATAGCTGCCCACCGCCGCCGGCCCCGCCAGCCCGACGAACACCACCAGCAGCAGGGCGCGGTACAGCGAACGGCCGTACAGACTGCCCAGGCGCGACAGGATGGTGGGGGGCGTGGATGCGGAATTCGACATGACGTTGGCGCCGCCGGCGCTCGCCGCTGGCACTGCCTTTACTGACACGATAGGGAAGACGCGATTATGCCCCGTCGCTTGCTAGGCGTCACTAGCTAACAACCCGTGACCGCAGCAACGCGTGGCCGGACTTGCTATGATGGATTGTCATGAACACGTTTTCAACCAAGGAGAATCTGATGAGTCATTCCCTGTACGCCGCTTCGGTGCCCGTATTTCGCCAACTGCTCGACGCGCTGGCTGACGTGCTCGAAAAGGCCGAGGCCCATGCACTCGAGCGCCGCATCGAACCGGACGCCCTGCTCCAGGCCCGTCTGTTCCCGGACATGTTCCCGCTGGCGCGCCAGATCCAGCTGGCCACCGACTTTGCCAAGGGCGCCGGTGCGCGCCTGGCCGGGATCGAATCGCCACGCTATGAAGATGGCGAACGCACCTTTACTGAACTGCAGCAGCGCATCACGCGCACGGTCGGTTTTCTGGACACCCTGGAACAAGCCGATATCGATGCCGGCGCCACCCGCCCGATCACGCATGGCAGCGGCGAACGCGCACGCCATTTCGACACCGGCGCGATCTATCTGACCCACTTCGCGATGCCGCAGTTCTGCTTCCACGTGACGACCGCCTACGCGATCCTGCGTCACAACGGCGTGCCGATCGGCAAGCGCGACTTTATCGGCAACTATTAATAAGTAACGATTATTTGTTCCGGCGCGGGTAACCCTGCGCCAGGATGCGCTGCCAGACGAGCTCCTTGGCGTCGGCGCTCATCGAGACCCAATGCGCCACCTCGGCCACCGTGCGGCCGCAGCCGCGGCAGACTTCGTCGAACGTGGTCGAGCAGACCGCCACGCATGGGGTATCCGGGCGTCCGGCAGGTGTTCCCGGTGTCGCTTGCGCGGGGCCGGCCCCGCCCGCCTCAGGCCGGTCCGACATGGAGCTTGTCCCAACCGTCGTGACCGAGCTGTTCCATCGTCTCGATATTCTTTTCAAAGATCTCTTCCGCCTGCGGGAAGGCTTCGACGGCGCGCGCGATGCTGTCCTCGCGCAGCAGGTGCAGGATCGGGTACGGCGCGCGATTGGTGTAATTGGAGATGTCGTTGATATCGGTATCGGCGAACTGGTACAACGGATGGAAGCTGGCCACCTGCAGCTCGCCATCGAGCTGCATGTCCTCGAGCGCGGCGTCGGCCACATCCAGGAACTCGTTGTAATCCTCGAAGTCGCCCAGCACGAACGGGTGAATGATCAGCGTGGTGTCGACCTTTTCGGCAGCGGTATCGGACAGGTGCTGCAACTCGTCCATCAAAGTTTCAAGCAATTGCTCGGGCGTGGTCGCGTTCGCAACGACGTAACGGACCTGCTCCTTGACATACACGGCTTTGGCAAACGGGCACAGGTTCAGGCCGATCACGGCGCGCTCGAGCCAGTTGCGGGTTGCCGCGACGATGGCGTCGTCGTCGGCGTTGAGGTTGGGGGTGCGCATGGAAGACTTTCTATAGCGATGCAGACAGCAAACCCCGGATTGTACGCACTCTTTGCGTGCCCTCATAGATCGGCCCCGATCCCGGCGTAACGTGGGCGGGTCGGTCGGTATGCAGGCCGGATAACGGCGCCAAATCACCTCTGCTGCTGACCAAAACCGTCCTCAGTTCATTAATTTCGATGATCCTGATGGCATCTTCTGTTTTCATGATGTTAACGTACGCGATCCTAAAGGCCATTTTTATTGTAACGAAGGCGTCATACATCTTGACTCGCTCAACAATCCCTTCGTACACTGCCTCCTTGTCCTCGGTCCGTTCGTTCCTGAACGCAACACTGGAAAGCTATGCACAACACGAAACGTCCTACCTTCGCACTGGCTGCATTGGCCTTCCTGGCCGCGTCACCCCTCAGTTTTGCCATGGACGCAGCTTCGCTGCCCACAGTCCAGTCTGCCGCAGTCGGCAGCCGCACCGCCGCAGCACCGTCCCAACTCCAGAGCAAGCCCGATGAATACCGCGAGACCGACGTCTGGGGCCGCATCCGCAGCGGTTACGCGATTCCCGATCTGAGCAACGCACTCGTCACCCGTCATACCCAGGCCTACGCCAACCATCCCGGCACCCTGTCCCGCATCTCGGGTCGCGCTTCCCCGTATCTGTACCACGTGGTGTCCGAACTCGAAAAGCGCGGCATGCCGACCGAACTGGCGCTGCTGCCGGTGATCGAATCGGCGTTCAATCCGCAAGCCATGTCGAGCGCCAACGCCGCCGGCCTGTGGCAGTTCGTGCCGGGCACCGGCAAGGACTTCGACCTCAAGCAGAACATGTTCAAGGACGAGCGCCGCGGCGTCGTGGCATCCACCGATGCAGCCCTGAACTACCTGCAACGCCTGTACACGATGTTCGGCGACTGGCCGCTGGCTCTTGCCGCGTATAACTGGGGCGAAGGCAATGTGCAGCGCGCCATCAAGAAAAACCAGGCCGAAGGCAAGCCGACCGATTTCGAGAGCCTGGCCGATCTGATGCCAGCCGAAACGCGCAACTACGTGCCAAAACTGCAGGCGGTCAAGAACGTGATCGCCAATCCCGGCATGTACGGCGTCATGCTGCCCGCCATCGACAACCAGCCCTACTTCACCACGGTCGACAAGACCAGCGACATCGACCTGGCCGTCGCGGCGCAGCTGGCCGAAATGTCGCTCGAAGAATTCAAGGCGCTCAATCCGCAATTCAAGAAGCCGGTCATCATCGGCGGCGCCCAGACCCAGATCCTGCTGCCCAAAGAGAACGCCGAGAAATTCCATGTGAACCTCGCGCAATGGGGCCATGCGCTGTCGACCTGGACCACCCACAAGATCACCGGCGCGCGCGTCAGCATTGCCTCGCTGGCTTCGAAATTCGGCACCACGCCGGAAGTCATTCGCCAGGCCAACAATATCCCGGCGCAGTCGCTGCTGAAAGTGGGCTCGACGATTCTGGTGCCAAAAATCTCGACCTCGAGCCATAACGATATCGCCGAGAGCATCATGGACAACGCTGTCGTCGCGTTCGAAGCCGATCGTGGCATCGTCAAGCGTGCGACGAGCCGCTTCAAGGCCAAGGTTGGCGTGAGCAAGGACAGCAAGCGCATTTCCCGCAATACCTCGTCCAAGCGCAAGCAGCGCTAATCGTCTGCCGGCGCCCTCACCAGGGGGTGCTGGCGGCGATTGACGGCACCTTCAGTTATACGATTTTCAAAGGGTCCGTGCACGAAGGCCGAAAAACCTGTATAGTTCGGTTTGTGCACTGCGACATTGCGCCCGATTCTGAAAACATCCAGCCCCGGCAGCAGCAACGGCAGTCATCCAAGCAGCACCGCAAACCCCAGGCAGCTCGTCAGAGCGCCTTTCTAAAGCCCTCCCGCCCTGTGTGTCGCTTTCAGACACCGTCCCGGCGCAAAGCTTTTGTGCCGAAATTTCTTTC
>Ga0308169_10005297_pt1 | contig 11789 bp, 10 predicted proteins | sample PhyBR1_2_FD_202139 | JGI IMG/M metagenome (GOLD analysis project Ga0308169, IMG submission 202139) | Phyllosphere microbial communities from UC Gill Tract Community Farm, Albany, California, United States - DLSLSB.R1 | ecosystem: Host-associated > Plants > Phyllosphere > Unclassified | place... | reverse complement strand
ATCCACTGTACCTTTTTTCCGCAGTATTCAGGCATTGCTTCACCTTTCGATAGAAAAACCGTTGTGGTAATGTGACCTTTTAATTCCCATTCGCCACTATAGGTGCATTTTTTTCCAGAGGGTAAAATGATTTCCTTATTCTCCATGCTCAGCAGTTATAAAACTTTCAATTCCGATTGACACTGCTGTCTATTTACCAATGGTATCCAGGCTTGTCCTCCAGTGCTGTTTGTCTCTTCTCGGCTCATCATCATCACCGGTATCAAGATGGTCTATACCGGAACCTTTTGCAGTTGACTTATTTGTATCTTTTACTTCAGCTTTTTCTTTTTTTAAGCTAACAGGTTTTGCATTTTCCAGCAAGGAGTCCGAATTAATACCAGAATCAGATCTTTCGCACGACTGCATAAATAATGCAGTAATTAAACTAAATATTGAGATATACTTTTTCATAATGTTTTAATGATTTTTAAAAAGTTATCCCGGCCGGGTTGTTTAGATATCTGGTTCGAAATTAGGATGATTAAACCCGTGGTAAAAGTGTTTGGTGGAACAGTGGATCATTAAAAAGGGAATAATTGATACATTATTCCACTATAAATGATAATTATTATTTTGGGCTTCAATGATTTATGTCAAAATACTTTTCTGTGATGCTGCCTACCTTTTTGATTACGACTTTTTGGCTAAATTTGATCTAACCATAATCAAATGCAAAATCATAATAGACTTTTAATGCTAATTCTAGCTTTGTTCATGAATTTCTATCAATGTCAGGAACAACAGAATTCCTATAAAAAATTATCATCCCTTTTTAACTCGTATTCCGAAAACGATGAGAGGGCTATGGTTTTTGTGAATATGTATATCGATAAAGCTAAAAAAGAAAACAATTTAGAAAAATTAATTATAGGTTATGAAGAAGCAATCTATTATACCCGGATAGCTGATAGGAAACTTTTATACAGTGACAGTGCAATCAGCATAGCAGTTAGATCTGCTGATAAAGACCAGATTTCACGGGCTTATTTGGGAAAGGGTATTATTTATTACTACAATATCAGAAACCATAAAAAAGCACTTGAAGAATATCTGAAAGCTTTTGATTATTCAAAGAGCTCAGAAGATGAGTATCTGAAAAATAAAGTAACGTATCATCTGGGCATGGTTAAAGATTATTTGGGATATCATAAAGAAGCTTCAGAACATTTTATCGAAACTGCGAAATATTTTGAAAGTAGCATGAATATTAAGAACATTCACCATAATACAAAACTCAATTACGAATCCGGCTACTTCAACAGCATTTATCGATTGAGTAAGTGCTACCATAACATGAATCTTTACGCTAAGGAAGATTCTTTGATTGATATTGGCCTCACAAAATTAAGTTCGACAGATCAACATTCTGTGGAGTATGCCTATTTTCAAAAAGGCAAAGGCATTCAGCTCATAAGAAAAGGTCAATCCCAGAAGGCGTTAAAACATTTGAAGTTAGCTCATGACATCTTATGTCATGAGCAGGATTTTGCATCATTGGCTACGGTTAATTTTTATTTGGGAAAATTGTATTGGAAAGCGGGAAGAAGAGCAGAGTCTGTGAAGTATTTGATTAAAGTGGATTCTATTGTCAATAAATTTAAGTACATCACACCCGAAATAAGGGCAAGCTACGAATACCTGATTAATGATGCAAAGAATTCTGCCGATACAGAAAAGCAACTTTACTATACCAATCAACTTTTAAAAGTCGATTCCATTATTATCAACGATTTTCCGAAGCTCTCCTCAAAAATAAAAAATGAGTACGATACCGAAAGACTGACTGCTGAGAAGAAAAAACTTATGGAACAAAATCATATCGGTACCATCCTGTATTTATGTTCGATTGCAATTGGTTTTGGCTTTATCGGTTACATCATCTATCAATCTGTTAAAAAAGAAAAAGAGTTAACAAGTCGATATAATAAGCTGAAGGATAAATTTCAAAATTATAAGAAAGAATCTGAAAAGTTGAATATTCCGGACGGTAGTGGTAAAGAAGATAAATCCAATGGTGATGGGTCGATTGATGATGAACTAACGGGGCAGGAAAGTACCAGAGATTTATTCAGCACGGAGTTGATTGAAGATGTAAAAAGAAATCTTATTGTTTTTCAGGAGAAGAAGCAGTTCCTAAAGAAGAATATTAAACTTCCTGAAGTAGCTGCGCTGATTGGGACTAATAGAACTACATTGTCATATGTTATCAATGATCACTTAGGGACTACCTTTACGGAGTACCTTAAAATTTTAAGGATAAACTACATTACTAACCTGATGATGGAGGAGAAAAAATACCTGAATTATAAGATTGACAGTCTTGCAGAAATGTGCGGAATGCTCAACAGGCAGGTATTTACCAGACATTTCCGGGAAATCAATGGAATGAGTCCTAAAGATTTTATGCGAAAGCGCAATCAGGAACTTGATCAACAATAGCCATTTATTTTTATCCGATTTTTACGTTACTAAAATTTTAACGTATGACCGGTACAAATTTCAAAAAGAAAGTTGATCAGCTGTGGAAAGACCTCAGCGAAAATGTCGATGCAATACATCGTACTAAAAGTGATGTTTTATTATATGCAGAAGAAATTCTGATGGATACAGACAGAGCTATCAGAAAGCTGAAAGAATATGTTTCTCAATACCGATTTGAAGACTGGAATGAGGAAATTTATTTTTTCAAGGTCACAAAGCCAAAATTTGTTTCTATCTATATTTATTACTCGAAGCTTTTATCCATTGAAAGTTCGAAACCTTACGCAGATCCTTCTGTACTCAAAAACTATTATGAAACAGAAAGGGCTAATCTATTATACTTTTATCAGGAACATAAAGAATTTATCAGCTACTACAGACGTAAGGCAACCTATCTGGATAAAAAGTATTTTGTCAAGTTCAAGTTTGATTTTAAACTTAGACTAAGCCCCGAATTTTATAGCTATGATGAGCATTTTACAACATCCCACGATCACACGGTTTCTCAGATTCTGGCCAATGACCGTTTGGATTTGTATCTGACTACTAAGATAAATTCTGAATATGTAACCGATCATATTGTTTTCCAAAGCAGCCCGATGGAGTGGACTGCCCCCAAAGTTGCATTGACTGAACTGTTGTATGCTCTTTACCAGACCAAGTGCTTCAACGCAGGAAAAGCTGAGCCTGCAGAAGTTTTTCGATGGGCAGAGACTGCATTGAATATTAATTTGGGGAACTACCATAAGACCTTAAGCGAAATTAAGCTCAGAAAAGCTGATCGTACTAAATTTCTTAATCTAATTAAGCAAAATATGGAGCTGTATCTTGATAATTCAGACGAATAGTAAGGATTTCTACGGTTGAATACATATGAAATGTTTCATTTTGGATGATTTACCTGTAGCTTAATGAAATATCTTGTCTATTTATATTTTTTTTCTCTTTTTTAATCGTGGATGATAACAGGAAAATTATATTTGCTATTTGACTTATGGTACGTCAATGCCTTCTGACAGGCTCTTACGGTATAATTGTCTTTTAACCTGATTCTGTCTTTTTTCATAAACCTTTCGGTAGTTACGACATACTACCGAAAGGTTTTTCTGCTTTTTTATCAGTTTTGTATCAGAAAACAAAACAAGTTTCACACAATTCTAAAAAGATTTTTAATGAAAAAATTTGATCTTAAAATTCCCATCTGGCAATTGACCGTCGAGGAATTTCTGGAAATTTTAAAAAATTTCACCTCTGAAAAAAAATATGAGTACGGATTGAAGGGATTAGCAAAAATTCTTGGATGCTCCGTTTCCAAAGCATCGGAGATTAAGTCGTCAGGTATTTTGGACAATGCTATCATCCAAAATAAAAACATAATTATCATTGATAAGGAAAAAGCATTGGAGCTTTTCAGCAAAAAATAGATATGTATTATCTTGAATTAATTCAGCGGTTTTGGGATTTCAACCATGAAAATAAGGTCGGATCTACAGCTACAGCATTCTACTTGTATCTATTAAAAGAAGGATTCGCTAACGAAAGCTATGACTTGAAGTTATCTGATGTAAAGATAAGCAGGGAATTGCGACTGACTAGAAAAACGGTCAAATCAACTAAAGAAAAGCTCCGGGATTTAGGATTGATTGAATTTCAAACCAGAAACGGTCTTCCGTGCGACTATCGTATATTGTTACATTATCCTTTAACGCCTAATGTTGAACGTATGGTGAAGGTATTGGAAATTGAACATTTTGTTGATTCGGACACTATTAAAGGAGAAGATAATTTCGTTGATCTTGAACAGAGTTTTGACATTACGATTATTCCGAAAGATCCTCTGATGAAAGATAATTTGTATTTCCCTGATTCACAACCGCAGCAGAATAATTTAGATATTCCAACCTTTGATGAATTTTTGCAGTACGCTCAAACATTGGAATTATACGAAAGTACAATGAACCTTATCCTAAAGGAAAAATACGAAAGTTGGTTAGATAATGGATGGACTAATCATTCAAAAAGATTCATCACCAATTGGAAGTCTTCTTTAAAAAGTGTTTTACCGTTTTTAAAAGATAAAAAGGCATTACAGGGCACCTCAATAACTATTCCAACGATAAAGCGCCCGAAGTCCTCTTAGTACTTTCCAATGAAATCCTCAGTTTTAATTTCTAAACGAGAATTGTAATTAAATAGATCATTCAATATGGCTGATACAGAAACGAATTTTAAAATGATTCGTAAAATCTTTGAAGAAAAAAGCGATAGAAACCCTGAACGGATCAGATTAGGAAACGCTTTCGTTGATGATTTTATTTTTGAGGATCAGGCGGCAGCAGATATTCCCATCAATGCTTTACGTGTCATTTTTAATATTGTTACAATGATTAGTACTGAGCAATTTCGACCTGAGGATCGGCCTCATCAACTTTCTTTATTCGAGGAGGAATTTGAGACTGATCATAATATTTTCGCCTCTTTAAAAATAAGAAACAGTAAAATATCGCCCAGTGGATCAACCAAACAAGTCATTGATGCCTACGAGTTTTTGGCTAAGTTTAAAATGGCTTGGTACAAGTCTGTTAATGCAAAGGGAAAGGAAATTAAAACATTCGGAGGATTAATTTCTACTCCTTCTTATGATCAACGAGGGTATACTCGGTTTTTGATCAGCAGTTACTGGCTTAAAAAATTAATGGTTATTCCTGAATATAATTATGCCCTCTATAATCTCGTATATAATATCAGCAATAACAAGCATGTCATTTTTGCGATATGGCTTTCAAAATTACCAATCACCGGAACAAGTGTCAGACTTTCTAATTTGAACAGGAAATTTGGACTCCATTATAAAACAGCAAATGACTTCTGCTTTAAATTTTTAAAACCTGCGAGAATCAATCTAAACAAGTTCAATACCCTCTCTTTCAATTATAAGTATTGCAAGGATGTAATTACTATAATACCTTATCAGACAATAGCGGTAAAGACATCTAACTTGGCTGTAGATGTTTCCGAACAATCTAAATTAACAAGGAGATTACGATACTTCAGAAAAAGATACATACTGAAGGAAAATGAAATGACACTATTTACTTATCAATATAGAAACATTCCCCAAACAAGAATATTGATAGAGCGCGCATTTTCAGAATTTAAAAAAATGAATAGACTGCAGAAAATTAGGTCGACAGATTTTAAAGGAATGACCTTTTTACAGAAGATTCAGGAATTTATCATTGTACTGTACAGAGAAACAAAAGTAGGGAAATTATTACCCAATGGGTACCCGACCATTATCTGAGTTCGGATTTGCACTCATCTGTATTTCGGAATTACGCTCATGTGTCTTTCGGAATTGCACTCGCTGATGTTAATAGGATGGTCGGATCAATGATTCTGATGGTGGGTTTTCGGAATTGCACTCATTGGCGGACGTCTAAATCTGTAAATGAGGATAAGTTATTAATTTTTAAAGAACGTTTTCGGAATTGCCCTCATGCATTACAAATGCATTTTCGGAATTGTACTGATCTCTATTTCGGAATAGCACTGATCTCTATTTCGGAATTCCACTCATTTAAAAAATAAGTATGATAAGCTAATAACGGTTGATTGCAGTCAGTATTAAAAGTGCACTAAAAGATTATAAAGTTATTTTTTATTAAAAAGAAATAACGCTTGAGAAATTGCTTCAAAAACAAAAAAAATGAATTGTCAGGATATTAAGAATAGGGTAGGAATCAGAGTAGTGTTAGAGTCCTTCAACATATTTCCAGTCAAGGAAAATCAAAGAACTGCTTTTTATTTCGCACTCGATAGAAAGGAGAGCGTTCCAAGCCTCGCAGTTGATTTTATGAAAAATACTGCTTTTGATTTTGGAACTGGAAAAAGCTATGACGTAATTTCTATTGTTCAAATCATCAACAGATGTTCAGTATCCGAAGCATTAAAATATCTGGCTCGATTTGATTTCTCTCTTTTGAATTCTGAAGAGAAGATCGGTAGTGTAGTACAAAAACAATATGAGATAACAAAAGTGATTGACATTAAGCACCCTGCATTAGTTCAGTATTTGCAATTTCGTAAGGTATTCGAACAAAAAGATCTTATTAGTGAAATACATTACAGGATGAATAATAAAAAATATTTTGGAATTGGTTTTAAAAACAATTCAGATGGACTTGAAATCCGAAGTACGTATTCTAAGTTGTGTTTGGGCATTAAGGATGTAACATTGATCAAGAATGATCTGAATTCTGATAACGAAATCATTCTGTTTGAAGGCTTTTTTGATTATCTCACTTACAGAGCGATCAATATTATAAACGATGAAACTGCGGATTATCTCATTTTAAATTCTACAGCAATGTTTTTCAAAGTTGAAAATGTATTAATGGGATATGATAAAATTTTTCTTTTTCTTGATAATGACGACAATGGTAAGACAGTCAAACAAATGATACAAACGAAATATAGGAATGTTGAAGATTGCTCCTCATTGTACAGTGATTATAAAGATTTGAATGAATGGTTCGTAAAAAACAATAAAATTTAGCACCTGGCCTCTTAGGAAGTTTTTTTGTATGTCGAATATGCAGGTAAAAGCAGAAGAATAATTTCTCAAGTAATTTTAACTGTGTCGACATTTTTTACTGAATTTTAGCTGATTTCTGTTTTTACTATTGCAATGTAAAGTAACATCATTCTCACAGAAAATAAATATTAATCTACAATTGTAAGTCGACAAAACTGGACCTGCCAAATTTTTGCTTTTTATTTTATAGGTAGTATTTTGAGATTTTGTAGTGATCGATTCCTATCACTTTATTTTTTCTTTTTATTTTCTCAAAATCTCATATCATTAAACAAAGTTTCATAAATTTACCAAGTATGAGTTTAATGTAACAAAATATGAAAATTGGATATGCCCGGGTTTCGACCAAGGATCAAAATTTGGATTTGCAACTTGAAGCTTTAGAAAAAGAAGGTTGTGAGAAAATATATCAGGAGAAAATTTCGGGTGCAACAAAGAATCGCCCCGAACTTGATAAGATGATTGAGCAATTTAGAGAAGGTGATGAATTGTATGTTTGGAGATTGGACAGATTAGGTAGAAGTTTAAAAAACATTATTGATCTTGTATTAAATCTAAGTGATAAAGGAATTATAATAAAAGGTCTTGTAGATGGTGTAGATACATCAACAATTAATGGTCGTCTATTTTTAAACCTTATGGCTTCCTTGGCTGAATACGAAAGAGAATTAATCAGAGAGAGAACTAATGCTGGATTGCAATCTGCAAGAGCAAGAGGAAGACTTGGAGGAAGACCTAAGGGTTACACAGCAGAAACAATTTCAAAACTAATACTTCTGCGTTCAATTTACAAGGATGCAACAATGCGGCCAGAAGATATTTACAAGCCTTTAGGGCTGACTAGGGCGACATTTTATCGTTATGCTAAAATTCTGGATCATCATACGGATGAAGAAATAAAGAATATGGGAGTTAAAAAGTAAATATTATAAAAATAATTATAATTAAAAATTTCTATTTTTTTGTCATTTACGGTATACCGTAATTTGTTATCAGATAGAATATTTATCTTCGAATACTATATTCTTAATAAGAAATAATTATTACATTAGTGAAAAAATAAGTGTCTAGATAACAGCGCGTATAAATAATTTAATGGCAAAGCTAAATGTCATATTGAACCAAAATAAAAACTAAATGCCAGAAAAGAAGAATCCTTTATTTGAAGCTCAAAGAGAAAAATCCGGTTCAACAACTTTAAGTAAATATTTATTTCAATATCATTGGGCTTTATATAAAATAATTACAGAACACAGTACTATTCCCGAATATGCTGTTTTTCTTGAATTACATGAAGATGTTATAATCTGTAATTCTTTACATGTTAATAAAGCAAAGTTTGATTTTAATCAAGTCAAAACAACAAATGTTACATTTAACACTAATCAACTCGTAAAAAGTAAAAAGAATGGAAGTTCCGTTTTAGGAAAACTTGTAAAAAGCGGTTCTGAAAAGCCATTTACAAAGTCTATTAATAAAATTAACTTGATAGCAGTTAAAGACTATGGATTAGAATTAAAAAAAGAAGGCGCTACACTTAAAACAATTACTAAAGACGACTTGTCTAAAAAACAGCTAGATGAATTAGAACTCGAACTAAAAAAAGAAATAGGTGTAAATGGGCTTCCTGATAATTTACAGTTTATTGTTACAAATCTTCCTGAGACAAATTATCAATTAATAACTATTGGAGCGATTGCCGAATTAATTAATTCTCTCTTTCCACATTCTTATACAGACGCTAAAAATATTTATACCACACTTATAGATGAGTTAATTCGAAAAGGAAAAGAAACATATGATTTCACACTCTGGGAAGAAGTTCTCAAAAATAAAGCACTAACTTCCGTACAAGTAGTAAATGTAATCGCCCAATTTACAAATATTAAGAATGAATCAAATATTGATCTAGAGTTCAATGATATTTGTAAAGAACTTAACTTAAAAACTGTTCAATCAAAGCAACTACGACAACAGTTTAATAGATATAGAACACAAAAATTAAGTAATAGAAGTACACTACAGTTGGATACAACAAAAAATGTAATTAAGCTGATAAATGAAAACTTCTCTAATGGAGTAACTGACATCGAGGATTTAATAAATAATGTTAGTAAATCACTGCCTCAAAATATCAAAAAGCAGTTCACAAACGAACAAGAATCAACGTCTGCAATTATATGTGAATTTATAATGATGAACTAATGAATAAAGAAAATTTTAAAATACTAATTAGAAACCTTAGAACAAAGAAAAATGCAAAGCTTAAAATTCAGTCGTCTTCTAGTACTATCGAATTCCGAAAAATTAGCAAATCAATTCGAGTTCAGCAAAACACTGAATCTAATAACGGCAACTGATAACAGTGTTGGTAAATCTACGTTATTAAAATTGATTTTTTGGACGTTTGGCTGTGAACCGGAGTTTGATACTACTTGGAAATCAAAAGATTGTACAACTTTAGTGGAATTTGAGATTTCTAATAAGTTATATAAACTTAAGAGATATAAAAATCAGGTTACTTTACTTGCACCAAATTCTAAGGCTGTATCTTATGAAAGGATAACCGGAGATTTTTCTAAAGACATTGCTGACCTGCTTCAATTTAGAGCTTTACTACCTAATCAGAATACGAATGAACTTGAAATCCCACCCCCAGCATATTATTTCATCCCATTTTATATCGACCAAAAAAGAAGTTGGTCTACTGCTTGGAACAATTTTGAAAATTTAGGCCAATATAGGAATTGGAAGGAAACAATTGTTAAATATCACATAGGACTTTTAACTGCAGAGCATTTTGAAATTGAGACTGAAAAATCAGAAAAAAAGTTTATTCAAAATGTCGTAAAAAAAGAAATTGATAAAATTGAAACAGCTATTGATATTGTTTCTAACTACATCCCTGAACCATTAACTACTGTAACTACTGTTGATCAATTAGAAACACTTACAGAGAATATTAAAAATGATTTACTTAATTTACAAGAAGAACAAGAAGAGCTGCTTGAAAGTTTAGCTCTTAACAATGCAGAATTAACACATCTAAATCATCAAAAAGGGATTACAGAGAAAATTATTTTGGAGTTAGATTCTGATTATCGATTTACTGTCGAAAATATTCCAGATGACGAAATAGAATGTCCACTATGTGGTACAATGCACGAAAATTCTATCGTTAATAGAGCATCAATCCTAGTTGACAAATCGCAGGCAGAAATACAATTATTCGAAATAGGAAAAGCACTCGATAAGTTCGAAAACAAAATTTCGGCTAATAATAATAAGTTAAATGAAGTTAAAAATAGAATTGACGAAATTAACTCAAAATACATCATCGAAGATAGAAATGAAAATAAAATAAATTTCAATCAAATAATCGAAAGTATTGCAGGTAATGCAATAAAACAAAATGTTGAGAAAACAAAAATTGAAAAAGTAAATCAGGTTCATGAAATTGAAAATGAAATAAAAACTCTAAAAAGAGAGCAAAAAGAGCTTATAACGAAAGAAATTATCGAAGATAGAAATGATACTTTTATCTCACTCTTCACGGATTATCTTAGTGAACTTGCTTATGATTCAATCAATTTATCTGAAATAAATTCTCCGTTAGACTATAATAAAGTCATTAGGGAAGGCGGAGCTGCTGAAGGAACAAGAGGAATTCTTGCATATTATCTGTCAGTATATAAAATGGTTGAAAAATATCAAAACGAAGTTCTTGCTCCATTGGTAATTGATACTCCAAATCAACAAGAGCAATCAGGAAAAAATTATGAAAAAATTGTAAAACTTTTATTGAATAAGTTTGGAAATGGGCAAGTAATAATAAGCGCTATGGAAAACGATTATTTAAAACCATTAAAATTAAAATCCAAAGTTATTACATTGAATTCTGAACGACTACTGATTAAAAAAGATTACGAAAAAATAAAGAAAGAATTAGATTCAATATAAGCACAGCAGTAAAAATAAACCACCAACTAAAAATAAAGGCTGCTGAATATTGCTAACTTTCAGATTTAAGAAATTTACAATCCTTATTAATCTTGGAAAAATATTAGAGTAAAGCTTAAAAAACGATTAATATCATATTTTAGTTTTCTAAATAAATTGCTGAATGTTTGGTGTGTTAATAAATTAATAAAATCTGAAAAATGATCTTTTGGTTAGCTAGCCTACCCACAGTAAATTTAGTAATTTTGATAAATGATAGAAAAGACACCAGAATTTAATCAAGATCTTTACAGTTCCATTGCAAAAATTATTGTTGATGCCAAAGACCAAGTTTATAGAAAGAGTAATACTATATTGCTGAAAATGTATTGGGAAATTGGACAGCTTATTATTGAGGATGAACAAAATGGTCAACTTCGTGCAAAGTATGGTAAATCAGTCTTGAAGAATCTTGCTAATCATCTATCAGTAGAATTTGGAAAGGGATTTAATGATAGAAACCTTAATAATATGCGAGCTTTTTTCATCGCATTTCCAATTTGGAACGCAGTGCGTACCGAATTGAGTTGGACTCACTATCGAATTATTAGTAGAATTGAAAATACTGAACACAGGATACAGTATATAGAACACTCCATTGAAGGAAACTGGAATACCAGGACGCTTCAAAGAAACATTGACAGCCAATATTTAGGACGATTATTAAAAT
>Ga0308169_10005294_pt1 | contig 11800 bp, 10 predicted proteins | sample PhyBR1_2_FD_202139 | JGI IMG/M metagenome (GOLD analysis project Ga0308169, IMG submission 202139) | Phyllosphere microbial communities from UC Gill Tract Community Farm, Albany, California, United States - DLSLSB.R1 | ecosystem: Host-associated > Plants > Phyllosphere > Unclassified | place... | reverse complement strand
CGCGAAGCTGCCGGAATGGGCGCGGCCGGCGATCGGCGGCCTGCTGCTGATCCCGGTCGCGCTCGTATCGCCGCAAGTACTGTCGGCAGGCCACGGCGCGCTGCACGCCGATCTCGCGCTCGGTGCGCCGCTGGCGTTCATCGCGACGATCTTCCTTGCGAAATGCGTGGCCTCGATCGTGTCCCTGGGCTTCGGCTTTCGTGGCGGACTGTTCTTCGCGTCGCTGTTCCTGGGCACGCTCGTCGGCCACCTGTTCGCCGGCAGCCTCGCCGTCATGTTCGGGCAGGACCTAGTCGATCCGCGCAACGCCGCGCTGGTCGGGATGGCGGCGCTTGCGGTCGCGGTGGTCGGCGGGCCGATGACGATGGCGATGCTCGTGCTGGAGGCGACGCACGACTTCGCGCTGACCGGCGCCGTGCTGGCGGCAGCGCTGGTATCGTCGACGATCGTCCGCGAGACGTTCGGCTACAGCTTCTCGACGTGGCGTCTCCATCTGCGCGGGGAGACGATCAAGAGCGCGCGCGACGTCGGCTGGGTCAAGACGCTGACCGCGGGGCGGATGATGCGCCGCGACGCCAAGCCGATCCTCGCGACGATCACGGTCGCCGAGTTCCGCCGCCGCGTGCCGCTCGGCGCGACCAGCCGGACCGTCCTCGTCGACGGCAATGATCACTATGCGGGCATCGTCCAGACGCCGACGGTCTATGCCGAAGGCCTGGATCCGCAGTCGCCGGTCGGCCCGCTGGCGATCAACACGGACGCGGCACTCACGCCGACGATGGATATTGCCGAGGTCATGCGCCGTTTCGACGCGTCGGGCGCGGATGAACTGGCGGTGCTCGATGACGATCGTCAGGTGCTCGGCATCCTGTCGGAGAGTTTCGTCCGGCGCCGCTATGCCGAGGAACTCGAAAAGGCGCAGCGCGACCTGTTCGGCGAACGCTGACGCTTTACGCGGCCAGCATGCGCGCGCCCATCGCCAGCGCCATCACGACCATCATCACATTCTCGGTCAGCGATACGAAACCGAGCGGCACATTGCTGCTGCCTCCGACGCACGCGCATTTGATATCGCGCTTGTCGACATACACCGCCTTGAACACCGAGACCGCGCCGATCCCGCCGATGAACAGCGCGACCGGCACCGACAGCCAGGTCAACACACCCGCCAGCATCAGCACGCCTGCGCCCAACTCGGCAAAGGGGTACACATACGCATAGGGGACGTAGCGCCGTGCGAGCAGGTCATAACCGAGGAACATTGAAGAGAAGCGCGAGACGTCCTGCAGCTTCAACATCGCGAGAAGGCACATCGCGACCGCGATGAACCGTCCTGCGCCGGCGATGCTCACGAGCGGCGCTCCGGTAAGCCAATCAATCGTCACCGCGAGCGAGGCCGCGACCGCGAAGACCGCGATCACCGGCGTGTAGGAGGTCGCCTTGGGATCGGGCACGGCGACTCCGAAGAACCGACGCAGATCGTCGAACCCACCGACTCGCTCGCCGTCGATGAAGGTCTGCGGTGTCGTCGCGACGCCGTGCTCGGCCTTAAACGCATCCTGCTCCGCCCGCGTCGTCAGCCAGTGATCCTCGACCGCATACCCCTTGTGCTTCAACAGGTAGCGCGCCTTCAACCCGAACGGGCAGACATGCTCCGGCATCACCATCCGGTAGAGGACGGCACTTTTGCCGGTCGTGGCGGTGTCGGTGGGCTGGAGCATCTCGGCGGTCCTTGGGATGTGATCGAACACTACCCATATAAGGTCCGTACCCCGGTACGGAATCAAGAGGTAGTCATGACCACGATTGCGGGACTGGCGCGCGCTGGCGATGTCGGCGTCGAAACGGTGCGCTTCTATCAGCGGCGCGGCCTGATCGCGACGCCGGAGCGCGGCAGCGCATCGGGCCTGGGCGGCGGGGTGCGGCGTTATGGGCCGGAGGACATCCGGCAGCTTCGCTTCATTCGCTCGGCGCAGGCAGCCGGGTTCACGCTCGATCAGATCGGCGAACTGCTAGCGTTGGATGCGACGACCGATCGCGAACGCGCGCGGGCGTTGGCGACCGAGCAACTGGCCGTGCTCGATGCCAGGATCGCGGCGTTGCAGACCGCACGCGATGCGCTCCACCGATTGTCCGAAGCCTGTTCGCATCAAGACGAAGGACCGTGCCCCATCATCGAGGCGTTCGACCGGCGTTAGTTTCGCGTGGCGACTTACGTCTCAGGGCACCCCCGAGCTATCTTGACGTGCGGCGGCCAACTGACGATAGGCGCGATCACGGCGATGGATTTCCGCCGGGCCACCCGGCCGAACTGCCCTCGCAAGGGCCGATGATTCCTACCAGGCGCCGCAAGGCAGCAAGGAGGATTCATGCGCGCGACGTTTCGCACTCTCTACGATGACATGAACATGGCGGCGTTCGTCCGCGATCGCCGTGACCATGCCGCCTCGGTGCTGCGCTGGGGACTGATCCTGGTGCCGATGGCAGCGGTGGTCGGTACGCTATGCGCCGCGTTTCTGTGGAGCCTCGATGCCGCGACCCGACTGCGGTTCGTCGCGCCATGGCTGCTATACTTGCTGCCGATCGGTGGGTTCGCGGTCGGGTTGCTGTATCATCTGACCGGGCGTTCGGTGGAAGCCGGCAATAACCTGATCGTCGATCAGATCCACGAACCGGGCGGCGGCGTGCCGCTCCGCATGGCGCCACTGATCTTCGTAGGCACTATCGTGACGCATATGTTCGGTGGATCGGCCGGACGCGAAGGCACCGCCGTTCAGCTTGGCGGCAGCCTCGCGAGCGGTTTCGGCCGCGCGCTCCGGCTCGATGCGGACGGCACGCGCGTCCTGCTGATGACCGGGATCGCCGCCGGGTTTGGTGCGGTGTTCGGCACGCCGATCGCGGGTGCGGTGTTCGCGCTGGAGGTATTGGCGATCGGACGCGTCGAATATCGTGCGCTTGTGCCGTGCCTCGTTGCGGCGTTGGTCGGCGACTGGACGTGCCTAGGCTGGGGTATCCATCACGGCGTCTACCGCATCGATGTGCGGGGTCCAGTCGATGCGCTGCTCGTCGCCAAGGCAGGGATTGCCGGGGTGACGTTCGGGTTGGTCGGGCTCGTGTTTGCCGAAGCCAACCACGCTCTTGGTGAATGGCTGAAGCGGATCGTACCCCATGGTCCGTTGCGCCCCGTGATCGGAGGCCTTGCCATCATCGCGCTCGTCTACGGCTTCGGCACGCGCGACTATCTCGGTCTCGGCACGCTGGCGGCGACGTCGGACGGGCTCACCATCGCCAGCTTTTTCGGCCCGGATACGCATCCGTGGAGCTGGGCGCTCAAGCTTCTGTTCACCGTCGTCACGCTCAGCGCCGGCTTCAAGGGCGGAGAGGTCACGCCCTTGTTCTTCATCGGCGCGGCGCTCGGCAACGCGCTCGCGCCGATGTTCGGGGTACCGACCGGCGTCTTCGCCGCGCTCGGGTTCGTCGCAGTGTTCGCAGGTGCTGCCAACACGCCGCTCGCCTGTACGTTCTTGGGGATCGAACTGTTCGGCGCGACCTATGCCGTGCCTATCGCGGTCGCCTGCTTCGTCGCCTACCTCTGCTCGGGGCACAGCGGCATTTATCTGTCGCAGCGCATCGCAATCCCCAAGGTGCAAGCGGACGGACTCATCCCCGACGCCACCCTCCGCAACACGCGGGCGCAACGCGCAGCACGCCGACGTGAACGTATTGGGTCAACGTGAAGCTGGGCGAGCGAAAGCGTCAATAAGTCTCCGCCTCCCCCCAAATCGTTTGATGACAGCAGGCTTGGCCGAGTCTCGAATACGGATCGGCGCGGGCCGGATGACGCGATCCGGCGACGATCATGCCACGCAGTAATGTTGTGCTGCTCAGAGTAGCGAGAATTGGCCCTCTGCTCTGGCAGGGATCGCATTATAGTTTCCGCGCCGATGCTGTTCGGTTTCTGCGCTGAATCGGATGTCCACGTCACGATCCCTTGCGTAGCCAGCGAGCGCGTCGTCGCCCAGTTCGGCCCATGGCCGCTTCCGGTCCGGGCCAGAGGGTACGCGCGGCAAAAGGCCGGGCTGCTCGCTCCACGTCAGCAGTTGCTCCAGTGAAGAAGCATTCAGCATATCGCGCAGGTGATGCGCAGTAACGTAGGCATCCGGCATCGCACGGTGCGCTGGAAGGCCCGTCGCACGATCCAAGCCGTTCGGCATCCGCTCGTAACGCAGACCCTGATTGGAGAAACTGGTGAGGGCGGGCCATGTGCGAAGCGCGCACTTCCATGTGCAGATCCAGCGGGCGCCGCCCGAAAGCCTGGGCGAGCAGAAACGTTGCTCGAACGTCGCCCGATGCGCAGCCAATGCGACCACGTCGCCGGTCGGCCGCAGGACCTGCGGCGCCACATCTTTCCAGAATGGCGCTCCTGCCACGTCTGCATCAACGATATGGTGGATGGCCATCGTCTGCGTTGAGATCGGCCCGCCCGGATTGACGAACCGGGCACCACGCTCCTCGTTGACCTCCCAGCGACCATTGGTCTCCCGGACGACGTCCTGCCAACCAATCTCACACACGCTGTGGGAAGCCGAACCCGCTGTCTCCAAATCGATGACCCGGATGCGCGCGAGGGCGGGATTCGAAAGGATCGTCATGTCCTTGGAAGGTATCGCGTAAGGCAAGTTCCCGCAATGTTCTTCGGCCCGCAGGTCCGAGGCGGGGAATCGATCCATCGCTCGAGCCAATTCCAGTGACGCGGATCGTTTACGTCAGTTGAGCTGACTTTTGGTTTTAGCCATTGAACGGCAGCTCCGTCCCAGTTTTCGCCATTTAACCGGGCTTCAGGATGATCGCACACCGATGAATGAATGGCGGAAGTTGGGAAGGCCATAAGGTGCTACGACTGTCGGCTTGTGGGTCTAGCGTCACCTAACGAGCCGAATTCATTCTCAATCTTCGGCCCAACGTCTGAGCAGGTTGGACTGCGTCTTTGCCAGCAAGTCCAGTTCGGGCGTCTTGCCGAGGCGGTCGAACAGGGCGTGCCGTGCCGTTTCAAGATCGAACAACAGTTCGCGGGCATCGGCATCGCGGATCAGGCTGCGTACCCAGGTCACGGCGGCTAGGCGCTCGCCGGAGACGACGGGCGCGACGCGGTGCAGCGCCGTCGTCGGATAGACCACGGCATCGCCTGCCGCCAGTTTCACGTCCTGTTCGCCCGCCGCGGACTCGATCACCAGTTCGCCGCCTTCGTACGTGTCGGGTTCCGACAGGAAGATCGTGACCGAAACGTCGGTGCGCATGCCGCCCATGATCGCGTCGTCGACATGGCTGCCATAGGCCATGCCCGGTTCGTAGCGGCTGAACAGCGGGGGGCGAACCACGTGCGGCCGGGTCGCCATCCGGAACAGCGGATTCGCCAGCAGTCGATCGATCACGAGGTCCTGCATGTCCGCCAGCAATGGGTCGGCACGGTCGACCTGTTCGTTGCGCTTGACCGGGCGGGCCTCGCGACCGGCGGTCCGGCGCCCGTCGACATAGCGGGTCTTGCCAAGATTATCTCGTAGCGACTGGAGATTGTCGGCGTCCAGAACGTTGGCAATCATGATCAACATCAGGGTTCTCGCAGCATCGACAGAATGTCGGACGGGTGCCCTACCAGTCCCAACCAATGCGGCCAACGCGTTGGCGAGTAAGGAATTAGTATGCGTACGAAATTGTGGATGGGCGTCGGTGCCTTCGTGGTCGCGCAATCCGGCCAGGCGAACCTGACCGAGGCGGCAGCCAAACCACTGGCGCCGTCGGTCGACCAGGTCGGCGAAGGCGGCGAAAACGAGCGCGGCGAGGGTGAGGGCGAAGGTGAGGGGCGCCGTGTCGTGCGCTCGACCAAGTCACGCCACGTCGTCCGCCATCCCCGTCGCGCGCGTGCCGCGCAACAGCATGCCGGTCAGCGCGGCGAAGGCGAATATGAGGGCGGTGAAAACGAGAGCGGCGAAGGCGAGGGCGAACGCTGATCGGCGGACATAAACGAGGATGAACCGGTCCGGCATCACGCGCAAGCTCATATGGGCCGCGGTAGCGTTATGCGTCTGCGTCCTGATCTTCGCGATCATCGCATACCGACCGGCGATCGCAACCGTGACGCGCCCCGATCCTCGTCTGTTCGATCCGGCGCTAGTTGCGCGGGGCGCTAGTCTGGCCCGGCTAGGAAATTGCGTCAGTTGCCACCAATCGGCAGGCGGGCGTCCGTATGCAGGCGGGTATCCGGTCAAGACTCCGTTCGGAACGATTTACGGCAGCAACATCACGCCCGATCCGGCGACGGGGATCGGCAAATGGTCACCGGCCGCGTTCCGCCGCGCGATGCGTCAGGGCGTCGGACGTGACGGAAGCCATCTATATCCCGCGTTCCCCTACACTCATTATGCGAACGTGACAGAGAGAGATTTGGCGGCGCTGTACGCGTTCCTGATGACCCGACCGGCCGTGCGTTCGGTGCCGCCGGCCAACACGATGATCCCGCCGCTTGGGTTTCGACCCTTGCTTGCCGGATGGAAGCTGTTGTTCTTCCGACCACAGCGGATCACGCCCGACGCCAGCCAGTCGGCCGCCTGGAACCGGGGGCGCTACATCGGCGAGACGCTGGCGCACTGCACCGCCTGCCACAGTCCGCGCGGGCTTTTTCAGCAGGAGAAGCGCGGCGCGCAGGCTTATGACGGCGGTTGGTCGGGTGGTTGGTATGCGCCCCCGATCAATGCGCATTCGCCTGCGGTACAGGCCTGGACGCTAGAGCGGCTCGATGCCTATTTTCGCACCGGGCTGAGCACCGCGCACGCAGCCGCAGCCGGCCCGATGGGGTCGGTAACCCATAACTTGGCCCGTGCAGCGCCGACCGACGTTCGTGCGCTCGCGATCTATTATGCGTGGCAGATGCGCGACGCGCCTGCTGCACGGTTAGAGCCGCCGCTGCCTGATCGCCAGGCCCTGGCGTCGCAACGTTATCCCGACGGCGCGCGGCTCTACGAGGGGGCCTGCGCAGTATGCCACGAGCCGGGCGCGGCGATGATCGTTGCGGGACGTCCAGCCTTGCCGCTCGGTACGCCGCTGCACGAGGACAACCCGCGTGATACGATCCAGATTGTCCTGAAGGGTCTTCATCCGCCCGTCTCCCCGCGCGGGCCCTATATGCCGGCGTTCGCCGATGCTCTCGATGACCGTCAAGTGGCGGAAATCGTCGCGTATCTGCAGATGCGCCACGGTACCGGACCGGTGTGGCAGGACCTTGAGAAAGACGTCGCCAAGGCACGCAAGGAGGGAGAATGATCGACCTGACAGTCAACGGCGCAACGACACGCTTGGATATCGATACCGCGACACCGCTGCTCTACGTGCTGCGCGACGATCTGGGGCTGCATGCTGCGAAGTTCGGGTGCGGGTTGGGGCAGTGCGGCGCGTGCACCGTGCTGGTCGACGACCAGCCGGTGTTCTCCTGCGTCCTCCCCATCGGTGCGATCGGCACGCGAAAAGTCACGACGGTCGAGGGACTGGGCACGGCCGCCAAACCGGGTGACGTCCAGCGCGCCTTTCTCCACGAACAGGCGGCGCAGTGCGGCTATTGCATCCCCGGCATGATGGCGCGTGCGGAAGGACTGCTGCGCAAGACTGTGACGCCCACCGAGGACGAATTGCGGACGGCGATGGCACCCTCGCTCTGTCGGTGTGGGACACACATGCGGATTTTGCGCGCGGTGCGGAGGGCAGCGGTGATGCGCGGCGGCGGCGTGGTCGATGCCGCGGAACCCGTGACGTGAGCGGCGAGGCGTCACGGCGCGACGTGCTTGGCGGCTTGCTCGTCGCATTCTCGCTCGCGCCGTTCACCGCGTTGGCGCAGACCGGCGGCGGCGAGGGTAGTGGCGGACCGCCGACAATCGCGCCTGACCTACCGGGGACACTGGCGAAGTTCCCCGATCTCGACGCCTGGATCCGGATCGCACCGGACGGTCGCGTAACCGTGTTCACGGGCAAGGTCGAACTCGGCACCGGTGTGAAGACCGCGATGGCGCAGCTTGCCGCCGACGAACTCGACGTCGCGATCAACCGGATCGACCTCATCACCGCGGACACGGGCCTGACCCCGAACGAGGGCGTGACCGCGGGGAGCCAGACGCTTGAACAGAGCGGCACCGCGATCGCCAATGCCGCCGCCAACGTCCGGCTGTTGCTCGCCGAGGCAGCCGCGACGCGGTGGGGCGTGATGGCGACCACGCTGTTCACGCGCGACGGTGCGGTGCTCGACGGGCAGGGAAAGCGCGCGACCTATGCGGAGTTGGCCGCATCCACCTCGCTCGCAGTGCGCGCAAGGGCGGACGTACCACGCAAGCGTCGGGAAACTCGACGGCTGATCGGGCGGCCGGTACCGCGCGTCGACCTGCCCGCCAAGCTGACCGGCTTGCCAAGCTATGTGCACGACATGCGGCTGCCCGGCATGGTGCACGCCCGGGTCCTGCGCGGACCGTCATCCGGCACGCAACTGACGCCCGATCTTTCTGCGCTGCGCCGGCAACCGGGCGTCGCCAGGGTCGTGCAGGTCGGCCGCTTCGCCGCGATCGTCGGGCCTCGCGAATGGCCGCTCGAGCAGGCACTTCGGGTTGCCAATCGCGGCCGCTGGGTGCGCGATCCGTCGGTGCCGGCGCTGCTCCCGATGCCGGCCGGGCTGCTGGACATGCGGCGGGAAAGCCAGGTGATCGCCAACCGCCGCGATGACCCCGAAGCGCGCGGCGTCCAGCAGTTGTCGGCACGCTATGACAGGCCCTATCTGATGCATGGCGCGATCGGGCCGTCCTGTGCGGTGGCACTGTTTGCCAAGGACCAGCTGACGGTGTGGACGCATAGTCAAGGCGTCGAGCCGCTTCGTCAGGCGATCGCCGAACTGCTCGCGATACCCGCCGACCGCGTCCGGTGCGTCCACCGCGAGGGGGCAGGGTGCTACGGGCATAACGGTGCGGACGATGTGGCCGGGGACGCTGCGCTGATCGCCCGCGCGATGCCCGGCGTCCCCGTGCGGCTGCAATGGAGCCGCGAGCAGGAACATGGCTGGGAACCGCTTGGCCCGGCGATGCTCGCGCAGGTCGACGCGACGCTCGATGCATCGGGACGGATCGTCGACTGGCGGCATCAGGTGTGGAGCAATACGCACAGCACGCGACCCGTCGCGGCGGGCGATCTTCTCGCCGGTGTCGAAGTCGTACCGTCGTTCAAGCCGACCCCGCCGAAACCGATCCCGCAGCCCAATGGCGGCGGCGACCGCAACGCCATTCCGCTCTACCGTTTCTCTAACCAGACCATCGTCAGCCATTTCCTGCCCGACATGCCGGTACGCGTCTCGGCGCTGCGGGGCCTGGGCGCGCACCTCAACATCTTCGCGCTCGAAAGCTTCATGGACGAGCTGGCGGCGGCAGCGGGCCGTGATCCGGTCGCGTTCCGGCTGGCGCACTTGGAAGATCCGCGTGCGGCTGCTGTGATCCGGCAAGTCGCATCCCGGTTCGGCTGGGCGCGATACCGATCCGCCCCCAATCGCGGGCGGGGCTTCGCCTTTGCCCGCTACAAGAACCACGGGGCCTATTGTGCCATCGCGCTCGACGTAGAGCGTATCCCCGACGAAGGGCGGCTGATCGTCCACCGCGCGGTCGCTGCCGTGGACAGTGGCGAGGCCGTCAATCCGGACGGCATCCGCAATCAGGTGGAGGGCGGGATCGTCCAGTCGCTGAGCTGGACAGCCTTCGAAGCGGCCGAGCACGACGGCGCGCGACGGACCGATTACGACTGGAGCACCTATCCGATACTCCGATTTGCCGATGCACCACGCAACGTAACCGTTGAGGTCATAGACCGGCCGGGCGCGCCTTTCCTCGGGACCGGTGAATGTGCTCAGGGACCGACCGCGGCTGCGCTGGCGAATGCTCTGGCTTCAGCGACGGGGGAGCGGCTGCGAAGTATGCCTTTGATCGGCCGGTCGTTGCCGCAGACGTAACCGTTGGACCCTGCACTTCAGCCAAGACTTCATACCTACCGACTTGGGATCGGGTGCCGCTCGACATCGTTACCTCAGCGTGTCGCGAGCGTTCTCTCGCGAGAATAGCTGAAGGGCCGATGCCGATGCCGATGAACGCTGCCGATGTCTTCACGACGCTGGACGTCGAGTTGAAGCCCGATCCGTCGCGCACCGTGATCCGGCCATTCAGCTTCGGCTATCCGAAAGCGTTCGAGGCGGACCGCCCGCCACGCAGCCAAGTCGTCGTGGACCGCGTCCAGGCGCTGGACGATACGATGCGCCAAAGGATGCGCGACCTGCTGCTGACCCCCATGCGCGAGCGCCATCGCAACGCCGAGCAGGTCCTGCTGCGTCGTTTCGATGAGGTACGGCAGGACATAGGGGATGGCGACTTTAACGAGGACGAACGGCTGATCATCGGCGCCTATTTCAGCCAGGAATACGCGTACGAGTCCGCCGCGCTCTTCAACCCCAGTATCGTTTCACTGACGGATGAAGAGCCGTCGGTGCCGGGCGCGGTTCGCTTCGTCATGTCGCTGCGAGGCATCGGCGAGGGTCATATCTCGTCGATCACGTTCCGCACCGGCGAGTGGGGACCGGGGGATCGGCTGGTGATCGATCCGGCCAGCGCGCACGGCGTCCCGCCGCGCATCGAGCGGCAGGATGACGGGTGGGTCCGTCTGCTCTGCGAAGACAGCCGGGATGCGTCCGAGACCGTCATCTTCCCGGTCTTGCCGAGCCAGCGACAGGGCATCGAGGATCTGCGGCTGGTCAACTTCACCGATCACGATGGGGTCCGCAGCATCATCGGCACCTACACCGCGTTCGACGGCAAGGACGCGCGCCAGGAAATCCTGCGCGGGGTTGACCTGCGCCGGGTCGAGATGAGGGCGCTCGCTGGTGCCATGACCGGCTATAAGGGAATGGCGCTGTTCCCGCGACGGATCGACAATCAGTTCGTGATGCTGGGCCGCCAGGACAGCGAGAATATCTGGCTGCTGCGATCGGACGATCTCTACACGTGGGAAACCGGCACGCCGATCATGGCGCCGAAATACCCGTGGGAGTTCGTGCAGCTGGGCAATTGCGGATCGCCGATCGAGATCGACGAGGGCTGGCTGGTGTTCACGCACGGCGTCGGCATGGTCCGGGGATATTGTATCGGTGCATGCCTGCTCGACAAGGACGATCCGTCGAAGGTGCTCGCCCGCACGGCATCGCCGCTGCTGTTTCCCAGCGCGGAACAACGCGGGGGCTACGTGCCGAACGTGACCTACAGCTGCGGTGCGCTGATCCGGGATCGCCGCATCTTGCTGCCCTACGCGATCGGCGACGAGTATTCGGCGTTTGCCGTGGGAGACGTGGATGACCTGCTGTCCGTGATGACCGACAATTGATCCGGCGTGGCGCAGGCTGGCGTTTTGGGTAGTGGAACCTGGCAAGCTCACCAGCTACGGTTGGGCGACGGATGTCGCATTTCAAAGTTGGTAAGCTGCCATTCCGGGCTCGTCTCCCTGACAGCCGGTCTGATAGCCGAGTATGGATCCCGCCCGTCCTCGGCGTGCAACGGCAGCATGCGCGGTAGACAGGAACGCGGGAAGGAAGGGAGCCGTCCGGCTGACACGAGTGATCTCCGCATTGCCGGCAAAACCGCTCATACCGATCTGACAAATGCTGCTGACAAGTGAGCAGGCGGTCTCGACGTAGATCGCCATAGCATCGGGGGCAGAGGAATAGCACGGGTCGCTGCCGCGT
>Ga0308169_10005293_pt1 | contig 11801 bp, 12 predicted proteins | sample PhyBR1_2_FD_202139 | JGI IMG/M metagenome (GOLD analysis project Ga0308169, IMG submission 202139) | Phyllosphere microbial communities from UC Gill Tract Community Farm, Albany, California, United States - DLSLSB.R1 | ecosystem: Host-associated > Plants > Phyllosphere > Unclassified | place... | reverse complement strand
TACGTCGTTCCCGGTACCGGAAACTGGGACGGTTCAGCTCACTACTCAAAGGCGATCTGCCATACCGCTGTGTGAGTCGCAAGGTCTTCTTCAGACTTTCTCGAGTAGCTACTGACTTCCAAAGGACTTCGCCTTCCACAGGAGCGGGTTCGCGCCGGCTGGTTTCTGTCAAGGTGGATCGAAGAAGAGGAGCATCGATGCTCAAGATGCGAAATCGTGAGCGTTCCTCGCTTACTACCTACTGAAACGACGAAGCTGACACGCCCACATCATTGATAGCTCATCGAAGGTACACTCTGCTGGTCACCGTCGTCACCACGGTCACGATGACAACTAGGCTTGATCTTTTCGTATTTTCTTCTGAAGGAGCTGGTCTCCTTGTTATCTGTTCTCTTCACGTAGTCTCACCTACTTTCTACTACTCGCAATACAACTCACTCGAGATCAAATCGGGTTTCACGTTGTTGCCTGAGATGCTTTCGAAACCGAGCCGGGGAGCTCAAATTCGACGGCAACGGTCTGCGCGAGACCTGTCGACTTTCAGATCGACGAGACGAGACGATGTTACACTGAGTCCCGGCTCAACAGCGAGCGGATAATGCGAAACGTCGTTCTCCGAATTTAGCACTTTGAGCTTTCGAAGCGATGGCGATCCTGATTCGGAGAGAACTAGCGAATAATGCAGGCCTCCGAGTTCAGCGAGAAATCTGCGAAGGACTTGCAGCTGAAAGCATTCGAACAGTCGAGATCGTTCGGGCAAAGACTCCAGGAGCAAACGAGGAGTTTGATCATAATCTCATTCTCCTTTCCCCCTCTTCTGCAGCACAATTCTGTCACCTCTCTTGATCAAGACACAACTCGCAATTGAAGCGTCGACAACTTATCAAGGATGTCGGGAACGCTCAAGCGTACAGAATCGCTTCCTAGCGGTCTTTGTTTCGTTTTTAAGCCCCTTTCAATCATCTCTTCGCCTCTGGAACCGCCACTTGCACATAGCCCTTCGGCACCTGAGCCGTCGTCGTACTCCTTTCTCGCTATTGTGCTTCAAGGTTTCGCTGATGAAGAGGTTCCTTCTTGGGAAGAACCAGCTCCCGTGAGCCTAATTCTCGCTCGCTCTCATCACATTCCTCGTCCTGAGGTGGACTGACCTATTGCACTCAACAGCCCTGTCCCGTCATGGAAAAGCTCTTGGGAGAAAGGAAGAAAGCTCGTCCTTCGATTCATCGTCGAGGTTCTCTGTCATCGATCGAAGAACAGCACAAAGTTACAAAGCCGAGACGAGGCTCAAGTCGAGATTCTCAGCAGATGGAAAGAATACCGAGCGATTTGGATCCGGTCAACGAGATGTCAGAACTGGCAGACTTTCATGCAGAGGAACCTGAGATGGTCAACCCGGCGACTGAGCTTGTACGTTTCCTTACTCAAACCTCCTTCCCTCTTCTCACATTTGCTCAAGACCTTCGCTGGATGCCTATAGAGCCCGGTCACAATGCTCTATCATCGCTTCCTCGGCGTCTCGCCGACTCAGTACAGCTTGAAACGGATTCTCTCAAGCAGTCCTCGTCGACGACAGCTACCCTCTCCCTCTTCCGTCACAACCTCGCCTGAAGCGCAAGCACCAACAGTCTACAACTCCACAAGACGAGGCCCATATCGACAACGATTATCAATCGAGATCACGAAACCTTCGGCCAGCGTTCACGACGGTTCACCTCCTCCGACAAGTCTCGTGCTCAGCGCGTCCTCTCCTCTCAATCCCTCGCCTCTCTACGTATCGATTCCCCTCACCCTTCCTTCCCTCGTCCCGCTGCCTCGTTCACCTCAAGCTATCTCAACTTCGAAACTACCCGATTTCGACACCCCTTCGACGCCTCCTTCACTGTCCTCATCTCCCACGCTATCTCTCTCCGCACCTCCGTCGCCCATCACACCAAACTCACCACTCGTCTGCGACTTCGCTTCTCTCCCTCGCAAAGCAGAAAATCCCATTCGACGGAATCGCTTCAACAGAAATTCCGAGGAATCGTTCGGATTGGCATGATCGTAGTCGGCAGGAAGGAGAGAGTTTTGTGGATGACTTTATTGTTCAATTGTCGTCACCAACTTGTTTATGCATTGTCCGGTTTCTTCCTTGTTTATAGCTTGTTGTAACGCTAGTTTAACCTCTCCCGTGACACACCGAGGATACGAGCCTGAGAGTGAGATGCTAAATGCGAGGTTCGTTCTGTTTTGCAGGAAAGGGGAAGAAGGCACAAAAAAAAAGCGATTGATCGGAGGAGGGGTGTCAGACTACGTACAAATCGCCCGAACACGCTGTACACCATAAGAGATCGTTCGACAAAGGTACTCGTCTCGTTCGTGTCCTCGTATCACCACCATTCGTTCCTCGAACTGGACTTCTCGCGAAATCATCAGTTCCTAACTCATCCTCCATCCTTTGTTTGAGTAAGCTCAGCGACGCTTGACGAACATGTCGACTCGATGCTGATCGATGTCCAGTAGTAGGCGTGGAAGAAGATGGGACGAAGGGTGCTTCGGAGGAAGATGGTGGAGGAGGTGCGGGAGGGAAAGAACCGGGAGTAACATCATCGATTTCTGAAACGGGAGGTAGAGTAGAAGCGGTTCGACGATGAGCATGAGCTCGACTTGCGGGAGGAGCACGGGTAGGAGTAGTGGGGGTCGAGGAAGGCTGAGCGATAGGAGTTCGGGAAGTTGAGGCGACAGGAAGAGGAGAAGAAGGAGTAGAGCTAGACTTGACGCGTTCCTTGTCGAGAGCGTCTTGGAGTGACTCAATTTGACTCTTGAGATCCCCGTTCGCCTTCAACATCTTGACTCGAGTCTGCTCGGTATGGAAAACTTCATCCTCGAGAGATCGGATCTGGGCGCGAGCTGATGAGAGTTCGAGTTGAAGGGAGTCGACATCTCCGAGAGCAGAACGACCAGCGACAGGCGAAGATCGATCACTGGGTCGTCCAGCACGAAGATCCTCGAGTTCCTCCTGCGCCTCATTGTAGAGTGCTCGTAACTCTTCGAGAGCGTTGTTCGCTTCTGCAGCCTGTTGTTGCTGGTCCTCGAGCGCTCTCCTAAGAGCTTCGACCTCGTTGACGTTTCGTTCTAGTTCAGCCTCGAGCGAAGAAGCATCTCGAGTCGAAGGCGATGAAGCTGGGTTGACGGCCTCTCCCGAGCGATACCGACCAATCTCCTCCTCCAATCGATTGACCGCGTTGCGTAACATGTCGGCTTCATTTGCACGATCTTGCTCCATGATGGCCTTGAGTTCTCGTTCAGTCTTCGAAGCTTGTCGGACGGCATCCTTGAGTTTGACGGTACTCTCTCGAGCTCGCTCGGAAGCAGCGGCAGCCTCGTGCGAACGATCCGTTTCGAGTGCTTCGAGAGTCGACTCTTTGTCTTTCAGCGTTCGCTTCAGGGTCGAGATCTGTCAATGAAAGAGAGTTAGCTGAGTTCATCGAATGAATACCAGCGACAGCGCAGACTCACTTGCTCCTCAAGTTCCGACACTCTCGAACTAGCTTCCGAGAGACGAGAGTTGAGGGACTCGACATTCGCAGCGACTTGCTGTTTCTCCTGTTCGATCGATGCCTTTGCAGTAACGGCAGAGCGAGCCTCCTCCCTGGCTTCGTCGACAGCCTTCTCGAGTTCGTTGCATTCCTCCTTCGTGGCGTCCAGTTCGGTCATCGCTGCTGCAAGGGTTGTCGAAGTCTCCTCGACTTCACCTCGGCATCGAGCGAGTTCCTCCTCAACCTCGAGTCGGCTCTTCTCGACCTCTGAGAGTTCAGCGCGGAGAGAGTCAATCTGGTCGCGCAGTGATCGCTCGGATTCTTGAGCTTGAGCGAGGGAAGAGGCGAGAGCTGCGACTTGATCTGAACCGCTAGATTGAGTGCTGGACAACGTGGCGAGATTCGTACGGAGCTCCTCGATCGTCGTGGTGAGAGTCGAATTGGAAGACTGTAGGGACTCGTGAGCCGAGGTAAGGCGTTGAACTTCAGCTTGAGAGGTAGCGAGTTGCTGTTCAAGCATCGAGACACGACCTGTCGATCAAATTCAAGAGTAAGCTTCGGTGTCTGCGAGGAAACGACAGCATTGAGCGTACCTTGAGCGGGAGCGAGATCAGCGTTGGCAAGTCGAAGTTGAGCGTCGAGGATGTCAGCCTTGGCCTATGCAGCGCAATCAGAATCAGTTTTTAGCAATCGAAGGAGAAAAACGGAGAAGAGTGCACCTTTGCCTTCGTACAATCGCTATCCGCCGTGGTCTTCGCAGCGAGAGCTTGTTCGTGCTCTCCTTGGAGTTTGACGAGATCAGACTTGACGGTCGAGAGTTCTCCCTTCACGGCCTCGAGTGCTTCAGACTGAGATCGTTTCGACTCGTCGAGAGCCTCCTCGAGATCACCAACTCTGGAAGCTGACTGAGCTGCTTTCGTCGTAACAGTCTCGAGCGAGAACTCGAGTTCCTTCTCCCTCGTCTCCCTCGTCGCAGCTTCACCTTCCAACCTCGAGATCTCCACCTCTCGTTCGTCAAGATCCTTTTCAGCCGCCGTAAGTGACTGTTGAAGGGATGTGGCGCGAGATTCGGAGGCAGCGAGGATATCCTTGAAGACTGAAAGATCTCGTTCGAGATCGCTGACAGAGGATTTCGAGGTCGAAGTTTCGGCGGTTCGCTTGGCAGCTTCGGCTGACTCGAGTTCGACACGTAGAGAGTACTCGACCTCCTTGAGTTGCGAAAGTTCCTCCTCGATTGCGGCGAGCTGACCCTCCTGTTGTCGAAGCGAGTTCTCGAGTTCTTGTATCCGCTGAGACGAGGCGATGGTCGAAGAAGTCGCTTGCTCGTGATCCGATCGAAGAGAGGTGAGCTCGGAGAGGTGAGCGGAAGCTTCAGAAGATGCTTTGGCGGTTTCCTCCTGCGCCGAGGTGAGTTCAGCTTCGAGAGACGAGACGCGGGCGAGGAGTGCTTCATAGTCGGTGGCAGTGGTAGATGACGAGGACTGAAGTGTAGCGTGAGCTTGTTCAGCGGATTCGAGATTCGATTGAACAGAGGCGAGATCTTGCTGTGTCGACGAGAGCTCGTTTCTGAGGGACTCAACTTCTGATTGTGCTTCGGCAAGACCAGCTTGAGCAATAGAGAGGTCAGATTGGGTGGCAACGACTTCGGACTGGGCTGATCGAACTGCTTCCTCCAACTCGGCGATTTGAGATTGCGCCCGTTCAAGTTCTGAGCGAGTCTGCTCGAGATCGACTGCAACCTCGTTTAATCGAACGTCTGCCTCACTCAGTCGATGTTGAAGATCTTCTGAGCTCTTGATAGTCTGTTCCCTCTCATTTGCTGCCTCCGCTTGTCTTCGTTCCAATTCCTCAACGTTCGATCGAAGTGCGTTGATCTCCGAGTCTTGAGATGCCTTAACGGCTTCGAGTTCGGCGACAGTTCTTGCGAGAGTTTCGGCTCGAGTAGAAGAGGAGGAAGAGGAATCGGTAAGGGAGGAGAGGGTAGATTCGAGGGAAGCGATACTTGCGAGGTGAGCGGAGATATCTCGTTCGAGATCTTGTCGAATGGCTACGGCAGAAGCAGACTCTTCGCGAGTAGCGGCTAGGTCTTGTCGAGCGGAGGAAAGGGATTCTTCGAGGGAAGTCAAGGAGGATTCGAGAGTTCGGATTGTCGACAGATGGGATGAAACGTCTGATTCGAGAGAAACGATAGTCGAGAGATGGGATGAGAGATCAGATTCGAGTTGTTGGCGGGAAGAGTTGGACGATTCGTGCTCTTGTTGAGTCGAAGAAAGGGTTTGTTCGAGGTTGGCGAGAGATGATTCGAGGTCTGCGACGGTCTGGCGAAGTGACAAGGCCTCCTCCTCCAGTGATCGGAAAGTTTCGTCCTTCTGTCGGAACGACGCTCGAAGTACTTCGGCGTCCTCCTCGAGATCCCTGACAGCGGCATCCTTGTCTTCGAAGGCATTTCTCGATTCTTGTAATTGTTCTTCAAGTGTTCGGATAGCCTCGTCCTTCTCGTCGACAGCAGTTCGTTGCTGATAGACCTCAGTCTCCGCCTCATTTAATCTTCGACTGGTATCGTCCAATTCTGTCTTGACCTCCTCGAGTTCCGCTCTCATACCCTCCAATTCCTTCGCCGCCTTCTCAGCATCCTCAACAGATTGTCCGCTCACCTCATTGCGAGCCATTTCCAACTCTGCCTCGATTCTCTGCACCTGATTTCGTAACTTTGTTCGCTCGTCATCCCATTCCGACTTTTCATTCGTCAAGCCGACAACCTTGCCCCTCACTTCCTCCAACGTCTTCATCAATTCATCATTCTCCTCCTGTAACTCGTCCCTTCTCGCACTCGCCTGCTGCGCCGTTTTCTCGACTTCCTCTAGCTGACCCTGCAACACTTTCACTTTCCTCTCCGCCTCTTCCGCTTGATCCGATGCAGCTTTCCAATCCGCTTGGAGAGATGAGACGAACTGAGTCAATTCGGCGATCTCCTCTTGAGCGTCGGGTTCTTCTCCATTCGCAGCTTGTTCCGATCGATATCGAAGCATGTCGAGTTCTCCAGTAGCGGCAGAGTGAGCCGTCGTGAGACTTGTGAATTCTGTTCTAGCGACTTCGGCAGCTTGTTGAGCCTCTTCAAGAGCGGATTCGATTCTATTCTTCTCGTTCGAGATTTCTTCGAGAGAGTTACGGACTTTCGATAGTTCGAATTCGAGGGAATCGATGTGGTCGGATTGGAGGCGTAGGCGGTCTTCTAGATCGTTCGAGGCTGAAGTTGACTGCGTTTCGGCGAGTCGAGTCGAGAGATCTTGGAGTTCTTCATCTTGTTCTGCGATTCGAGAATGAGCGTCTTTGAGAGCGTGTCGTGCGATGTCGACTCCACGTTCCTAATCACGGGAAGCATGCTCAAGACGGAAGTCTTACACAGTGAGAGTGAAGGAGAACTTACGAGATTGGCTATCCGTTCAGCATCCCTCGCTCGTTCATCTTCGATTCGAGTCAATTCTGCCTCAAGTTCCTCCGCTCGCTGGAAAGCCTCATCGTTCGCCGATGAAGCGTTGAGGTCATCATCTATTCTCGTCTGCAGTTCCTGAACTTTGGTCGAGAGATTCGCCTTGTCTGCGATCAAAAGCGAGATCGTCTGCTGCTGACTCTGTAAGAGGCTCGATTGACCGTTGACAGGTGATGATGGAAGAGGTGGAGAAACGACAATCCCAGTTGAATTCGAGTGAGGTGGAGAGGCGGGAGTTTTGGGTCGGAAAGCGTTTCGTGATGAAGAACGGGAAGGGTCAGAGTAATCGTTCGTGACAGATGAAGAGGCGAAAGGTGGAGGAGTTGCTACTGCGAGACGTCGGGGAGGAGGGGGAACGCCAGGAGGTAGAGGTTCGAATTGGAGAGGTCGTCGTGTCGAATCGAAGAGTGCTGGTGAATGAGTCGAACGAGGTGGAGGAGGTGGAGGAAGGTGACTGTAATCTCCACGAATAGAACATGGACTTCCAGGAATGCTAGTCGTGTCACTTGCAGGAGCTCGAGGGTGAGGAGGAGGAGGGGAAGTAGGAGAGAGGGGATTTTGATAGAGTGGGGAAGGGGAAGGGGAAGAAGGTCGTAGAGACTGCTGGGCTTTGAGCGTTTTGGCAGCTTGGAATTTACGCAACTGGTGCAAACGATTGGCGTGAGTCGCCTCGTCTAGTGTTTGAGTTCTGCGATGTCCCACCTTCTCCTTTGCGCGAGCTGCTTTAGCTGCGCGCTCTTGAAGAGCTACACAATAAGCCTGGGTATGAGTACAGCTGTTTCCTCGGTCGAATGAAGTGATAGAGCTTACCGGAGTCATCCATTTTTGAGGTGGAAGTCCGAGGTGGGAGAAGGCGAGTTGAGGATAGACCGCTAGCTCGGAAGTCCTAAGAGTCAGTTCTCTATCTATCTGTGTAGCTCGTGATCGTGGCTAGCCTACCAGAAGTGGTGAGAGGTTGATGGAGGAAGGCAAAACACGTTTCGCAGCGTCGACTTCGTTTCAACCACTTCAGTCGACGTGATTATCGGCCAGAGATCTACGTACGCTACAGTTCAACAAATCGAGCACACTAGATCTAGCACCTCGCTGAAAATGTAGAGAATTACTCGCATTTCTTTTCAATCTTCTTTCGCATTTCAAACCGTCTTCCTTCCTTCCATTCACTAGTACGACTTCGGATCTTCAAATAGACATATAACTCGGTCTCAACTCATCGTGGCTGCTCGTATCACCTCGTCTTTCGATCCCCTTTCCTCCTCCTTGTTCACTTCTTCCTCCGTCATTAAACCGGCTTCAAATCTACCTCTACACCCTCTCGCAGTCTCCTCTACTCCTACAGCATATCATATAGACAATACAGGGATGTTCGCACCAGCTGCACCTCTCGCCAAAGCAGTATCGAAAGTCAGAGGAGATGTCGAAACTGCCGAAGATCTCGCTCACCAAGCAACTAGAACGCATGAGCAGACAGAGGAGGATGGCTATGAAGCTCCTGAAGATTTAGATGCAGATGAGGCGGGACAATTGGTGGATGAAGAGTATAGACCTCTCATGGGAGACGACGAAGAAGGAGGAGGAGGTGGAGGAAGCAGACCTTCGAACGGCCAGAGACGAGACTCGAAAGCTAGGGATGCGGAGGGCAGTACACTACGGACCCGGAAACTAGAGGTATGGATAACGAAACTAGCATTCTTCGTGAGTTCTTCGCTTTTTCCTCTCGCAACTCTCGTCGCTCCTACTCACTCAGCCTTCGAACTGCATCGTAGGTACTCGGAGCTTCGATCCTTCTAGCTTGGAACACGGAGATCGTCGCGGGAAGCTATTACTCGTCTCGACTAGTCGGATCACCATTCGAATTCAGTTACGCCAGTTTCGTCGCTCTCACTTTCACTACCGGCAATTTGGTATTCCTCGCGCATGCGAACGCTACTCAACAAGGGGTGAGTCAGATCTCTATCGGAGCTGTCGAGCGTACAGTTTGTTGACAGTCCCTTCGTTGACTTCAGGCGGATCTCGCACGACGGATCTCGTTCAGTATCATCGTAATGGCTGTCACCCTCGTTCTCGCTATCGTGACAACCAAGATCGAAGCCATTCCTCCCACGTAGGCAGCTTTCACCCAGAATCTCTCGACCGCGAAGCTGATCTTCGACCCTGAAACAGACTCTTCTTCTCCTTCCTCATCTGCTCCGCCATTATCCTCTCAGCATCAGCGTCCTACCTACAGAACGCTGTTGTTGCTTTGAGTGCCGCGTTCGGTCCTTCCTACCTCGCGTGCATTCTCAGTGGACAAGGAGGAATCGGTTTCGCTGTCGCCATGATCCAATTGGTTTCCGCCTGGTCAGCCGCAAAAGCCAACTCAGTCAACTCGGTCTCTTCCTCTCCCTCCTCCGCCTACGCTTTACAGTTCAACATGTCGCCGAATCCCAATACACAAGCGACGATTCAGCTTCTCGAAAGTCCAGTTCCTTCAGCAGCAGTCCGACAATCCGCTTTCTCCTTCTTCCTCACCATCGGTATCTTCGCCGTCGTCTCTTGGCTATGTTATGCCGTCCTCATTCGACTACCTCTCTATCGTCTCGTCATCAGATCCGAATTCGACGAAGATGCTCAACGAGACGCTCACCACAATCGCCGTTCTTCCACCTCGTCCTCGAACGGCAAGTCTTCGATCAACGCGGACTCGACCTCACTCCGAAGAGTCGAACGCAAAGTACGCAAATTGGGAATCGCAATGTTCCTCGTTTTCGGCATCACCCTTTCCGTCTTCCCTTCGATCACTTCTTCTATCCTCTCCGTCAAGAGTGGTCAATCCGACGCTGCTATCCTTCAACGACCTGAACTCTTCGTTCCTCTCGGCTTTGCGGTGTTTGCAGCGGGAGATTGGTTTGGAAGGATTCTGCCTCAGTGGGAGAAATTGGCTTGGACGAATTGGAAAGGACTGATGGGTTGCAGTGTAGCACGGTTTATCTTCATCGTTGGTTGTCGTCGCCTAGATATCAGCTCGTAACGTTTAGAACTGATTACTTCCTGACGAAACCTACAGCCGCTCTTCCTCATGTGCAATCAACAAGCTGGAGGAGGACAACATACTATCATCAAGTCAGACTGGGGTGAGTCAGACTCTCGTAGATCCTTGCAGATCCAGACACTGATCGCGAATGGTGTTGATTCACAGCCTACATCCTAATCATGTTCGCTTTCTCCTCTTCGAACGGATACCTCTCGACCTTGATCATGCTCGCATCCGTCGTCGAGCCCTCCCTCGAAGCTGATGAAGTCGATGTAGGTCTTCCTCTGTCAGTTTCCCGGCGTGAACTCGAAATGCTGATGCGAATGATCAATTGTCGTAGATCGCCGCTACCTGCCTCGCCTTCTACCTCACCGCTGGACTCGCAGGAGGTAGTCTCATCAGTTTCGCCGTTCGTGGAGCAGTCTGCGGTTGCAATCCCTTCGTATCAGCCTAGACTCGATCGACTTTGCCTCGCAAACCATTGTATTTCTATCGCAATCCTCTTACGTTCGCAAATTCTAGATAACGCATACCTTCCATTCGCAATTACTATGAGCATTCTTCCTCTCTTCGTCGTCGTCCTCGACTGCGCAACCTGGTCCTCGGACTCCGATGGACTTTTCCCAAAGGGGCTCTTGTCGATTCTCTTTCTCTCTCTCCTTCTCTTCACTTTTGCGCAGATGCTTGAATGTCTCACGATGATTCGGATACTTCGACTGACTCTTCAGCAAGCTATCGACGACATCGGCGATCACGACAAAGGAGGAAGAGCAAGAAAAAGGGTACAAGACATTCAGTCACTTCATCCGCTTCCTATGACTCATATACGTCGGATAGCTCGAGTGGTTCAAGCTGGGCGGAAAGTGAGGCCGAGAGTGAAAGAGGAAGATACGAGGTGAGTGGAGCTCGATTCGGCGAAGTGGTTCAGAAACTAATGCTTCGCGATTGATTGCAGTCGTCGGAAGGAGGAATTTCAACGAGAGTATGGATCATGCTCGGAGTTCTCGTCGTTGCGGGTGGAATCTTGCTCTTTACGATTGTATCTACGAGAACAGAGACTTCGCAATCCGATTCTGCAGCTACTGGTTTGTTTCTCTCAGGGCTTGGAAACCATACGAGTGCTGACATTGAAACGATTCAGACAAGGGCGAACCCGTCAACGGCGGCACCAAAACTAGTTCGACAACTCCGGCGAAAACCGGTAGCTCGTCAAGTTCGACAGCCTCAACAAGCTCTGACTTCCTCGAATCTCTCGCTGCATCCTACTCGATGACTCCCGCAAAGGTGACCGAGCTACCTCCGCCTTCAACAGCAATTCCCTCCCCAACTCCCGCGATGGATTACATGAAATCTTCTTGGTCTCTCCACAATCCCTCGGTTCAAGAATTCGCTTCTTTCGTCGAAGACCCACTGGAGGATTCGGGAGATGTCGTCCTGAGTATAGAGTACCCACAAGGGAGTTATAGCGGCGGAGCGGAAGGAGGAGCGAATTTGAGGATGAATGTGTTCGGGGAAGGGAAAGTGAGAGCTATGATCAATTATCAGGTGCGTAGGATCTCGATACACGCGGCTGAATCAACTCTGATGTGTCTCTGTTCCAACGTCGCACAGGTTGGGTTCGAGGATAACTTTGTCTTCCAACAGGGTGGAAAGCTTGCCGGGTTGTTTGGCGGTGATCCTTCCGATGGATGCACAGGCGGGAAAGGTTCAGAAGCTTGCTTCTCCGCTCGGCGTAAGCATATTCTCTCCGCTGGAAACCATCATGCGGAATCGTACAAAG
>Ga0308169_10005292_pt1 | contig 11804 bp, 14 predicted proteins | sample PhyBR1_2_FD_202139 | JGI IMG/M metagenome (GOLD analysis project Ga0308169, IMG submission 202139) | Phyllosphere microbial communities from UC Gill Tract Community Farm, Albany, California, United States - DLSLSB.R1 | ecosystem: Host-associated > Plants > Phyllosphere > Unclassified | place... | reverse complement strand
AGGCCCAGGAATCGAACCGGACTACCTTCGGATGCCGGAGGTGGAGCAGCGGATGACGACCATCTACATCGACCCCGTCGGAACCGGCCAGTCCGACAAGCTGCAGGATGGCGACTACTCCGTTGCACGATACGCGCACTTCGCGCACCTGCTCATCGCGACGCTGCCAGGCGCGAAGGCACATTTCCTCGGTCACTCCCACGGCGGATTCGTCGCCCTGCAGCTCGCGCTCGACTACCCCGACGACCTCCTCGGGCTGATTGTCTACGACGGGGCGCCGACAAACGGCGCAGCCTACGCAGGCGAAGCGACGTCGCGGATGCACGCTTTCGCGGACCGCTTTCCCAACGACCCGGAAGCGCTCGACGCCGAATCGGCGTGGATCGGCAACGTCAGTGGGCGCGAGCCGATGACCGACGCCGCGTCGTACCTGCTACTGCTCCAGCGGATGCTTCCCGCGTACCTGGCGGATTACACCGACAGCGCGGTCGACCCGCAGCAGATGAAGCAACAGATCGCCGTCACCTGGGACTCGAATCGAAGGCCAGACCCCTGGGATGTTCGCGGGGAGCTGGCAGCAATCACCACCCCCACGCTGGTCCTCATTGGCCGGCGTGACTTCATCTGCGGGCCGCGGTGGGCGGCGGAGATCTGGCAGGACATCGCCGGGTCAGAGCTGGTCACCTTCACCGACAGCGGCCATTTCGCCCACCTCGAGCAGCCCACCGCGTTCGCTGCCGCCGTCGGCGACTTCGTGACCGGAGTCGAATCGCGCGTCTGAACAGCGGGCGGTTCGACGCTCAGCTGCTCCGGCCACCTGGGAGAACCGCCACCTGCCCGTCGTCCGCCTCCGCGCCGGAGACCGGACGACGGGCAGGACGCACCCCTGAACGGGGCGGACAGGATTGTCTACGACTGACATCCGAAGCGCTAGTCAGGTGTACGGTCAAGAAATGTCGATGCAGATCAGTGCCGACCTCGCCGATGACGGGGCATGGCGGCATGAGTCGTGCCCGCTCAACCAAGCAGCAGCAGTTGTCGGATCGCGGGCGTCACTGTTGATCCTGCGGGAGGCGTTCTATGGCACTGCCCGGTTCACCGACTTCGTCGCACGTACCGGTCTGACCGACGCCATCGTCTCGGGCCGGCTGAAGATCCTCCATGCCCACGGCGTATTCGAACGCCGGATCTATCAGGAGCCCAAACGACGCGCACGGTTTGAGTACGTGCTCACTGCAGCCGGTGAGGAGCTCCTGCCTGTCGTGGTCGCCCTCCTGCAGTGGGGCGGCGCACACCTGCAGCACGGGGCTGGGCCGGTGGCGCTGCGGTCCACATCCCTCGGCGGAGCGATCACCACGCCAGTCCGCGCCGCCAGGGGTGCGAATGTCGCTTCCGACGACCTGCTCGTGGTTGCTCGATGAACCCTGTCTAGACATCGCCTTCTAGCTTGCAAAATCGTAGTCAGACACTTACTCTGGCGGCATGACCTTCCTCGACGAGTTCTCGCCCAAGCAGTTCACGCTGACTGCCGAGTCGCCCACGCTGTGGCGCGTCACCTTCACCAACCCTCCGGTCAACGTCATTGGCCCGGCCATGATCGCTGAGCTGAAGCAGCTCCTCACCGAGCTCGAGACCGACCCGGGTGTCCGCGTCGTGATCTTCGACAGCACGAACCCGGACTACTACCTTGCGCACTACGACCTCGTCGCGAACCCCGCCGACGCTGAGTCGCTGCCGAGCCCCACGGGCATGGCCGCTTGGCCGGACGTCCTTGTCCGCCTCAGCAAGGTGCCGGCTGTCACGATCAGCGCCATCCGCGGGCGGGCGCGCGGGGCCGGCAGCGAGTTCATTCTCGCAACCGACATCCGCTTCGCCAGCCGTGAGAAGGCTCTAATCGGGCAGATGGAGGTTGGCTTCAGCGCCCTGCCCGGTGGTGGCGCCGCCGCACGGCTCAGCCCGCTCGTCGGTCGCGCCCGCACCTTCGAGATCCTCCTCGGCGGCGAGGACTACGACGGCGATACGGCCGAGCGGTACGGCTACGTCAACCGCTCGATCGCTGACGCCGACTTCGAAGCGTTCGTGAACTCGTACGCGCGGCGCGTCTCCGAGTGGGACCCGCGTGTCATCCGCGAGATCAAGGAAGCAGTCAACGCTGTCACCCTCCCCGCCGATGAGCAGTTCCCGCCGCAGTCCGACGCCTTCTGGGGCGCCGCAGCGAAGCCGTACTTCCAGGCCGTGAAGAACGCGCTGGTCGAGAAGGGCCTGCAGACGGAAAGCGACATCGAACGCAACCTCGGTGCTCAGATCGCCGGGGTCGCCGCCGAGGCGACCGCCGGCATCAACGCCTAAGCGACGCCACGAGACGGAGACGGACGACCCATGTCAGACCAACGCACGCTCAACCGGCGTCGACACAGCAGCAGTGAGGGGACCCTCAGTGCCGCGACCCGACGCCGAGCGTTCATCGGGATGGGATGGGTCTCCGTCGCCTTCGTCAGCGCATCCGCTGCGCCCTCACCGCTGTACCACCTGTATCAGGAGCAATGGCACTTCGCCTCCTACCTCCTCAGCGTCGCGTTCTCCGTGTACGCGTTCACATTGCTGATCGCGCTCCTGTTCGCGGGGTCGCTCTCTGACCACCTCGGGCGCCGCCCCGTCCTCGCAGCGGCGATCATCGCCGAACTCGTCGCGATGATCATGCTGCTACTGGCAACCAATGTCGCTGGTGTGCTCGTCGCGCGCGCCATTCAAGGGTTCGCCACCGGCGTCGCAACCGCGACCGTTTCCGCCGCGCTCGCGGACCTGTCGCCGGCGCATAACAAGCAGCTCGGAGCGACCGTCGGCAGTATCACGCCGTTGGCGGGTCTTGCCATCGGATCCGGGGCGGCCGGGCTGATCGTGCAGGCGTCGCACGCGCCGATCCACATCGTGTTCACCGCCATCCTGGTGATCCTTGTCATCGGAATGGTGTTCGTTGTCACCGCACCAGAAACGATCCGACGGCAGCCTGGAGCGTTTGCCAGCCTTGCGCCGCAGCTACGCGTGCCCGCGGCGTCACGGTCGGCGTTCGTCGCCAGTTCGTTCCTCAACATCGCTGTATGGCTCACCACCTCTCTGGCGCTAGGGCTCATCCCGCAGATCAACCGCGAGGTGTTCCACATTGACAGCGGCGTCGCCAACGGCGGCATCATCGCGCTTCTCACGGGAATTGGCGCCGTCGCCGTGGTCCTCAGCCGGAAGCTCCCGACGCTACCGAGCACACTCCTGGCAGCAGTCACGCTGGCCGCTGGCGCCCTCTCCCAAGCGGTCGGTGTCCTGACTGACGATCTGATTGTGTTCATCATCGGCGCCGCGATCGGCGGGGTGGGTGTGGGCGTCGGCTTCGGCGGGTACATCCGACTCGTCATTCAAACGGCCGACGCACACGACCGGGCTGCGGTGTTTTCTGCCATGTACGTCGTCAGCTATCTGACGTTCGGTATTCCGGTCATCGTCGCCGGCATCGTGCTCGATTTCGCCCCCGCGCCAGCCGTCGCGGCCGGATTCTGCGCGCTCACCGTTCTCTCCTCCGTCCTCGGACTCATCACGGTCCGCCGCTTCGCCCGAAAGGCGTCAGCATGAGCAGCAATCGCATCTCCGCCGCGGACCTTGGTCTCGACATGACGACAGACGAAGGCGTCTTTGGTTGGTTGCTTGCCAGCCTCCTGTTTGGCCGTCCCGTGCAGCAGGAAGTTGCCGCCCACACGTGGCATCTGCTCCTTGAAGACGGGTATACGACCGCGGAACAACTCGCCCGCGCGGACCCGATGACCTTGGACCACGAACTGTGGGAGGGCCGGTATCGCCGGCTCGTCGGCGTCATGACAAAGGAGATCGGCGCCGTGATGACGGGGGTGCTGGAACAATTCGGCTCCATCGCAGCGATGGTGGACAGCTCAAGCTCTGCCGCCGAACTCGAACGCCGACTTGAACAGTTCCACGGCGTGGGACCGACAACGGCCAGCATCTTCGTCCGCGAGATCCCTGCCGCCAGATACGGGGCTGCTGCGCCGTCGCACGCTCACTGACCCAGTCGGGGGTCGCCACCGGCGCCATCGACTACCCCTTGCGCCACCCACCGGCACCGGTGCGGCGCAAGCTGCATGCCCACAGGGCTGGAAGGAACACCCATGAAGGCCAACGGATCATCGAACTGGCGTGGCGACTGGCACACCGGCGAGGGAACCATGTCCACCGCCAGCGTTAGCGTCGACGCCGCCCCCTACACGTTCCAGACCCGATTTGAACAGGAGGGTGGCGTCGGACCGGAGGAGCTTCTCGCCGCAGGTCACGCCGGATGCTTCAACCAGGCGTTGGCGAACAACCTCGGCCAGAACGGTCACGCCGCAGCATGGATGGAAACAACCGTAAGCGTCGACTTTGGCATCGACGACGGCCTGCCCACCATCCGCGGATCACACATCTCAGTGCGGGCAGCGGTTCCCGGCATCAGCGACGACGATTTTCAGGAATGGGTGCGGCGCTCTGCGAAGGGGTGCACGATCTCCCGAGTGCTGACCACACCTGTCACCGTTGAGGCGGTGCTGGCATGAGCAGGCAGGAGAACGCCGGGCAGAGCGTCCTGGTCATCGGCGGCAGTTCCGGCATCGGCCTCGCAATCGCGTCGAAAGCAGCCGCTGACGGCGACCGAGTGGAACTGATCGCCCGCAACGCCGACCGGCTCGCATCCGCTGCAGCAGCCGTCGGCGCCGCGGACACCGCCACATTCGACGTCTACAACGACGACGACCTCACCGCGTTCGTCGACAACCTGGCCACACCGTTCGACCACGTCTTCGTAGGATCCGGCAACCCGTTCTACGCAACGCTGCCCGAAATCGACGCCGCTGAAGCCGCTGCGGCGCTCGGCCGCGGGGTATGGCTGATGATCCGTCTCGCGCAGCTGTCCCCGAAACTGCTGCGACCGGGCGGGAGCCTGACCTTCATGAGTGGCACGTCCGCGCGCCGCCCGGGCGCGGGAATGAGCCTGCCCGCCGCGTCGATCGCCGCGAACGCGGCACTGACAGCCAACCTCGCTCTCGAGGCGGCACCGGTTCGCATCAACAGCATCGCAGCAGGCTTCGTCGACACGCCGCTGTCGGCGCGCCTGCTCGGTGACGACCTCGACGCACGCCGTGACGAGCTGCGCCGAACCCTCCCCGTCCATCGCGTCGTGCAAGCAGAGGACGTCGCCATGCTCGCGAGGCACCTCATGACCAACTCCGTTCTCACCGGAACCGTCTTCGACATCGACGGCGGACAGCAGCTGCTGTCTTGACGGCTACCACCCGACCAGCGGCCCCGCCGCAGACAGGAACACCATCCTCATGACAACCCTTGACGGCGCAGTCGTCCTCGTCACCGGCTCCAACGGGGGCCTGGGCACCGAGTTCGTACGGCAGGCGCTCAACCGCGGGGCGGCGAAGGTGTACGCCACGGCCCGCACCCCGAAGCAGTGGAACGATGACCGGGTCGTCCCGATCGTGCTCGACATCCGCGATAGCAACTCGATCGCCGCAGCCGCTGCCGCGACCAAGGACACCACCGTGGTGGTCAACAACGCCGGCCTCTACCGGGACGGAGATCGGCTCATCGACTCGAACATGCAGCAGATTCGGGACATGTTCGAGACGAACTTCTTCGGCGCGGTAGAGGTCGGTCTCAGTTGGGCTCCGATTCTCGGCAGCAACGGCGGCGGCGCTCTGGTCGATGTGCACTCGCTGCTCAGCTGGGTCGGGTTCGCCGGCTCGTACAGTGCGTCGAAGGCGGCACTGTGGTCGGCGACGAACTCGCTGCGCATTGAACTCGCACCGCAAGGCACGCAGGTGGTCGGCGTGCACCTCGGCCTCACGGATACTCCAATGACGGCAGAGATGGATGGTGAGAAGGGCAACGCGGTCGACGTTGTTGCTGCCGCGTACGACGGGCTCGAAGCGGGGCTGCACGAAGTGGTCGCCGACGCTCCGTCGGCGGCGGTCAAGGCGGGACTTTCCGGCCCCATTGAGGAGCTGTACCCGGAGCTGAAGAGCAAGTAGCGCTGGGGAGCGGCGGGACGGGACGCGTGATGTCTCCCGCCCCGCCGTTCGTGTGCTCGGCGCCTGCGCGGCACCGCATTACCGGTCTTGTGGGGTGGTCAGAGGTGGGAGATTCCCCTACGCCGGGGTGGTGGTCAGCGGGGCGGAGGTCTACTGACGACGGTGGTGCCGTGGTCGATAGGTACGCGCATGGAGTGGTCCGTCCTCGCGACCTTCGCTGGTGTGCTCGTTGCTGCGGCGGGTGCTGCATCGGCAATCGTCCGGGAGCAGTCACTCATCCGTCAGCTGGAGCGCGTGACTGCGGTGCTGACGGATGTGCGGGAGGGTAGCCCTGGCTATGACCATCTGGTGGTCGTCCGAGCTGACCTCGCTCGCCGGTTCAACGAGACGTACCGCGCGCCCCGGCATTGGGGACGTGCGTTTGCGGGCTGGACGTTGCGTGTCGCGGCTGCGCTGGCGTTGGTCCTGACGTACGTCTACGTCTTCACCGGGCTTTACACGCTGATGCCCCGGAACCGGCCCGTCAGCGACTACAGCGGCTCCGACTGGCTTGAGCTGGGTGGCCTGTTTGGGGCCCTGGCTGTCGGGGTCTTCATCGCTTCCGGGTTGGTGATGTGGGGACGCTCGGAACGTCGACGGAAGTGGCTGAACACGCACGGTCCCGAAGAGGCAGATCGCCCCTCAGTCTGAGCGAGCCGCTGTTCGCTGGTCGCGACAAAGAACGGCGGCTACCGCAGTCTGATGCGGTAGCCGCCCTTGGTTGCGGTCATCGATTAGGGCCGGGAAATGAACGCCCCGACCGTCATCTGCACGTGCTGCGGCATTGAGCAGGCCTTGCCGTCGCCGGCGTGAGGGATGAAGAGGGACTGCTGGCTGCCGGGCGGGTACACACGGAGCCCGTCGGCGGTGACCAGCTTGCATTCTCCGTCCGGGAACGAGCCTGTGGAAAGGAAGTCCACGGGGGCTTGCGCGCTGGCGTCAGGTTTGAGCGGAACCGTCGGATGCGGCGTCGATCGTTCAAGCTTCGCGGGGGCGCCCAGCTGCGTCCCGTTCCCGCCACCAACGTAAGAGGCCCCGGGCCATCCCTGCAGGGTGCAGGTTCGGGAGCTGTGGTTCGTTAGGACAATCGCGACGCGATTGTGGCCCGCACCAGCGCCCGAGCCGGCGGGCGCTCCGTTCCATTCGGCGACCTTTCCAGTGACGTCGTGCACGGTGCACGGTTGCGGTGTCGCTCCGGCGTGCGCAGTGCCGCTGTCGGCGGTGTGCCCGGATCCTGAACGAGTTCCGGCATCCTCGCCGCCGCCGGCGGCGGACGGTGGAGATGCCGGCTCAGCTGGAGCGGACGCTCCGGCCGGATCGGAGGTCGCAGCGCTGCTGCTCGACGCTGCGGGCGTGCTCGACCGTGACCCGGCAGCTTCGGCCGCGGCGGGGTCAGAGGAATGCGAGCCGGAACAGCCCGCGAGCGTCAGCGCGACGGTCAGGCTGATGATCAGCCATGCGCCCGTTCGGGACTGGAAATGACGGTGCTTCATTGGGGGTTGTGACTCCGATCCGATGATGCGGTGGCGTGGACGCCTCAGCGGCTGACGACCGGCCGGCCGTCGGGCCGGTCGAATTGGTTGAGCTGGCCGCCGAGGACCTGGTTCGCGGTCTCAACGCCGCTGTCGTGAGGGATCCCAAGGGTCGGCGCGCTCACATCGGCCAACCGCTGGAAGTGTTCGGGCGACAGCCGAACGTCGAGGGCACGCAGGTAGGAGTCCAGCTGCGAAAGCGAACGCGGTCCGATGATCGGCACGACGCTGGTGCCGAGCGTCTCGCCGCGCTGCAGCATCCAGGCGATGGCGAGTTCAGCCGGCGCGGTCCCAACCTCCTCCGAGATACGCAGCAGTTCGTCGACGACGGCGGTCTTTTGCGCGTTGTCTTCGCGCTGGATGATGGAGTTCATCGTCGACAGCCGGCCCTCGCTGCTGGTCCGGTACTTACCGGTCAGCAGGCCGCCACCGAGCGGGGAATACAGCGCGACGCCGAGCCCGAACGTCTCCGCCATCGGCAGAAGGTCACGTTCGCCGTCGCGAGCGGCGAGGCTGTATTCCAGCTGCACGCCGATGATGGGGCTACGGCCGTGGGCTGCGGAGTGCTCGACCGCGGCTGAAGCTGCCCATGCGGGGAAGTTCGACAGGCCGCCGGCAAGGATTTTGCCAGCGCGGACCAGATCGTCGAACGCTTCAGCGATCTCGTTGACGGGGGTGCTGAAGTCGGGGGAGTGTGCCCAGTACAGGTCGATGTAGTCGGTCTGAAGCCGCTTGAGGGTTTGATCGACGGCGTGCCGCATCGTCTTCCGGCTGTTGCCGGTCTTGTTGATGCCGGTCTGCCCAGCGGTACCGAAGGTGTACTTGCTTGCAACAGTGAAGTGCTCACGGTCCTTTGCGAGGAAGTCGCCGAGGTACGTTTCCGAGTCGCCCTGCTGGTAGGTGTCGGCGGTGTCGATGAACGTCCCGCCCGCTTCGGCGAAACGGTCGAAGATCTCCCGGGACTGGTTCTCGTCCGCCCCGGTGCCCCACTTCGTTCCGAAGTTCGACGTCCCGAGGGCGTATTGCGACACGCGAAGGCCGCTTCGCCGACTGAAAGTGGTGTACCGCATGGCTTCTCCGCCTCATCGCGACGTCTCGGCTAGGCCCGGTTGGCCTGCTGGCGCCGCCTGCACGAACGCTAACAGCCTCACTACTACATCACAAGCCAGCCTGGGTTGCCGGTGTGTGTGCAGGTCATCGCGAAAGGAGCAGGGCGCGAAGGCGGTGCTCTAAGGGGACGGCGGGGTTCGTGTCGAGGGTGATGCCGGATTCGAAGCGTTCGATGACGCGTGGATCGACGTAGCTGGCTCGGGCTACAGCGGGGGTGTTTTCCAGAACCTCCGCGGCGGCGCGCATGCTGGCGCTCACTGCGTGGGCGGGGCTGCCTGCGGGTCCTGCTGTCGCAAGCCATTGTGCTGCGGCGATGGTGCCGTGCAACGTTCGGAAGTCCTTCGCTGAGAAGTGGCCGTTCAGACGGTCCTGCAGGTACGCGTTCACGTCGGCCGCGTGTAGCGGGTGCCAGATCTCGTGCTGCCGATGGGCGAGTAGCGGTTGGTCGCTGCCGCGTCGTTTGTACGACCGGATCACCCGGGCGAGCGACGCGTCGGGGATGGTGGACTCCCAGGCGTGGTGGCTCTTCGCTGTGAAGGCTAGGTGCACGGTGTCGGCTCGGACTGTCGCGTGCTGCGTGCGAAGGGTCGTCAGGCCGTAGCTGCCGTGTTCGTCGGCATACCGTTCACTGCCGACACGAAGGGAAGCGGTGTCGAGCATTCGGAACGCGGCCGCTTGCGCGCGCTGCCGCGAAGGTTCGTGGTCGTCGAGGTCGCTGCTGACGTGTGTCCGTGCATCCGGCAGTGCGGCCGCGAGTTCCAATGCTCGAGCGAACTTGAGTGCATCTTCTTCGCGTCGCCATGCCGCGTGGTAGCGGTACTGAATGATGCCTCCGCGGTCGGTTCCGATGGCCTGGATGTGCCAGTTCGGCTCCGGCGCAATCCACACGTCTCGCCAAGCCGGCGGAATCGCGAGGGCGCTGATCCGGACCAGGGTCGCCGTGTCGATGACGGGCTGGCCGTTCGGTCGGGTGTACCCGAAACCGTGTCCGGCTTCGGCGCGGGTGATGCCGGGGGCGCTGAGGTTGCTGCGCGTCAGGCCCGATGGTGGCTGTGTCATGACGGGCGTCGGGAGGTCGCGGAGGAGTGGAAGGCGGCCAGGGCGTAGTCGGCCCAGACGTCGACCTGATTGCCAGGGAGTTCCACCCAATCGCGGAACGGCTTCTCACGTCGTGTCGGGTTCCACACCCGTGCGCCGTCGATGCTGATGGCCGCCTCGAACTCCGGCGTCCCCGCGAGCAGGCGTACTGCGAACCCGCCGTGGAACGTCGTCGCGAACAGGTGCCCGCCCGTCATGAGCCCTCGTTGGCCGAACATCAACTGCTCGACCACGCCGCGTGGCGTGAGCTCGTCGAGGATCGCTGCGAATGCGGTCGTCGTCGTCGCGGCGGTTGCACGTCGGTTGAGGACGATCGAGAGGTTCTCCAGCGCGCCGCGGTACACGTTTTCGACCGTGGTGCGCGCATCTGGTGCGGGACCGATTGGTGTGAAAGTCGCGGTCCAGGTCAGGGTTGTCCGGGCTTGCCCCGACACTGCCGCTTCGAGACGTGCGACGTAGTTGCGGACAGGAAGCGGTCCGGACACCAGCCCATACTGCTGCCACCCGGAACCCTCGTCGATGAGATGTTCCAGCATGGGCTCGGTGCCACCCGTGATGCGCACCTCGCGGACCCGGTCCTGCCGGTGCGCGATGGAAGCAGCGATGCCCGGCATCCACCCGGCGACGTCATAGAAATCTCCGATGACATGCCAGAGCTCGGCAATATCGACCTCGAATGTTGCCGACGAGGACACAGAAACCTGTCGGTCATCCGCGGTGACGGGGGCGTGGTGATTGCTGGAGGGTGCGCTCATGCGGCAGCGTCCTCGGGAAAGGGGATCGCGTCCACCTGCTGGAAGCGCAGGGTCATCGCACCTTGCGCGACGAACGGCAGGTGCTGGAGGGCAGCCCGCAGGACGTCAAGGTCTGCAACGTCGGAGAACCCAATGTACTGCGGTGCGGTCGCGGATCGGTAGGAGGCGCCAACGATACCGTCGCGCCGAAGCGCAGTGAGCGCTGCGGTCTCTTCCTGCATGAGGCTGGGAACTCGAGTGGGGTCGACGATCTCGCCGACGATCAGTGTCGTCATGGGCTGCGCTTCTCACCTCTGTGGATGGCCACGGCCGAAACCGACCGTACTTGCATAGTACTAGTCAGGGTGGATCTGGGCCAGGGGAATGGTTTGCGGAGGTTGTGAATTGCAGTTCAGTAGCCAGCATGGTGTTGGCATGGACGAAAGAGTCAAAATGACTGAGCTCAGCAACGCGGTTGTCTTCGTGACCGGCGCGAACGGCGGTTTGGGACGAGAGTTCGTGGCGCAGTTCCTCGAACGTGGGGCCGCGAAGGTGTACGCGTCCGCCCGGAGCCCGCGCGAGTGGGACGACCCGCGCGTCGTTCCCATTCAGCTCGACGTGACAAGCGACGCGTCTGTCGACGCGGCGGTGGAGGCGGCGGGGGACACGACGATCCTGATCAACAACGCGGGCGTGTACCGGTCGGACGACGTCATCGCGGGCGGGACGATGGAGGACATTGAGCGAACCTTCGCAACAAACTTCTTCGGCGCCGTCCGCGTTGCGCGAGCGTTCGCGCCCGTGCTTGGTCGAAACGGCGGCGGTGCGCTGCTTGATGTGCACTCGGTGCTGAGCTGGATCGGCCTCGCCGGGGCGTACAGCGCGTCGAAGGCCGCACTGTGGTCGGCTACCAACTCGTTCCGGGTCGAGCTCGCACCGCAGGGGACGCATGTGGTGGGGCTGCACGTCGGCTACACGGACACCCCCATGATCGCGGACGTCGAGGCGCCGAAGAACGACCCGGCGGACGTTGTCCGTGCCGGCATCGATGGCATCGCCTCGAACGAGTACGAGGTGCTCGCTGATGAACTCAGCGTGTCGGTGAAGGCGGGATTGTCCGCGCGGATCGAGGACTTGTACACGGACCTCCCGCGCCGATAGGCAGGGCACGGTACGGCGAAGGGCCGGCGGGAGTTGTCCTCCCGCCGGCCCTTCGT
>Ga0308169_10005290_pt1 | contig 11805 bp, 13 predicted proteins | sample PhyBR1_2_FD_202139 | JGI IMG/M metagenome (GOLD analysis project Ga0308169, IMG submission 202139) | Phyllosphere microbial communities from UC Gill Tract Community Farm, Albany, California, United States - DLSLSB.R1 | ecosystem: Host-associated > Plants > Phyllosphere > Unclassified | place... | reverse complement strand
CGTCGGCGCCGGTGAGGACGCCCTCGGACTTCTTGCCCATCACGATCGCGGTGCCGGTGTCCTGACACATCGGCAGCACGCCGCCGGCGGAGATGTTGACGTTCTTGAGCAGGTCGAGTGCGACGAATCGGTCGTTGCCCGACGCCTCAGGGTCGTCGATGATCTTGCGCAGCTGCGCGAGGTGGCCCGGGCGCAGGTAGTGCTGGATGTCGTGGATCGCCTCGTAGGTGAGGCGGCGGATCGCCTCCGGCTCGACCTTGAGGAAGGTACGGCTGGTGCCGTCCTCCTGCGGGACCTCGAAGGTGCTCACGCCCTCGGTGGTGACCAGCCGGTACGGCGTCTCGTCGGCGCCGTTCGAGCCGTGCGTCGGAAGGATGTCGGAGTACCGGAACTCAGGAGTCGTCGCCACGACCGGCAAGGATACTTCCGCGTTTGGCCCGCGCCGCGACGGGTATGAGCCGGGCGTCATCACAGGGATGGCACCGGAGCTCGGAGGTCAGGTCGTGAGGTCGATGAGGCGAGGAGTGGTCGCGACGGTGACCGCGATGATCGCGATGACGCTGCCGGTGGTGGTCTCGGCGGCGCCGGCGCACGCCGGTGTGACGTCGCAGTGCACCGGCCAGGACAAGGTGATCATCAAGCGCGTCGAGAGCATCAGCAAGAAGTTCGTCGCCACCCACTCCGAGGCCATCACCCTGGCGCGAGGCACTGCGTTCAAGCAGGCCGAGACGCTCGAGCACGACCGGACGCTGAAAGCCTCGACGAACGTCACCAGCGAGATCGGTGGCTCGGCGAGTTGGGCCTTCGCCTCGCTCAGCAGCAAGGTGTCGATGTCGGTGGCCGCCGAGGGCGAGACGACCACCACGAAGAGCGTCACCAAGCAGTTCAGCATCGCGGCGACGAACCGGGACCGTCGGTTCGTCCTGTTCACGGGCCGCTACAGCGTCTCCGGCCGGTGGCACTACCTCTCGTGCTCGCGGGCGCCCGGTCACGGCACCGAGAAGTACGGGCCGATCACCAGCTTCGCGGGGTCCGACACCGGCACCGTCCTGTGCCCGCATTCGCTCTACGCGAAGAGCGACTACAAGTACTCGGTCGCGATCCAGGGCGGCTGCTGAGCGCCGGGTTGTCACAACTCCTCCGCGAGCGGTGTCTGGATGTCATCCACCCCTTGAAGAAGGAGCAATGACATGACGACCCGAGTCCCCGCCAAGGAGATCACCGGCCTTTACGGCGCCGTGGTGAAGACGTTCGCGAGCAAGATGTTCGGCTCCGTGCCGGAGTCGCTCGGCGTGATGTGGCACAACGTCCCGGTGATGAAGGCCTCGATGGGCTTCGGGCAGAAGCTGCAGAAGTGGGACGCCTGCGACGAGAGCCTCAAGTCGTACGCCCACATGGCCGTCGCGTCGTTAGTCGGCTGCAGCTGGTGCCTGGACTTCAACTACTTCATGGCGAACAACAAGGGCCTCGACCTGGAGAAGGCCCGGGAGATCCCGCGCTGGCGCGACTCCGAGGTCTTCACCGACCTGGAGCGGGAGGTGCTGGCCTACGCGGAGGCGATGACGACCGCCCCGATCGGCGTCACCGACAAGATGGTGGCCAGCCTGCTCGCCCAGCTCGGCCCGGCGGCGCTGGTCGAGCTGACCAGCGTGATCGGCTTCGCCAACCTGACCACCCGCGGCAACGTCGCGCTCGGCATCGAGTCGGAGGGCTTCGCGGCGGCCTGCGGCCTCAAGCCGCTCGCTGAGCGCACCGAGGCGGTAGCGTCCCCGGCATGAGCGACGATCCGTTCGTCATCCACCGCAGCCTGCTCTTCACCGTCGCCTACGAGATGCTCGGCTCGGCGGCCGACGCCGAGGACGTGGTCCAGGAGAGCTGGCTGCGGTGGGACGGCCTCGGCGCGGCGGCCCGCAGCGAGGTCGTCGACCCCCGCGCCTATCTCGTGCGCACCGTCACCCGTCAGGCGCTCAACCGGCTGCGGACGCTGGCGCGGCGCAAGGAGGAGTACGTGGGGGAGTGGCTGCCCGAGCCGCTGCTGACCGCCCCCGACGTCGCCGAGGACGTCGAGCTCGCCGAGAGCGTGTCGCTGGCGATGCTGACGGTGCTGGAGACGCTCACCCCCACCGAGCGGGCCGTCTTCGTGCTGCGGGAGGTCTTCGACCTGTCGTACGAGGAGATCGCCGGCGCCGTCGACAAGACGCCCGCGGCCGTACGCCAGATCGCGCATCGGGCCCGCTCGCACGTCGCCGCTCGGCGCCCGCGGGTGGCCGTCGACCACGGGGAGCAGCGGGTGGTGATGGACCGGTTGATCGCGGCGATGCAGGGCGGTGACGTGCAGGCGCTGATGGACGTGCTCGCGCCCGACGTGGTGCTCATCGCCGACGGCGGCGGCTTCGCCCAGGCGGCCCGCGTCCCGATCCAGGGAGCGACGAAGATCGCGGCGTTCCTGCGGAACTACCCGCGCTTCGCTGACGGCACCGAGCTGCGGGTCGTGTGGATCAACGGCGCCCCCGCGCTGCGGATGGACGGTCCGGCGCCGGTCGGCACCTCGACCATCAGCATCGACGTCGCCGACGGTCGGATCACCCGGTTCTACGCCGTCCGCAACCCGCACAAGCTCGGCCGGATCGACGACGCGACGACACTCACGCGCTGATCCCGGTCGGCGCGGGCATGCCGGGGGCCGGCTCGGTGTTGATCCGGACGTGCACACGTACGACGCGATCGTCATCGGCGCCGGCCAGGGCGGGCTGTCCGCGTCGTTCCACCTCAAGCGACTCGGCATCGACCACGTCGTGCTCGACGGCGACGAGCGACCCGGCGGCGCGTGGCAGCACCGCTGGGACTCGCTCACCATGGCCGACGTGCACGGCGTCGCCGACCTGCCCGACGCGCCTGCGCCCGGCACCTCGCACGAGCGCGCGAACGTCGTCATCGCCGACTGGTTCGCGACCTACGAGCGCGACCACGCCCTCCCGGTCGTGCGACCGGTGAAGGTGGATCGGGTGACCTCCGCCGGTGAGCTGCTCGCGGTGCACGCAGGGGAGCGCACCTGGCTGACCAGCACCCTGATCAACGCGACCGGCACCTGGACGCGCCCGTTCGTGCCGTACTACCCGGGGGCGGAGACCTTCCGCGGCGAGCAGCTGCACACCCACTCCTATCCCGGCCGCGACCACTTCCGGGGCAAGCGCGTGCTGGTCGTCGGTGGCGGCGCCTCGGCGGTGCAGTTCCTCGGCGAGCTCGCCCCGATCACCGACACGCTGTGGGTCACCCGCCGCGAGCCGGTCTGGATCGGTGGCGAGGGGTTCGGAGAGTTCGACGGCCGCGCCGCGATCGGGAAGGTCCTCGAGCGCGTCCGCCAGGGGCGGCCACCGGCGAGCGTGGTCAGCGTGACCGGCCTGGCGCTGCGCCCCCAGGAGCAGCTGGCCGCCGGCCTCGGTGCGTACGAGCGGCGCCGCCCGATGTTCGAGCGGATCGAGCCCGACGGCGTCCGCTGGGCGGACGGGTCCTTCGAGGCCGTCGACGTGATCCTGTGGGCCACCGGCTTCCGGCCCGCCATCGACCACCTGGCGCCGCTGCGGCTGCGCACCAGTCTCGGCGGGATCGCACTGCTGCCGGGCACCAGCGACGTCCAGACCGCCGTGACGGCGGCGCGCGACCCGCGCGTGCAACTGGCCGGTTACGGCCCCTCGGCCAGCACCATCGGCGGCAACCGCGCAGGGAGGGCCGCGGCGAAGGCCGTACGGGCTCTGCTAGCGTCGACGCATCCACCACGGGAGTCCGCGGCAGCGGGCTGAGAGGGAGCTGGAGCCGCTCCGACCGTCGAACCTGATCCGGGTCATGCCGGCGCAGGAAGCGAAGGAGCGCCCCATGGGTCTCGTTTTCCCCTCCCACGTGCTGCCACGTGTCTTCTGCCTCGTCTCGGGAGACGACGAGCTGGCGATCCTGCCGGCCCTCGTCGCGGCCGGGATCACCGGCTTCCAGGTGCGTGACAAGGACGCCACCACGCGGGCCCTGATCGCCCTCACCCGGCGGGTCAGGGAGCTCGTCGGCGACGCGTGCCTGATCGTCGACGACCGCGTCGACGTGGCACTCGCCGCTCGCGCCGACGGCGTGCATCTCGGGGCCGACGACCTGCCGGTCGAGACGGCTCGCCGCCTCGGCCCGGACCTCGTCATCGGCGCGACCTGCCGCTCCCGTACCAACCTCGAGGCGGCCCGGGCGGCGGGCGCCGACTACGCCGGCTTCGGGCCGGTGCGGGCGACCACGTCCAAGGCGGCCCTGCCCGCGCCACTGGGTGTCGATGCCATCGCCGACGTCGTCGACACGGGTCTTCCGATCATCGCGATCGGCGGCATCGACGCCGCGACGGCCGCCTCCGCCCGTGCTGCGGGAGCGCACGGCGTGGCCGTCATCGGCTCGATCTGGCGACATCCCGATCCCGTCCGGGCAGCGAAGGAGCTCGTCGCGGCGGTCGGCTGATGACGCGGCTCATCCGGGTGCTCGGCGCGGGCATCGTCGGGCTCGCCGTGGCCGAGGAGCTGTCGCGTCGCGGCCACCGCGTCGAGGTCGTCGACCCTGCGCCGGGGTCCGGCGCGTCCCGCGCAGCGGCCGGGATGCTCTCGCCGGCGGGCGAGCTGTGGCACGGCGAGGCGGCGGTCCACGCTGTAGGCCGCGCGTCGGCGGAGCTCTGGCCCGCGTACGCGGCGCGCCTCGGTGTGCCGGTGCACGCCGCCGGGACGCTGCTGGCCGCGGCCGACCACGGCGACCTGCAGCTCCTGGACCGACAGGTCGCGCTGATCCGCGATGCCGGCGACGACATCGTCGAGCTCGGCCGGCGCGAGCTGCTCGCGCACGAGCCGCGACTGGGTCGGGTCGTCGGCGGCGCGCTGCTGCCGCACGATCACAGCGTCGACCCGCGAGCGGTCGTGGCAGCGCTGCTGGCGCGGGTCCCCGTCATCGCGGCACCGAGTCGTGAGCCGGCGGCGGTCACCGTCGTGGCGACGGGCGCTGTGCTGCCCGCGCCCTACTCGGGTCTCGTCCGGGGTGTGCGCGGCGAGATCGTGCGCCTGCGGGTCACCGGCGTCGACCTGCCCGGGCGGACGCTGCGCGCGTGGGTGCACGGCGAGCAGGTGTACGTCGTCCCGCGCGGAGCCGTCGACGGTCAAGCAGAGGTCGTCGTCGGTGCGACCCAGGAGGAGCTCGGCGGTGTCCCGGTGCCCACCGTCGAAGGCGTCTGGCGGCTGCTCGACGCGGCTCGGCGGCTGCTCCCCGGGCTCGACCGGGCCGAGCTCGCCGAGGCCACCGCCCGCGACCGCCCCGGCACCCGCGACAACCTTCCCCTCGTCGGCCCGACCCACGACCCCTCGGTCGTGCTCGCGGCCGGCCACTTCCGTCACGGCGTGCTGCTCGCGCCGCTCACGGCCCGGCTGATCGCCGACCACCTCGACCACGGCCACGTCGACCCCAGCCTCGACCCGCGCCGTCTGCTGTCCGTCCCCACTCTCCCGGAAGGAACCCGATGACCATCATCCTCAACGGCGAGGAGGTGCCCCTCGACGGTCCGCTGATGCTCGCCGACCTGATCACCCAGCGGTACGGCGAGCCGCGCGGCCTCGCGGTCGCGGTCGACGAGGCCGTCGTCCCGCGCGGCTCGTGGCTCACCTGCGCGCTCGTGTCCGGCCAGCGGGTCGAGGTCGTGACGGCGGTGCAGGGTGGCTGACGAGGGCCTCGTGATCGCCGGGCGGCCGCTGTCGTCCCGGTTGCTGCTCGGCACCGGCGGTCTCCCGTCGCTGACGCTGCTCCCCGAAGTGCTCGCGGCCGCCGCACCCGCGATGGTCACCGTCTCGATGCGACGCGCGTCCTCCCAGGCCGAGGGCGGTCTGCTGGACCTGCTGGGTGCTGCCGGCGTGCCGATCCTGCCGAACACCGCCGGCTGCACGTCGGCCCGCGAAGCCGTGCTCACCGCCGAGCTGGCCCGCGAGGCCCTGCAGACCGACTGGGTCAAGCTGGAGGTGATCGGCGACGAGACATCCCTGCTGCCGGATGCGATCGAGCTGCTCGAGGCGGCCGAGCAGCTGGTGCGGCGTGGCTTCGTCGTGCTGCCGTACGCCACCGACGATCCGGTGCTCGCGCGTCGACTCGAGGAGGCCGGCTGTGCCGCGGTGATGCCGCTGGGCTCGCCGATCGGCTCGGGGCTGGGCGTGCTCAATCCCCATGCGATCGAGGCGGTGGTGGCGGCCGTCTCGGTGCCGGTGGTGCTGGACGCCGGCGTCGGCACCGCCTCGGACGCCGCGCTCGCACTCGAGCTCGGCTGCTCCGCGGTGCTGGCCGCGACCGCGATCACCCGCGCCGCCGACCCGGTGGCCATGGCGGCGGCGCTGCGGCTCGGCGTGGAGGCCGGCGCGCTCGCCCGAGGAGCCGGCCGGATCCCGCGACGCAGCGTCGCGCGGGCGTCGAGCCCGACGGCTGGCCTGATCGGCGCGGGGGCACCCGCATGACCTGGCCCTCCGGCACCGCCGACCCGGCCCTCGCGCACGTTCGAGTCGGCCCTCCCGTACACCCGGCGCCGATCCTCCCGCGCCTGCTCCTGCTGACCGACCGCTCGCAGCTGCGCCTCGGTCGAGGGCTCGTGCGTACGGTCGCGGAGTGCGTCGACGCGGGCCTGACCCACGTCGTGCTGCGGGAACTCGACCTGCCGCACCCGCACCGCGCTGCTCTGGCCGCCGAACTGTCCGGGGTTGGGGCGGTGGTCATCGCTGCTCATCGGTCGCTGCCTGGCGCTGGGGGCGTGCATCTCGCGGCCACCGCCCCTTGTAACGCGGTGTCCGGTGCTCCTCTGCGGTCCTGCAGCACCGCAGAGGCTGGTGTAACACCGCGTTACAAGCGAATCTCCGGCCGCAGCTGTCACACCCCCGCCGAGGTCACCGCCGCGGCAGCGGCCGGCTTCGACTACGCCACCCTCGGGCCGTACGCGCTCACCGCGTCCAAGCCCGGCTACGGACCGGCGCTCTCCACGGCGGCGTACGCCGGCCATCCGATCCCCGTCTACGCACTCGGCGGCGTCGAGCCGCACAACGCCGCAGCCGCGCGGGCCGCGGGTGCCTACGGCGTCGCGGTGATGGGCGCCGTGATGCGCGCTGCCGAGCCGGCCGCCGTGATCCGAGACCTCACCGAGGTGGTGCGATGAGCACGCCGCCCGTCGTGCTCGCGATCGCCGCCACCGACTCCGGCGGCGGCGCCGGGCTCGCCGCCGACCTCGCCACCTTCGCCGCCCTCGGCGTGCACGGCGCCTGCGTCGTCACGGCGATCACCGCGCAGGACACCACCGGCGTCCACGCCATCCACCCCATCCCGCTCGACGTCGTCGCCGCGCAGCTCGACGCCGTCCTCGCCGACCTGCCGGTCGCGGTCGTCAAGACCGGGGTGCTCGGGTCCGCGGAGGTCGTACGCCTCGTCGCCGAGCGTTGCGCCCATCTCCCGCTCGTCGTCGATCCGGTGCTGCGCGCCACCACCGGCGCCACCTTCGCCGGGGAGGAGGTCATCGCCGCCTATCGCGAGCACCTGGTCCCGGTCGCCACCGTGATCACGCCCAACGCCGAGGAGTACGACGCCCTCGGCCACCCCGTCCACCCGGGCCTCGTCCTCACCCGCGGGCCCACGACCCCGCGCCACGTCGAGACCACCAACGACCACGGCACCGGCTGCACGCACGCCAGCGCCCTCGCCGCGCACCTCGCGCGCGGCCGCCCGATCGAGGAGGCGGCGGACCTCGCCGCCGCCTTCGTCGCCCACCAGCTGCGCATCAGCGCCCCCTGGGAGCTCGGCCGCGGCCGGGGCCCGATCGCGCACACCGTCCCCACCCGACAGGAGATCCGATGACGACCAGCCCCACCATCACCAGCAACGAGGTCCACCCGGCCCACTCCCGCGTCCTGACCGGGGAGCTCGGCGTGCCGGTCACGCGCGTCGCGCTCACCAACGGCGAGACGTTCGACCGCTACACCACCGCGGGCCCCGGCTCGGAGCCCGAGCGCGGCCTGCCGGCCCTGCGGGCCCGGTGGATCGACGAGCGCGCCGACACCGAGTCGTACCAGGGCCGTACGGTCCAGCTCGTCGACAACGGCAAGGCCGCGCTCCGTACGGGCGTGCATCGCGAGCAGTGGCGGGGCGAGCGCCCCGCGCCCCGCCGGGCGAGGCCCGGTGCGAACGTCACCCAGATGCACTACGCCCGGCGCGGCATCACCACCCCGGAGATGCGCTACGTCGCCGAGCGAGAGCGCTGCGACGTCGAGCTGGTGCGCAGCGAGCTCGCCGCCGGCCGCGCCATCATCCCGCTCAACGTCAACCACCCCGAGGTCGAGCCGATGATCATCGGCCGCCGCTTCCTGGTGAAGATCAACGCCAACATCGGCAACTCCGCCGTGAGCTCCTCCATCGCCGAGGAGGTCGACAAGCTCACCCACGCTGTCACCTGGGGTGCCGACACGGTGATGGATCTCAGCACCGGCGACGACATCCACACCACCCGCGAGTGGATCGTCCGCAACAGCCCGGTCCCGATCGGCACCGTCCCGATCTACCAGGCGCTGGAGAAGGTCGGGGGAGAGGCGGACAAGCTCACCTGGGAGATCTTCCGCGACACCGTGATCGAGCAGGCCGAGCAGGGCGTCGACTACATGACCATCCACGCGGGCGTGCTGCTGCGCTACGTCCCGCTGACCGCCCGCCGCGTCACCGGCATCGTCTCGCGCGGCGGCTCGATCATGGCCGGCTGGTGCCTGGCGCACCACGAGGAGAACTTCCTCTACACCCACTTCGACGAGCTCTGCGAGATCTTCCAGCAGTACGACGTCGCGTTCTCGCTCGGCGACGGCCTGCGCCCCGGCGCCACCGCCGACGCCAACGACGACGCCCAGCTGGCAGAGCTGCGCACGCTCGCCGAGCTCACCCAGCGCGCCTGGGAGTACGACGTGCAGGTCATGGTCGAGGGGCCCGGCCACGTCCCGCTCAACCTCGTCGAGGAGAACGTCGTGCTGCAGCAGGACTGGTGCCACGGCGCGCCGTTCTACACCCTCGGCCCGCTCGTCACCGACATCGCGCCCGGGTACGACCACATCACGTCTGCGATCGGCGCGGCCACGATCGCCATGCACGGGACCGCCATGCTCTGCTACGTCACGCCCAAGGAGCACCTCGGCCTGCCGAACCGCGACGACGTGAAGACCGGTGTCATCACCTACAAGCTCTCCGCGCATGCCGCCGACGTCGCCAAGGGCCATCCGCACGCACGGGAGTGGGACGACGCCCTGTCGAAGGCGCGCTTCGAGTTCCGCTGGCGCGACCAGTTCGCGCTCTCGCTCGACCCGGTCACCGCCGAGGCGTTCCACGACGAGACCCTCCCGGCCGAGAACGCCAAGACGGCGCACTTCTGCTCGATGTGCGGTCCGAAGTTCTGCTCGATGCGGATCAGCCAGGACGTGCGCGAGCGCTTCGCGGAGAAGTCGGCGGAGTTCGTCGAGCTCGGCTCGAGCGTGTACGTCGAGCCCGCGCGCGGCTGAGCCGGGCAGGCGCCGGCGGTCCGGAGGTGGCTCAGCCGCCCACGGCCGCCGGCGCGCCCTGCTCCATCGCCGGGATGCGACCGGCGCGCGTGAGATCGACGGTCAGGTTGTCCGAGGTGGCCGGGTCGAAGAGGTGGACCTTGGCGGCATCCATCCAGATCGTGATCCGGTCGCCGGCCTTGACCTCGCTGGCGCCGTCGAGGGTGATGACCAGCTGCGTGCGGACCGTGTCGCCGTCGAGCTCCTGCTCCAGCTGCTCGAGCTGGCTCTGCACCTCCGGCGGAGCGTCGAACGGGACGTAGGCGTAGGTCTCGTTGCCGAGCCACTCGACCACGTCGATGGTCGCCTCGAAGGTGTTCGCATCCGAGACGTCGCGGGCGTGCGGTGCGCCGGCCTCGGCGAAGCTCTCCGGCCGGATGCCGGCGATGAGCAGCCCCTTGCCGGCCACCTTCTGTGCCTTCTCCGCCGGGATCTCGACCTCGCCGAACGGCAGCTTGAGGGTGGTGCCCTCGACGGTGGCGGGCATGAAGTTCATCGGTGGGGAGCCGATGAAGCCGGCGACGAAGAGATTGGCCGGGTTGTCGTACAGCTCGCGGGGCGTGGCCAGCTGTTGCAGGTTGCCCCGCTTGAGCACGGCGACCCGGTGTCCGAGCGTCATCGCCTCGATCTGGTCGTGAGTGACGTAGACGGTGGTGATGCCGAGCCGCTTCTGCAGTCGTGAGATCTCGGTGCGCATCTGGCCGCGCAGCTTGGCGTCGAGGTTGGACAGCGGCTCGTCGAAGAGGAACGCATCCGCGTTGCGGACGATCGCACGACCCATCGCGACACGCTGGCGCTGGCCGCCGGACAGGTTGGCCGGCTTGCGCTCCAGGTGCTCGTTGAGCTCGAGGGTCTCCGCGGCGGCGCGGACCTTCTCGTCGACCTCCTCGTCGGAGGCGCCGGCGAGGCGCAGGGGGAAGGCGATGTTCTCGTAGACGGTGAGATGGGGGTAGAGCGCGTAGTTCTGGAAGACCATCGCCAGCTTGCGGTCGCGAGGTGCCAGGTCGTTGACCCGCTTGCCGCCGATGACCATCTCGCCGGAGGTGATGTCCTCCAGCCCCACGATCATCCGCAGGAGGGTCGACTTCCCGCAGCCGGACGGGCCGACGAGGATGAGGAACTCGCCGTCGGCTACGTCGATGGAGACGTCGTTCACGGCCGGGAACCCGTCGCCGTACTTCTTGACGATGTGCTTCATTTCGATGGTGGCCATGATCTCCGCTTCCTGCGTCCGACGTGGGGTGGCTCGGGGGTGGGGGCCGGTCAGCCCTTGACGGCGCCGGACGTCAACCCGGTGACGATGCGGCGCTGGAAGACCAGCACGAGGATGACGACCGGGACCGTGACGACGACCGCCGCCGCACAGATCGCGCCGGTCGGCTGGGTGAACTGACTCGCCCCGGTGAAGAACGCCAGCGCCGCCGGCACCGTGCGGGCGTTCGACGAGGTGAGGTTGATCGAGAAGACGAAGTCGTTCCACGCCGTGAAGAAGGCGATGATCGCGGTCGTGAACACGCCCGGTGCGGCCAGAGGGGCGACCACCTTGCGGAACGCCTGCCAGCTGGTGGCGCCATCGACCTGGGCCGCCTGCTCCATCTCCCAGGGGATCTGCTGGAAGAACGCCGACAGCGTCCAGATCGACAGCGGCAGCGTCAGGGCGAGGTACGGGATGATCAGGCCGGGGATCGTGTCGAACAGGCCGATCTGGCGCCACAGGTTGAACAGCGGCGTGACCATCGCGATCACCGGGAAGAAGGAGACCCCGAGCGCGGTGGTCAGGATGAGCTTCTTGCCGGGGAAGTCCAACCGCGAGATCGCGTACGCGCAGAAGGTCGCCAGGACGACGCTGATCAGCGTCGCGCTCAGGCAGATCACGATCGAGTGCCACAGCGCCGGCAGGAAGAGGTCCTTCGCCCCGCCCGTGAAGATCAGGCGGTAGTTGTCCCAGGTCGGGTGCTTGGGCCAGAAGTTGCCGAGCGTGTTGAGGGTCGAGTCGCCGAGCGCGGAGTCGCTCTTGAGCGAGGTGGCGAAGATCCACGCGATCGGGATGACCGTCCAGATCATGATCGGGACCGCGACCCCCGCCAGGCCCCACTTGGCCTTGGGACTGATCTCGCTCATCTCAGCTCCTTCCCGTCCGGGTCAGGTCGACCTTGAACCCCCGGACGAAGATCGCCGCGACGATCAGCACGATCACGAAGAG
>Ga0308169_10005288_pt1 | contig 11807 bp, 13 predicted proteins | sample PhyBR1_2_FD_202139 | JGI IMG/M metagenome (GOLD analysis project Ga0308169, IMG submission 202139) | Phyllosphere microbial communities from UC Gill Tract Community Farm, Albany, California, United States - DLSLSB.R1 | ecosystem: Host-associated > Plants > Phyllosphere > Unclassified | place... | reverse complement strand
TGCTTTTTTCATTATCGAGTCCCTAAAACCAATTTGAGCGCTTGTGGCGCATAAGATTGTTACCGGTGAAGGTCTGAACGGTATGACGGCATAAAGGTAGCAATTTCCGAACCATAGTGCCGAACAAGTGTTTTAAAAGCACTGGCGGCGGATGACGGAACGCGATGGTGCGCGAGGGGGAGCGTACATCAAAAAGCGCACCGGGATGGAGCGCGCTGTTCGTTGGCCCTGCGCTTTTGTGGCGAGGGAGCGGTGTTATTTCAGCAGGTCCTGAAGGGCTGCCAGGGTGTCGGCCTCATCGACGCCCTTGTCCTTGCGCCAACGCAACATCCTCGGAAACCGCACCGCGATCCCGCTCTTGTGGCGCTTGGACAAGGCGATGCCTTCGAAGCCCAATTCGAACACCAAGGTAGGCGTCACGCTGCTCACCGGGCCGAATTTTTCCACGGTGGTCTTGCGCACGATGCTGTCGACCTGGCGCATCTCCTCATCGGTCAGGCCTGAATACGCCTTGGCAAAGGGCACGAGAGTACGCTCACGACTGCCGGGCGGGTTGTCCCACACGGCGAAGGTGTAGTCGCTGTACAGGCTGGCGCGTCGGCCATGGCCGCGTTGTGCGTAGATCAATACGGCATCGACGCTGAAGGGGTCGATTTTCCATTTCCACCAGACGCCCATGTCCTTGGTCCGACCGACACCGTACAGGGCGTTGCGGGCCTTGAGCATCATGCCTTCCACGCCCAGGCTGCGGGACGCTTCACGTTGGCGGGCGAGGTCGAGCCAGTCCTGGCCGGTCACGACGGGCGATGGCAGCAGTACCGGGCTGTGGCAGTGGGCGACCAGGGTTTCCAATTGCTCGCGGCGCTCGGCCTGGGGCCGGCTGCGCCAATCCTCGCCTTGCCATTCCAGCAGATCGTAGGCCATCACCACCACGGGTGCGTCTTCAAGGATTTTCTTGCCCAAGGTCTTGCGACCGATACGTTGTTGCAACAACGCGAAGGGCTGCACGGCCGGTTGCAGCGGTGCCTCCGGGTCGAAGGCGTCCTCGGTGACTGATGGTGGGGCTTTCCAGACCACGATTTCGCCGTCGATCACCGTACCGTCGGGCAGCGCCTGGGCCAGGGGATGCAATTCCGGAAAGCGTTCAGTCACCAGGTCCTCGCCTCGCGACCACACCCACAAATGTCCGTCGCGCTTGATCACCTGGGCGCGGATCCCGTCCCATTTCCATTCCACCTGCCAGTCGCTGGCCGGCCCCAGCAGTGCGTCGAATTGATCCACTGGCGCAGACAACGCATGGGCCAGGAAGAACGGATAAGGCTGGCCGCCGCGCTGGGCATGTTCGTCAGCGGATTCGATAGCGATCAGCTTGCGGTAGCTGGCCGCCGTGGGGCGGTGGGACAGGTCGGTGTAGCCCACCAGTCGTTGAGCCACCCGTTTGCTGTCCAGGCCGGCCATGGCGGCGAGCGCCCGGGTCACCAACAGCTTGGACACGCCGACGCGGAAACTGCCGGTGATGAGCTTGATGCACAGCATCAGGCTTGGCCGGTCGAGCTGTGCCCACAGCGCCGGCAATCGTTCGGCCAGCACGTCGGGCGACTCGCCGCGTAACGGCAGCAGCTTTTCCTCGATCCACTGCGCCAGGCCTTCGTCGGAGCTGTGGGTCGATTCCGGCAATACCAGCGAGATGGTTTCGGCCAGGTCGCCCACGGCCTGGTAACTTTCCTCGAACAACCACAATGACAAACCGGACACCTGGACCGCCAGCTCCCGGAGGATTTTCACGGGCACCAATTGCCGTGGCCGGCCGCCGGAGAGGAAATACACCGCCCAGGCGGCGTCCTCGGCGGGCGCCTTGGCGAAATAATCCTGCATGGCGGCCAGCTTGGCGTTGCTGGACGTGGTGGCGTCCAGTTCGGCGTACAGCTCGGCGAAGGCTTTCATGAAGCCTCCTCACCTGTGCCGACCGCCGAGGCGGCGTCTTCTTCATCGTCGCCGTACTCCGTGGTGAAGCCTTGGGCGTCGAGGCCTTGTTCGCGCAGATGGCGCACCAGCACGGCCACCGACCCATGGGTCACCATGACCCGCTCCGCACCGGTCTGTTCAATCGCCCAGAGCAGGCCCGGCCAGTCGGCGTGGTCGGACAATACGAAGCCCCGGTCCACGCCACGGCGCCGACGCGTGCCGCGCAAGCGCATCCAGCCGCTGGCGAAGCCATCGCTGTAGTCGCCGAACCGACGCATCCACGTGCTTCCACCGGCGGAGGGCGGGGCGATGACCAAGGCCTGGCCCATGATCGGGTCATTCTTTTTGACATCGCCGGCGTAGAGGGTTGGCGGCAAACGCACCCCAGCCTCGCGATAAACCCGGTTCAGTGGCTCCACCGCACCATGGGCGAGGATCGGCCCGAGGCTTGCGTCGATGCCATGGAGAATTCGCTGGGCCTTGCCAAAGGAATAGCAGAGCAACACGCTGGCCCGGCCGGCGGCAATGTTCCCGCGCCACCATTGGTTGATTTCCTCGAAGATCTGCGCCTGGGGTTGCCAGCGATAAATCGGCAGGCCGAAGGTGGATTCGGTGATGAACGTATGACATTTCACCGGTTCGAACGGCGCGCAGGTGCCGTCGGGCTCGACTTTGTAATCGCCGGACGCCACCCACACCTCGCCTTGATGTTCCAGCCGCACCTGGGCCGAGCCCAGCACGTGGCCGGCAGGATGAAAGCTCAAGGTGACGCCGTGATGTTGCAGGCGCTCGCCGTAGGGCAGGGTTTGCAGGTTGATGTCCTGGCCCAGTCGGGAGCGCAGGATGCCTTCGCCGGGTGCCGCTGCCAGGTAGTGCTGGTTGCCGCCGCGTGCATGGTCACCGTGGGCGTGGGTGATGACCGAGCGTTCCACTGGGCGCCAGGGATCGATGTAGAAATCTCCCGGCGGACAATACAGGCCTTCGGGGCGGGCAATGACAAGATCCATGCGATTACCGGGGCGATGGGCTTGTCCGGTAGAGGTGGGGGCGAGGGGAGAAGTTCGATTGGGTTTGGGGCGAGAGTACAGTTGAAAAGTACGTGGACAGAGTATTGATTCTGGTTCACCAAGTTCTCGTGGCGAGGGAGCTTGCTCCCGCTCGGCTGCGCAGCAGTCGCAAAAAGGGGGCCGCTACGCGACCCAGCGGGAGCAAGCTCCCTCGCCACGATGATCAGGGTCGGCTTACTTGCCGGGCACCAACGTCAACCGTGTCTTGCCATACGCCCGGTCGAAGTTCTGCGGTTGCAACGGTACGCTCTGGTATTGCGCCTTGATCCACGGATCAACTCCGTTCAGGTAGCTCGGGCTGGCCGGGTTGCCCGACTGACCGGCGGCGCCCTGGAGGGTCAATGGTTCGGGTTGGCTGAAGTCAACGACAAAACGCGTGCCCGGCGCCACGGTCGTGTTGAAGTCCTGGCCCCAGGCGAACGCGGCGGTATTGAGCGTGGTGCCGTCACCCCCAGCCGCCAACGGGCCGCGTACGACCTGGCCGCTGGGATTTTTCCACTCATAACGATGCAGTTTGCCCCACTGCCAGGCTGTGTGATCGCTGCCCAACTGGCTTTCGCCGACGCTGATGGCCACCGCCAGGCTACGAGCCAGGATCACCGACTTGTCTTCTTTTTGCGGTGTGCGGACATCGTCCCAGAATGGGCTGTCCTCGCGACCGAGCAGATGATCGGCCTGTGCCGAGTAGGACAATTGGCCGTTGGCGACGAGCGCTTTCCACGCCGGGCTGCTTTCCGGGCCCAGTTCGTCGAGGAAGATCTGCTTCATGCTTTCCTGCAGGAACAGTTCATAGATCGCCGCGTCGGTGGACACCGGACTGAGCCTGCCGTCGAACGCCATCAGGCGCGTGTACGCCTCGCGAGCCTTGGCTCGGTCCGCCACCGGCAGGGCTTCGATCGCCTGTTTCAGCGGCTGGGCCATGCCCGGGGCTTCGAAGACTTTCTTGAGTTTGGCCGCGAAGGTCGTGGTCTGGTCATATTGCATGGCGCTCAAGCTGCGAGCGTCGTGCTTGCCCGCGCCGGCCAGTTCGGCGAGGCGCTCGCCACGCTCCGGCGCTGCCCAGGAGTTGGATAGCTGCATGCCATAGCCATGGGGAATGACGCGCTGGTTGGCGGTGCCGAGCCAGCCCTGGGCCGGATCCTGGTCGTACGGGTGCAACATCGGGTCGGCATAGCCGTCCCAATCGTAGCGACCGTCCCAACCCGGCGACGGCAGCAGGCCTTCGCCTTCGCGACGGTTCGGATAGCGGCCGGTGACTTGCCAGCCGATATTGCGCGCGTCGGCAAATACCATGCTCACCGCCAGGGCGCGAATTTCCCGGCTGGCATCCGAGGCTTTCTCGACATTTTTCGAGCGCGACAGATCAAAGAGCGCGTCCAGGGTCTTGTCGTCGGTGAAACTCGGCAACTGCAAGGCCAGCCCCAGGCCGTTGGCCATGGCCAGCCCCTGGGCGCTGTTGAGCAGGGGACCGTGGCGGGTTTCATACACGGCTTCGCGGATAGACCGTTGACCCTTGATGAAATAGGTTTCGTTGCGCACGGTCGCCGGCTGCCATTTTCCATTCACTTCGTAGGACAGGCCGTTACCTTGGCGTCGGATTTTTTCCAGGAACAGGTCCTGATTGTCACCGAGAACGCTGCTCATGCTCCACGCCACGTTACCGTTGAAGCCCGCCAGGATGAGCGGAATGCCGGCTACGGAAAGTCCGGCCGCCTGATACTTGGGCGCGCGGATCTGCACCGGGCTCCAGAGCGACGGCACGCCCAGCGGACCCTGGCTGTCACTGGCCAACAGGCTTTTGCCATTGCGACTGCGTTGTGGGGCAATGGCCCAATTGCTTGAAAACGCCGAGCCCATCAGATTCAGATCGGCCAGCTGGGCGCCAGCCTTGCTGATTTCATTCAGGCCGGGAACCTGGCCATTGAGCCGGACGCCCTGGAGCTTTTCGCCTTCCGCCAGCGGCAGGGGCTCATCCGGGTAGGATGGGCTCAGCCAGGCCAGTTTGTCGTTGGTCACCGTCTGGGCCAGCACCAAGGTCGCGATTTCTTCCGGCAGGTTGGCCGATTGGCTGAAATTCAACAGGCAGAACAGCAACGCCGAGTCTTCCGGCTTCCAGTACTCGGGCTTGTAGCCGGTGGCAGCCAGGTCCGACGGCAGCTTGTCGCGGTAGCGGAACAGGTAGGCATTGACGCCCCGTGCATAGACTTCAAAGAAGCGCTTGATGCGCGGCGACGATGCCTTGTACAGCTCGTCGGCACTTTTTTTCAGGTTCACCGCACGCATGTAGCGGTCGATATCCAACCGTTCGGCACCGGACATTTCCGCCAATCGGCCCTGGGCAAGCAGGCGCAGGGTGGCCATTTGCGTGATCCGGTCGCTGGCATGGACATAGCCGAGGGCGAACAGGGCGTCGTGGAAGCTGTTGCTCTCGATCAGCGGCATGCCCGTGGCGTTGCGCCGAACCGAGACATTTTGCGCCAGCCCCTTGAGCGGTTGTACGCCGGTGGTGGGCGGGACAGTGTCCTGGGTATTCCAGGCCTGGCAACCGCTCAAGCCGAGCACGCTGGCCACTGCTGCGGCAATGCCGAGCTTGGGGATAAAGGAAATAGAGGCTGGCGAGGCCATGGCAAAGCTCCTGCGGGAGGGGGTGGCACAATAAAGGCGCTACGTTAGTGAGCAGGAGGAGGGCGCGCAAGCCAGTGGTGGGGTTATTTGATGTTTTGGCGATGAAAGCCCGGAATCACCAGTGACTTCACGGGCCGATGGATGACTTGCTTGTACGAAAGGGTGATGTTCAAGTGTCGGAAAACCCAACGATCGAGCATGAGAAAACCGGCATGGAGCTAAGAGAAAACGCAGCGCTTGTCCTCATCGACCAACAAAAAGGCATCCTCCATTCCAAGCTCGGCCCTCGCAACAATCCCGAAGCGGAGTTGCGCATGTTGGAATTGCTTGCCCGCTGGCGAGATTCGGCGCGGCCCGTCATCCATGTCCATCATCTGTCCCGCTCTGAGGATTCAGTATTCTGGCCGGGGCAATCAGGCGTAGAGGTCCAGGAGCGGTTCGAACCGATGGCCGGGGAACGATTGATCCAGAAGCAGGTGCCGGATGCTTTTTGCGGCACGACCCTGGAGGCAGATTTGCGCTGCGCCGGAATCGGACAATTAGTGATCGTTGGCGTGGCGACGAACAACTCGGTGGAGTCCACCGCTCGCACGGCGGGCAATCTCGGGTTCGACACCTGGGTGGCCGAAGACGCCTGTTTCACGTTCGACAAGGTCGATTACTTCGGCGTCGCCCGTTCGGCTGCCGAGGTGCACGGGATGTCATTGGCGAACCTGCATGGGGAATACGCGACGGTGGTAAGTGTGGAGCGGATCCTGCGGGAGGACTGAAACGTGGGTATTGGATGTTCCGGCCTCATCGCGAGCAAGCTCGCTCCCACACTGGTTCTGTGACGTTCACAAATCCCTGTGGGAGCGAGCTTGCTCGCGATGGCGGTCTGACAGACTAAAAATCTTCAGCTCGGAGCATCAAGCCCCGTGGCACTTCTTGAATTTCTTGCCGTTGCCGCACGGGCAAGGGTCGTTGCGGCCGACGTCCTTCAGGGCGTTGCGCACGGGTTCCTGGTGGGCGTGGCCGCAGTTCGGGCCGTGGACGTGGCCATGGTCGTGATGGTGGTCATGGTCGTGATCGTGATTGCAATCAGGGCCGTGGACGTGGGGTTGTTGGGTCATCGGGGTTACTCCGCAATAAAATCGGCGGCGATTATCACGCCATTGCGCTCCAGGTGCACGTAGTCGGCGATGAATAAACCGGTTTCCAGTTCCCCTTCCAGGCGATAGGGGATCTGTTGTCGGGGTTTCTCCAACAGTTTCACCACTTCCCGGACTTGCGGCCACAGGTTGGTACGGATCGGCACCTTGAAATAGCCGCTATGCCGCGGGCTCACGGTGAACCAATGTTCATGCTCTCCTTCGGTCAGCAAGAGATCGCCCAAGTGAATCCGATAAGTCAGGCCGCGCACAGTGAGGTCGCTGTCGCCGGGATTGTCGACGCGAAAGTGCAGCATGAACTTCTGCTCCAACAGTCGCGCCCGAACGACCTCGACCCTGACCAGGTGCACTTGCGGTTCAGGCGTCTCCTCATCTTGCCAGGACGCGCAACCGCCGAGCCCGACAAACAACAGCAGGCAAGTGATGCGGAGCAAGCGTGATCTCTGGGTCATGTCCGTACCTCGGGTTTATCCCCAGTCTAGTCCCCCTGACCCGAGGACGAGCGTCGGACGTTTCGCAAATCAGCGATTGAAATAACCGGCGCAGCACTTCTTGAATTTGTGCCCGCTGCCGCACGGGCAACTGTCGTTGCGGCCAGTCTTGACCGGCACGGTGGGGTCGATGAAGTACCATCGCCCGCCGTTCTGCACGAACGAAGACTGCTCCCGATGGCTGTGTTCGCCCTGGCTGTCGTGCCAGCGAGCGGTGAACGTGACAAAGGCGTGTTCCGGTTGACCACCGAACACCTCGCTGCTTTCCACTTCCAGCCCCAGCCAGGTGCTGCCGGCACTCCATTCGCCGATTGATTGGCGATCAAGGCCATCCTGCTGGGCGGGGAGCGTAGTGCCGACGAGGTAATCCACCAGGCCCAACACGTAGGCACTGTAGCGCGAGCGCATCAAGGCTTCGGCACAAGGCGCCGGATGACCGTTGTGGTAATGGCCGCAGCAAGCGTCCAGCGGGTTGCCGCTGCCGCAGGGGCAAATGGGTGTGTGCAGGCTTGTATCCACAGCTACCACCAGTATTTTCCAAAATTTTCAGGGTTGGCCCAGAAACGTGAGTTGAGCCAGTCGGGCACCTGTTTGTATTCAAGCAGATCGTAGGTGAATAGGGTCAGCACCTGGTCCTCGCGCTGGAATCGCTCGCTGGCTTGCAGGGCCAGGGAAAAGAAATCCGTCTCTTGCCAGCCACAGGCGTTGAGATCGGCCAGCACTGCAATCCGGCTGGCGTTGAGATTGCGAATGCCGCCCAACAGGTTCAGACCGTCGCGCTTGGGCAAATGCTCCAGGCAATCGAGCGCCAGGGCCAGGTCAAAACGCCGCGCTGCCACGTCCGCCGGCAGCGCGCCGGGCCTGGCGTGGACCACCTCGGCGTCGGGGTGTGCCTGCTGGAATGCCTCGAGTGCGGGAAAGCTGCTCGCGCCGATCAACAGCAGGCTTTGCGGGGCATAACGGTCCAGCACGGCGGCGAGGGCTTGCTGGGGCGTACGCGAAGAAATGGCAACGGTCATCGAAGTTCCTCAGTCAGAGGCGCCACGATAGCCTGCCTGGACATCATGGCCTAGAGCGGTTTGTCCCTGAACATGCGGAATTTGCGTGAACACGGAGCGAAATCCGCCGATTGCCCAGGCTGGCGCAGATCCGAACTCGGGTCTTTACTCCCCTGAATCGGCGCGAAGCCGATCCTTCAAGGAGAAAAACCGATGAGCATAGTTCGGACAGCGTTACCCCTGGTTCTGCTAACCAGTGTGTTGACTGGTTGCGCAGGTTTGCAGAAAACCGACTGGCCGATCTGTGCGGCCACCGGCGGTGTCGTTGGCGCGGGATTGGGCGCGATTGAAAGCAGCTCCTGGATCGGCCCGGGCGCCTTGGTCGCCGGCACCGTGGCGGCAGGTTGGTGCTGGGCCCATGGCGACGGCGACGAAGACGGCGACGGTGTGCCGGACAGCCGCGACAAGTGCCCGGGTACGCCGAAGGGCGTGCAAGTCGATGCCGATGGCTGCCCGCCACCCGCCCCGGCGCCAGTGGTCGAAGCGCCAGTCGTGGTCAAGGAAGAAACCATCGTGATCCGCGACGTGCACTTTGAGTTCAACAAAGCCACGCTGACCCCAGGCGATAAAGATGTACTGAGCGCAGTCGCCACCCGACTGAAACAGGAAACGTCCACCGCACAGCTGCGGGTCACCGGTCACACCGACAGCGTCGGCAGCGATGCCTACAACCAGAAACTGTCGGAGAAACGGGCCAATGCGGTGGTGAAATACCTGGTTGAAAGCGGCGTGCCGCAGGCCAGTTTTGTCTCAGTGTCCGGCGCCGGGGAAAGCCAGCCGGTCGCTGATAACAAAACCGCCGATGGACGTGCGATGAACCGCCGTACCGAAATCAAGATAAACCGCTGAAACCCTTGTCATCCGCGGCTTGTACAGTCGCGGATGCGGGTCTTTACTCCTGTGTGACCGGTATGGGCCGGTGACACAGGAGCATTCATCATGAAGGTTCTCATCAGGGTTGCCTTACCGGTACTGCTGGCCAGCAGCCTGTTGTCCGGTTGCGCCACTCACAGCGACGGCAGCGCACCTCTCAACCAGCGCACCTGGCCGATCTGCAGTTTGATCGGCGGGTTGGTCGGCGGCGGGCTGGGCGCCATCGAAAGCAGTGGCTGGGCCGCTGGTGGCGCGGCGTTGGGGCTGCTCGGCGGTGGCTTGATCTGTTACGCCCAGGATGGCGATGAAGACGGCGACGGTGTGTTCGATCGCCGCGACCGCTGTCCCGATACACCGGCCGACACGCCTGTCGAACACCACGGCTGCCCGCAGCCGCAATATCCGGCCAGCGCTCCACCGGTCGAACCGCAAGCTCCGGCCAGTGAAGTCATTACCCTTAATGACGCAGGCAAGGTGCTGTTCGATTTTGATAAGTCCGATCTCACGGCGGCAGCGCGAAGCCAGCTCGATGGGCTGATGGGCAAGCTGAGCCATGCCAATGTCGCCAGCATCCGCGTGGTCGGCCATACCGACAGCGTCGGTACCGATGCCTATAACAAAGGGCTGTCCGAGCGTCGGGCCAGCAGCGTCGTGGAATATTTGCTGACCCAGGGCCTACCCCCGGAAAAACTCACCAGCGAGGGCAAGGGCGAAAGCGAACCGGTGGCCGACAACGAGACCGAGGAAGGGCGCGCCCAGAACCGTCGCGTGGAGTTGCATATTCAGCGTTGAGTCCATGGATTGCGTTGACACAGCACCGCCGAGTCGTGATGCCAGCGACTCGGCGGACGCCGGTCGACGCCAGGATTAAATTTGTCCCGCCCTCTGGCTTATCCAGCGCGCAAGCCGTTAATGTGCGCCAAACAAAAACGTCCGTCGGAGGGCCATATGAAGGTGTTTTGGGGGCTGGGGCGTTTACTGACGCTGCTGTTCTGGCTGGTGGTGCCGGCTAACCTGATCATGCCATTCGTCCATCCGCTGCATCTATTGGTCAATTTCGCCGGTGCGTTTCTACTGGTTCTCCATGTGCTTGAACTGCTGTGGTTCAGGGCCAGCTTTCGTGGCCGTCCCGCACCTGGCCGTGATCGCCTCCGAGTGTTGATGTTCGGCATCTTCCACCTGCAAACCCTTCCGACCGCGCCAGAGGCCTCCCATGCGTAAATTGTGTCTGCTTGCAGCATTTGTGTGCCCAATGGCGAGCGCTCAAGTGGTCCAGGTCGAAAGCAACTCGTTGGTGCGCCTGCCCAACACCACCAGCTCGCTGGCGCTGGAGCGCTTGGACGTCGCTGATTTCGGCACGTTGCTTGTGCCTTCGAACGTTACGCAACTGTCCATCGGGCAATTGCACATGGGGCGCGAAGCGCGGATTGCGATCGTGCCGTCGCAACAGGCACTGGAGTTGAAAGTGGCCCAGGCGGAACTGGCGGAGGGCAGCCAGATCGCGGCTCGCGGCGCACCGGGGACCTATACGAAGGCTGCGCGGCCAGGGCGCGATCTCAATTTGCGCTTCAATGCGTTGAACGCGCCCCTGCTGTCGGTGGATGCGCGGGGTGGAACCGGTGCGCCAGGTTACGTCGGATTGGACGGTGCCAACGGACAGGCGCCAGGGTGCACCTGGGGTTCGGCTGGCCGCGGCGCCGACGGCAGCAATGGCGGCGATGGCCAGCCGGGCGCGGCCGGCGCGCTGGTTCGACTTGAGTTGCCCCGGGCCTACCCGGACGAGCAAATCAAGGTGACGGTGGACGGTGGCGCCGGTGGCCCGGCCGGTCACGGTGGCAAACCCGGCGCAGGGGGCAAGGCCAAGGGTTGCCTGGTCTATACCGCCGACGGCGGCAAGAGCGGCCGTCCTGGCGTCGATGGCCAGCCAGGGCCCGCTGGAGCGGCGGGGGCGGTGACGGTGCAGCGGTTCTAAAGAGAGCGCGTTTGGACTTGTGGGAGCGAGCTTGCTCGCGATGGCGTTGTGTCAGTCCGTCAAGTGTTGCCTGATACACCCTCATCGCGAGCAAGCTCGCTCCCACAGGGCTGTGTGTGATCTTCAGAACATCGGCCGCGCCGCGCCAATCGCCACCACCAGCAAGCCAATCAACAAATTGATCCCCACCAATCGCCGAATCTTCCCCAGTACCGCCGCACCCGTTGGCCAATCCTGCGCCGTCACCGCGTTACGCAATGCGGGTAGTTGCAAGCCCTGGATACGAATGAACAGCGCCGTCATCACCACGTACAAGCCCATCATCACCTGGACATAACGTGGCGCGGTTTCGAAACCGGCGAAGCGCATGTGGATCAGGCCCACGCCGCTGATCGGCAGCAGCACCACGGCGATCCAGACCCAGACAAAAAAACGCTGAAACACTTCTACCCACAATTTCAGCCGGGCAGGGCCTTCAAGCGCCGTGATTGCGGCGGGACGCAGGACCATCCAGGCGAAAAACATGCCGCCGACCCAGACCAGGGCCGCCAGTAAATGCAGGGTGTAGACAAGGGCAAAGGGTGTCATTGGGTCACTCCGTTCTG
>Ga0308169_10005287_pt1 | contig 11812 bp, 8 predicted proteins | sample PhyBR1_2_FD_202139 | JGI IMG/M metagenome (GOLD analysis project Ga0308169, IMG submission 202139) | Phyllosphere microbial communities from UC Gill Tract Community Farm, Albany, California, United States - DLSLSB.R1 | ecosystem: Host-associated > Plants > Phyllosphere > Unclassified | place... | reverse complement strand
ATGCAGAATCATCAGCCTCCATGCCAGCCCCGGCAAGGGAACGGAATCCGGATTCGTCTCCCACAACAACGATGACGAAGCGGCCCGCCGTGCCACCCAGATCTACGAACTCGCCGAACTGGACCCGAGCTACGTCATGCCCTGGAACGCGTACCCGTGGGTCCGTGCGAGCGGGAGCCCGTCCGCGCTGAGCGTCCAGGAGAAAACCGACGGTCTGCGGCCCTTCCGCCAGTTCCTCAAGATCAACTCCCGGGTTTCGGCGATCATCGCCCACGGCACGGATGCCTCCGCCTTCCTGACCCTGTTCGAGAAGACCTACCACTTATCCTTGAAGAACAACGGCATCAAAATCTACAAGGCCTCCGCCCTTGGCGGCAGGGCCTTCGCTGTTTCTGAGGCCAAGCAGGAAGAACTCCTGGCCAAGAACGTGGAGACCTACCGGGATGCGATGCAGCGGGCAGGCATCCAGCACCTGTAGAGCGCGTTTAGCGGTATCAGCCCGAAACTGCGCGCTCCTGTACACCCTTTCGCGCTGCTAGGTTCCGGGCGACAAAACCTGCTGTCCGGGTTGACCTAGATTCTGTTTGGGCTCCTGAAGCCCAAGCGGAGTGGTGCCGGAAGGACCGACCGGCGCCCTTCCGACACCCATTCATTCAGTCATTCGTCCGCCTCGACCTTCCGGCGTTCTTCGATGCTCCGGGCCACGTGCAGGATTCCGTCCTCCACACCTCCCGCGATCGCCTTGGGTGCTGCCGCCACTCCCCCGGCCACAACACTCACCGCGCCCGCCACAGTCGCCCCAGCCGCTTGCCCCAGCTCAATGACAGACTCGTGCCACTCCCTGCGCTGAAACTCAACGTTCAAGGGCATGTCATAGGCATCGGAGAATGCTTTGAGGAGTCTGTTGATCTCGGAGACCGCCTCGTACATCTTGGGCATCTCCAGCGGATTCATCACGCGAGACATCATGTCTGCTTTGGCCGCAGCAGCGGCTGCTTCAGCAAGCCGTTGCAGTTTGGCCTTCGTGGCCTCGCGCCTGCGCACACGAGACCGCTCAACGTGCTCCGCGTGCGCACCTGAGTTTCCTTCGGCAGCTCCACGCACTATCTCGAGCGAATCCATGCGGACCATGTTGGTCAGAGCAACCGCCGTAATGATGAGCCAGTGTTGAAGCTCCCCCGATGCAGCGAATTGAGCTGCATTTAGTCGTTTCCCAAATCCTCGGGCCTCGAGGCCTTCGCTTATGCCATCAATGTGGTTCAACGCCACAGCTTGCATTTGGGCAAGCTGTGCTGATTGGCCGGCCACTTGATCCCAAAGCGTGTCGCTGAGTATGCCTGTGTCTTCAAAATAGCCAAAAGCCTTGTCAAGAATGTGGCTGGTCCCCTGTATGTTGCCCAGCGCTTCATTGCGGGCATCCCGGAGGACGGTATCCAGCTTGGCGTCGATCGATTCGAGTTGCACCTCCAGACTGTGGATTGCCGTTCGGCTGGCAAGAGTTGCTGCCAGGACATAAGGGTTCACCATTGCAGCAGAATTGGCAGGAGTAGAGCTCACCAGCTCAACCACGGTGTCGATGGTGCCGTCGGGCTGCCTCAAAACGCCGCTGACTATGCCGAACTTTTCCTTAGTTGCACCCGCCAATTGCATGTAGCGGGCATAGGATTCCGGTGTCATCTGGAAAGAATTTCCACTAATGCCCGCACCTGAAAACGCCCCTACGCCAGCAGCCAGGGCAAGCACGTCCGCCACGGCGCTCCCCAACTTCGAAGTCGCCTCTGGCTGGACATCCAGCTTTCGGAACAGCTCAGTAATGGCTTCGGGCGTCCCGGCAACAAGGGCTGACTCACCCTCCACATAGAGGGCAAGGTTCGGTTCTGCATCATCCACAGGGCAAATCTTCACACAAACGACAGGCGGCTGGCTGATGGCCCACCGCTGTCGCCCCAGACCACTAAACTCGCAGGGGTGATCACAGGTGAAATTAAGTCCCAAGTAGACAAGGTCTGGAATACGTTCTGGAGCGGCGGAATCTCCAACCCCTTGGAAGTCATCGAACAGATCACCTACTTGCTGTTCCTGAAGCGACTCGACGAGAACCACACTCGCGAAGAGAAGCGGGCCAACCTGCTGGGCCAGCCCCTGCAGAACGCGGTGTTCCCCGACGGGCTGAACCCGCAAGGCCGCCCCTACTCAGACCTTCGCTGGTCCAAGTTCAAGGACTTCTCCCAGTCCGAAATGTTCGAGGTTTTCTCGCAGCACATCTTCCCGTTCCTGCGCACCGAACTGCCCAAGCTGGCCAACGGGGAGGACTCCACCTACAGCCACCACATGAAGGACGCGCAGTTCAAGATCCCCAACGCCGGCGTCCTGAAGCAGGTGGTCGACGTCATCGACGGCATCAACATGGACGGCAGGGACACCAAGGGTGATCTCTATGAATACATGCTGTCGAAGCTGGCGTCCGCCGGCACCAATGGACAGTTCCGGACGCCGCGGCACATCATCGATCTGATGGTGGCGATGACCGCCCCCAAGCCCTTGGAAGCCATCTGTGACCCTGCCTCCGGCACCTGCGGTTTCCTGGTCCAGGCTGGCGAGTTCCTGCGGAAGAACAACCCGAACCTGCTCACCAATGACGAGAGCAGCAAGTTCTTCCACCATCACCAGTTCCATGGCTTCGACTTCGACAACACCATGCTCCGCATCGGCTCCATGAACATGCTGCTGCACGGCGTCGAAAACCCGGATATCTCCTACCGGGACTCCCTGGCTGATCTACACAGCACCGAAGAGGAAAAGTACGACGTCATCCTGGCCAACCCGCCGTTTGCCGGCAGCCTGGACTATGACAACGTCGCCAAGGATCTCCTGACGGTCGTCAAAACCAAGAAGACAGAACTCCTCTTCCTGGCACTGTTCCTCAAACTGCTCAAGCCCGGCGGCCGTGCGGCAGTCATCGTTCCCGACGGTGTCCTGTTCGGCTCCACCGGCGCCCACAAGTCGCTGCGGAAAACACTGGTCGAAGGCCACAAGCTCGACGCCGTGGTGAAGCTCCCCTCCGGTGTCTTCAAGCCATACGCAGGTGTCTCCACCGCCATCCTGTTCTTCACTAAGACCAACTCCGGCGGCACGGACAACGTCTGGTTCTACGACGTGAAGTCCGACGGCTTCAGTCTCGATGACAAGCGCACACCCCTCGGTTCCTCCGACCTTCCCGACGTCCTGGCCCGATGGAAGGAACGTACGACGGCGGAACTTGAGCGGGAGCGCACGGACCAGTCGTTCTGTGTGCCGCTTTCAGAGATCTCCGCGAACGATTACGACCTTTCGCTGAACCGGTACAAGGAAATCGTGCACGAAGACGTCGAGCACGCGGAGCCCGAGGAAATCTTGGCGGCGCTGGACGGACTCGAATTTGAAATCGCTGAAAGCATGGCAGAACTGAGGGAGCTGCTGAAATGACAGTCACCACTGATAGGCGGTTGGTCCGGCTTGGCGATGTCGCACAAATAAATCCCACTTGGGACAAGAACATCACTCCAGATGATCCTGTCTCATTCGTGGGTATGGCCAATATGAGCGACGAAGCAGGACGAACCATGGACGAGGAAGTCCGGACGGTCGCTCAAGTCCGAAAGGGGTTCACTCCGTTCCGGCGGGATGACCTCCTCGTAGCCAAAATCACTCCGTGCTTTGAAAACGGCAAGATCGGCCGCGCTGCGATCTCGAATCGGTTGGGGGCAGGTTCCACAGAATTTCATGTGGTTCGTCCAGGCAAAGATATCGATGGCTCCTACGCTCTCCACTTTCTTCGTCGACCAGACTTCCGAGTCGCTGGCGAACTCCGGATGACAGGCAGCGGCGGCCAACGTCGAGTGCCAGTCTCATACGTAGCTGAGACGAAGATTCCCCTCCCGCCCCTCGACGAGCAGCGGCGGATTTCGGCGATTCTGGACAAGGCCGACGAACTCCGCACCAAGCGCCGAGAAGCCCTCGCCCACCTCAACACCCTCACCCAATCGATCTTCCACTCGACGTTCGGCGATCCCGTCAGCAACCCCCAGGAGTGGCCTCTGCACCCTCTATCCGAGCTAGGGAACCTTGATCGCGGGGTGTCCAAACACCGCCCGCGAAACGACCCTAAGTTACTCGGTGGGCCGTACCCTCTGGTGCAGACAGGTGATGTCGCCAGAGCTGGCGCCTACCTCACAACATTCGCCGCCACTTATTCGGAGCTCGGACTCCGACAAAGTCGGCTGTGGCCGGCTGGTACCCTCTGCATCACGATTGCGGCCAACATAGCCAAGACTGCAATCCTCAAAATACAGGCCTGTTTCCCAGACAGCGTAGTTGGATTCACCGCCAACCCAGCGACAACGCAGTATGTAAGAGTCTGGCTCTCCTTTCTCCAAGCCACCCTCGAGGCACAAGCCCCCGAATCAGCTCAGAAGAACATCAATCTTGCGATATTGAACGCGCTCCAAGTTCCAGTTCCCCCGCTCGAACTTCAGCAGGCCTTCGCAACCCGCATCACCGCCGTTGAGCGCTTGAAAGAAACCCACCGCAAGCACCTGGCGGAACTGGACGCCTTGTTCGCTTCGCTTCAGCACCGTGCTTTCAAGGGAGAGCTCTGATGTCCGAGCTGGCCACTGAATCGCTGACAACGGAAGTCCCTATCTGGCCGGCGCTCATTGTTCCTGTGCTGCAGACACTTGAGGACGGCCGGACACTCCACCGTAAGGACCTATTTCATCAGGCCGCCGACAAAGCAGGCCTTTCAGAGGCTGCACGGTTTGAGACACTGAACTCGGGCGGCCTTCGATACGAGCAGCGGATGGGCTGGGTCCTGAGCCACGTCACCCGGGCCGACTGGATCAACCGCCCGACGAAGGGGCACTACTGCATCACGGACGAAGGGCGGCGATGGCTCGAGGAAAACCCTGACGGCATCAACTACAGCCAGGCCCACGAAATCTTCGCCAAGTATTGGCCGAAGTCCGGAAAAACAGCAGAATCTTCGCAGGCAGTCGCCGCAGAAGCAGTCGCGACCGACGAACTGGAGCCCGTCGAGCAAATCGAGGACGGCATCAACCGCATCCATGCAGAAGTAGGAGTTTCACTGCTCGCCCGGCTCCGTGAGGGGCACCCGGATTTCTTCGAAGAAGCTGTGGTCAAGCTCCTTCTAAAAATGGGCTACGGCGGTGCCGAACAGCGCGGCCGCCGCATCGGTGGCACCGGGGACGGTGGCGTGGATGGGGTGATTGACCAGGACGCTCTCGGGCTCGACCGGATTTACGTTCAGGCCAAACGCTACGCGGACGGCAACACCGTGGGCCGCGAAACCATCCAGGCTTTCGTGGGCGCCCTGCACGGTGTCGGAGCTTCCCGAGGCGTCTTCATCACCACGAGCGCCTTCACCTCTGGCGCCCGGCAATACGCCGAGAACGTCCCGTCACGGATCATCCTTATCGACTCCTCACGGCTGGTCGGCCTGATGATCAAATACCGCGTGGGCGTGCAGGTAAAGCAGAGCTACGATGTAGTTGAGCTGGACGAGGATTTCTTCGAGTAGTCATGTTGGCGGCTGAGGAGTTTGTCGACCTGACCCATTGGTCACCTGCGGAGGACGAGCCCGCTGGCGAGAATGAAAAAACGTGGTTCCTCGCGCCAGATGGTAGCCGTTGGATCTTCAAACGAAACCGTCCACAGCGCAGTCCAAACGAACACGCCTCAGAACTTGTTGCGAGCAAAGTGGCCAGACTGTTGGGCGTCCCCGCCGCAGAAATACGCCTCGCGACCATTGCCGGAGAAATTGGGTGCATCTCCCGAGATGTAAAGTCCAACCCGCGGCATCAACTCGACTCCGGCTCCCTGTTCATTGCCGAGTACGCGCAGGACTTCGATCCACGCGCCAAGGACTCCGCCGGCCACTCGTTGGAGAACATAGCCAATGTATTCACCAGAGTCGCTCCGCCGATTGGTTACAACGAGCCCGACTTATCATCTGCGGGCTGGTTCGCCGGTTACCTCATCTTCGATGCGCTGATTGGGAACCAGGACAGGCACAGCGAAAACTGGAGCCTGGAACTGGATCTCGCCGGCGCTTTCCACCTCGCCCCCAGCTACGACCACGCAACGAGTCTGGGCATCGTCCAACGCAATCCCGATAAAGTGAACAAGCTTCTGCGTTCGCCCGAGGCCCTGCAGACGTTTGTCCAACGTGCCCGGGGAACCCGTTTCGAAGCCAAAGCAAAAACAACCCTTGTGCAGGTGGGCGCCGAGTTCTGCCGGATTGCTGCACCACCTGCGGCGGTACACTGGGGCAATCGAGTGGCGGCGCTGGATCTGAATGAGGTTGCTGACATCGTGGCCTCCTCAGGAATGTCAGCCCCCAACGATAAGTTTGCGATTGAGATCGTTCGACGGAATAAAGAAAGGCTCGTGACGTGTCTGCTTTCGTGATGGATGTGCGACCGGCCGTCGTTCAACGCGGGGCTCCCGCGCTCCTCATAGCGTGGCAAAACCCCGAAACCCGTCGCTATCGTCTGCTGGGCCGGACAGTCGCCACCGAGCAGGGATACGAGTTCTCGTACTTTCCGCAGGCTGTGTACGCAGACGATTTCCGCCCCATTCCCGGATTTTCTGACGTCAACCGGACGTACTCATCCAAGGTGCTGTTCCCGCTTCTCTCCGGACGTATCATGAGCAACTCTCGGCCTGACCGCGAAGAGTGGCTTCAAAAATTGGATCTGAAGGCCGACGCGGCACCCTTCGAAGTTCTCGCGCATTCGTTCGGAAAACGTGTTGCAGATACCTACGAGTTCTTTGAAGAACCATCTGTTGATCTCGTGTCAGGCACTTTGACGTTTGTCGTGCCGGTCCATGGCCTCCGCTACATGGCACCGGAGGCCTTGGCGCACGTCGATACCTCCATAGCTAAAGGCCACGGGCTGGACGCTGTTGCGGAACCACAGAACCCAAAGGACTCCCGTGCCGTTGGACTGTGGTCCGTAGGCCACAAAGTCGGCTTCGTGCCTGCTCCCGTTTTGGACTACGTGGACATGATTGGTGCGCCCGGACACTTCACTGCCCGTGTCATCCGCAAAAACCCAGCCTCCGATGGGACGCACCTGCGCCTCATTGTCGAGCTTGTCTGGAGCCAATCGCGATGATGCCGGAAAGCCTCAAAACCCAGGGGCGATGCCACCTCGGGCCTGCCTGAACGTGGGCTTCTTTACGTAGAACGTTTCTTGCCGCGGAGAATGTCGTCCCTGCCCGATAGGTTCCAGCCACCACACGAAAGGGCTGGGCTACATGATTTCGGAAATTCTCACCGGGCTCGATAAGAAGTTCGAAGGGCGCATCAATTCGTTCTATACGTTCGGCGCCTCAGTGCTTGCATTAGCCGCATTCCTGAGTGGCGGCCAACCACCGCTTGCGGTCCTATCAACGCTGAGCAGTAACTATTTGGGAGCCTCCATACTTTGGTTCGAGGTTGCCCAAAGTTGGATTGCGGCGAGGTCGTGGCTTACGCCAGGACTTTGTATCACCCTGGTTGTTGTTGCTGCAGCAGCTGTCGTCCTGCAAGGTCCGCGAGCGCTTTCAAGCCGTTCTTCGGCAACTCTGTGGCTTGTCGCCGTCCTCGCCGTGTCGCGTGGAACCAACATCCTGATCATTACCCTTGCGATCTCGGCCGTCCTCGCCGGCGGAGGCCTGGTCAGACAGCGGATGAATGCAACCGGTTATGTACTTGCCGAAGCCGTGATTCTGGGCCTGATTTCTGCGCCCAAAAGTTTAGTGGACTTGCTATGCGGGTCCAGAGTGACCGACAGCGAGGCCCAGGACCTTCCTGTGATCGATCCAGTCCGGAACCACGAAATGCCGTCGGGCGCACACGCTGCCCGTTAAGTGTTCCCTGGCGCTGTCAAAGGCGTGGTTGACTAGTGCCAAACATCGCATCGTGGGATCGGAGAGAGCTGCATGGGGGCAGCGGCAGTGAACAGCAACTTTGGTTTTATGCTGGAGGACTGGCCAGATCTGGCTCAGCATGCCCGCCGGGCTGAGAAGTTCGCCCGTATCGACCCGCGCGCCTCGATGTTCTATTCCCGGTACACCATTGAGCGGCTGGTCGAATGGCTCTACAAGGCCGAGAGGACGCTCGCCCTCCCCTACAAGGAAGACCTCAACGCCCTTCTGAACGAACCGTCGTTCAAGGCTTTGGTGGGCGGCGCCATCGGCAGCAAGCTCACCATCATCCGCAAAGCCGGCAACAACGCCGTGCACAACCCGGTCAACCCCACCGCGCAGGGCGCAGAGATCGTCCTCCGGGAACTGCACCACGTCTGCTATTGGCTCGCCCGGAACTACGCTAAGGGCGGCAGCCAACTGCCGCCGTCGTTGACGTTTGACGCCAGCCATCTCGCCCCGGCAAACGCCACACCTGCCCCGCAGCAAACTCCCGAGCAGCTGCAGAAACTCGAAGAGGAACTCAAGACCAGCCGCGAGGCCTACGCCAAAGAAGCCGCGAAGTCGGCAGACCTGGAAGCACAGCTGCAGCAACTCCAGGCGGAGGTCGCCGCTACAAAGCAACAGAACCAGAGGGTCCCGGACCGGCACGACTACGACGAGGCACTGACCCGCCAGCACCTCATCGACTGGGACCTCAACGAAGCTGGCTGGCCGCTGGACAACCCGGAGGACCGGGAATTTCAGGTGGACACCATGCCCACGGCAAGCGGCACGCTGGCCGGCACCGGCTACGTGGATTACGTACTCTGGGGTGCGGACGGGCTGCCGCTCGCCGTTGTCGAGGCCAAGCGCACCACCAAGGACCCGCACTTGGGCAAGCAGCAGGCCAAGCTGTACGCGGATTGCCTGGAGCGCCGGTACAACCGGCGGCCCGTCATCTACTACACCTCGGGCTACGAAACCTGGATCTGGGACGACACCAGGTACCCCGAACGGAAGCTTCAGGGTTTCCACACGCGTGACCAGCTGCAGCTCCTCATCAACCGGAGGCAGACACGCAAGCAGCTGGCGCAGCAGCAGATTGACGATGCCATCGTCGAGCGCCCCTACCAGCACAACGCCATCCGCGCAGTGGCGGAGGCTTACGAGAACCAGTTCGAACGCAAGGCCCTGGTGGTCATGGCGACGGGAACCGGCAAGACGCGCACCGTCGTCGCGCTCACCAAACTGCTCCAGGAAGCAAACTGGGCCAAGCGCGTCCTCTTCCTTGCGGACCGCGTAGCCCTGGTAAAGCAGGCCGCCAATGCCTTCAAAACCCACCTGCCCGGCTCGGGGCCCGTCATCCTGGGTTCCGGCGTGGAGGCGGACAGCCGCATCCACGTGGCCACCTATCCCACCATGATGAACCTCATCAACCAGACCGAGGGACGGTTGGGGCAGCGCCGGTTCGGGATCGGCCATTACGACCTCATCATCGTCGACGAAGCCCACCGCTCGATCTACCAGAAGTACAAGGCTATCTTCGACTACTTCGACTCACTGCTGATCGGCCTCACCGCCACCCCGCAGTCCGAGGTGGACCGCAACACCTACGGCCTGTTCGGCATCGAGGACAACGTGCCCACTTTCGCCTACGAGCTCAACGAAGCCATTGAAGCCGGGTACCTCGTCCCGCCGCGGGTGGTGCCCGTTCCATTGAAGTTCCCGTACGAAGGCATCTCGTACGACGACCTGCCGGAGCACGAAAAGGAGCAGTGGGACGAACTCGACTGGGACGAAGACGGCGAGATTCCCGAATCCGTGGACCCTGCCGTCGTGAACTCCTGGCTCTTCAACACCGACACGGTGGACAAGGCGCTTGAGGTGCTAATGACGCACGGCCACAAAGTGGCGGGCGGCGACCGGCTGGGCAAGACCATCATCTTCGCCAAGAACAACCGGCACGCCCAGTTCATCGAAGAGCGATTCGACAAGAACTACCCGCACCTCAAGGGCCACTTCGCCCGGGTGGTGACCTACCAGGTGGCCTACGCCCAGAACCTCATTGACGAATTCTCGCGCCGTGACGCCGACCCCCACATCGCAATTTCCGTGGACATGCTGGACACCGGCATTGACGTGCCGGAGGCGGTCAACCTGGTCTTCTTCAAAATGGTGCGGTCCAAGACCAAGTTCTGGCAGATGGTGGGCCGCGGCACCAGGCTCTGCCCCAACCTTTACGGACCGGGCGAAGACAAGGAGGACTTCTTTATCTTCGACTTGTGCCGTAACGCGGAGTTCTTCAATGCCGGGATGGCGGGCAACGAGGGGTCAGTAGGAAAGTCTCTCGCAGAAAGCACCTTCGCCACCCGCGTCCAGCTGCTGCGGGCAACGGCGGACCTCACTTGGGACGCAAACGTTCCCTTCGTAATGGATTTGAGAAAGTCGTTGCAACGCACCGTGGACCGGCTGCCCCGCGACAACTTCCTGGTCAAACCCGCCCGCAAATGGGTGGACCGGTTTGCCGAAGCAGATACATGGGACGACTTGGACATCGAAGACTTCGAGGCGTTGGAAACCCGCGTGGCCCGGCTGGCTTCCATAGGCGCCCTCCCGGACACTGAAGAGGCAAAGCGCTTCGACTTCCTCCTGCTTCAAACCGAGCTGGCGTCGCTCCAGGGCAAGGCCCTTGGGCCGTTGCGGACCAAAGTCCAGGCAGTAGCCGCGGCGTTGCAGGACCAGCCGAACGTCCCCGCCATCGCAGCGCAGCTGCAGCTGATAGAAGCAGTCCTCAATGACGAAGAGTGGGAATATGTCTCTGTCGAGTGGTTGGAAGAGATCCGGCTCAAGCTGCGCGAATTGGTTCACTTGATTGAGAAGCGGCGGCGCAACGTCGTCTATACCAACTTTCAGGATGAGCTAGGCGAGTTGGAGGAAATTGAACTCACTGGCGCCAGCAATGGCCACGTGGACCTGGCACGGTACCGCGACAAGATCCGCCAGTACCTGGGCCAGTACCAAGAGCACGCCACCATCCAACGGCTTCGCAGGAATAAGCAGCTGACGGCACTGGACCTTTCCGAGCTGGAGCGAATCCTGCTTGAGAGCGGGCTGGGCACCTCCGAAGATCTGAGTCGTGCCGCCGCTGATGGGCTGGGGCTCTACGTACGGTCCCTTGTCGGCCTGGACCGTGAAGCAGTGCAGGAAGCCCTGGCGGACTTTGTTGCCGGCACCACCCTGACGGCACAACAGCTCGACTTCCTGCAGGTCCTAAGCAATCACCTCGTAGACAATGGCCGGGTTCCCCCGTCCGCTCTGTTTGATTCCCCTTACAACGATCTGGCACCTTCTGGTCCGGATGTCCTGTTTGGAGACGAGAAAGTGGTTCAGCTGTTCAGCATTCTCCGCGACATCGAAGGCCGGGCACGAGCAGTTCAGGCCGGGTGAATCGGGAGTTTCACAGGTTTCTTTCAGGCGTGCGGGCGCATACTCATAGGTACCCTGACCGGCGAAAGAAACAGGCTGAACCTTGACGTCCCATCCCAACCGCTTCCCCGCCGCGGCGTCCCCAACGGACCAGGCAGCCGTCCGCATGGCCGTCCTTCCCCAGTTGCGGCACTGGATTGCAGTGCCTCTCCTCGCGGCGGTCCTGATCGTGGCCGCCGGCCTGGCGCTGCGGTTCATCCCGGCGCTGACCTCGGCTGACATGTCCGTTGACGCTGAGCTGAGCCATGACCACACTGCGCCCCTCACGGGAGTCGCCATGGTCATCAACGTAGTGTTCAGCCCGGCGGGCGGCGTGCTGATGATCGCCGCGCTGTGCCTCTACCTCCTGCTGGTGCGCCGGAGCCCGGTGAATGCG
>Ga0308169_10005286_pt1 | contig 11821 bp, 13 predicted proteins | sample PhyBR1_2_FD_202139 | JGI IMG/M metagenome (GOLD analysis project Ga0308169, IMG submission 202139) | Phyllosphere microbial communities from UC Gill Tract Community Farm, Albany, California, United States - DLSLSB.R1 | ecosystem: Host-associated > Plants > Phyllosphere > Unclassified | place... | reverse complement strand
ATCTGAAGGACGAAGCCTAGCGCGAGGCCGACCAGCGCTTCCGCGGCGGCGGAAAGGATCGTGGAGACCGCAAAGATGTTCTGCGGCGGGACGATCGGATGCGCGGCAAGCACGAGGAACCCGATCGCGCCCGACAGCGTGACGCGCACGGTGAGCGGGACCGAGACGGAGCCGAACACCGGCGCCGCGATGAACGTCGCACCAATGCGGATCATCACGAACACGAGCGCCCAGAGCTGTGGCTCGATGCTGAGCCCGAAGCCTAGCACTGTAAAATCCCCCTCCCGCTTGCGGGAGGGGTCAGGGGAGGGCGCGACGTACGTACCGGCGTCCGGTCGGTGGGGCACACCCCTCCCCCGACCCCTCCCGCAAGCGGAGCAGCAAGTGCGCTCATTTTACAAGGTCCGGAATACGCTCGAAGATCCCGATCGTGAAATCGCTGAGCAGCCCCAAAATCAGGCTCCCGAAAATCAGGATCGACACCGCGACCACCACCAGCTTGGGCACGAACGACAGAGTCTGCTCGTTGATCGACGTCGCCGCCTGGATCATCCCCAGGATCAACCCCGCCAGCAGCGCCGGGATCAGGATCGGCGCGCTGGCGAGCGCCAGCACCCACATCGTCTGGTTCGCGACGGTCAGGAAATATTGCGCGTCCATTAGTCAGGTCGCGAACGAGTTGGCGAGGCTGCCCATCGTCAGCGCCCAGCCATCGACCAGCACGAACAGAAGGAGCTTGAACGGCATCGAGATGATCGTCGGGCTCAACATCGCCATGCCGAGCGACATCAGCACGGTCGCGACGACCAGATCGATGACGATGAACGGCAGGAAGATTAGGAAGCCGATCTGGAACGCGGTTTTCAGCTCCGACGTGACGAACGCGGGGAGCAGCACCGAGAAGGGGATGTCGAGCGATGAGGCATAGGGCCCCGATTTCGCGATCTGCGCGAACATCGTAACGTCCTTCACGCGCGTCTGCTTGACCATGAACGCGTGCAGCGGGACGCCGGCGGTCGTGATCATCTGCGTGCCGGCGAGTTGCCCGGCGGCATAGGGCTGGATCGCGGTCGTGTTGATCTGGCTGATCGTCGGCGCCATGATGAAGAAGCTGAGGAACAGCGACAGCCCGAGCAGGACCTGGTTCGGTGGCGTCTGCTGCAGCCCGAGCGCCTGGCGCAGGATCGCGAGCACGATGATGATCCGCGTGAAGCTGGTCATCATCAGCAGGATCCCCGGCAGGATCGTCAGCAGCCCCATGATGATGAGGACTTGCAGCGACAGCGACAGCGAGCCGCTCTGCCCGGTGTTGCCCGCAGCCTGTCCGCCAAGCTGGCCGAGCGCGCGATCGACCGCGTCGCCGACGGCGGGGTTGGTCGGAGCGGGGACACCTTGCGCGAAGGCGGGCATCGCGAGGAAGAGAGCGAGCAGCAGTGCGAGCCCTATCCACACTAAACTGTTTCCCCGCGAACGCGGGGATCTAGGATTACGGAGCGCGCCGTTGGTGGCTCCTGGATTCCCGCGTTCGCGGGAAAACAGGGAGGGTTTGGGAGCGAGGAAGAGCGACGGACCCGAGCCTTTCCGCGTCACCGTCGGACGAGCGACCGCGCTCATGCGTCGACCTTGTCGATCAGGTGCACGCCGCCACGGCCGACCGAGACGAGCAGCCGGCGGCCCTCGAAATCGATCACCGCGAGGCGCAGGCCCGGCGAGATCATCATCGTTTCCTTGACGCCGATCAGCCGCGTCGAGGGCTTGCCCGGGATCCGGCTCTCGAACTTGCGCCACAGGTACAGGCAGCCGAACATCAGTCCGCACACAAGCGGGAGCAGGATGACGAGCTTGAGGATATAGGTCCAAAGCATCGGGTTCAGCCGCGCTTGTCGGGGCTGACGAGTTCGGTCATCCGCACGCCGAAGCGCTCGCCGACCGTGACGACTTCGCCGCGCCCGATCAAGGTGCCGTTGACGAACACGTCGAGCAGTTCGTTGGCCTGGCGATCGAGTTCGATCACGCTGGATTCGCCGAGCGCCAGCAGTTCGCGCAGCGTCAGGCTGGTTGAACCGATCTCGACGGTCAGCTTGACGTCGACATCCTGGAGCAGCCGGAAATTGGCGGCGACGGCAGCATCTACGGGGAAGCCTCCGGTCATGTCGTTCATGCTGCAAATCCTTCGTCGAAACTTGTAATCGAGGTGAGCTGGATGGCGGCGAAACCGTTCGATGTGCCGACCGTGCCGCAGCCGAGGCGGTTGTTGCCGACCATCACCGGCACGTCGCCCGAGATGGTGATCGGGATCACGTCGCCGGGCTTCAGGTCCATCAGCATCGTCAGCTTGACGACCGGCTCGGCGAGCACCGAGCGGATCGGGAAGCGCACGTTCATCGCGGCCCGCGTCAGCTCGGTGCGCCAGGCCGGATCAGGCTCGGCAGACTTGCCGACGACCTTGGCGGTCAGCGACGGCGCGTGCGGCTTCAGCGCAGAGACGGGGTAGACGAGATCGAGGAAGACGGGCTTGGCCGCCCCTGCGGCGATCCCGAAGCGCGTGACGATCATCGCGTCCTCGCCGTCGAGATCGGCGATCATCGCCGGGTTCACCTCGACGCGGGTCGGCAGGAAGTCGAACCGCGCCATCGGCTCCCACGCGGTCTTCAGCGGCGCGGCGATCATCTGGCCGATCCGCGCGACCATCGCCTCGGCGGCGGGCGAGAACTCGGTCGGCAACGTGTGCGGCGCGGCGCCGGTTCCGCCGAAGAACATGTCGAGCATCTCGAGCACGAACTTGCCGTCCATGATGCACAGCGCCTGCGCCATCCCCGGCGTCATGATCAGCGGTAGCCAAGCGGTCAGCGCATCGCTGCGTTCCGTCCGGTAATCGGTGAAGCGCTGGACCACCAGCGGCTCCGCCCAGCAGCGCACTTCCTGGCGCAGCAACGGCTCGAACACGCCGCGCAAACCACGTGCGAACCGCGCCGAGAGATGCTGCAACGAATGCAGGTCGCCGAACGGATTGAGCTTGGCCCCGCCGAGTACGCCCTGATGCAGCACGCCCTCCTTGGGCGCGCCGGAGCGGTCCCGGTCGCGTCGCTCGCGTGTCTTTGCTGAGGCCTCGTTAACCATGACTCACTGAACGACGAAACTGGTAAAGTAAACGTTACCGATGCCGCCGAATCCTTCCTTCTGCTTGAGCGTATCGTTGATCGCTTTCGCCAGTCGGACCTGCAGTTGGCGCTTGCCGTCGCTGCTCATCACCTGCTCCTCGGTGGTGTCGCCGAGCGCCATCAGGATCGCAGACCGGACCGCGATATCGTTGGTTTTGAGGTTGGTGATGACGGTATCGTCGTACGGCGTGGAGACCGCGACGCCCACCTGGACGAAGTGCACCGAGTCCTGGAGATTCGACGTGAAATCCTTCTCCAGCGGGTAGTAGGTGGAGGCGTATTTGTCGCCGCCCTGCCCTGCGGGGGGCTTCATCCCGTGGTTTTCGGGGGCTGCATCCTCGCCGCCATGACCGCCGCCTTCGCTGCCCTCGGTCGCGTGCTTCTGCTCGCTTTTGGGGACGAGCTGGGGCTTGCCGTCCTCGGCTTCGGCGGCGTGACCGCCACCGCCGATCAACCCGGCACTGGACGCATAGACGCCCGCGCCGACGCCACCGCCGACCAACACCAGCAGCGCCACGCCGCCGATCAGGATCGTCTTCATCTTGCCCTTTTTCTTCGGGGCGGCGTCGGGCGTTTCTTTTGTGTCGCTCATGATGTCAGGGTCCTTCGGTTCAAGCGATTCGGATGTCGTCGGGCGCGTCCGCGATCACGGTCGAGACCGTCGCGGGGCGATTCGGGGTTTGCGGAGCCGTGGGCGCGCGCTGCTGTTGCGTACCGCTGTCGCCCATCGATCCTTGTGCGAGCTTCAACCCGCGCGCTTCGGCGAGTTCGGCGAGCCGCGGCTGCGCATCGGCCAGCAACGTCCGCGTGGCCGCCTGCTCGGCATTGAAGTGGACGCGCACCGTGTCACCGTCCGTCTTCACCGACACGTCGATTGCGCCGAGCGCGTCTGGGACGAGGCGGATGCGCGTGTCCACCGCGTCGGCGGCGTCGCGCAACATCTCGATCCGTTCGATCATCGCGTGCGGCCAACGCTCCTGGCGCATGTCGAGCGGTGCCTGCTGCGCGTCGGCGACCTTGATCTCATGCGTTGCGGTCGCGCCGACCGGAGCCAGTGGCGCATCGGACGGGGCGGCGGGGGTATCGGACTCGTCATGCCTCTTGGTCGCCGCCTGTATTGCCGCGCCGAACACCATCGCCGCCGACGCGACCGTGCCGGGTTGCGGCTGGACGACATCCGGTTGCGCGACGGCGAGAGTAACGGGCGTCGTATCGGGCATGGGCCAACGCGGCGCGTCGGTGGTCGGCGTATCGACCTGCGTCTGCACGACAGTCTTTACCGGTGGCATCGCGGCCATGATCGCGGCGGCGAGCTGCATTGCGGGTGTGCCGCCGGCTTGGGGCGGCGCGGAGGGCAGGGGTGGTTGAAGCTCTATTGGAGCGGGCGTGGCGGCCTGCGGCTGCGATTGCGCGAAGGTCGGGCGCTGCACGCTAGCTGGTTGCATGGCCGATGCATCGATGATGCGTGCAGCAGGCAGGGAAACGGGTTGCGCAGGGTCGGGCGTCGCGACGATCGGCTGCCACACGAACGCGGCATCGGGCACGTCATCCGGCAGCGGCAAGGCGTTGCCGGTCGCGGCGTCGTCCTGCCGGGGCTCGTCTTCCGGCGTTGCGGCGGAAGGTTCGGGTTTCGCCTCGCCGCTGACCTGTTCGAAGGCGCCCGCGAAATCGCCCGACTCGCCGCCACTCTTCGCAGCAGAGGCGCGAGGATGGAGGGGAACGGTACGGGAAAGGGTCGCGGTCTGGATCATTCGGGCACTCGCGTTCGGGCTTCTCCCCGACACTCAGCAAGGATCGTGCCGAACCTTCCGAAAGGCGGGTGCTTCTTCCATCGCGCGGATCGCCTTCAGCACGGCGTCGGCGTCGGCACGCGCGAGCAGCTTCTCGACCGCGCTCTGATCGCGCTTGGCGGCGCGGGTGGCCTCGGCGGCGCGCTCGACATGATATTCGGCGGCTTGCACGCGCTCGACCGCGGCGTTGGCGGATTGTTGCAGGCGGTCGCGGTAGTGCGCGGCGGCGCCGAGCGATACGGCGACCTGCGTTTCATGGACCGGCGCGACCGCCTCGGCGAGCAAGGCGATGCGGCCGGACAGCGCCTGTTCGCTGGCGAACTTGTCATGCGCGCGCGCTTCGTCTGCGCGGGTCAGCCCGAGCTGGAGCGTGCGGACGCGGTGGATGCGCGCGAGGGTCTTGCCGCGGGCATCCACCATCTCAGCCGCCGAAAACGCCGGTCAGTTCGGCGACCGCATCGTTCAGCGAGACGTTCTCGTCGGCGTCCTGTCGGATATATTCCATGACCGCGGGGTGGCACGCGATCGCCGCGTCGATCGCGGGATCGGCGCCGTGGCGGTACGCGCCCATCAGCACGAGATCGCGGTTTTCCTCATAGGTGGCCAGATGACGGCGAAGCGTCCGCGCGGCCTTGGCATGGTGCGCGGGGACGATGTCGGTCATGACGCGGCTGACCGACGGACCTATGTCGATCGCCGGATAGACACCGCGCTCGGCGAGGTGGCGGTTGAGGACGATGTGACCGTCGAGGATCGAGCGGGCGGAGTCGACCACCGGATCGTTGCCGTCGTCGCCGTCCGCCAGCACCGTGTAGATCGCGGTGATCGAGCCGCCGGTGTGGACGTCGACGCCGGCGCGCTCGATCAGGTTCGGGAGCATCGCGATGGCGGAGGGCGGATAGCCGCGCGCGGACGCGGGTTCGCCGAGCGCGAGACCGATCTCGCGACCGGCATGCGCGACGCGGGTCAGCGAATCCATGATGAGCAGGACCTTCTTGCCCTCGTCGCGGAAGGATTCGGCGATCGCGTGGGCCCGTAGCGCGCCGCGGATGCGGAGGACGGGGGAGTGGTTGGCGGGGACGGCGACGACGACCGAGCGCTTGCGCGCTGCGCCGGCGACCTTGGTTTCGAGGAAGTCGGCGACTTCGCGGCTGCGCTCGCCGATCAGGCCGATGACGATCACGTCGGCCTGCGCGGCGCGGACGATCATGCCGAGCAGCACCGACTTGCCGACGCCCGAGCCGGCCATGATACCGACGCGCTGGCCCTGGCCGATCGTCAGCAGGCCGTTGATCGCGCGCACGCCGACGTCGAGAGGTTCGAGCACGCGGCCACGGTCGAGCGGCGACTGGAGTTTCCCCGCGAGCGGCCAGCGACCTGCGCCGCGGATCGGGCCGAGACCGTCGATCGGCTTGCCGGCGCCGTCGACGACGCGACCGAGCATGGCCGCCCCGACTTCGGCCTCCCCCGGCGCGCCGATCGGCTTGACCGGTGCGCGGGGGAGAAGGGCCGCGGCGCCGCCGAGGTTCATCATCAACGTGCGGCCGTTGCGGAAGCCGATGACTTCGGCCTCGACGCTCGCCGCGCCTTCGCCGACCTGGCAGACGGTGCCGACGGGGAGAGTCAGGCCGACCGCTTCCATGAGCAGGCCGTCGAACGACGCGAGGCGGCCCGAGACCTTTGGCTTGGCGACGAAATCGGCGTTGGAGAGGGTTTCGAGATAGTCGGCGGTAAAGCGGTTCAGCATTTGGGCACCGGCACGCGGTCGATCGCCTGCGCGAGTTGGTCCAGCCACAGTTCCGGACCGTCCTCGACGATCGTCGATGCGCTTTCGAGCACGAAGCTGCCGCGCGCAACGTTCGGATCGCCTGCTGCGAAGATCGTCTTCGGCAAGCGGCCGTCGAGCAGCGCGACGTCGTCCGGATGGACGCGGAGCAGCGCGGATTCGGCGGAGTCCGACAGAAGTTCGGCAGCCGTCTCGATCCGGCCGGCGAGCACGTCGGGCGCGATGCCGACTTCGCCGACGAGTTTCGAGACGAGGAAGAGCACCGTCTGGCGGAGCTGCGCCGCAACGCGGTCGCGGTCGATCCGGTCGTTGCCGAGCGCGCTGGCGAGATCGCCGAGCAGCGCGCCGTCCCGTGCAGCCGTTTCCTGTGCGGCCGCGGCCGCAGCGGCGAGACCTTCCGCATATCCGGCAGCGTGCGCATCGGCGAGCGGATCGATGAACGACGATTCGCTGACCGGATCGAGCGGATCCCAGCCGGCGGTCGGGTTCACGTCCTTGTCGGCCGGGCTGAAGTGGCGAGGCGCACTCGGCTCCGACGAGAAGTTCGGGGACGCGAAGTTGGTCGGACGCACCGTCGCACGCTCGCGAATATCCGCTGCGGCGAAACCGGATGGCGGGGCGAACGCGCTCGCCAGGACGTTCGCCGTCGTCGTGTGGCGCGACGCGAATCCCGCGGTGAAGCCGTTAGACATAATCGTCTTCCCCCCCACCCATCTGGATCGTGCCGTCCTTCGCGAGGCCGCGCGCGATCGCGATCATCGCCTTCTGCGCCTCGAGCACTTCGGCGAGCTTCATCGGCCCGCGTGCCTCCATCTCGTCGCGGATGCCGTCCGCGGCGCGCGCCGACATGCAGCCGAGGAAACGGTTGCGGATCGTCTCGTCGACGCCCTTCAACGACTTGGTCAGGATCTCGCTGTCGACGTTGCGGATCAGCGTGCCGAGATTCTTGTCGTCGAGGGCGAGCAGATTGTCGAAGACGAACATCGCCTCCTCGATCGCCTTGGCGACTTCGCGGTCGATCTTGAACAGCTTCGGCATGACGCGCTGTTCGGTGGCCTTGCGCGCGCCCGACAGGATCTTGGCGGCCTCGCGCGTGCCGCCGAGCGTGACGCCGACCGACCCGGGCGCCGCGGTCGTGCGGTTGGCGAGGACGACCTTCAACGTCTCGACCGCCTCGGGCGTGATCGGTCCCAGCCGTGCGATGCGGTGGAGGATGTCGGGCTGGACCGCGTCGGGCAGCAGTTCGAGCACCTGGCCGCCAATCGACGCGTCGAGATTGGCGATCAGCACGGCCGCTATCTGCGGATGTTCCTTCTCGATCATCGCGGCGATCTCGGGCGCGTCGAGCCAGTCGAGCAGTTCGAGTTCGCAAGCGGCTTCCGGCGGGGTGATGCGCGCAAGCACGCTTTCCGCTTTCTCAGGCCCGAGCGCGCGGTTCATCACCGCCTCGATCTGGGGGCGCGGGTCGAAGCCGATCGCGGTGCGCTCTCGCGCGCGACCGACGAAATCGTCGAGCACGTCCTCGACTTCCTGCTCGCTGACGTCGGCGACCTTGAACATCGCCGCGCCGAGCTGGCGGACTTCCTCGGGCTCCAGCTTCTGGAGGATGGCCGCAGCCTCCTCCTCGCCGACGAGCATCATCAGCACCGCGGCGCGCTCGACGCCCGTGTAGGTGCGTAGCGCGACTTCGCTCACTTGGCGTCCGCCTTGATCATGTCGCGAACCGCCAGCGCGGCGCGCGTGGGATTGTCGCGGGTGAAGCCGCGGACCGCACCGATTCGGTCGTCATAGCCGCGCGTGTTCTCGAGCTGATCGAGGCTGACGGGGGCTGCGACCGCCATGCCGTCGCCGCTCGCTGCACCGATCGGCTGGCCGAGGGCAGGGCGCGTGCCGGCATCGTCGCGCTTCTTCATCAGTGCCTTGGCGATCGGGCGGACGCCGAGCAGCAGCACCAGCAGCGCGATCAGGATCGCGGTGCCATTGCGTGCAAGCACCGGCAGCCAGGCATTGTCGTACCAGGCCGGGCCGCTCGACGCAGTCGCATCGGCGCCAGCGAACTTGCGGCTGATGACCGTTACGTTGTCGTTGCGCGCCTGGTCGAAGCCGACCGCGCTCTTCACGAGATCGCTGATCTGGTTGATCTCCATCGCGGTGCGGCGACCCTTTTCGGGATCGCGGAGCAGGACAGCGACCGACAGGCGCTTGACGCCGCCCGGCGTGGCGAGCGTTACCGACACTTCGCGGCCAAGGTCATAGGCGCGCTGATACTGGTCGGACTGCTTCATCGCATCGGGGGCGGGGCCACCGGCGACTGGTTGCGCCCCGGTGTTGCCGGTCGCGGCTTGTGGCGTCGACAGCGTGCTGGCGGCAGGCGGCGTGTTGCTGAGCGCACCCGGAATTCCGCCCGGAGCAGCAGGGCCGTCCTTCTGGTTGCCGGTCCAGTTGCCCGTCTCGGCGCGGAGCACGCCCTGCTTCTCGTAGCTTTCGCGCGTCGCCTGGCTCTCGTCGAGATTGACGTCGGCCTGGACTTCCGCGGTGAAGTTGCCCGCGCCCACGAGTGGCGTCAGCAGCGCGATCAGCTGCGTGCGATACTTGTCCTCGACGCGGCGCTGAATGTCGATCCGCGCGTCGCTGGCCGCACCCGCGCCGTCGTTGCCGCCGGCCTTGGTGAGCAACGCGCCCATCTGGTCGACGATCGTCACCGCCTCGGGCTTCATCCCCGGCACCGACGAGGCGACGAGGTTGATGATCGAGCTGACCTGCGCATCGCTCAGCGACCGGCCGCCCTGCAACTTCAGGATCACCGATGCCGACGGCGCAGCGTTGTCGCGGACGAACACCGACGCTTCGGGCATCGCGAGATGCACGCGCGCCTCGGCAACCGCGTCGATCTCCTCGATCGACTTCGCCATCTCGGATTCACGGGCCTGGCGAAGACGCTCGCCTTCCACGGCGCGCGAAACGCCCATCGGCAGCTGGTCGAGGATCGCGTAACCGCCGGGCGCCGCTTTCGGCAGGCCCTGGCCCGCGAGCAGCATCTTGGCGCGGCTGTAATCGTCCTCGCCGACGGTCAGCGCGCCGGTGCCTTCGTCGATATGGCTCTTGATGTTGGCCGTGGTCAGCGCGGAAGTCACCGCAGCCTTGTCCGAATCGGGCAGGCCGCTGAACAGCGTCTTCTGCGTCGGCGTCGACAGGCTCATCCACGCAAGCGCGGCGGCGGCGATCAAGCCAACCATCAGCGCCATCGGCAGCGAACGGCGGACCGCGGGCTGCGCGAACGCGCCCTTGATCTGCTGGAGGGGGTTGGCGAACCGTTCGGTCGCGCCGGATGTGGGGATGAGTGCGGTGCTCATGTCAGACCGGCATGCTCATGATATCCTTGTAGGCGGACAGCAGCTTGTTGCGGACCTGCAACGTCGCCTCGAAGCCGACTGACGCCTGCTGGCGGGCGAGCATCACCTTGGCGATGTCGACCGTCTCGCCGCGCTCATAGCTTTCGCTGAGCTTGGCAGCCTGGGTCTGGCCGTCGTTGACGCTCTTCAGCGCGGTTTCCATCGTGTCGGCAAAGCTGGTCGGCTTGACCGTCTCGGTCGGCGCGACGTTCCCCGCCGCCCCAGCACGCGACAGCGCCTGGTTGCGTTCAAGGATCTGCGACCTGAGCGCCATCACGCGGTCGACGCTCATCGCGCCGCCACCGATGCCTGAGACGCCGCTCATGCCGACGCCGCCCAGTTATGGACGCTGCCGATGTCGTCGCCCTGCTCGCGTGCCTTGGCGAGGCGATAGCGCAGCGTGCGTTCGGAAATGCCGAGGCGCTTGGCGGTTTCGATACGGCTGCCGTTGCACGCCTTGAGCGTCTCGCGGATCGCGGCGAACTCGCTCATCTGGACGATGTTGCCCAAGGTCCCGGGGGGCGTCTCCGGCTCGGAAGGCACCGCGACGGCCGCGATCGGCGTCACTACCGCAGTGCGCTGGAACGTCATCGTCACCGGGCGGTCGAACACGATGTGGTTCGCCTCGATCGTGTCGCCGCCGCAGAACAGCAGCGCGCGCTGGATCACGTTCTCCAGCTCGCGGACGTTGCCCGGCCAGTCGTGCAGCATCAGCTGCTCGATCGCCGCATGGCTCGGCCAGGGGATGACGTTGCGGTTGCCGGCATGACGCAGGATCAGCGTCGCGGCGAGCGCGGGGATATCCTGCGGGCGCTCGGCCAGCGACTTGGTCGCGAGCGGGAACACGGCAAGGCGGTAATAAAGATCGGCGCGAAACCGGCCGGCGGCGACTTCGGCATGGAGATCGCGGTTGGCGCAGGCGATGACGCGGACGTCGATCGGCTGCGGCACCGAGGCGCCGAGCGGCACGACCTCGCGCTCCTGCAACACGCGGAGCAGTTTGGCCTGCAGTTGCAGCGGCATCTCGGCGATTTCGTCCAGCAGGATGGTGCCGCCATTGGCCGCGCGGAAGAACCCGTCGCCACCGCTCGACGCGCCGGTGAACGCACCCTTCTGGTGACCGAACAGCAGCGCCTCAAGCATCGATTCGGGGAGCGCGGCGCAGTTGATCGCGATGAACGGCTTGTCCTTGCGCGCCGAGCCGTTGTGGATGGCGCGGGCGAGCACTTCCTTGCCGGTGCCGGTCGGGCCGTTGATCAGCACGGTGATGTCGGCGGCGGCGACGCGCTCCGCGAGGGCGAGCAGCGCAAGCGATTCGGGGTCCGCGGCGGTCGGCATGTCGGCGCCACCGATCAGGGCGCGGGCGAAGCCGTTGCCGACCGCGGTATCCTCGGCGGCGAAGCTGATCCGCGCCGGGGAGCCGTCGCGCGACGGGGTCACTTCACGCCCTTCGCAACCGATCACAACGGTGCGGGCAGGGGCGGTGATGCCCTCGCCGTCAGCGACCAGAAACAGGTCGTTCGCGCCGGGCTGTGCAGTCTCGAACGAGCCCACGCCGAAGCCCTGCGCACGCAATGACGAAACAAGCGCGTATTTACGCGAAGTGACTGCAGCCGATGGAAAAATTGAACGCATGGAGTTCCCCCTGAACGATTCGGGGAATGCAGCATTGGTGGTAAACGCGCGGTTAAA
>Ga0308169_10005284_pt1 | contig 11822 bp, 11 predicted proteins | sample PhyBR1_2_FD_202139 | JGI IMG/M metagenome (GOLD analysis project Ga0308169, IMG submission 202139) | Phyllosphere microbial communities from UC Gill Tract Community Farm, Albany, California, United States - DLSLSB.R1 | ecosystem: Host-associated > Plants > Phyllosphere > Unclassified | place... | reverse complement strand
CTGTCCACCTTGAGATCGAGGTGGTCTACCCGGTTCTTCCTGTAGTCCTTGCCCGACTGTCGGACAAAGGTCAGGATCTCATCGCTCTCCCGGGAGCCATCTGAGTAGGCCGCCATGAGCTTCGCGAGATTATCCAGGGGGAAGCTCGTCGGATCCTCTTCCGGCTGCCACCCCAGGAGGATGACACCGTGACCCAGAGGATGGATGAGGAGGTTCTCCAGCCTGAGATCAGGCTTACGCTCCGCGAGGATGAGCACAGTGAGGATCCGACGCACGATCCAGGCCCAGTCTCGACCTACGATGCCATCGGGGTGGCTTTTGATGAGCTCGTCCAGCGTGTAGCCTCCCTCGACAACGGCGAAGGCGACCCAGTTGTCTTCCTCGTCGCTGTCTACGATCTCAGGGATGTAGCTTTCGTACTTCTGTTCCAGCAGCCTTGCCCGCATCTTCTCATAGGCTTCGAGGTACCGCCCTAGGTTCCCGTCACCGTCACCGGATTGAGGCTCTTCGAAGACTTCGATGAATGTGTCGGGAAGATCAGTGGCGAAGCGCGAGAGCTGATTCTCCGAATAGATCGGATCCTTGCTCACGCGGTAGCCCGCTTCGATGGGTAGAGCCATGGGAGTTCTCCTTCTGAGCCTAGCCCCTAGAGGCGGCCGGCCTCGATCTGCTCTACGGTGGGAGGGAGCTGCGGCTGGTCGATCTCGTAGTTCTCGTACTCATGATCCTGGCGAGAGCTGAGGATCCAGCGGGCGAGGTTGGTGGTCCGGCCGCGATACTCCTTCGTGAGCTCGTGGGCCTTTTCGCTGTGGACGATGAGCTCGATGTCTCGAGCGTCCTCGATCTCGGAGCTGTACTCCCTGATGGTGGAGTTGAACTTCTTCACGAAGAGCTTCGCCTTGTCGATGAGCTTCTCACTCATGGAGGCGGGGAGTGCCTTCAGGGTGGCCACATCCATGCCGAAGAGAGCTGCTACCGACTCCTCCTCGTTGGCACCCTTGAGCTTGGAGAGCGCCTCGAGGCTCCGGGGTGTCTTCTCGGGGTCGAGCTCGAACTGACTGATGAGCTGGTCCAGGGCGCGGTTCAGATCCTCCTCATAGTCACTTACCTTGGGGTACCAGCCGTTAGCGTAGCGCTCGCGGATCTTGGCCACCGCGACACGGTTGACCTCATCTTCCGACTGAACGATGTAGATCTCGTCGCCGTACTTCTCCTCGAACTTCAAGATGGCGGGGTAGGCTGCCTGTCGTGCCATGGTGTTCTCCTGTGGGGTGGTAGGTGATTTGTCAGACGGTCTGGGTGGACCAGACCAGAGGCTGAGGATTCTCGTCGCTGCTTGCGCCGCTGTAGCCGAAGTCGATGACCCAGCAAGGGAGGCAGGCATCGATGAAGTGCGCCTCCCCGGTGTTCCGGTAGTGGCCGGGATCGAGGCGGAGCTTCGAGGCGCCACGCTTCATGGTTCCACAGGCGTGGAGCTCGATCTCGTCGTCTTCCCTGCCTCCACAGTGAGAGCAGCTACGCTCCGGGTTGTCGGTGAGCGCCTGGGACAGCTCGGCCGCGTAGAGCTCGTTGAGTCGTCGGCGCTCCGTGAGGTTGGCGGTGGGCTCGTGGATGATGCCTTCTTCGGCCTCATGCGCTCGAACGATGGCCTTCACCGTGGAGATAGGGGCCTTGTAGCGCTCTGCGGTGATGCGCAGCGCCTCTTGTTTGCGGGCACCGGCTCGAGTATTGCGATGCCGGGGGATGCTCTTGAGCGTGACCCGGTATCCACCGTAGATCGAACGATCCTGCGGAGTCTGGTTGGTTGACATGGAACCATCCTATATGGGAAGAGCTCCTATGGCAACTGCGAAAAAGTTCTGCCAGGATGTTGCAGGGGCTGAGACGGTGTGATAGAGTGTTCTGCAACACGCCTTTGTAGCTCAATTGGTAGAGCGAGAGCCTCTAAAACTCCAGGTTGCGGGTTCGAGTCCCGTCGAAGGCACGACGGCAACAGCCGTTCACTCAGAAAATTCACTCTGCATAGTAAGGAAAAGAATCATGGCTCCCACCTAGGTTTCAGCTCACCCTCTCTACATCATCACGCGCAGCGACTTGACCGCGGGCTATCAGATTGCCCAGACGGCCCATGGAGTCGCTGCTTTTGCTATTTCTAAGCACTCCGAGTTCCAGCAGTGGCACGAGGAGAGCCAGTACATTGTCGCCCTCCAGACCGAGGACTCTGGAAGCCTTGAGCTTCTCCTCGAGAGGGCGCTTCGCCGGGGACTCACTCCCATTCCCTTCCGGGAGCCCGATCTCGGGGACAACCTCACATCCGTGGCCTTCGTTCCCCACGCTGAGAATCGGCGCTTTCTTTCGGGACTCCCCCTTGCCGGCCGTCGAGCCGGCGCTGTGAACAAGCACAGCGGAGAGGTTGGAGCATGAGTGACCCCACTGAGCGGGCAGCAATCTGTCCCGTCTGCGGAGCGAAGCAGGGCCATCCCTGCTATGGAAACGGCCCCATGCCCATCGGATCCCATCCCTCAAGGCTCCTTCGGGCCTACCGGGAAGAGATCGGAAGGCTTCGGGATCAGATCGATGAGCTCGCCGGATCCGGCGTAGCTGTTAGCAAGTGAAGACACTAAGAGAAGGAAATAGAACCATGAACACTGTCACCACCAACAACAAGACCGTCATCGCCTACAACGCCCTCTTCGAGGCCGAGGGCGAGCTCCAGAAGGAGCTCCGGGAGATCCAGGCTCGCATCGACGGGAAGCGAGACGAACAGCGAGAGCTCGTCGAGAAGCGAATCCACAACCTCGCTGAAATCGGCCAGCGCGTCTTCCGTAAGTGCGTGCCCGACTACTACGCTGTGCCCAACCACAAGGCCAAGGAGATCCTCGGTGAGCTCGGCTGGATCTACAGCCTCGGCAAGTTCGTCAAGCTCAACGGCCACAGCATCCAGTTCGAGGGCGGCTCCATAGTCCGTGAGTTCCTCCACATGAGCGACCGGGACTTCGCCAAGCTCATCCGGCAGAAGGTGCGAGTCTGGAAGGACGCCCAGAAGGCCGAGCGAATCAAGGCCGAGGCTCAGAGCCTGAACGCCGCGCGAAAGGCTGTCGAGGATGCCCAGCGAGTGCTCCTGAAGGCCGAGAAGGCAGCTGAGGAGATCGAGGTCGCGGACCGTCGAACCGAAGCTAAGCTTCAGGCGAAGGCTGAGTACCGGGCCAAGCGAGAGGCCGAGCTCAAGAGCTAAGTCAAAACAGAAGAGGGCGGGCAGCTGATGATAGCTGCCCGCCCTCTTCCCGTGGACCTAGATTAAGCTCACTCTCAGATGAGCTCAGCGAGCTTCCTCTGAGCGGGGACCTTCAGAGTTCCGTTGCGAGATACCATGGAGGAGTCGAGCTCATAACCAGCGCTACCGGATGCAGCTGCACTCGATGCTCTCTGGGCTGCGGCTTCCTGGAGCTCTGAGAGCTTGCTGAAAACTTCAGCCTTGGCTGGACCTGCTGCTCCTGCCCTCTGGCTCAGGATCCCCGCGAGGCTCGCGCTGGGCACCTTCGTCGCGCTCTTGGAGCTCTCGATAGCGCCGTAGATCCTCTCCATGGCGTCATCGCTTCTTCCCACAAGGCCCTCGTAGTTGCTCACGAGCTTGTCATAGTCTGCCTTGCTACCACGCTTTCCTCCGGTGTTCATGTAGAACACAGCTTCCTTAGTGTTGACGCCTTCGGAGAGTACGGCGTGAATGTCAGGGTGCTCTTCCTGACCACCCTGGAGCACGAAGGCACCTGCCATGGCCCGAGAAGCGCTCATGGCAAGTTCCCGGCGCTCTGTCTTGGTGGGACCATCCCCAACGCCTCCAGCCCGGCGGATGATCCCGGCCCGGGAAAGTCCGTCCGTGACAGAGGCCGGTACTGCGCTGAAGTCGCCGGCGCTGAGGGCAGCTGTCACGACCCTGCCTGACTGGCGCACCGTTGCCATGTCGGAGCTGCTCACGCCCTGAAGAGCATCGTGGGCAACGCCCCAGCTCGGATCCTTACCCTCGTCGGCGCGCTTCGCGATGAAGCTCCTCTGAATTGCTGCCTGCTCGATCTTGGAAGCCTTCTTGTAGCGATCAGCCTCTGCCTTACCTAGCCCCGTTGCGGATCGAATCGACTGGTCAGCACGCTCGATTGCCTGAGCAGCAAGGAGCTTGGCCGAAGAGTCCACATGGGTTCGAGCGATGTTGGCTGCGAGCTCCCGACCTCGGACAGTGCCATTGGAGTCGTAGCGAGTCACCATGGTCTTCTCGTCGGCTGGAACTGCCTCGCCCTTGAGCTTCTTCGTGGACACGGCGCGCTCAACTCGGGTTGCGCCGTAGCTCGCTGCCGTGACGAAGCCACCGTTGAGCTCCTTGCCGCTTTCATCGACTACTTGAGGGATGATGACATGGCCGGTGTTCTTCTGAGTGTTGCCTCCCACTGTTCTCAGGGAACGGCCGATGGCCTGAGTCATGGCTCGCTCAGAGGTCTTCGACTGGTCGGAGATCACCACCGTGTCGATCTCGTTGATGGAGATTCCCTCGGAGAAGATGTCCACATTGGCGAGCACCTTCTTGTGGGGCGACCAGCCACCCTGGGCGTCCTGCTCGGTATAGTCCCTGCCCTTGAACATGGAGAATGCCTTGGCGCGACCTTCCTTTGCTTCCCTGGTCTCCCCTGAGTAGGCAGCGACGGCCTCACCGTGTTCGGCGATGAGCCGCAGCCTTGCCTGACGACGAAGCTCCGGGTCGGAGGCGTTCTGATTAGCTTCCGCAACCTTCAGGTCCATGCGACCACTCTGCTCCATTGCAACCTCTCGGAAGTTGTCCCGGAAGGCTCGAGCCTGGTCAATGGAGCCGGTGTAGGCGAGGGCGTTGTGGACCGGGTTGCGGAGAACCCCCTCCTCATCCCTGGTGGGATCTGCTGTCATGGCCTGAAGCGTGGAGCTCACTGCACTGTAGGTCTGTGCGGTAAGATTTCGTGGTCCGGTAGGGTCCTGAGGAGCAGTGATGTAGTTTCCACCAGCATCTACGAAGCCGTTGGCATCGGAAGCTTGACCTCGAACGACGGCCGAGCGAAGCTGGTACTCGGGCTTCGTGAGGTAGTTCTCTGAGATGGCGGCCTGCTGTGTGATGGCACCACTCACGCGACCCACGATGAGCTCATCATCCGAGTAGACGGTGAGCCGCTCCTTGCCGTTGGTGTGCATCTTCTCGACCTGAGCCTGGAGTGCTGCGATCTGCTCCTCGCGAGTCTCACCCTTGGCCGATGTCTCATCATCATCGGGAGAGTCTGCCAGTGGCGGAGTTGCTGTTGCGTAGAGCCTGTGGCGAGCCTGGATGGATCCGGGGATCTCATTGACGAAGCTTCTGTAGCCGGAGTTCTCGGCGTTCTCGTCGGAGCTCACAGACTTCTTCTGGCCGAGGATGTTGTGGGCCTCGTCGTTCATGAGGAGGTCGGCCTCGGCGCGCTCGCCGATGAGTGCTTGCACCTGCTGAACCTTGTCCGAAGACTGGTAGGTGGAAACGATGACTACTCGCTTGCCCTCGTCCAGCGCAGCCCTCCAGCGCTCAGCGATGCGCTCGGGGGAGACTGCTCCGTTCTCCTTGATGCCGTCCTTGGAGTCAGAGTGGATCTCGATGACCTCGACCTCGTAGTCCTTTCCGTACTCACCGATGGCCTTGTCGTAGTTGCCGTTGCCGTCGGGGCGGAGGTCAGCTGCAGTGTCCACGGCGAGCTTCCGGGAGGATGTGAGCACGATGGCCACACCGTTGGCATCTTCCTCGTCCATCATCCGCCGCATGAGCTGGCGACCCATGTAGGACTTGCCGGTGCCACAGGCTGCTACGAGCTGAGTGTTACCGTCCTCGAGGAGCGCGTTGGCGGTCTCATTGAGCGCGTCGATCTGGATGGAGCGAGGCTCCATGTTGCCGTAGTAGCCTTCATCCTCGAGGCTGAATCCCGCGGTCTTAGGGCTGCGAGGCTTTCGGAAGCTCGATCCAAGTACACCGTGCTCTTGCTGGTCAGCGTAGGCTGCCTCAGCCTCTTCCCGGCTGTCGTAGTGGCCTCGCTCCTCGAAGGGGCATGTGCCGACGGTCACACTGCATTGTGTGATGTTGCCGTCATCGTTGATGTGCTGCCGGCCCTTTGCCATGGTGGGTCTCCTCCGAGTTGCTCTGCGCTCGTTTCTAACGCCGAACTTCCGGGTGATTGCAGGGAAGGAGACGGTGCTCAGCGACAGTAGGATCAGCTCTAGGCGCCTCACACAGCGAAAGCCCACACGCACTTGTCAAAAGATGCATGTGGGCTTAGACTGGCAGCTAGAGAATCTGCACCGTGATGCGAGTGTAGGCCATGTGGCTCATGGTGGTGAGCCAGCCCTCGGGGTCATCGAGGAAGCGAGTGGACTTCCCCTCCACAAGAGCTGGGGGAAGGTGTTCTGCCCAGCCCTTGGAGTCAAAGCCCGTCTCGGGGGCTGTTCCCTCCGAGCGAACTCGAAGAGGGTCAGTGAGTACCTCCACGGTCTTCCACTTGCCGGCGCTGAACTGGCGAATCTTTGCGCGCATGATGCGTCTCCCTCTGTGCTATGGCGCTACGATACCGAAACTCAGAATGGATCGGTCTGACCGCCGTCCTGAAGGTAGCGTTTGAGTGGAGAGATTCTGTTTTCCTCTAGAAGGTAGTCGATGCGCTCCACTGTGGCTTGACCTCTATCTGAATCAATGGTCCTCGAATCGACCCAGCCCTGAACTTCAGATCGAGCTCCTCTCAGTGCCTCTAGCTCATCCTCTCGAAGCGTAAGCTCATCATCGGGCACCCTGTAGCCAGCGCTGTAGTAATCAGTGCGATCTGCGCGAAGAGCCTGGTTCTCGGTGAAGATGCTCCAGTTGTAGTGGACAGCTCGAGTCGGATCGGGGAATCCAAATGAGTTGTCGATGAGCCGAATACGGTCTCGAAGACCACCCTTGCGGTCAGGCTCAGCTCCGAAGAGCATGTTCTGGTCATGGCGATCCAGATTGCCGAGAACGAAGTCGAAGATAGCGGCCTTCCTGAAGTCTTCCTTGAGTTCGGGCACCTCATCGAAGTCTCTCAGCGAATCAGCATCCTCGTAGACCTCTCGCTGAATCGAACCGAGCTTCCCGTCGATCTCCCGAAGCACAGTTTCAGGGACCAGCCTATCGAAGCCTGGACCCATGGCCCTGGACAGCCTGTGGGCATTGACTTCACTGATGGCAGCCTGAAGCGTGTTGGTGCCAAAGTTGGCGAACTCGCTTTCCTGGTAGCTGTTTTCGCCGAAGGGCTTGAAATAGCCGTAGCTTCCATCTTCGAGCTCGTAGCGCTGAACAGTGCTGATTCCGTTGGTCAGCCAGCTCTCGTCTTCGCCGGGGATGTCCATGTAGGAGAGCTTGCTGATGTTGCTCAGAGCAAGCCTCATGGCGATGGCTCGGTCCTCGTCGCTGTAGCTCACGGCCTTAGAAAGCGGTGTGTACTTTGACTGGTCACTGAGACTGTTGGTGGCCCTGTTCCGACGCTCGATGTCCGGGTCCTCTCTACGAGCACCAGCGAGATGATCCCCATTGAGTTCCTCCTGAGTGATCTCCCAGAGCTCGATCATCTCAGCCTGGGTGCCGTGGAGCTCCTCTCCGAAGCGGCAAGCGCGACCGTTGGGGCGCTCAGGATGAGCGTTGCAGGGTGCGGGGCCGTTCTTGCCGATGTGGTACTTCTGTGCGCCCAAGGTAGTTTCTCCAGATCTCAGCTGTAGTTCGATGCGGGCACTGTTCTAACAGCCCCCGCTGTGAATCGCGATCCTAGAAGTCGTCTTCCTCAAAGTCCACTTCGGGTTCGTAGTCATCAGGGGTCGCGTAGTTCTTGGCGTGGTACTGAGAGAATCCGGTGACCTTACCTTCCTCTAGGAGGTGATCGATGCGCTTCAGAGTCGCTCGACCTCTGCGAGTAGTGATGGTTTTAGTCTCAATCCACTCCTCTACGCCACTGCGAGCACGAAGCAGTGCGCTCCTGTCATCCTCCGTGAGCGCACGATCCTCGCTATTCGCCCGGTATTCTGCCATCCAGCTCCCGGAAACTTCCCCAGCCCCGGTGTTGTCCGCGAAGCAGTTCGCATTGACAATGGATGGCTTTTGAGGGTCCGGAAATGCGAAGGAGTTGTCGATGAGTCGCACTCTGCTCTGGGCATGGCCCTGCTCGTCCTTTTGCAAGCCGTAGAGGAAGTTGTCTCCATGTCGGTCGAGATTACCTATGACGAAATCGAAGATCGCTGCTCGCCTGTAGTCATCCCGAAGCTGCTCGTTCTTCTTGAAGCTCCGATTGACAAGCTCGTTCTCGGGGACCTCCTTCTGAATGGTCCCCAGCCGGCCGTAAACCTCTCGGAAGGTCGTCTCAGGAACGAGCTTCGAGAACTCTCCCCCGAGGAGCTTGCTCATACGATGGGCGTTGACCTCGTTGATGGAGGCGCCGATGGAGCTCACGCCATACTGACTTCTGAAAAAATCCTCATCGTAGCTGTTGTTGGAGAAGGCCTTGAAGTAACCGATTGAGCCGTTCTTGAGCTCGTAGCGATCCACTGATGTGGAGCTGTCGGCATCCCAATCGTCATCCCTGCTGACTATGGGACTGTGAGCGAGCTCATTGAGATTACTCAGGGCGAGCTTCATGGCCACGGCCTGCTCGCTGTTGCCGTAGCGTACTTCGAGCTTCTTCGCCGGCCGGTACTTGGACCGGTCGCTCAGTGAGCTCACTGCGCTTCGCTCATCGTAGCTGAGCGGATGACCAACCTCTCTGCTCACGCTCTCGAGGTGGGTCCTGTGTTCTGCTTCCTGCTGCGCCTCCCAGCGGACTGTGAGCTCAGCTTTAGTGCCGTGGTTCTCCTCGCCGAAGCGGCAAACCCGCCCTCCAGGCTTGTCAGGATTGGCTCGACAGGGAGCGGGGCCGTTCTTTCCGATGTGGTACTTCTGTGCGCCCAAGGTGAATCTCCAGATCTCAGCTACTGGGTACGGTTCTAAATCGAGTGGTTGAGGTCGATGATGTAGTCCCGAAGAGAGATCAGCTTCCCTTCAGCTGTGAGTCTGTCGATGCGGTCGACAGCAGCCTGTCCGCGCTCCTGAGCGATTGTGCCCTGGCGCATCCAGCCTCGAATGCCCCTGCGGGCTCGTCCGAGGTCAGCGAGTTCCTGGGAAGTGAGCTTGAGCTCGCTATCGGGTATGCGATAACCTTCGAACTCAACTTCCTCTCCGTTCTCGTCTTCCTCAAAGTCCCCATAGGTCTCGTCATTGTCGGCAAACATGGAGTCGTTGACAATGGTCCTGCTAGACAGATCTGGGAAGCTGTAGGCATTGTCAATGAGTCGAAGGCGCTTGGATTCGTCGCCATCTGATCCGCTGACAGCTCCGTAGAGAAGGTTGGCGTCATGACGGTCTAGATTGCCGATTACGAAGTCGAAGATGGCTGCCTTTCTGTAGTCTTCCCGTAGCTCGGGGCTTCGGTGGAAGTTGGGAGGCGTCTCATTGCCCTCGGGGACCTCTCGCTGGAAGCTTCCGATCTCCCCGTCGATCTCCCGAAGCACAGTGTCGGGAACGAGCTCCTCATAGCCTGGACCGAGGAGCTGAGCAGTGCGGCGAGCGTTGACCTCGTTGATGGCTGCACCCAGAGTGCTCGTGCCGAAGGACCGGAACTCGTGCTCGTCGTAGCGGCTGTTCTCCTTGAAGCTCTTGAAGTAGCCGATGGAACCATCCGTGAGCTCGTAGCGCTGAACGCTTGTGCTGCCGCCAGCATGCCAGGACAGATCGCGGTCCTTTACCCGGCCAACGGCGAAGTGGCCCAGGGGTAGGGTACCTAGATTCATGGCCACAGACACATCTTCCTGGCTGTACTCGAAGCCATCCTCAGACACGGAGCCATAGTTGAAGGGGTTAGTGAGTATACCCTGCATCCTGCTGCGCTCGTGGTTGCCCACTACCGTAGATCGAGATGCACTACCGAGGAAGTCTTCGTGCTCAGCTTCTTGCTGAGACTCCCAGAGTTCGGCCATCTCGATTTCTGAGCCATGGCGATCCTCTCCGAAGCGGCATGCCCGACCGTTGGGGCGCTCAGGGTGAGCGTTGCAGGGCGCTGGGCCGTTCTTGCCGATGTGATACCGCTGAGTGCTCACTGATCTGTCCTCTTTGTACTAGCCTGGATGGGATACCGACGGATCAGTACCAGGCTCCTTCGCCAGTTCGGCCGGGCTCATCGTCTCGGCTCCTGTCCCTGTCCACAGCGTTCTCTCTAATGTAGTCGGAGAGCCTTCTGAGCGTTCCTCTCTCGAGGAGATGATCGATCCGAGCGATTGTCGCCTGACCTCGATCAGGGGCAATCGTACCTGCATTGATCCACTTTCGAACACCTGATTTAGCTTGATTCAGTGCCTCTAGCTCTGCGCTATTGAGCTTGTGGTTCTGTGGAGAGAGAACGCTGTGGCCATGGACAGCATAGCCGTCTGCAAACACTGACATGTTGACAGATTCTAGCTCATAGACGGCGGGGAAGCTGAAAGAGTTGTCGATGAGCCTCAGACGGTTTCTACGCATAAAGCCGGGACCGCGAGAAGCGGCCTCTAGGAGGTAGTTCTCACCGTTGCGATCCAGGTTCCCGATGACGAAGTCGAGGATAGCGGCCTTCCTGTAGTCGTTCTGCAGGATCACATTCGAGCTGAAATCTGAGCTCAGTCTGTGATCCTCCTTGACTTCGCGCTGAAGGGTTCCGATGTCTCCGTCGATGCTGCGAAACGCTGTCTCAGGGACGAGCTCATCGAAGCCATTCCCGAGGAGCTTGGCCATCCGGTAGGAGTTGACCTCGTTGATGGATGCGCCGAGAGTACTGGTGCCGTAGTCTAGGAATGCGTCCTCTTCGCCGCTGTTTTCTATGAAGGACTTGAAGTAGGCTCTGGATCCATCCTTGAGTCTGTAGCGATCTACGGTGGTGCTGCCATTGGTTGACCAGGACGCGTCCTTGCCCTTCAGTGGAGCGTAAGAGATCGAGCTCAAGGATTCCACTGCGAGCTTCCTGGCCGTGAGCTGCTCCTCCTCGGAGTAGTAGACTGCAGTCTCGTAGTAGGGCAAGGGATCATCGAGCGCCTTCTTAGCCTCTGCCCTAAGGTGCTCGCGCTCAGTGGAGGTCTCAGGCGGTTTCTGAGCTCCGTCGAGCATTCCCTCGTGCTGAGCCTCCTGCTCGCTCTCCCAGCGAGCAGTGACCTCCTGAAGGGTACCATGGTTGTCAGCGCCAAAGCGGCAGGCTCGACCGCCGGGAAGCTCGGGATGAGCGTTGCAGGGCGCGGGCCCATTCTTACCGATGTGAAACCTCTGTGAGCTCAAGGTAGTCTCCTGATTCTGATGACACAGATTCTAAAATCTTGAGAGCACTGATACCAGTTTCAGGCCACATTGGTGTCTACGAGCCTGTCCCGATCGTGGTACTCGCTGAAGCTACTGATTCGATTGCGCCGAAGTAGATGATCGATGCGCTCAATGGTTGCTTGCCCTCTGGCCTCAGAGATCGTTCCGTTCTGGACCCAACTCTCTACGCCATCTCTAGCGCGGCCGAGAGCCTTTCGCTCCGCCGCTTCGAGCTTGAGTTTTTCAGGTGGGTACCTGTACCACTGACCAGCTCCGACGGGAACTCCCTGGTTGCTTCCGAAAACGGAGCCATTGATCTCCGTGAATCGCTCAGGATCGGGGAAGCTGAAGGAGTTGTCGATGAGTCGAATCCGGTTCTCCCTCTTCCCCTCTCCGAGTTCCTTGGCCTCGTAGAGAAAGTTCTCCGCATGGCGGT
>Ga0308169_10005283_pt1 | contig 11823 bp, 19 predicted proteins | sample PhyBR1_2_FD_202139 | JGI IMG/M metagenome (GOLD analysis project Ga0308169, IMG submission 202139) | Phyllosphere microbial communities from UC Gill Tract Community Farm, Albany, California, United States - DLSLSB.R1 | ecosystem: Host-associated > Plants > Phyllosphere > Unclassified | place... | reverse complement strand
TAGAGTTCGTCGACTTACCTTGCCCCAACTTCATGTGCATAGCCCACCGTGTATGCATTTTGTGAATAAGAGCAAATAGAGCCGACTGGGACCAAGCGATGTCAGACTCGTCATCAAGTTCATCCAGTCATCGCGTCGTTGGAACTCGTGATACAGGTGTTGTCCCACCGACCTTACGTCTCGAACCACGCCACGAACTCTTCAGCTCCATTCCTCGCCGCTCAGCTCGTCGTCGCCCCGGCTACCGCTGGTGCCGGTCCATGGCTCGTCTACATCGGGCGCGATCGGCGCATCTTCGATCGTCGACCCGTCCGACTCGCTTCTATACCCGTCCTCGGCGTCCGTGACGCCGCAACGCAACTCGATCGTCAATTGAGTCAACCTCGCAAGCTTTTCGTCGTCTACGTCGAAAAAGTGGCCCGCTTCCATATCGTTCCTGTCATCAGGAGTCGATCTCCTGGATGCGCTATAGCTGCTCACTTGCGGTACGCTCTGAACATCGGCCACAACGCGAGGAACGGAGACCGGTCGCCGAATACAGCCTTGATATTCTCCCTCCACCCCAGATCATACACGTTGATCCCCCTCGCCTCCCGTCGGAGTCGATTTCGCTGATCTCGGCTGAGCAGATGATCTGGCTTCCATGCCGACGGCATCGCTGGTCCCGCTCGGCCCGATGACTTCGCGTGATCGAGCAAAACAGATGGACCGGAGTAGCTCAGATTCTCCAGCGTCGTAAGGTTATTGCAGGCGAGCCACCAGTGGTAACCTGTCAGGCTGCCCACGGCGAGCGCGAATACAAATCCCATCAACGACAGACCGAGGAAGATGAGGGGAGCAGGGTCCATGTCCTGCCATCAGTCGCAACCAACCAGGAGAACTACGTACCTCCGTGGTATCAGCTGTGACCGTTTGAGTTCCGTTGACACGCTCGAGTGCGGCAACTGAGCTGGAGAAGAACTCGTCCGGATCCTGAAAGAATCGAAAGGACTCGCAGCCGGATTCGAGCATGCTGTACATGGCGAGCAGGGTGCCATACGTGATGAACAGCAAGAACGGTTTGTCTGAACGTAAGTTGCACCCTCATTCCGTGACGTCAACTGGGCTCACAATTGTGGAAGCCTACGCAGGTGCCCAGCCAGGCGCAATGATGATCCACTGTAGCATGAGTCGAGTTCCCTCGGAGATGGTGATGAAGCTCACTTTTCAAGGTGCATCGTTTGCAATACCGGCAATGATGCGTCCTGTCTGGCTTCCACGCTTCGCACTTCCGACACCACCTCGGTCCGCCGTTGTTGCTCTTCGCCATCACACTTCGCCGACGCGTACCTATACCCGGAAGCAGCCTTTCTTCTACGCCGTCTTCTGCGACAGGTCCCTCTTGGTCGTCATACCGTTTCAAGCGGGTTCGTCGCCCGTCCGCGTCGTTATCGTAGGCGTTATCGTTCTCTACTACTACATCTTCTCCTGCGTCTTCCGCCCTGGTTGGCATCAAAGGGTTGACGCCCACCACGACCGGGAATATCGCCGAGTCCTCCTCATACGTGGAAGTCTGGTCTGGGCTGCGCCGTCGAGGTGCTCTTCCAGCGCGAAGTGGTAATGGCGATGGGCGGTCCTTGCCAATCCGGCTGTTCACCCACCGAGAATTACGCAGATACCGCAGCGGAATGTCATCCTGGTCTATCCCGGCCGGCGGAAGCGCAATGGGCGATGGTCTATCGCTGCGCCGATCCCGCTTGGCTCGACGCTGCGGTTTCGGCTTTTCTACCTCGCCGCTAGGAGCCAGCACATCGTCCGGCGCCAGAGCTTGGTTCGGCTGGCCCGGATTTCTCGTCGACGCAAAGAAGAGCGAGAGAGATGTCATGCCGAAGAGCCCATTGAAGACGATGAACCTGGTTGTCAATAGTGCTGTGACGCACTGCGGGGCGGTGCGTACTGAATGAAGAAGTGAAGGAAATCTTGGCGCTTGAGTAAGACAGTATGGATGCTGATCGCGCCGTTGAAGCCGAGCCATGTCACGGCCAGGATGAGGTAACTCACTGGTGTCAGCCTGACATGCATTCGCGGTACGTGGCTGCGACGTACAGATGATGGGAATGACGCTAGCACATCGCTCAGCGGTGGTGGTTTGATAGTCTCCTGCCATGTCGCCAACAGAAGACGAGGAGCTCAGTCACTATGCGGTCCGAATTCTGGTACGACCCTCCGAGCGGTCATGTCGAGCGAGAACAACGGTGCCCTGTGTGCGGTGGTGCAAGTAGAAAGGATGATCGCGTTCCGTTGATCATCTTCCCCTGCGGGCTCGTCGTTGCCGTCCGGGGACCCCGGCGAGCATCGGTCAGGCCGGCGTCGGCCGCCGCCGTCGGCCATCGACAACACGCGCCGTGACCCGTCGTCATGCTTTCAGCCTAGGAACCTCATCTTTGTATCCCGTACCAGACACACCCTCTGCCATGGCGGCACCTAGCACACCCCCTCGCCGACCGGCGAAGCGGGTACAGTCGTCGCTCGCACCGCCCGATGCGGCGGGCACATCGACGTCACCAGCATCGCCTGTTACCGGGTTCAAGCCGAAAGATCCAGCTATTGAGCGGGCATTGCAGCTGTCCACCTTCGAGGCGAGCTCCCCAGCAAGCAATACAGCTGTGCTAAGCTGAAAACCAGGCAAACTACTCGACGGAGGACTTTGTAGGGACGTTGAGCGAGAAGCTCATCACGGAGAGCCGAAGCAATCCGGGCCCCTTTGATCCAAAGCCGTTCTTGCAGACATTCTCGCCGGCCTTGGACAGCCTGCTTGCTCTGCGGCAGCAAGTGGCTGAGAGGACGAAGAAAATGGAAAGTGATGTGAGGCGAGCGGAACGAGAATACGGCAAGCGGTTACGCGAGCTGGATGGGGGTTTCGAGGTACGCTGCCTGAGCGCACGAAGAATCAGCTGAAGCTGACAACGCAGGCGATAGGCAGCTCGTTCTCCAATCTCGAGAGCAAGATCACGGACGTGAGCAGGACGGCCGTGCGGATAGGCGATCAGCTCGAGTCACTGCATCAAACGCGTTCCACCGCACAATCCACCTCACTGCTGCTATCGTACTACCTGTCTCTCGTACACCAAACGAACACCACCCCGGATCCCAACAATCCCATGACCAACCCGCTTGAGACTCTATTTGCGACGCGCACGTCGAGGGAAGGTCGGTCACGCCTGTCGGTCATCCTGCGGCGGCTGATGGCTGTCGCGAAGGATATGGCGGACAACGCGGCGACGGCGCTGGCAGAAGCGGAATCACCAGAAGGGGAGGACAGAGTCCCAAATGCAAAGCTCGTGGGAAAACGGCGGTCAGAGAAGGAGAAGGCGGAGAGAGTGCGGGACGAGGTGGAAAGATATTGCGAGAGATTCGAGAAGGAGGTGTTGAGGCTGTTTGATCGGAGTTATAGAAAGGGTGATCCCAGAATGATGGCGGTGAGCTCAAGTGTGGCCTCGACTGTACACGTCTGACGACAGCACTGCGCGAAGACGCTGCAGGACTTTAACGGCGGCGCTTCGTGCGTGCAGATCTACGTCAACCAGCACGACTTCTTCATTTCGAAGGACCGCGTCATCGAAGAGGCGGAGAAACAGGTGGCGGAAGGCGAAGATGGGGAAAGCGCGAACAGGACCGATATGTGAGCTGCACCGGACAAGGACGTAGCTGCGACTGACTCCCAGCTGGGCAAGCATCGGCAATCCCGACGAGCCACCGCCTACGTCCGAGCCCGGTATGGCGGCGTTGTTCAAGGAGATCAGGGTGACGGTAAGCCAGGAAGCGCAAATCGTCAAAGCGGTGTTCCCGCACCCCAGCTCGGTCATGCAGGTGTTCCTGCAGCGTGTCTTTGCCCAAGTCGTGAGCTACCCACAGCGCGTCGTTTCTACCGCTCACGACAGATCCAACAACACCTCGAGACGCTGGTGTCTCGTGCGCAAGCCATTTCGACGCTGGCCGTCTTGCGTATCCTCAACATGGCTCATGCAATGTGCGGCAATCTGTTGGAAGAGCTCAAGACGTACGACTCGATCCTTGCTTCGCCTGTGGCTGGACCGTCTCGAGCGGGACCAGGCGCTGGGCCACTAGGCGCCATGCTCGATCATGCCATGGAGGAGATCTTCGTGCCCTGGCTCGAGGGCGCGCGATACCTTGAGAGCGAGAGCAAGAACCTCGTCGAGCTCTATGCCGGTCTGCTGAGCCGGTTCACCAGGTACCATGTGAGCCTACTCTCCCGAATCATTGAGGAACCAAGCTGACGGGCAGGAAACGGTTCTCAAGGCCAAACCGAATTCCCTTCTAGACAAGGTTGTCCATCAGCTGTCGTCCTCGTCTTCCGCAGCGACTTCGTCATCGACCGCTCAAGCGGCCGCTGCAGCTATCTCTAAATACGCCAATGTCTTCACGTCCACTGCGGTCAGCAAAAACACGGCATCGCCGGCGATCACGAACAAGGAGGTCCTCTCGCCCACCCTGTCTACCCGATCCGCATTGCCGCCACATCTGACTGGTATGAACGGGGCGGCCTCGCCCCTCCCTCGATCAGGAGCAATGACGCCGGTCGGCGGGAAGTCATCGGGATTGCAGAGGTCGGACAGCGTGAAGGGAGGTTTGGTGAACAAGGGACTGGAGGAGCAGGTGTGGGCGACGGATGGGGTTTTGACGGTGGATATGGCGGAGAGGATGCTCAAGTGGCATGCTGAGGCTGTGGGACGGGTGGTCGAGCTGAGCGCGGCGGGCGATGTGTACGTTCCTCCTGAGATGTGCGTGATTGAGCTGAAATTGCAGGGGCAAGAATGCGTTTGCGCTGGCAAAGGTATTATCCGAGGCTGTGGGCCGATCATTCATCGAGACTGCCTTGGAATCGTACGCCGTTTCGTTTCATACCGAGGTTGCACTGATTCCAGCGCACTCGCTCGGCTCGAGTCGGCCGATCCTAAAGTCGAGCCTGACCTCACCCCTCTCGCTACCCTCAAGCCCGCCGATATCATATGTCACCTATCGCAGCGATACGCCGCAACGGCACTACTCCCGCTGTCCGGCTCGTCCGCCCCGCTCCGCCGCGAGATGGTCACTTCATACTCACACAACATCGTCCGCATGGAAGGCAAGATCGACGCCTTGATGCAGAAGGCGATCGACAATATCGTCTCGTACTTGACGTTCTTGCTCACCAAGCAAAAGAAGAACGACTACAAGCCAAAAGACGACGAGTTGAGCTTCGCGAGGAACAATACTGAGCCGTGCAAGATGTCGTGCGAGTTCTTGGAAACGGTGCGGGACGCTGCACGCGAGGGCCTGAGCGGTAAGAATGCCGAGGGGTTCTTGACTGAGGTCGGGATGGCTTTCCACAGGTGCGTACGGCGGGAATGCTGTGACCTGATCTGATTGCAGTCTTTTGCTGGATCACTACAAGAAGTTCCCGGTGAACCCGACGGGCGGCCTCATGTTGACGAAGTGAGTCGAGCAGCTGGCTGACGACGACTGACTGCGGACGACTACTCGCTGACTATTAGGGACCTCGCGTCGTACCAGGATACCATCGCCTCATTCGGCCTGACAGCGCTGAACGAACGCTTCGACATGCTCCGCCAGCTCGGCAACTCGTTCATCGTCCAGCCCAACGTCCTCAAGTCATACATGACCGAGTCGCACCTCGGGCGGATCGACACGAGGCTGCTCCGGCCATACCTCGCCCAACGCTCGGATTGGAGCACCTTCTCCCGTACCCTCGTGCTGGACGATGGGCTGCCGGTCGATGTCCCGGAACCTCATGCGTCCGGCACGCACACCCCGTCATCATCACTTTTGACATCGTCTACCAGTGTCGGAGGCAAGATCAAGGGCTCGCGGCTGTCCACCATGAGTGGCGTGGCGGGCGCAGGCATGGGCAAGCTCAAGGAGATGCTCAAGGAATTCGAGGCGTTGACACCGGAAGAGGCAGCCCTGGCGGTCCAGAGGGAAAAGGACCGGACCGCGAGACTTCCGCCGAGAGGCGCGGTCTTCTTCCCGATGATGTGAAGGATCAGTTGCTGTTAGCCGTTTGCATTCTCGTCACTCGAGTGTATCTTCATCGCGTAGCTGCGACTCCCCGCATCAGCCAAATGACAAAGATTCATCATGGTGCCGCATGTGGGATGCTACAGATTGAGTGTATGAGCCCTATCGCAACGCGGCGGCTTTTTGAGGTCGGAAAGGATTGAACAGGGTGAAATCGATGAAGAGGTTGGGGGTATAAGATGAAGTCTATTATGCGACGGATGCCACGTCGAAAAACACATAAGTCCGCCCTCCGGCACTCTAGCACTCGGAACATTCCGCCAGATCGCGCTTCTTAGATGGCTCCCTTGGTGGCGTTCTTGGAGATGAGTCGGGCCTTCTCGATCTGTGCTTGACCTGCTGGTTAGCTTCTGCCTCCGACCGTTGAGATATCTAGCTCACTTCGCTTAGCCAGAGCCTTCTTGTAGTCGACAATCGTGATGTCTTCCTTGGTCAGGTTCTTGACCGTCTTGTCCTTGACCTCCCACAGCTCCTCGGCGACTTGCGAGATGAGTCCTAATGAGATCAGCGTTGCCCTTCAGCGCAGTCTTTGTGGCTTGACTCACGGAAGTCGTGCGAGACGATGACGACACCACCCTCGAACTCCTTGATGGCGACAGCCAAAGAGTCAATCGAAGCCTGATTGTGAGCTGACATCTAGCTTCAATTGCGTTTGCAACTGACCATGTCCAAGTGGTTCGTCGGCTCGTCGAGCAGCAGGACGTGCGGGTGCTCCATGGCAAGAATGGCGAACACAACTCTGTTTATCAGTTGAGCGTCCACAAGGCAAATGGATGCGACTCACCGGTTACGCAGACCATCGGACAGTTGGCTGATCGGGTTGGTTTGGTGGGCACCAGTGACACCGAATCGGCCGACCTGTTGTCGCCAGTACTGGATGTCCTTCTCCGGGAACTTGTCATGGTAGAGCGATTGCAAGTGGTCCACTGGCGATTTGTCGAACGGCAATTGGTCGGCCGAGTGTTGCGAGTACTTGGCGAGCTTGAGCTGGGTGTGTCGCGAGACGGTACCCTCGACCGGTTGCAGCGCGCCGGTGATGAGGTTGAGCAAGGTGGACTTTCCAGTACCGTTGTCTCCGACAATGGCGATACTGCCCGTCAGCTGTAGCCTATTTTGCGCCGCGGCAAGCTCACCGGGAGTCCATGTCGACACCAAAGTTGAGGTCCTTGTACAAAAAGTCCTCCTTCTTGCCAGAGTACGAGAAAGCGACATCGCTGAAAGCAATGATAGGTGGCGGGAGCTTCTTGACGTCCTCGAAGTTGAATCGCAAGAGTTTGGGGACGTCGACTCTCTCGACCAGACCGGCAGCCTCCATCTTGTCGATAATCTTCTGCTTGGACTTGGCCTGCTTAACCAAGTTGGCGTAGGTACCGGCGGAAGCAATGAACTCTGCCTGTCAGCGCCAGTGCTCCGTGGTAGGGGCCGACCCACTCTTGATGTGGGCAATCTCCTCTTGCTGCTTGGCGTATGCCTTCATCTGGTTGACCTCGTTTTCGGTCTTGGTTCGGACGTAGGTCGAGTAATTACCACCGTAGTACTGCATCTTCTTCCTGACCGTCAAGTCCATGATGTTGGTGCAGACCTCGTCCATGAAGTCGGCGGAGTGCCTACTCGTCAGCGCGTGTCTTATCGAAGCGGTGTGTTCGCTCACGAAGTGAAGATCTGAGCGTCAGCGAGGACAATAATGATTATCGCTTTGACTTACGAGAATGTGGTTGTAGGTGGCGAGGTACGCCTCGAGCCAGACGACGGCTCCCAAATCCAAGTGCGAAGTCGGCTCGTCCAGCAGCAACAAGTGCGGCTTGACGAACAGCGCTCGGGCAAGCGCCACTCGCATTCGCCATCCACCAGACATGTCCTTGGTCGGCTTCGCCATCATTTGTTGCGTGAATCCGAGACCGCTCAGGATAGCTCCGGCCTTGGCCTCGAACGTGGACGGGTCCATCTCCTCGAGCTCCTCGTACACAGCCTCGAGCGCGAGCTCATCGACGTCGTCGGCAATCGACATGTCCTCGGCGAGCTTCTCGAGTCGGGCAACCTTCTCCTTGGCGGAGGCGATAATGTAGTCGAGAGCGTTGACGTCGGTGGGCTCTACAGCACCAGACACAAGGTAGATCTGCTGTCAGCACTGGGCGAAGAAACGTGCAGCCGAGTGAAGCGTTGTTCACGGCTGCATTGGCCACTCACATCAATGTGCTCCGGGATCTCGACATCTCGGTTGGCGATAGACTGCAAGAAGGTCGATTTACCTGAACCGTTCTCACCCAAGAGACCGTACCTGCAGTCAGGATCCGAATCAAAAGCCTTGCTGCCGGCTAGCTTACCGTTGGCCGTAGTTGAGCGAGATCTCCGCGCCCTCGATGAGCAGTCGACCGTGGAAGGAGAGCGTGTACTGGTCAATCTTGATATCTCGTCCCTTGGGGTCGGAAACGAGGACACCGTTCTAAGTCTTAGCGTGGAAGCTACCAAGTGGTCACAGTGCGCGACTCACGGCTGATCGGTCAGTCGCCATGTTGAGCTTCTTCATCTGGGCTTGGGCATCGGCGAGGGCCTCGTCACTGGCGTTGGCGCTGAGCGAGGTCATGGGCGTCGAGGCGACGGATCCAGCGGGAGTCGACTTTGCCGACTTTCCTCCTCCTTTGGCGGCCTTTTCGGCGAGACGCTTCTGCTTGCTTGCGGAAGGAGCCATGTTGAATCGATAGAAAGGAAGGTAGAGTGGTCGAGTGGGGCTAGGTATAAGAACGGCTACACAGGGATAGCGCCGTCTTCTTTTCTTCTTTTTGGGTTGATGGAGAAGATGAGAATAATGGAGCAAAAGAGATTGGGACACGGTCAGGGACGGACACCATTCAACCCCCCAGCGGCGACGACCCTCTGAAAAGTTGAAACGCAGTGTGTCCTATGCTGACGTCACGTGTGTTTGATCCCGCTCCTTCTCGTCACTGATCACTCTATGCATGATTCAGACCGTGTGCACACCCACTCTACCCACTCTGTCCCTCGCCATCATGCCGCTCGAGACCCTCACACCCGATGACCTGGACCGCATCTTCTCCTACCTGGACCAGCCGGTCCCAGCCCAGCTGCCTACACCGCCCATCCAGTTCTTGAGCGATCACATTGACATCCTCCCCTCGCAACTGCTTCTTCCCTTCAACGAGCTCACCTCACCTCGGGAACGAGCCAGCATACCAACTATCAAGGCTCGCCGGCATATCTACGCCACTCAACAACCCCTCCCCCCCGAACTCAGAGCCGATCGAGCACGACTGCGGTGGCCGTTACTCTGGGAGCGCACCGGCGGCAGCTCATTACCTCCCCCTAGTATCGACGTTACCGAAGAGGAGCGGTGGGCCGAGGAGCACTTTCTTCCAGGCAAGGAGAACTCTCAGCATGTGAAGAAGCTTGGAGGCTTTCTGCGAGGACTGGCAGAGGAGAGGGAGGCCGAGGAGATGGTTATGGCAAAGCGGGCCGAGCGGCGACTGGATCAGATAGGGGAAGAGTTCGACGACGAGAGCGACGAAGAGGAGCAAGTGCCAAAGCCGCGAGCTATGCCTGGGTTGGATGTGAATCAAGAAGAGGTCAGGAGGAGCTTCGAGAAGCGGATCTTGGAGCTGTTTGTCGATGGCATGGACGTGGGTGACCTAATGATGATCTCCTCGAAACCAAGCTGACGGTAGACGGTATCATATGCCGAAGTCGATTTCACAGAGCCGCTTGGAGGTGATCCTATCGCTGCGCAAGACCAGGCGGACGCATACTTCGACGAGGAGGATCCCAGTCGGACACCGAACGGTCACGAGGAAGGTCAGGGCAGGCTCGTCAATCGCACTGGGGCGGACCCAAGCGATAGGTCAACCCAGAATGGACAAGGCGAGTATGACTACTAGGCATCCATCCATACAGTGATATTGTTGCACCCATACAAGCCGCATATACGTGTTACACGATCGGAAGTCTACACTTGGACGACCCCATCAAGCCAGATGATTTGGCCATTTGCAGCCTGCAAAGTCAGCAGAACGTCTAGGTCATGTTCAAGCCAGTACGCACCTGCTTGACATCGAGCACGGCGATGTTACCGGGCTGCACCCTCCACGAGCCTTCATTTGACTCGTCGGCTACTATCTCAAGCTTCACGTCGCCCAGCAAAGTCTGGGCAGGTCCTTTGGTCGGGAGGTCGACCGAGCCCTGAATAGTCAGAGAAGAGCGTTTGTGATAGATTCGTTTTGACACACCGGCACAATGTGCGCAGATAGGAAGTCCTCCACATTCTTCTTCATTGTTTCCTCCGAGTCCTCCCCGTCAGGGCTTTGATGCCTGGCGCATCAGCACCGTGTCCGAACCCGCTACCGCTCACTCACGGCTTCCTCGATAGCTTCATGATCGCACTGTCAACCGGGACGAAGATCGTAGTATCCCTCGCTCCCCTCGCACTCAGTCTAGCGGTCTGACGTCAGGACCACACTTCAGTGCGAGCAGCCTGGCTCACGATGGAAGACACGTCCCGCGCGTAGTCCCACCAGATTCCAGCCCTTCGATCGACTGTCAAAGCCTCTGCAAGCGTAGCGCCAGGTCCTCCTTGAGGAGAAGGGAGGTCGTCAAACCCGGCTAGGCCTTGTTGCGGGAAAGAGGGATCCGACATGGGTCGGCCGACTTTGTCCTGACCGAGCGGGAGCTGAGAGCCGACGGCGAAAGACGAGGCTGCGAGAATGGAGGTGAGCGTGATGAAGGCTTTACGCATGGTGATGGGATGATGAGAGTGAGTGTGCAGCGTACGTAAAAGTAATGTTGCTCGTCATGTGGAGCGAGGGGTGTTTTCATGTTGCGGTCCCACGGTCTTGCCTGCCCAAAGTGGCAATATGGGCCGTCGTCTTTTCGTCTCGCACGGAGCAGCTGTACAGGGTAAGACAAATCCAGTCATGGAGACATCGGTCGTGGCACTACGATATGTGCCTAAGCACTGCGGGTAGGAGGGGGAGAGCGGCAGGGATGAGCGTCCCACACATCTCTCGGCTTCTTCCTTCGGCGCCCTGCCACTGACCAAAAGCAGATCCCTTCTGAGCCGCTCCCCCTTGGGTTGTTCGTGTGGACCTCCCACATGCTTGCACCGCTTTACCTCGGATCACCTTCGGTGTTCCGCGCGGCGTCTGTGGTCGTCTTCTTCGACATTGACTGCCTGGGTTCAGCAAAGTCGAACCAATCAGCAGCGCTCCTGTTGAGCTGAAGTGGCAAACGATAATCGAACCAATCCTGCGGATCATGAAAGCACTGATGCGGCGTCTGACGCACAGAACTCAATCGTGTGTTGGCTTGCTTTGTTCATCAACGTCCTGGGCTGGAATCTTGCATGTGCCTAGCGGGGAACCAAAGAGGTAAATGAACCCGCTATGATCCTCCGCAGCAAACTCAAAGTGGGTTGGCGTCAATCCTTTGACCAGCATCGATCGGAGGAGCGTGGCGGTCCTTTGTGCTGGGATCAGACCAGCGGAATGCACCAAACAAAGCTCAGGGAGCCTTCAAGCTCCCCTCGACTTTGTGTTCTTCTTCAGAATTGCCAACATGACGATGTTCCAGGATCTGCTGCAAGGGTTTTCTGATGATCCCGACGAGTTAGTCGGCCAGCCACATCACCCTCGGGCTTGCTCACGCCAGTCTCGCCGATCTCGGCACCGTGTTGGAAAACCAAGCCAATGACGTGAGTTTTCCGACCAGAAACGCAGCTGTGTTCCTTGAGCTGAGTGC
>Ga0308169_10005280_pt1 | contig 11826 bp, 11 predicted proteins | sample PhyBR1_2_FD_202139 | JGI IMG/M metagenome (GOLD analysis project Ga0308169, IMG submission 202139) | Phyllosphere microbial communities from UC Gill Tract Community Farm, Albany, California, United States - DLSLSB.R1 | ecosystem: Host-associated > Plants > Phyllosphere > Unclassified | place... | reverse complement strand
AATCTATAAGTGATTACCATGAGCCAAGAAATTCGCAAAAACGTAGAAGTGGAACTACTGGCGGCGCTGAAGCAAACAACATCACTCCACTTGGATCTGAAGGCCAGCAAAAACAAACTTAGCCTGCTCGCTGCCAAGGAAAAGCTTGGGGAAATCTACATTCAACACCTGACAAAGGCCGATGGTTACTACGCTGGGTTGGAGATCTATACCTGCGAGGCCTTCAGCTTCTGCAAAGAGCAATCCCCGCCCTATGAGAGCCGGCTGCTGAACGCATCGTTTTTATCGAAGAGCTCCTTGTCGGAGCAAGCAAAACAATTCGGTGACGAGCCGGGCGGCATCATCAGAACCCCGTCCCCTCAAGCCATCAGCGCAACCGTCAAGAAAATAAGCGAACGGCTCGAAAATTTTTACCTGCCCAAGGCAGAGCACAGCGTTCTTGGCTCGCCCGCATTAATCGATGACGTGTTGGCCGAGCCGGATAACTACGCGTTTCCATTCCTGACGATTATCTTTGCAGCGCACAAAAATAATCTGAGCCTGGATTCAGATGTGCTCAAGAAAGCCCTGACTACTAAATCAATATTTGGCAACAAGCAGTTCGACCTGGCGCTTGCGAACAAATTACTGGGCTCCCGTTAAGCGCCTCCGTGGCGAGGGAGCTTGCTCCCGCTGGGCGGCAAAGCCGCCCCAGCCACCCAGCACCCCGCCAACGCCATGCGGTGTCTATAGTCAATTGATCCAGGTCATGACTTGTTACATCCGCTACACCATTCGGCACTTGCACCCAACGCGACCAAAGGTCGCACCCTTGACCTAGAGCGACAGGCGTATCATTGCGCCACTGCAGCACCCTTTCTGACCGTGGCCGGCACGTACTGGCCTCGGCGTTTTTCCACTGCCGTGGGATGCATTTGATGAGCAACCAGATTCCGGTACATGACGTTACCCCGCCTGCCAAGGACGCCAACAAAAGCGTCGACCTGTATGCCTCTCGGGAAAAAATCTACACCCGCGCCTTCACCGGCCTGTTTCGCAACCTGCGAATGGTGGGCGGAGCCTTCCTGTTCCTGCTGTATTTCGGCACGGTCTGGTTGAATTGGGGCGGTCACCAGGCTGTCTGGTGGAACCTGCCGGAACGCAAATTCTTTATTTTCGGCGCCACCTTCTGGCCCCAGGATTTCATCCTGCTGTCGGGGATGTTGATCATCGCCGCCTTCGGCCTGTTTTTCATCACGGTGTATGCCGGTCGGGTCTGGTGCGGCTACACCTGCCCGCAAAGCGTTTGGACCTGGATCTTCATGTGGTGCGAAAAGGTCACCGAGGGCGACCGCAACCAGCGCATCAAGCTCGACAAGACGCCCATGAGCGCCAACAAATTCCTGCGCAAATTCGCCAAGCACAGCCTCTGGCTGCTGATCGGTTTCGTCACCGGCATGACCTTCGTTGGCTACTTCACGCCGATCCGCGAGTTGGTTTTCGAGTTCTTTACCGGCCAGGCCGATGGCTGGTCGTATTTCTGGGTCGGTTTCTTCACCCTCGCCACCTACGGCAATGCCGGCTGGCTGCGTGAACAAGTGTGCATCTACATGTGCCCTTACGCACGCTTCCAGAGCGTGATGTTCGACAAGGACACCCTGATCGTTTCCTATGACCCTCGTCGCGGTGAAAGCCGTGGCCCGCGCAAGAAAGGTGTCGACTACAAGGCGCTGGGGCTGGGGGATTGCATCGACTGCACGATGTGCGTCCAGGTTTGCCCCACCGGCATCGACATCCGCGACGGCCTGCAGATCGAGTGCATCGGTTGTGCGGCCTGTATCGATGCCTGTGACAACATCATGGACAAGATGGACTATCCGCGCGGCCTGATCAGCTACACCACCGAACACAACCTCTCGGGGCAGAAAACCCATAAACTGCGCCCGCGCCTGATCGGTTATGCCTTGGTGCTGCTGGCGATGATCAGCCTGTTGGTCACCGCATTCTTCATGCGTTCGCTGGTGGGTTTCGACGTCAGCAAGGACCGTGTGCTGTATCGCGAAAACGCCGAAGGCCGGATCGAGAACGTCTACAGCCTGAAGATCATGAACAAGGACCAACGCGACCATACGTACGTGCTGGAAGCTGCTGGCTTGCCTGATCTGAAGCTGCAAGGCCGTCGTGAAATCAAGGTTGCCGCAGGCGAGATCTACAGCCAGCCGGTTGAACTGTCCAGCGCACCGGAACAACTGCCGTCGAGCACCAACGAGGTGACGTTCATCCTCAAGGATGCCGATGACGACAGCGTCCATGTTGAAGCCAAGAGCCGGTTCATCGGCCCACAGACTCGTTGAGAGAAATGCCCATGCCTGCAGCAACCGCCACCAGCCCTTGGTACAAGCACCTCTGGCCGTGGATCATCATCGGGATCCTCACGTGCTCGGTCACGCTGAGCCTGACCATGGTAACCATTGCGGTGAAGAATCCGGACAACCTGGTCAACGACAACTATTACGAGGCTGGCAAAGGCATCAATCGCTCGCTGGAGCGCGAACTGCTGGCCCAGACCCTGCAATTGCATGCCAATGTGCAACTGGACGACCTCACCGGTGAAGTCAACCTGCGCCTGAACGGCAACAGCCGGCCTCAGACGGTGGAGCTGAGCCTGATCTCGCCGACGCAGCCGGAGAAGGACCGCAAGATTGTCCTGACCCGCAACGACAGCGAACCGGGGCGCTATGTTGGCCAGTTGGCGGACAAGATCGAAGGTCGGCGCTTTGTCGAATTGCTCGGCGTGGAGAACGACAAGACCTGGCGGCTGTTCGAAGAAGAGCAGGTCAATCACAACCAGGACATCCTGCTGGGCGATGAGCCGCTGCAAGGCGCTGAAGACCTGAAGAAGTAAATCGCTTTTGTGGCGAGGGAGCTTGCTCCCGCTGGGTCGCGAAGCGGCCCTGTTTTTGATCCGACATTCCTCAGGCAAATTGCGAATTGAAACACGACTGCTGCGCAGCCGAGCGGGAGCAAGCTCCCTCGCCACAAAAGGCCTTCACCCGACAACCATGACCACCCCACAACCCTGCTACCACTGCGCCCTGCCCGTCCCTCCCGGCAGCCGCTTCACCGCCGTTGTCCTCGGCGAGACCCGCGAGCTGTGCTGCCCGGGCTGCCAGGCGGTGGCCGAGGCGATCGTCGCCGGCGGCCTGGAAAGTTATTACCAACATCGCAGTGAAGCGTCGGCCAACCCCGAGACCTTGCCCGTCCAGTTGACAGACGAACTAGCACTTTACGATCGCCCGGACGTGCAGCAATCGTTCGTCCGCCATGAAGGCGACCTGTCCGAAACCACCTTGCTCATGGAAGGCATCAGTTGCGCGGCCTGCGGCTGGCTGATCGAAAAACACCTGCGCACCTTGCCGGCCGTGGCCGAGGCGCGGCTGAACCTGTCCAACCATCGCCTGCACGTTCGCTGGGCAGATGCCCGGTTGCCGTTGAGCACATTGCTCGCCGAACTGCGCCAGATCGGCTACGCCGCGCACCCCTACCAGGCCGATCAGGCCAGCGAACAGCTCGCCGCGCAGAACCGCCTGGCCCTGCGCCAGTTGGGCGTGGCCGGATTGCTGTGGTTCCAGGCGATGATGGCGACCATGGCCACCTGGCCGGAATTCAACATCGACCTGAGCCCGGAGATGCACACCATCCTGCGCTGGGTCGCGCTGTTCCTGACGACGCCCATCGTCTTTTACAGCTGCGCGCCGTTTTTCAAAGGCGCCATGCGCGACCTGCGCACCCGCCACCTGACCATGGACGTTTCGGTGTCCCTGGCCATCGGCAGCGCCTACATCGCAGGGATCTGGACGTCCATTACCGGCGTCGGCGAGTTGTATTTCGATGCCGTCGGCATGTTTGCCCTGTTCCTGCTCGCCGGCCGCTACCTTGAACGCCGGGCCCGGGAACGCACCGCCGCCGCCACCGCGCAATTGGTCAACCTGCTGCCCGCCTCGTGCCTGCGCCTGGATGATCACGGCCAGAGCGAGCGCATCCTGCTCAGCGAACTGCGCACGGGCGACCGGGTATTGGTCCAGCCCGGCGCGGTCCTACCCGCCGATGGCCGGATTCTGGAGGGGCAGTCCAGCGTCGACGAATCGCTGCTGACCGGCGAATACCTGCCGCAACCCCGCCAGGCCGGCGACGCGGTCACTGCAGGTACGCTGAATGTCGACGGCGCCCTGACGGTCGAAGTGCAAGCGCTGGGCCATGACACCCGGCTGTCAGCCATCGTCCGGCTGCTGGAACGAGCCCAGGCCGAAAAGCCACGACTGGCGGAAATTGCCGACCGAGCCGCCCAATGGTTCCTGCTGTTTTCCTTGATCGCCGCAGCGGCCATCGGCCTGCTGTGGTGGTACTTGGACGCATCCCGCGCTTTCTGGATCGTCCTGGCGATGCTGGTCGCGACCTGTCCTTGCGCGCTGTCGCTGGCGACGCCCACCGCCTTGACCGCCGCCACCGGGACCCTGCACAAACTCGGGCTGCTGTTGACTCGCGGTCATGTCCTGGAAGGCTTGAACCAGATCGACACGGTGATTTTCGACAAGACCGGGACCCTGACCGAAGGCCGCCTGGCGTTGCGCGCCATTCGACCGCTCGCGGCACTCGACAGCGACCAGTGCCTGGCCTTGGCTGCGGCGTTGGAAAATCGCTCGGAACATCCTATTGCCCGTGCCTTCGGTCGCGCCCCGCTGGCCGCCGAGCACGTCCAAAGCTACCCGGGCCTGGGCCTGGAGGGCTCAGTGGGCGAGCAGCGACTGCGCATCGGCCATCCAGTATTCGTCTGCGAACCGAGTGGCGCCGCAGTACCGTTGATGCCGGACGAACCCGGGCAATGGCTGTTGTTGGGGGATGACGTTGGGCCGCTGGCCTGGTTTGTCCTCGACGATCGTTTGCGCACCGATGCTCCCGCGCTGCTGGCCGCCTGCAAGGCCCGGGGCTGGCGCACGCTGCTGCTGTCCGGCGACAGCTCGCCGATGGTCGCCAGTGTCGCCGCCGAGCTGGGCATCGATGAAGCCCGCGGCGGCTTGCGCCCGGACGACAAGCTGGCGGTGCTGCAACAGTTGCATCAGCAAGGCCGCAAGGTGCTGATGCTGGGCGATGGCGTGAACGACGTGCCGGTATTGGCGGCGGCGGACATCAGTGTCGCCATGGGCTCGGCCACTGACCTGGCCAAGACCAGCGCCGACGCCGTGCTGCTGTCCAATCGCCTCGATGCCTTGATCCACGCCTTCAGCCTGGCCCGGCGCACCCGTCGGGTAATCATCGAGAACCTGGTCTGGGCAGGGCTGTACAATGGGCTCATGTTGCCGTTCGCCGCCCTCGGCTGGATCACACCGGTGTGGGCCGCGGTCGGCATGTCCATCAGTTCGCTGACCGTGGTGCTGAATGCGCTGAGGCTGACCCGTCAACCGCAAGCGCAGGCGCTCGACGCCACGCCCGATACCCGTCCGCTGCCGGCCTGAGCCGCGCGGGCATGGAGTTCCGACATGCCAGCTCTCTACGTGATGATCCCGGCCGCGCTGCTGATCGTGGCCATCGCCGTGTACATTTTTTTCTGGGCCGTGGACAGCGGCCAATACGACGACCTCGACGGTCCGGCCCATAGCATCCTGTTCGACGACCAGGACCCGAACCACAAGGCCGCGGTGGACGAGGCCAGCGCAGAGGCGCAAAAACCGGACGACAAGGCGCCGCCCCATGCTTGACCTGGCACCGCTGCTGGTTTCAGCCGTCATCCTCGGCCTTTTGGGCGGCGGCCATTGCCTGGGCATGTGTGGCGGCCTGATGGGCGCCCTCACCCTGGCGATTCCCAAGGAACAGCGCAGCCGGCGCTTTCGGCTGTTGCTGGCGTACAACCTCGGACGGATCCTGAGCTACGCCACCGCCGGCTTGCTGATCGGCCTGGCCGGCTGGGCCGTCGCCAACAGTCCGGCGGCGATGATCATGCGTGTGCTGGCGGGTTTGCTGCTGATCGCCATGGGCCTGTATCTCGCCGGATGGTGGAGCGGCCTGACCCGCATCGAAAGCCTCGGTCGTGGCTTGTGGCGACATATCCAGCCTGTCGCCAACCGCTTGCTGCCTGTGTCGAGCGTGCCTCGGGCCTTGCTGCTCGGCGCATTATGGGGCTGGTTGCCGTGCGGATTGGTCTACAGCACCCTGCTGTGGTCCGCCAGCCAGGGCAATGCGCTAGACAGTGCGCTGTTGATGCTCGCTTTCGGCCTCGGCACCTGGCCGGTGCTGCTCGCCACCGGCCTGGCGGCCGAGCGCGTCACCGCGCTGCTGCGCAAACGCAGCGTGCGCATGGCCGGGGGATTGTTGGTGATCGTCTTCGGTATTTGGACGCTGCCAGGACCGCATCAGCATTGGCTCATGGGGCACTGAGCGAATCGCCATCTTCGCCAGCCATTCAGAGAGAATGAACTCAACCACCGCAACAGCCCCCGTGGCGAGGGAGCTTGCTCCCGCTGGCCTGCAAAGCAGGCCCCTACGATCTTCAGGCAGAACGCATCTAGCTGATATTGCGTCTGCTGCGCAGCCGAGCGGGAGCAAGCTCCCTCGCCACGGGTCTTGAGTGGTCGGGACCGACGTCGCCCTCGACGACTGCTGGTGCGCCGTTGACGCAAATCAACACCCCCCTCCCCACGCCCCCATAGACTCCCGACCATGCCAGCCTATCCGGGGAACGCCCGCATGCTCGACGCCATTCGTTGGGACTCAGACCTGATCCGCCGCTACGACCTGGCGGGACCACGCTACACCTCCTACCCGACCGCGGCACAGTTCGGTAGCCAGGTGAGCTCGTTCGACCTGCTTCACGCCCTGCGCGACAGCCGCAAGGCGCTCAAGCCGCTGTCGCTGTATGTGCATGTGCCGTTTTGCGCGAACATCTGCTACTACTGCGCCTGCAACAAGGTCATCACCAAGGACCGCGGTCGCGCCCATGCCTACCTGCAACGCCTGGAGCAGGAAATCCAGCTGATCGGCTGCCATCTCGACCCCGCCCAGCGCGTCGAACAACTGCATTTGGGCGGTGGCACCCCGACGTTCCTCAGTCACGACGAGCTGCGCCAATTGATGGCCAAGCTGCGCCAGCACCTGAGCCTGATGGATGACGATTCCGGCGACTACAGCATCGAGATCGACCCTCGCGAAGCCGACTGGTCAACCATGGGTTTATTGCGGGAACTGGGTTTCAACCGGGTCAGCGTCGGCCTTCAAGACCTCGACCCGGCCGTTCAGCGCGCGGTCAATCGCCTGCAAAGCCTGGAAGAAACCCGTGCCGTGATCGAAGCCGCACGGACCTTGCAGTTTCGCTCGATCAACATCGACCTGATCTACGGCCTGCCCAAGCAGACCCCGGACAATTTCGCGCGCACGGTCGAGGAAGTCATCAACCTGCAACCGGACCGCCTCTCGGTATTCAATTACGCCCACCTGCCGGAACGCTTCATGCCCCAGCGGCGCATCAACAGCCTGGACCTGCCAAACCCCGAGCAGAAACTCGCCATGCTGCAAGGCACCATTGAACAACTGACCGCCGCCGGATACCGCTACATCGGCATGGACCACTTTGCCCTGCCCGACGACGAACTGGCGATCGCTCAGGAAGAAGCGACGTTGCAGCGTAACTTCCAGGGCTACACCACCCATGGTCACTGCGACCTGATCGGCCTTGGGGTCTCGGCCATCAGCCAGGTCGGCGATCTGTACTGCCAGAACAGCAGCGACCTGAGCCATTACCAGAACACACTGGCCGACGGGCAACTGGCAACCAGTCGCGGGCTGGTGTGCAACGCCGACGACCGAGTACGTCGAGCGGTGATCCAGCAACTGATCTGCCACTTCATCCTGGCGTTCGCCGAAATCGAGCAACGCTTCAACATCGATTTTCGTCGCAATTTTGCGACGTCATGGCCGCAGTTGCAGGTCATGGCCGACGATGGCCTGATCGAATTGACGGACACGCATCTCCAGGTCTTGCCTGCCGGGCGCCTGCTGGTGCGCTCGATCTGCATGGTGTTCGATGCCTATCTGGAGCAGCAAAACCGGCAGCGTTTTTCCCGAGTCATCTGAGCGCGACAATTTGACGGTAACGCTGCACTGGCCGGAGTGTGTGCGCTGGGTTACCCTTACGTCTAATGTGTGTTTTTCCCACAAGGATTTAAGAAATGTCCGAGCCAGTCAAATCGCGCGCTCACAACCAGGCTCATTGCAAGGATTGCAGCCTGGCCCCTCTCTGTCTGCCACTTTCGTTGAATCTGGAAGACATGGACGCGCTGGACGACATCGTCAAACGGGGACGCCCCTTGAAAAAAGGCGAGTTCCTGTTCCGCCAGGGCGATGCCTTCGACTCGGTCTACGCCGTGCGCTCGGGCGCCCTGAAGACGTTCAACCTGAGCGACGGCGGCGAAGAACAGCTCACCGGGTTCCACCTGCCCAGCGAACTGGTGGGCCTGTCCGGCATGGACACCGAAAGCCATCCGGTCTCGGCCCAGGCGCTGGAAACCACTTCCGTGTGCGAAATCCCCTTCGATCGCCTGGATGAACTGGCCATACAGCTGCCGCAGCTGCGCCGCCAGTTGATGCGGGTGATGAGCAGGGAGATCCGCGACGACCAGCAAATGATGCTGTTGCTCTCGAAGAAGACCGCCGACGAGCGCATCGCGACGTTCCTGGTCAACCTCTCGGCGCGCTTCCGTGCCCGTGGGTTTTCGGCCAATCAGTTTCGCTTGAGCATGTCGCGCAACGAAATCGGCAATTACCTGGGCCTGGCGGTGGAAACCGTGTCCCGGGTGTTTACCCGGTTCCAGCAGAATGAATTGATTGCCGCCGAGGGCAAGGAGATCCATATCCTTGATCCGATCCAGCTCTGCGCTTTGGCTGGCGGCTCGGTCGACGGCTGATGCGCTTGCGCGGCTGAGGCTTTCGCCTCGCCGCGCTATACTGCCGCGTTTGCAGCCAGCCAGGACACCTCGACGATGGTCTTCGACTCCTTCGACATCAAATCCCTGATCCGCCCCGTGATCGATTTCCCCAAGCCAGGCGTGATCTTTCGCGATATCACACCGTTGTTCCAGTCACCCAAGGCCCTGCGGCTGGTCATGGACAGTTTCGCCCACCGTTATGTCGAGGCCGAGTTCACGCACATCGGCGCGATGGATGCGCGCGGCTTCCTGATTGGCTCGATCCTCGCCTATCAGTTGAACAAGCCCTTGGTGCTGTTTCGCAAGCAAGGCAAGCTGCCTGCCGACGTGTTGGCCGAGGGTTACCAGACCGAGTACGGCGAAGCCTTCCTGGAAGTCCACGCGGACAGCTTGTGCGAAGGGGATTCGGTGGTGATGTTCGATGACCTGATCGCCACGGGCGGCACGTTGATCGCCGCCGCCAACCTGATCCGCCGCATGGGCGCGAAGGTTCATGAAGCCGCCGCGATCATTGACCTGCCAGAGCTGCTCGGCTCCCAACGCCTGGAAGACATGGGCATCCCGACGTTCTGCCTGACGCAGTTTTCGCTCAGCGAAAAATAATTGTCCCCGACAAAACGCATCTCCCCTGTGGGAGCGAGCCTGCTCGCGAAAGCGGACGATCAGCAGATAATGTCTGACTGACCCACCGCCTTCGCGAGCAGGCTCGCTCCCACAGGGGACTTCTTCGGATGTTATAACGCGATCGGCTTGCGCCCCGCAAACGAATGCGCCAGCGTCCCGCCGTCCACCAGTTCAAGCTCGCCGCCCAGCGGCACGCCGTGGGCGATGCGAGAGGCGACCAGGCCTTTGTTGCTGAGCAACTGAGCGATGTAGTGCGCGGTGGCCTCGCCTTCTACCGTCGGGTTAGTGGCAAGGATGACTTCGGTAAACGTGCCGGCCTCCTCGATCCGCGCCATTAACTGCGGGATGCCAATGGCTTCAGGCCCCAAACCATCGAGCGGCGACAAGTGCCCCTTGAGCACAAAGTAACGACCACGGAAGCCAGTCTGCTCCACCGCATAGACATCCATCGGCCCCTCCACCACACAAAGCAGGCTGTCGTCCCGGCGCGGGTCGGCGCACTGCGGGCACAGGTCGTCTTCGGTCAGGGTCCGGCACAGGCGGCAATGCCCTACCCCTTCCATGGCCTGGCTCAACGCTTGGGCCAGGCGCGACCCGCCGCTGCGATCACGCTCGAGCAATTGCAACGCCATGCGCTGGGCGGTTTTCTGACCCACGCCCGGCAAGGTTCGCAGGGCATCAATCAGTTGGCGGATCAAAGGGCTGAAGCTCATCGAGGAAACGTCCGACATAACAACGAGACGCGGTTTATACCCGCGCCTCCGATTAGCGTCAAATACTCAATCGCGTGCCACCCGCACGACCAACTTGCCGAAATTGCGCCCTTCCAGCAGGCCGATGAACGCCTGTGGCGCATTCTCCAGTCCGTCGACAACGTCTTCGCGGAACTTGACCCGGCCGTCGCGCACCCAGGGCGCCATGGCGCTGATGAATTCCGGCTGGCGGTCACCGTAGTCATCGAACACAATGAAACCCTGGATGCGCACGCGTTTGGTCAACAGGGTGCGCTGTAGCTGCGGCAGGCGATCAGGGCCACTTGGTGGCTGATGATCATTGTAGGACGCGATCAAGCCGCAAAGTGGAATGCGCGCCTTGGCGTTGAGCAATGGCAGCACTGCATCGAAGACCTTTCCACCGACGTTTTCGTAATAGATGTCGATGCCCTTGTCGCAGGCGCGAGCCAGCTCTTGGGCGAAATTCGCGCTCTTGTGGTCGATGCAAGCATCGAAGCCCAGCTCATCGACCACGTATTTGCATTTTTCGCCGCCGCCGGCCACGCCCACGACGCGCAAGCCCTTGATCTTGGCCACCTGCCCCACCACAGAGCCCACGGCGCCCGAAGCCGCCGCCACGACCAGGGTTTCTCCCGCCTTGGGTTGGCCAATGTCCATCAACCCCATGTAGGCGGTCATGCCGGGCATGCCCAACGCCCCCAGCGCCATCGAAGGGCTGGGCAATCCCGAGGGGATTGGAATGACATTGCGCCCATCGCTGATGCAGTGGCTTTGCCAACCCGTTGCGCCCACCACCAGATCGCCCTCTTGGAATTTCGGGTGCATCGAGCGCTCCACGCGACTGACAGCGCCACCGGTCATCACTTCGTCGATTTGTACCGGGGCCGCGTAGGACGGTGCGTCACTCATGCGCCCGCGCATGTAGGGGTCCAGCGACAGGAACAGCGTCTTGAGCAGGATTTGCCCCTCCGCCAGATCCGGCAGCGTCATGTGTTCAAGGCGAAAATTTTCAGCGGTTGGCGCGCCTGTGGGGCGAGAGGCCAGGACGATGCGCTGATTGGAAATCGATGACATGGGGCGTCTCCTTGTTCGTTGAGCGGACACGTATAGGGAGCAGACCATTGCCGAGGGGGCGGCGTTCGATGTTTGTTCGGTTGGACCGCAGTGGCCGCATCGCGAGCTTGCTCCGGGCGGCGTTCCGACGATAGCGATCTGGCATCCACTGCTATCTCTGAAGCAGAAACAAAAATGCCAGGCGCGATGCCTGGCATTGTGTGTAGCCCATCCCGACCGGGATGGCGAATCAGAACGGCAGTTTCATGCCCGGCGGCAATTGCATGCCCGCGGTCATGCCGGACATCTTGTCCTGGCTGTTGGCTTCGATCTTGCGCACCGCGTCGTTGACGGCAGCGGCGAACAGGGCTTCGAGCATTTCCTTGTCGTCCTCGCTCAGGCCTTCGACCACGCTCGGATCGATGCTGACGCGCTTGATGTCATGGCGGCCGGTCATGACC
>Ga0308169_10005279_pt1 | contig 11827 bp, 16 predicted proteins | sample PhyBR1_2_FD_202139 | JGI IMG/M metagenome (GOLD analysis project Ga0308169, IMG submission 202139) | Phyllosphere microbial communities from UC Gill Tract Community Farm, Albany, California, United States - DLSLSB.R1 | ecosystem: Host-associated > Plants > Phyllosphere > Unclassified | place... | reverse complement strand
CTTCTTTCCACCATTCGCTCGGAACCCGTTCATCGAGTTTCCTCCATCGACGTTGTCTTGTGCGAGAACGTTGTTTCCACGAGTCTCATAGTAGAAGATATCTTTGCCTCCCTTTGACTCGGAGGGAACGTGGTGCCATCCTGCGGGAGAAGCTACAAAAGATTGTGAGAATGTCAAAGTCAGTCAGCGGTCTTGCGTATGAGTCAAAGGAGAAAAGAGATGTTGCACACCTTCCTTGTCGAGTTCGACGAGAGAACCCTTGAGAACCGAACGCTTTCCAACATCAGGAGCGTTTCTGTGGAAAAGAGAATCCAGCCTATCAGCAATTGCGTCCTAGACGAAAAGGATAGGAACGATTAACGACTCACACTCCCCAAGAGTAAACCTTGTATTCCGGCGAAATCTCCTTCATCTTTTCAATCTCCTTTGGATCGCTAGTCGAAGCACCAGGACCACTAAAAAGATCAATCGCCTCATCCCCAAACTTCCTCATCCTCTCACCAACGACCGAACGTTTCTTGTTCTCGTTCTTCTTGCTCAAAGGTTTCTTCGAGTTACGAATCGAGTTCGTTCGGGATGAAGAATCATGGAATTCATGCATCGCTTCCAAACCGATCTCTCCTCCGGTAGGACGGAAATCTCGAACCCAATCGACCACCATGAGAAGTTGTTCCTCACCAGGAGTGACGGAGGCATCAGCCGCGATATAAGATTCGTACATGTTGTCGTGGGAAGAGTATTCGTATTTCCATGCGAGTTTGAGGGATTCTCCATCGTGAACGTAGACGAGGGATGCTTTGGCGGGACCAGTCGCGGTGGGATCGGGGAGACCGGTGATCAGGACTTCGTGAGGGGATGAACCGGTGGGAGTGACGGTGAGGGAAGAGATGAGGGAGGAACGAGAGGAAGAAGAGATTCGTTGGTCGAGTTCGATGTTGTTTGATTGCATCGAAAGGAAAGTGAGGAGACCATGACGAGGATCCGAGGCCTTGGGGGAGGAAGAGGGGGTAGCGTCGAAAGGAGGGGAAGAGTATTCGGCTAGGACGTCCTCCTTCTGAGCATTGATGGATGATCCTCCTCCGAGTACGATTTGAGAGGTGGCTGAACTAGCCCACTTTCGAGTGTTTGACTTGGCGTCGGCTGACTTGGTCGATTTCGTAAAAGTTGAATCACCGTACGAAACGACCTCACCGTTCTCGAGGTTGACATTGACGTTCAAGTTGGCGTTCGCGATGGGTACACCATCCCGAAGTTCGACAAAGTGACCATGAAAGATGTTGGTGTGTTTCGAAACGATTCCATCGACGAGTTTGAATTGAGATTCGGGATGTAAAGTTGAAACGAAATTGTTTGCCAATTCTGCACCGATACACCTAGGTACTTCACCATCGATGTAAACGTCGCATGCTGAAGAGAAACGGTTTAGGGCAGAGATCGAGTTGCGAGTGTTCCACGAGGTGAGTGCGATCGAAGGGTTTGAATCGACATCGTGAAGGGAGAGTTCGGGGTGAGGACCAAAGTTGATAGATTTTCGAACTGATGATTCGAGGTGATAAGAGGAAGAGGCGGACGAAGGGGAACTGGCGATAAGGGGAGGAGGTAAAGCAATGGCGTGGACTAGGGAAGCGAGGGAAACGGTAGAGAGTAATGCCGTCTTGCGGGTGAATCGAGTAGAAGTACGTTTAGTAGGGTAGAGCATATGTTTGTATTCGAATTGTTTGGAGGGAAAGGAGAGGAAAGAGAGAAGAAGAAAGGAGGCGTTTCGCTCCCCACTTCGTTATCGAAACGCACCTGACTCGAGTCCGTTTCAACAGGGGTTCATTCCAACGCTTCGCATTCATTCACTCTTTCTCTTCTCCTTTCATCTCCGACAACAATTCCTCACAATGTCCGGCTATTACAATGTGCAAGAATTCTTAGCAGATTCACAGGTAAGCTCTTCCCTTCCTTCTCTCCTCAAAGTCGCAACTGAACGCGATTGTTTGCAGCGACTTCCATCAAAAGTACTGTTTGATATCCCGAATTGCGGTCATCTAGAAGGCAGTGCAGACAAAGATGTTCGTCCCCATCTCCATGATCAATTTACATTGAGTGCTGATGTGAGAATCGTTGCAGCTTCGTCAAAATACAACTCTCGAATTACCGTACTGGCTAGCAACGAAACTGTCTGAAGAGTAAGTTCTACCTTACCATGGACTCACTCTCGAGCGAATATTGACGCGTTTGCGATAGGGATATGATCGATTTAACTTTACCTCGACCTTATAATGCGACAGTTCGAAACGCTTTAGCTGCTTCGCCTGAAGCTGTACATCTCAGGAATTTGGGAGGTGGTGGAGGCTCATTCTATGCGGGAGGTGTGAGATTGTTATCTTTGTGAGTGCGACGAGGAATAGACGAAATGTCGAATTCTCGACTGATTTCTGTACCTCCTTTCTCCTCACAGAACGGAAGATCCGGTACTGGCAACGATTCTTGAGGATGCGTTCAAGACGAGGCTGGTTCAGATCATGGATCAATCGCAACATAGTCTAGCGGATCATGGAGGTGAAGGTGCAGCTTATGAATTCAGTCAAGGTCTCGATACTTGGGAGAAAGAACGTAAGTTCCTCTCACGCACTCCTCAGTCGTTACTGTAGACCTTACTGATCGAAACTCGCTCGAGCAGTGTTCCATATCGGGGAAACTTCGGCGAAACAAATGAAGAATTGGTTCGATGCGAGAGGAAAGAAGATGGGTTCTGGCGGTAGATGAACCGTCTTGTTCTCGTTGTCTTGATCTCGGTCATAGGGGTAGCATTCTCAGTCTGTACCTTGCTTGTTGTACCCTTTACTCGCATGCAAAGTTCTCCATCGTTTTCACTTCTCTCGTTTTTCGCTTTCGCGCTTGAACCCGTCTAGGTTGGAGTGGTGATCTCAGAGGGAGGGTATATTGATCATAATACTGAGTGCTGAACTTCTATAGGCTGCTCTACCAAATCTTGCGAGTGAACCTGCGAAAACGAAAACTGATAGAATCAGCGATTTCGTCTTTCGCGCGGTCAAAGAAAGGGTTCTCCGACTCACCATAGCTTCTCTATCAGCCTGCGTTACTCTGACTTCCCTTTTATTGACTCTTTCTCCCCTTCATTCCCCACCACTTGACCGTTTCCCTCCAATTTCTCCTGCTTCTCCCTCTCTATCCGTTGTTGTTCTTCCACCTCCTTAATCTGAATCAAGAACCTGTGAAGACCGATCTTTCGCCTCAGTACAAGCTTGTCTGATGACGAATTAAAAATCACTCACCATTTTATACTGACGAACAAGCCTATACTCAGCACCAGCAATGCTACTACGTGCAGATTCCCTCCAGTAAGTAACACCATTCCAAACAGCGTCACGAACAGTGCGTAGAACGAGTAGGACATTGCTTGAATTAGACCTGAATTTGTTCCGGGAGTGAAGATGGAAGAGACTACGTCGGAGAGCATACCTCCGCTTGATGTTGATGGATTGGCCATATTCGGAGAGGTGGAGAGGGCGGAAGGTGAGGTGTTGAGAGGTGAGAAGTGAGAAGTTGAGGGAAGAAAGGGAAGAGAGAGGAGGGAAGAGAGTTATTGTAGAGACTCGTAGTCATCATAGTGCGGAAGCTCCATATCGACGAAAGTACTTTGACTGAGAGCTAAGGGCAGAAAGCTTGGAGTGTTGGAGAGAAAGTTTCGCAAGGGAGGAAACCTTGCGAAGCTTCGCACCAAACCCTTCTTGAGCTAGGCGTCTTTCCTAATCTTCCACCACTTCTTGAACAAGACACCACATCGTCGATCGATAAGGCACAAAGTTGCAGAAAGGAGACAAGTCTATAGAAAGGAACGAAACAAACAAACCCAAGTTCAACAGAGATTCCTTCGCTTAATCACCCATGTCTCCTCCGATGAGGCCATACATCGATCGTCGACGATGACTGAGCGTATGCTCTCCGGACGGCTCTTTGGAAATTGGGCGACGTCGCTGTAGAAAATCCAACTATGAGCTTTTGCGGAAACAGACGACAGACTGAGTTCGCTGACTTCACGGGAATTGGAGCGCTCTCGGTACTTTCTTTCCTGATCGTTACTATTTGGGGAACGCGAGCGATGGCGCGAAGATCCACCTTGTCGAGGTATCGGCTCAAAAGCTTTGTGGTCTGGGACGACGGACTTCGAGAGCGACTCAGAGAGGCTCAGAAAGGTCTGTGATCGACGTTGAATTGTCAGCTTCTACTCGAGTACTGTAGAGTTGGAGGCGCATTACAACATCGTCGCTAGGTTTCCAAGCTCGCCAGTTTTGGAGTTCGTCCTTCTCTTCTTTCTCGACGATGACACCTCGAAATAGAATCGATAAAGTCGGCGCATCTGCTGGTGGCTTACTCATCTTCGGATGGGAATGGAGGTCGAGTCGAAGATAAGTGATGTTGGAAGAGCAAGGCATTCCGTTTGCAATTTGAATCGATGCTTCTCCTTTGTCACAGAACATGTCCTTAGGGGCAGGGTGCTCACGACAGGGGATCTGGCTCCATTGAGGCTTGAACCCATTCACTGTCTCCGACAAGTCGTCAGCCCCGGGAGCTTGAGGGAGTATTGTGCGAAACAATTTACCCGTCTGTAGGGCTGCTTTGAAGCCCTCGCCTCGGAATAGACTCATGTTGCTGTTTTTCTCGTACCCTGCTTTCCAAGTGACTCTCGTGTCTTTGCCCAGCCGACGAAATGCGAAGTAGCGAGGGTAAGCTAGCGAAGTTGCCAAATTGTGCCCTAGCTCGCGATCGGAGTTCTTCTGTACCTTTGCTTTCTCCAACCATGCCTCCTCCCGCACATCCTGAGTAGCATTTAGCATCGCCCAAGCGGTGACAGGACGGAAGAGTGTGAGCTTCGTGGCGTATCTGTAAGAGACGAGGACTGGGAGAGCTGGAAAGACGATGGAAATCCCGATCCCCATGCCTGTCCGCGATAATGATCAGCTACTCAAGTGAAGGCTGTAGTAAGGGCTGATGACTACCGGCGAGTTCCGGATCGTCAACAGCTCGGAGGCTTTCGAGTGTCACTTCTTTCCACTCGAATGGGTAAGACAAGCCAACACCCAACCAGCCTCCGAAAGCGTTCAAATGCTTGAGTACTGCATGACTCTTAACGAGATCCTCTTCCTCCTGCACGGGAGAAAATAAGTCGTCAGCTTGTCGGTAAGAGACGTCGAGAGAGCGAGAAAGAGAGAAAGAGGGCGCATGAGAGGAAATCAGCCATACCGGGGTGAGAGGTCTCGCCTTCAGCTCTGTACGAGACGAAGACATCGGGGGGGAAGTAGACGAGCAAGAAGGGAGAGGGAGAAGGGAAAAGAGCAAGGAGGGGATTCGAGATTCGGTACCGGTCAAAGACTTCAGATGTTTCCACGATGTCAAAAAGTGGGTATGATGAGCGTGCTATTCCACAAAGAGCGAGTATACACAATAGCGAGCTGACAGAAAAAGAAACGTCGAGAACTCATATCCGCCCCTTCTCGCTCTCTCGGATCTTATTCAAAGGAAGCCGTACATCCTTCGACGACGGTGACTGAGAGTATGGTGAGTATGGGAAGAAACTCGATTGGGCGACTAGCGCGGCGAACAAGCGAACGAACAGAGCAGACAATCGTTAGCCTGTAATGCGAAAAAATAGACGATATCCTTCAGAACGCATCACTCACTCGCATCTGATCACCTCTTGTGCGCCCAGAGAAGACGTGTATCTGATCAAGTACAGGAGTGCTTGGGTACCTGGTGAAAGGGTTGTCGGGGTCTGGATTTCCACGAATCTCCCTCGGGAGGATGGTAGAGAGGCGTGGGAGTAACTTTTAACCGGCTTGCTTCAGCGTGTATTTGGGAATAGGTGTGAGATGCCCGCAAGAGATGAGCGCACGTAATGATTCCAGTACTCCCCATGTGGTTCGACGAACAAACTTTCGTGCTCCTTGACGACGCCTCGTACGAGCACAGACCACTTGAGCTCGTCGCGCTGATCGTAGATCGAGTATCGGAAATAAGTAATGTTCAGGGAGCAAGGCATTGCGTTCTCGATTTGTTGCTTCCAATCACCGTCGTGATCCGTCATATCTTCGCACGGTAGTTGCGTCCATACGTACTGGTGATGATCTGTAGAAGACAAGATTCAAGCGTCTTCATAGAAGGGAGCAGGTTCAAGATTTAACCCACCGATTTCCGTCATCGCGCTGTAATCATGGCGTTGGAAACGAGCCATTTCGCCAATCGGTTCACCTCTGGCGTCCCCGTTCAAGGTGATCTCGCCAGCTGGAATGAATCGAGGGAACGCGAACGCTTTGTTTGCGAACGCAACGTGAAAGAAAGGAACGACAATCGAGAGGTCCAAACCCATTTCTGCAGCTTCGAAAAGTCAGCTAGAGACCATGATTCAACAAAGAAAGCTGTACGCACTAACATCTTTCGTATCGTCGACGACTCCCACCTTTCCGATGTCGATGTCTTTGCACAATCTCTCGATGCCTAGAGATGCTGCTAGTTTTCGGGTCAAGGCATTGAGAGAGGGAAGAACGCCGTAAGTTACGAGCTGCTTTGTCTCATCCTGTCACCAAATTGCCTCTAGTCAATTAGGGTTCGTCAAGGACAGCGCGCAGAGGTAGTGAGATCTAGCCAAACCTGCTTCAAACTTCGTGCTTGAATGTTCCTTCTATCGAGCGCCCAATCGTATCCATTTGGATTTCGACTTGTCATGTCGCGTGAGGTGTAGAGGAACAAGAGAGGAAGAAGTGCGAGCGGGTCGACCAAGAGCGATCGGGTTTAGACTCGAATCTCCACGGGGAGATCGGGTATTGGAAGGAAGGAAAGAGGCGTGGGCTGATCGACGACGAGCAGTAATATCCAGAGGCTGGATCGCATGGTAGACAAGGCAGAAGCGGGAGCAACAGAGACGAAGAGAAGACTGTTCCAATTTCATCACAGAAAGTCAGCTTCTACCCCATACGGATGCGGAAAGCAGTCAAAGAGAGAAAGCTCACGCGCTCACGGCATATTCACTTCTCGTATCTCGTCGATATAACGACTCATATCGATACAGACTTTATTGAACAGAAAAGAACCGACTCACTATCTACAAAACAGCTCCAATCTTGAATTTCCTTAAATCTCCAACACCTCCTTGACACCCTTGAGCATCATCCAAACACCCCAAGCTCCCGCATCAGGTACTTTCGCATCCCTAATCTTGTCCTGATCGACATAAGCCGCTCGACCAGCTTTCGCATCCAAATCCCTCGTCGCTTCTGCCGCTTCTTTAGCTGCCGAGAACGCTAATACGAGAGTCTTGCGGTCTGAGGGATTCGAAGAGAGAGTGAGGATGAAGGAGGATAGAGGGTCGATCAAGGTTCGAGAAGGAGGTCGAGCGCGTGTGTATTGATAAAGCGTGTTGAGTGCGAGCTACACTCTCGACTCGAATCCTCAGTCGCTGTCAGAAGACTGATAGTAGAGAGCGATAGAACGTACCTCTAAACCTCTAGACCAAACCTCGACCGTAGCTTCCTCCTTCTTTTGTTCCTTACCAGCCTGAATCAATCCCTTACTCAACCCACTCAACAAGATCGCATACAATCCACCACTCGTACCACCCATCTCCCTCTCTACTACGCTCGACATCTCTACCATGGCGGCAACAACATCCGAATCCGAGATTTTGTTCTGACTGATTTCTTCGAGAATACCTTCGGCTCCTGCTTTGAGAGTCAATCCGGCATCTCCATCTCCCGCAATCGTGTCGTAGCGAGTGATTTCGGGCTCAGCCGAAATGACCGATTTGAGAGCGGCTTCAATAGCTGAAATGAATAGTTTCGAATTCGTGGCTGTGAATGCAGTTCATCTTCCTATTTCAGCTATCTCGTCCCTTCATTCGAATAAGAAAGAAGGTTCGCTCACGTTTCGGACCCTTGACATCACTCTCACCCAACTCAGGATTCTTCTTCTCTTTCTTCCCATCCTCATCTTTCTCGACCCTCATCTCGGGTTTCCCCTTGTACATCCACCTCCAACCCGGAGCTTCCGTAGGTTCGTCCAAACACTCAAGGATCAATTCCTTGTTGAAGTTGATGGACGATTCGAATCCACTCTTCTCGACGGGTTCACGAGGGAGTAAGAGAAGGGTGAGGGAGAATCCGGGGAGGTTCAGAGAGGTCATGAAACTTCCAGAAATGGCACTGTATAGTCAGAGGGAAAAGTGAGTCGGGCAGAAGGGGAAGGAGGAGAGAAGGGAGAGTACCGTTGAACAGTGATGTGTTTGCGTTCGAGCCATTGAGCGGCTTCTTTGACGACGATTCCTAATTCGAGCTCGGGGAGTCCTCCGAGGTTGTTGACGAGTAGTACGACTTCATCTTTTCCATCATCTGCGCAAGAAAGAGGAGTTCAGGAGATGAGTTTTTGGCGAGACGTGACGGAGAGGGAGAAAAGAGAGAGAAAGGGAACGCACTTTCGAAAGGAAGGAAAGAACGTTCTTCATCGGTCGTGTTCGTAATGGTATTCAAGAACTCATCTACGAGTTTCTCAGCTGAAGGAATCGGTGAAACTTTCCTAATTCCCGGTTCGTTATGCTGTTAACACTCCCACTCCTCTATCAGTCCATCTCGCATGACTTGCAATGGATTGAAATGGGGTGTACTAACGATTCCCATCCCGATTTCCGCCTCATTCTCTCCCAAATAATCCTCACTCTTTTCAGTACCAGGTACATGACAATGCTCCAATCCCATTCCCATAGTTCCGCAATTCTCACTAACCACTTTAGCCAACATCTCTACTTCGTCGAGTGTCGCTCCTTTCGAGGCGAGCGCTCCCGCGATCTTGTAAGTTAGGACAGTTCCTGCTAGTCCTCGACGACCGGTGAGGGCTCCTTGCGAACGAGGAACAGCGACGTCGTCACCTACAGAGAGGGGGTCAGCGAGGGAAGAGAGAGGAGAGCAGAGAGAGAGAGAGAGAGACAAACCGACTACTACCATTCGAACTGAATTTTCTCCGAGGTGAGTCGCTGCCCAACGTTCTTTCGCAAGTCCGAACTGAAGGACATCGCCTGTGAGCCCGTGATTGCCAAATACACGTCAGCTACTGTTGAAGTGTCCTAGAACTCGAGCTTACCCGTATAATTCTTAGTCTGCGAATAAGGATCAGAAATGAAATGAGTCCTCTTCTCCAATCTTTCGGGTTCGAATCCTCGACTCACAATGGCCAAAGTACCCTTTCCACCCTTCAGTTTGTCTAGTGCTTTCTCGACCTGTCCCGCATTCGGACTCGCAAAGACCTGACCGCTCACTGCAGCGCTCAACATACCATCTCCGACGAAACAAGCGTGGGCGGGCTCATGTCCCCCTCCTCCTCCACATACGAGGTGTACTTTGTCTTTTGAGGGTTTGCGGAGGATCAAAGTCGTATCGTAGAGTTCGGTGTGAGGATTGAGATAACACAAGCCAGAAAGTGAATCGGCTATGGCAGTCTTGGGAGTGTTGAGGATGTGTTCTGAGGGAGGACAAGGAGGGTCAGCGAGGAAGACCAGATGAGGAGAGGGGAAAAATGAGGGGAACGATGAGATCAGTCTCTTGAATCTGAGGGAGGGACTGAGGAGGGGGGAGAGGGGAAAAGAGTACGTACTGCCCATTCTGAATCGAAGCAGGGATAAAAGTGAGAGGAGAGAAAGAGCGAGAGGGAAGTTTGTGGAGAGACGAATTTGCGAACTCTTCCTAACGCCAATCCCACCAATCTCTCCGTTCAACTCAAAGGAAGGCTAATATCGCTGATCAACCTCTTCACACACCCAGTCAATTCGATCGGCAGATTCTCGAAACGCTTCTTGCCCTCCTTCTCCCTCGACAGCGTCATCCCGATCAACTTCTTCTCCATCTCTCTCACCTACACTCTAGCAGCCCTCTAGCTCTCTTCTACAAGCTCCTCGAAGATCCCTCAAGCTCTCCTCGAAGCATCAACAGCTCTCGATCAGCCTTGAATTTACTACCGCATCGCATTCAAAACGCAGCAACCTCTCACTATTAGCCCATCATGCAGAACATGGGAAAGAGTGTAATGAGGTAAGTATTTCACTCCACTCCGACTCTCACCCTCTCGCTGTACTGACTAGAGTGTCGAGGAGTGGAATCTTAGGGCGGCGAAGAACTCGGTCAAAGGTTTCTCTGATACTCAAACTAAATTGAGGGATGCTACTTCAAACGATCCTTGGGGTCCTTCAGGTACTCAGTGAGTCTATCTCCTCTCCCTCTCACTCCGAACAAAGTCGAAAGATTCATGTTGTGGGTTGGGTTATACAGAATGGCAGAAATCGCTACTCTCACTTTCAACCAGTACGCCGCTCCTTCTCCCTTATCCACACGATGATCGCAAGCTGATAAGACGGTGAGTCGGCTGTACAGAGGTGATTTCGTCGAGATTATTGAAATGCTCGATAAACGATTAAACGACAAAGGAAAGAATTGGAGACATGTTTTCAAATCCTTGACCGTGTTGGATTATATCTTGCATGCAGGGAGCGAGAACGTCGTTCATTACTTTAGGTGAGTCGATAGGAGTTTTCAGTACAACGCGGTTTCGAGTACTGAGGAAGTTTCTGAGCGATCCACAGGGAGAATCTTTACGTTGTCAAGACGCTGAAGGAGTTTCAATACATAGATGAGGATGGAAAGGATCAAGGTGCAAATGGTGAGTCTCGATCTCATTGCTTTAGCCGTTCATTCGTTGCTGAACCAGAAATCTTTGAGCTCGCAGTTCGACAAAAAGCGAAAGACATCACCTCCCTTATCCTCGATGAGAAACGTATGAAATCTCAACGAGCGACTCGAAAAGATATGCGATCTCGAATGGCCGGGGAACGACCTGATTCGGGAGCGAAACGAGATCGATCGAATTCTCGACCTCCTGCACCAAAGAACGGGGACGATGATTTGCAAGCTGCGATCGAGGCGAGTAAGAGGAGTGCAGAAGAAGAGGCGAGGAGGAATAGGGGTAATGACGATATGGAGGAGGCTATGAGGTTGAGTCGGGAAGAGGATGAGAGGAGGAGGAGGGAGTTGGAGAATGGGAATAATGATTTGTTTGATGAGCAACGACAGTACGTACTGACTCTCTTCTTTGCGATCTGTCGGAGACGGAAACTGATCGAGGAGGTTGTCGTAAGTAGGAATCAATCTTCGTTGATTGATATGGATGCACCTTCACAACAACCTATGGCGACTGGGTGGGCCTCGTTCAACCCTTACGCAGCTCAACAACAAGCACAAATGGAAGAGTACATGAGGCAACAACAATTAATGGAGTTACAACGTCAAGTAGGCTTTCATCCTTTCCCTTCCCTCTCGTTTTTTCCTTCTTACTCTGCTAACCTCACTCGCTCAATCAACGTGTAGCAACAAGAACAACAAATGATGTATGCTCAACAACAACAGCAAGCGATGCAAGCTCAATACGCTCAACAACAAGCCTACGAAGAACATCTACGTCAACAACAACTAATGTACTCTCAACAACTCGCTCAACAACAACAACAACAACCGATCCAACCTCAACCAACAGGATTCGGAGCGAATAACCCATTCGCAGCATTCGCTTCGAATGGTCCACAATCCCAACCTTCTCCTCAACCTCAACCCCAACGTCAACCTTCTCCTCCTCCACCAGTCCAACCACAACAAGCACCTCCTCCTCCTCCTCAACAGCAAGTGCAACCTCAACGAACAGGACCTCGTTTCAGAGCGGACGGGGATGGGAAACATGGAGAATTGGCGAAAATGCTCGCTGGAGGAAGAGAGGACGGATTGGATACGAT
>Ga0308169_10005278_pt1 | contig 11830 bp, 13 predicted proteins | sample PhyBR1_2_FD_202139 | JGI IMG/M metagenome (GOLD analysis project Ga0308169, IMG submission 202139) | Phyllosphere microbial communities from UC Gill Tract Community Farm, Albany, California, United States - DLSLSB.R1 | ecosystem: Host-associated > Plants > Phyllosphere > Unclassified | place... | reverse complement strand
GGAGGCGTGCAGGTCATGGACGTCAATGACATGCGGCAGCGCCAGGATGTGCCGGCGGACCTCCGCGAGGTCCAGGCCCGGGGGAGTGCTCTCCATCAGCACGTTCACCGTGTCCCGCAGCAGCTTCAGCGTGCGGGGGATGATCAGCGCGCCGATGAGGAGGGACACGACGGCGTCCGCCCGGGTCCAGCCCGTCAGGGCAATGACCAGCGCGGCCACGATCACAGCGAGGGAGCCGAGGGCATCGTTGAGCACCTCGAGGAACGCGGCCTTCATGTTGAAGCTGTGGTGCCGGCCGGAGGCAAGCACCAGCAGCCCCACGGCATTGCCGGCCAGGCCGATCACGCCAAACCACAACATCAGCGAACCGCCCACCTCCGGTGGTTCGAACAGGCGGCGGATGCCCTCGAAGATGACGAACCCGCCCACCCCCAGCAGCAGGGCAGCCTGCCCCGCCGCTGCGAGGATCTCGGCCCGCTTGTAGCCCCAGGTGCGCTTGAAGGTTGGCGGCTTCAGGGCCAGCGACGCCGCAATAACAGCAATCAGCAGCCCGGCAGAGTCGGTGAACATGTGCCCGGCGTCGGCCAGCAGGGCCAGGCTGCCGGTGAGCACCGTTCCCACGATCTCAGCCACCATCACCGTGAACGTGATGGCGAAAACCAGCAGCAGTTTGCCGCGCTGGCCGAGCGGATCGGCAACGTCGTGGCTGTGGCTGTGGCCGCTGCCCATGCTCAGCCCTTCCTGACGCCCGGCAGGCCCAACGGCTCTGGGGCGGTCGGGGTGCTCGAGCAGCCAGGGCAGCAGGCGTCCTGTTCTGCCTGATCCGTTTTCTCTGCCGGGGCCGGGGCCTGGGCCGTCCCGGGAGCGGAACAGCAGCCGTCCCCGGCTTCGCTGTGGCCGGACGCATGCGGAACAGCGCAGCAGGCCTCTCCCCGCCAGGCGTTGATGCCTTCGCGGACGGCGATGCCCGCGATGACCAGTGCTGCGCCCGCGTCTGCCCACCACCAGCCCAGGGTGCTGTTCAGCACCAGGCCAACCAGCAGCACGGCGGAAAGGTAGGTGCACAGCAGCGTCTGCTTCGAGTCTGCGACGGCGGTCCTCGACCCGAGTTCCCGCCCTGCCCGGCGCTGGGCCCAGGAAAGGACGGGCATGACGGCGAGGCTCAGGGCCGCGATCACGATGCCGGGAACAGAGTGTTGCGCTTCGCCGCCGCCGGCCAGGGAGCGGATGGAGTCTACGGCCACGAAGGCTGCCAGGGCGAAGAACGAAAGGGCGATGATCCGCAGCGTCAGGTGTTCACGCCGCTCGGGGTCTTTGGCTGAAAACTGCCACGAGAGCGCCAGTGCGGAAGCCACCTCGATCACGGAATCCAGGCCGAATCCGATTAGCGCCGACGAATCCGCAGCGCCGCCGGCCCACAGTGCCACGACGGCCTCGATGATGTTGTAGGTGATGGTGGCGGCGGCGAAGAGCCTGATCCGCAGGCTCAGCACGCGCCGCCGGTCCGCGGTTGGTGCGTTGACGGTGCTCATGCGAAGCATTCCCCGTCGGGAGCGCAGCAGGCCGGGTCCACTGCGAGGACAACCTGGATCAGGTCCTTGATGGCGTGGCCGATCCTTGCGTCCGCCAGCTCATAACGGCTACGCCGTCCGTCCGGAACGGCCACCACCAGGCCGCAGCCGCGCAGGCAGGTGAGGTGGTTGGACATGCTCTGCCGGGACACCCCCAGGCTGTCGGCCAGGTCCGAGGGGTAGGACGGTGCCTCCGCAAGTGCCAGGAGCACCCGCGCGCGGGTGGGGTCCGATACCGCATAGCCGAAGCGTGCCAGCACCGGGGCATGGGTGAGGGTCTGCATAAACCCAAAGTACAGTCATGGCTGTATTCAGGCAAAAGTGGATTCTACCCCCGCGAGATGGCAGGTGAAGGCAGTCCAGCAGCCTGGGACTGCTGCGAAGTGCCATCTCGCGGGAGGGTCAGTACCCCAGCGCGTTGGTTGACTGGCAGGTCTGGTCGCTGCCGGTCTGGGCCACCACGCTTCCGGAGGAGTCAGCGGACGACGGCGGCGCCGCGGGTTTGGTGCCGGTGGCAAAGTCAGTGCCGGCGTACAGCTGCACGCCCTGGATGTTCGTCACCGGCAGGATGCTGCTGGCCGGAAGGCCGAACAGCGCGGCCACGTCCGCTGCGACGTCCTCAAATCCGGCCGAGTAGTACACCATGGTCTGGCTCTGCGTCTGGGCCTGCAGCTTGGTCAACTTGGTGAACCCGGCTTGGGACAGCTCGGCGGCAATCGCATTGCTGCGGCCCGCCACGCCCGTGCCATTGGCCACGGAAACCGGCTGCAGCGACTTATCGTACGCAGGCGTCGCAGGTGCTGATGGCGTCTGGGTGGGGGAGTCCGGGGCAGGCTGGCTCAGGTCCGGGCTGTTCCGCAGGACCTTAAAGAAGTTCGATGCCGCCGGTTCATCCAGCGCCAGCCGATTGGGGTCCTGCGGCGCAGGCACGGTGGGCACGGTGATGAAGTTGACGTTGGCGGGATCGATGTTCTTCAGCCGGTTGGCGATGGTGAGCAGGGACGGGACCGAGGACAGCCCGGAATCGACCGTCAGGTTCTTGGTGACGGTATCGGCGATGGTCAGCACCTTCTGCGGGTTGCCCAGCGTGCCCTCGGACTTCAGCTTGCGCGTAAGCGAGGCCAGGAACCCCTGCTGGGCCTTGATCCGGCCCAGGTCACCGCCGTTGGCGAAAGCATGCCGGGTGCGGAGGAAGGCCAGGGCCTGTTCGCCCTGCACCTGGGAAGTTCCGGCCGGCAGGTGCAGCCCGGAATCGGGATCATCCACGGCATCGCTGACGCAGACCTCAACACCGCCCACGGCGTTGGACAGTTCCTTGACGGCGTTGAAGTCCGCCATCATGAAGTGGTCCACTTCGAGGCCGGTGAGCTTGTTGACAGTGTCCACGGCGCAGCCGATGCCGGCCTGCTTCATGGCGCTGTTGATCATGGCGTCCTGCTGCTCGGGGTACTTCTGCCCGGTCTTGGAATCTGTGCACGCAGGGACGTCCACCAGCAGGTCGCGGGGGAAGCTGACCACGTTGACGTGCTTGTTGTCCGCCGAAATGTCGAGCAGCATCATCACGTCCGACTGGCCGTAGCCGGAGGAGTCATCGGCTGAGCCGTACTGGCTGTTGTTTCCGCTCCTGGTGTCGGAACCCAGTACCAGGATCTGCAGCCGGTCCGTACTGTCATTCACGGCGCCTTCGGTGCGTGCGCCGCCGGCGGTCAGGGCTGAGGTGCTGATGTTGGACGTGAGGCGCCAGGCCCAGTAGCCGCCGAACGCGAGCACGCCCAGGAGCAGCACGGACACCACGGCGGTGACTGCTTTGACCCAGCGCGGGGCGCGGCGGGAAGGCCGCGAGTGCCGCGAACTGGCAGCGTAGAGCTCGCCTTGGCCGGGATAGGCGGGGCTGGAGCCAACCTCATCCGGGCCGGGAGATTTTCTGGAACCGAACACGACGAAATGACCTTCGGGAGGGGATAGGTTCCCGCTACCCTACAGCCCAAAGCTGGCAATTCGCCCGGAATCGCTGCTGTCACGGGTGTGCCAGCACCCTCAAACACCGGCGGGGGCGTACTCTTTCTTCTCGGCGGTACCCGCCCCGGTGATGGGCCCGGCCATGCGGGAAGCCCTGGTGTGCAGGCTGAGGAACGGACAGATGAGTACAGGACAGAAGCAGCGTCCGGCAGGCCCTCCGGTCCGTCGCAGGCTGGGCAAACTGGCGGTGTGGCTGGAGGATGACTCGCCCGGCCGCCTGCGGCCGCTGATCCTGGCGGTGGTCCTCACGCTCTCGGCGATCGGACTCGTGGAGGTGGCGTCGGCGTCGTCCGTGGAATCCGTGGCGGCAGGAAACAATCCCTACGATCTTCCCCTGAAGCAGGCCATGTGGACGGTGGCCGGGGTGGTGATCATGCTGGTACTGGCGCGGATGCCAGTATCGAAGGTCAGGTGGCTGGGCTGGTGGCTGATGGGTGGCTCACTGGTTGCCTTGGTGCTGGTGCTCACGCCGCTGGGCATGTCCGTCAACGGCAACCGGAACTGGCTGAGTGTGGGCGGTTTCACCGCGCAGCCGTCCGAGTTCGCCAAACTCTCGCTGATTGTCTGGGGCGCTGATGTCCTGGACCGGAAACAGGCCCTCCTTGGGCAGACGAAGCATGCGGTGGTCCCGCTGGCGCCGGCCGGCGCAGTGATCATGGGCATCGTGGCGTTGGGGCATGACCTGGGCACCACGATGATCATCATGATGATCCTGGCCGCCACCATGTTCTACGGCGGCGTGCGCATGAAGGTCTTTTCCGTGGCGGGGCTGATCTGCGTGGCGGCGGCCCTGGTGCTCGCGGCCACCAGCGGCAACAGGATGGGGCGGATCTCCTCCTGGCTGGGCATGGGGTCCGACGAGGACGCGCAGGGGATGGGCTACCAGGCGCAGCACGGGGCGTACGCCCTGGCATCCGGCAGCTGGTTCGGTGTGGGCCTGGGGCAGAGCCGGCAGAAGTGGAACTGGATCCCGGAAGCGCACAACGACTTCATCTTCTCCATCCTCGGCGAGGAACTGGGCTTTGCCGGCGCGCTCCTGGTGCTGGGTTTGTTCGCCATACTGGCCATCGCCGTGTTCAAGACCATCGCCCGGACCACTGACACGTTTTCCCGGATCGTGGCGTGCAGCGTGATCACGTGGATCCTGGGGCAGGCCGTGATCAACATCGCGATGGTCAGCGGGCTGCTGCCGGTCATCGGCGTGCCGCTGCCGTTCATCTCCTACGGTGGCTCGGCCATGGTCTCCTCACTTGCCGGGATGGGGGTGATCCTGGCCGTGACCCGTCCTGAAAGCATGGACCCGCCCCGCCCGGGACGCTCCCGTCTCCGGCGGCCTGATCGAGCCGTGAAGCAGGTCCGGGAGCATGCGTACCAGCAGTAACAGGGGCGGGACGGCGCCGGCGGCACCCATGACCGCCATCCGCTTCATCCTGGTTTTCGGGATTGTCAGCGCGCTGATGGACATGGTGTACGAAGGCGCCCGCAGCGTCACCGGCCCGTACCTTGGTGCCCTGGGGGCGTCAGCGCTGTTGATCAGCGTGGTGACCGGGGCCGGTGAGGCGGTGGCGCTGGTCCTCCGCCTGGTGTTCGGGCGGCTGGCTGACCGGCCCAAACTGCGATGGGCTTTGGCTATCAGCGGCTATGCCCTGACGGCGTTGTCCGTACCGCTGCTGGGAATCACCGACGCGCTCTGGATTGCCTGCTTTCTGGTCCTGGCCGAGCGGCTGGGCAAGGCGGTGCGGAGCCCGGCGAAGGACACCATGCTGGCCGAGGCCGGTTCAGCACTGGGACAGGGAAAGGCTTTCGCACTGCACGAGGCGCTGGACCAGGTGGGCGCGCTGGTGGGCCCGCTGCTGGTGGGGGTGGCCCTGGCGCTTTCCGGCAGTTACGGGCCCGGGTTTCTGCTGCTGGCCGTGCCGGGGCTTGCGGCCATGGCGATCCTGTTCCGGCTGCGGCGGCAGGTGCCCGATCCTGCCGTCTACGAGGTTGCCGTGCTGCGGCCGGCCGGTGTGGAACAGGCGGCGGAAACCGCCCGGGACACGTCCGTTCCCGGCCGGCCCGCGCCCCTGCCGCGCCAGTACTGGCTCTATGCCGCGTTCAGCAGCCTGACCATGTTCGGCTACGCCACGTTCGGCCTGCTCTCGTTCCACTTGGTGGCCACCGGGCTCCTCCCGCCGGCCCTGGTGCCGGTCCTCTACGCCGCGGCCATGGGGGTGGACGCGGTGGCGGCGCTGGCGTCCGGCTGGCTCTTCGACCGCGTGGGACTGAAGGTCCTCCTGGTCCTTCCCGTGCTGGCCGCTGCTGTTCCGTGGCTGGGTTTCAGCAGCAATACGGTGCTGGCGGTGGCAGGGACGCTGGTGTGGGGAGCGGCGATGGGCCTTCAGGAGAGCACGATGCGGGCCGGCGTGGCGGGCCTCGCTCCGGCGGCCCGGCGGGGGAGTGCCTACGGGATGTTTACCGCTTGCTACGGCCTGGCCTGGCTCGCGGGAAGTTTCCTCATCGGCCTGCTCTACGAGCAATCGGTTCTTGCCTTGGCCATTACGGTCACGGCAGTCCAGGCCGCCGCGCTGGTGGTCTTCGCCGTGATCCGTCCGCACGCCTCGAGCGACAAATCCGCCTAGGCCACCGCCCCCGCAGTCTCCGGGCACTCGGCGCAGTGGACGTCCGCAACCAGGGAGCCGGCGTCGTCCTTTTGGAAGTGGGTGACGTGATTGGTGGTCCTGCCGCACGTGGGGCAGAAGCTCTGGCTTTGTTTAGTCCACATGCATGAATAATACGGAAGGGACTGACAAACAGAAGGCCGGGGGCCAAAGTATGTGGATCCCCGCACTTTTCCTTAACCGGATCTTGACCAAACGCGGTGGTGATCCTTCAGGGAATGGTGAGGTTGGGCGCGTAACTTGGGCTCATCAGGCAGTACGGGCAGTACGGAAGGAGCGCAGGACAATGACCATCACCGATTACTTCGCGGCTCTCGGCGGCATGCTGGCTTCACTCGGGTGTGCAGGACTGGTGGCGGCAGGCCTTATCCGGGCGCGGGCACGCCATTAGCTGTTGCGGTGCGGTTCCTAGGCGATGGCCGGAGGCTCGAACCTGGTCCCGGGCGCGCCGCTGGGCATCGCCTTGAGGATGCTGTCTGCAACGCTGCGGACTTTGAGGTTGCGGTTCCGGGACGTGCCGGCGAGCTTGCTGAACGCCTCGGTGTAAGAGCAGCGGTTCTGTGCCATGAGTACTCCGCAGGCGACGTCGATGCTGGTCCTGCTCTCCAGTACCTGCTTGAGGTTGTCCCCGGCGCGGATGACGCCGTGCACCTCGAGGGCCAACCTCAAGCTGTGAGACGCGACGCCGCCGAACCAGGCTGCGTCGTTGACCATCCTGGTGCTGAAGGTGAAATTGGGCGGACCCAGGAAGACCAGTGCGCCGTCCATGCCCGGCTGCAGTTCCAAGGGAATGGCCAATGCTGACCCGAAGCCGCTCTCCAGCAACCGCCTCCGGTAGCCCTGCCAGCGCGTTCCGGCCTGGTTGATCACCGCAGGAGCCGCGAGTGCCGGCCCAAGCGACGCGGGACCATCCGCGTACTCGTCCTCCGCGGCGGCAAGACGTGCCGCGTCCGGGGTGCTTCCGGCGGTGGCGGGGCAGGAACGCTGCCGGCGCAGCACGGCGGCGCATTCGACCGCCGCGCCGGCCGCGGCACTGATCCATCGCGCCGCGTCGTCGGCGAGTTTCTGCAGGGACCCTGCGTCGCCGTCGGCTCCTGTCACCAAGTCCAAAAGGAAGCCCTGCCGCTCGGGCCCCCTGCTATTTGCCGGGCCAACCGCCACCCTGCACCCCCGTCCAGTTGCGCCCGCCGGCCAAAGTGCCGCGGGGTTTATAGAAACCTATTGGGCCGGTGGAGTCGGGGCACGAGTAGCCGGTACTCTACTTTGCCGCGCCGCGTGCGCAGGTACCTGCGGGCCCCTTTTCAACGTTGTGGAGGTGGACCTGCGGCAAGTGGGCTACCATGGGTTTGTTAGACAGCCAAGCAAGTAGGATATCGAAGGAATTCGCATGAACCCGCATGGTGCAAGCGAAGGCTACTGGTACCCGCCCTTGGAGGGCGTCCACCCCGGACCGGTTGACGTGCTCAACGCCCTCCGCGAATTTCGAACTTCTGAAAGCGCCATGAGAAGGCGCACCCGTTCCTCCATCTCAATGGGGGAGACCGACCTCCTGGCGTTGCGCTACCTCCTTGACGCCCAAGCTGCCGGAGTGGGAATCCGACCCACCGAGCTGGCCGCCCGCCTGGGTATTACGTCCGCGTCCATGACCAGCCTGGTTGACCGCCTCGTTGCGGCCGGCCACGTCAGCCGGGAACCGCATCCGTCCGACCGGCGCGCAGTCATTCTCCGGCCGACACCGGGCGCAGACGAGGAGGTCCGGCACAACCTGAACCAGATGCACAAGCGCATGCTTGAGGCCGCCGAGGAGCTGTCCCCGGAGGAGATCAAGGCGGTCATGCACTTCCTGATGCGGATGCGGGAAGCGGTGGATGCCGTGCGTTCCGGTCCTGCGGCTGCTCGACAGTAGACAATGCGCTAATCCTAGTTAGACTAGCTACATTGTTACTTAACTACCGGATGGCGGCTCGCATGACTGCAGTACTTGAACCTCAGGCACAGGAACAGCCGCTTCCCTTCAGGGGCGAGGGCGACGTTTTGCTGCAGCCGGAAGTACCGGTGCTGCGGGAGGAGCCGGCGGCTCCTTTCCACTGTGGTGTGGCGATGAAAGCAGGGCCGGTTCCCATCGCATCCCTCGGATGGGCGCCGCTGGAGCTGGGCTCATCTGAATGGTCATGCACGTGCGGCTACACCATGAACGGCGGCCAGGCCGGTGATCCCCTCGAAGCTGTCCGCCTGGCCTCGGCCAGGGTGGAAAGCCTTCAGTGGGAGCTGGATGCGGCGCAGCAGCGGTTCGAGAGTGCAGTGCGCGGCGCTTCGCGGCTCGGCGCGGGGCACGAGGCCCTGGGGCGCGCGGCCGGCCTCACCGCCTGGGAACTCCAGGACGTCCTGGGCGGCACCCAACTGCTGTAAGTCCGGGCGCATTCGGGCCCGTCGAATTTCAGAAGCCCCGCCGTCCCCGAAATGCAGCCATCCGTATGTTCAGATGCAGCTGCATTTCGGGTCGTTTTGGGGCGGAAAGAAAAGGGTGTTCGGCCTGCCCTGGCCCGAAAAGTGGGCGCGGCGGGCGGCCGGTGTTTTATGCAGCCAGGCGGTGGGCTGCCGTGTGGCGTGGATGTCGCCGGTGGGCCAGGACGCTGATGGTGCAGGGCGCCTGGTCCGGATCGATCTTGGCGGGCAGGTGCCTGGTCTCCGAGGCGGTGCGCAGCATCTCCAGCGCCTCCTCATCGACGAGGGCGCTGGAAATATCGAGTTCCAGGTCCAGTCCTCCCTTGAGGGAGTTGGCACGCTTTGCCACTACATAGAGCGCGTTGACGCTGTGGATGGTGATATGCCCCTTTGCAATCACCTGGGCCTTGCTGTGGTCCAGATCCACCCGGACCACAATGTTCAGCTTAGAGTTCAACTTGTAGAGCCTTCCCCGGCATTGGCTGCGACGCTGCAGCTTCTTGCATGGCCTGTTTGCTTAAGCCTCAACTAGATTAGGCAACCAATGTGATGCGCGCAACATAGTGACGTTTGTTACACCCGCCGCAGTTTCCTATCAGTTTGAGGAGCGCCATGAGCAGCGATCCCGCGGGCATGCCCGGAGGCATCCGGCCGGAAAGGGCGTTGGCTCCGTCCGCCCCATCCGTGATGAGATCAAGGCACGCATCGAACAACTGATCACCGAACTCCTGCCCGCGCAGCACGCGGACGCCCAGTAGTACCGCCACCGAAGGACAACCAATGAGCAAAGAACAGCTGATCATCATCGGCTCCGGCCCCTCCGGCTACACCGCCGCCATCTATGCCGCCCGCGCCGGGCTGAACCCCCTGGTCCTGGCGGGGTCCGTCACCGCCGGCGGCGCCCTGATGAACACCACGGAGGTGGAGAACTTCCCCGGTTTCCCCGGCGGCGTCCAGGGCCCGGAACTCATGGACGGGCTGCTGCAGCAGGCGGAGAAGTTCGGCGCGCGCATTGAGTACGACGACGCGACGTCCGTTGACCTCACCGGTCCCGTCAAGCGCGTGGTCACCGGCGGCGGGGAGACTTACGAGGCCAAGGCCGTCATCCTGGCCACGGGCTCTGCGTACAAGGAACTCGGCTTGCCGGAAGAGAAGAAGTTCAGCGGCCACGGTGTTTCCTGGTGCGCCACCTGCGACGGCTTCTTCTTCCGCGAGCAGGACATCATCGTGGTCGGCGGCGGTGACTCCGCCATGGAGGAAGCGACCTTCCTGACCCGTTTCGGTAAGTCCGTGACCGTGGTGGTGCGCAAGGGCGAACTGCGCGCCTCCCGCATCATGGCCCAGCGCGCCAAGGACAACCCCAAGATCAGCTTTGCCTGGAACTCCGCCGTCACCGCCATCCACGGCGACGGGAAGGTCACCGGCGTCACCCTGACGGACACCCGCACCGGTGAGACCCGGCACCAGGACGCGACCGGCATCTTCGTGGCCATCGGCCACCTGCCCCGCACGGACCTCGTAGCGGGCCAGGTGGACCTGGACGAGGAGGGCTACATCATGGTCGACTCGCCCACCACCTGCACCAACCTGCCCGGCGTCTTTGCCTGCGGCGACGCCGTGGACCACCGCTACCGGCAGGCCATCACCGCCGCCGGCACCGGCTGCGCCGCCGCCCTGGACGCTGAGCGCTTCCTCGCCGCCCTGGAGGACGCCGCCAGCATCGCCACCGCGCTCGTGGAGGAACCGACCCACAGCTAGTTTTTTCAGTCAGCGGGAAGGCTCCCCAGGTCAGACGACTTCGGGGAGTCTTCCCGTTAACACTGAAACGGGGGCTGCTGACCAGCGTTCGCGTTCGGGCTCGTAGGAGACCACCATGGACACGTCGCTCCGGCGGGCCTCGTCGATGGCCAGCAGCAGGGCGTCCTCCATGTGCCGGGCATATTCCAGCCGCTCGGGCAGCGAACCCTGCAGCCCGTCGTCGTCAATCACCACGTGGCCCTTTCCGTCCACAATGACCTTCAACGCATACCCTCGGTCCTCCTGGCGGGATCCGCGGGTGGATGATATTTCGGTGACTCGGTCTGCCCGGACCAGCCCGTTGCCCAGCGTGCGGATCCATACTTCGCCCATGAAATGACCTCCCCTTTGGCTGTGGGCGCAGATCATCAACGCCCCATAGGGCGGATGGTACTCCGCAATGCGATTTTTGTGATCCCTTTACTTTTCGGGCGCTCGCTGGGCGGAATTGACAGGTCCTTTTGATCTTGGTCGGTTATGGTGGGTCCCGCTGGCTCACCCGGGGCGCACCTGACTTTGGGAGGAATGTATGTGGCCGAAGCTTGAGACGTACCTGTATCCGCTGCAGCCCTCCGCGGAGTGTCCCTCCGGGACCTTCAAACTGCATGTGCAATCCGGAAAAATGGAGTGGTCCGACGGCATTTTCGGTATCCACGGATTCAAGCACGGCGAGGTAGTGCCCACCCTGGAACTCTTTATGGCCCATAAGCACCCATCGGACAGGGAGCGCATCCGCGTGGTCTGGGCGGACCTGCTGGAAACCGGCGGCCAAGCAGCCTTGCTGCACCGGGTCATTGATGTGCGCGGCAAGGAACGGCGCGTTTTTTCTGCAATCCAGGCGGTCCTCGAGCCGTCAGGGCAGGTGGAGTATGTCCGCGGGTTCATGGTGGACGTCACCCAAAGCCTGCGCATCGAATCCCAGCACGCGGCCGAGGAAGCCATCGAGGGCGCGTACGGGCACAAAGCCCTGATCGAACAGGCCAAGGGCATTGTCATGGCGTTGCAGGGTGTGGACGGGCCGGCCGCGTTCCAGGTCCTGGCCACCAGGAGCCAGCACGCCAACACCAAGCTGCATATCGTGGCGGAAGAATTGGTCAATGCGGCCGCAAACGGTAAGGCCGCTGAACTCGTGGCGGGTTTCTGACCGCCGGCCAACCCATGTTCCACGCAGTGGTTCCCTCCGTCCCGCCTCCTGCCTGCGCCGTGGGACCTTCGGCACTTCCCGCTGCCGTCACCTGCACGCGAACCTGATCTCAGTACCGTTCGGCGCCCGCCTCCCCGCGTCGATTGCTCCGTACTTGTCGTTTTGAGCGCCCAAAACGACAAGTACGGAGCAAT
>Ga0308169_10005273_pt1 | contig 11842 bp, 10 predicted proteins | sample PhyBR1_2_FD_202139 | JGI IMG/M metagenome (GOLD analysis project Ga0308169, IMG submission 202139) | Phyllosphere microbial communities from UC Gill Tract Community Farm, Albany, California, United States - DLSLSB.R1 | ecosystem: Host-associated > Plants > Phyllosphere > Unclassified | place... | reverse complement strand
AAGCCCGGGTAGAGCCGCCGGCTATGCGAAGACGCTGCGTGTCTGCATAGAAACGGGTGGAGCCGCCCACCTTACGCGGTGGAAAGTTCCGGCTCATCCGTAAGCAAGATTGGCGATTTTGCCCCGCAATGCGCCGATGGTGCATTGCGGCGAAGCGTGAACCACGCTATAATTTGGGGGTTTAGCCATTCACTTACTTGCCGTAGCGCCTACCCTCCATTCCTCATTCAAAAACGACTTCCACCCTCTGGCACGCTGAACGCGTCCGCAGGTTTTGGATGCCGGTCTGACGTGGCGCAGCTACGGTAACTTTATTGGGAGTTACCTTGCCGCCATTTTTTTCTGGCCCTGCCGTCCCGGCCATCCTGGCCCTCGCAGACGGAACGATTTTTCGAGGATATTCGATCGGTGCCGCCGGCCACACGACCGGTGAAGTGGTGTTCAATACCGCCATCACGGGCTACCAGGAAATCCTTACCGACCCCAGCTACTCGCGTCAGATCGTCACGCTGACGTACCCGCACATCGGCAACTACGGCGTCAACGCCGCCGACGTCGAAGCGACCAAAGTCCACGCCGCAGGCCTGATCATCCGCGACCTGCCGCTGCTGGCATCGAACTTCCGTTCCACCCAATCGCTGGGCGACTACCTGAAGGCCGAGAATGTCGTCGCGATTGCCGGCATCGATACCCGCAAACTGACCCGCCTGCTGCGCGAGAAGGGCGCCCAGGGCGGCGCCATCCTCACCGGCACCCAGGGCAACCAGCCCTCCGAAGCGCAGGCGCTCGAGCTGGCGCGCTCCTTCCCGGGCCTGGCGGGCATGGACCTGGCGAAAGTCGTGTCGGTCAAGGAGCCGTACGAGTTCACCGAAACCGAGTGGAAGCTGGGCGAAGGCTTCGGCAAGCAGGACAATCCCCAATACCACGTCGTCGCCTTCGACTACGGCGTCAAGCGCAACATCCTGCGCATGCTGGCCGAACGCGGCTGCAAGGTCACCGTGCTGCCCGCCGAGTCCACCGCCGCCGACGCGCTGGCGCTGAACCCCGACGGCATCTTCCTGGCCAACGGCCCGGGCGACCCGGAGCCATGCGACTACGCGATCAAGGCGACCGCGGAACTGATCGAGAAGGGCATCCCGACCTTCGGCATCTGCCTCGGCCACCAGATCATGGCGCTCGCGTCCGGCGCGAAGACGATGAAGATGAAGTTCGGCCACCACGGCGCGAACCACCCGGTGCAGGACCTCGATTCGAAGAAGGTCCTGATCACGTCGCAGAACCACGGTTTTGCCGTCGATCCGGAAACGCTGCCGGCCAATTGCCGCGTCACCCACGTGTCGCTGTTCGACGGTTCGCTGCAGGGCTTCGCCCGCACCGACAAGCCGGCCTTCTGCTTCCAGGGCCACCCGGAAGCCTCGCCCGGCCCGACCGACGTCGCCTATCTGTTTGACCGCTTCATCGGCCTGATGCAAGCAGCGGAGAAGAAATAACATGCCAAAACGTAGTGATATCAAAAGCATCCTGATCATCGGCGCCGGCCCGATCATCATCGGCCAGGCGGCCGAATTCGATTACTCGGGCGCGCAAGCCTGCAAGGCCCTGCGCGACGAAGGTTATAAAGTCATCCTCGTCAACAGCAATCCGGCGACGATCATGACCGACCCGGAGATGGCGGACGTCACCTATATCGAGCCGATCACCTGGAAGGTCGTCGAGAGCATCATCGAGAAGGAACGTCCCGACGCCATCCTGCCGACGATGGGCGGCCAGACCGCGCTCAACTGCGCGCTCGACCTGCACCACCACGGCGTGCTGGAAAAATACAAGGTCGAACTGATCGGCGCCTCGCCGGAAGCGATCGACAAGGCCGAAGACCGCTCCAAGTTCAAGCAGGCGATGACGAAAATCGGCCTCGGTTCGGCACGTTCGGGCGTCGCCCATACGCTGGACGAAGCGCGCACCGTGCAGCGCGAACTCGGCTTCCCGACCATCATCCGTCCGTCGTTCACGATGGGCGGCTCGGGCGGCGGCATCGCCTACAACGAAGAAGAATTCGAGACCATCTGCAAGCGCGGCCTGGAAGCCTCGCCGACCTCCGAGCTGCTGATCGAAGAGTCGCTGCTGGGCTGGAAAGAGTACGAGATGGAAGTCGTGCGCGACAAGGCGGACAACTGCATCATCATCTGCTCGATCGAGAACCTCGACCCGATGGGCGTGCACACCGGCGACTCGATCACCGTCGCGCCGGCGCAGACGCTGACCGACAAGGAATACCAGATCATGCGCAACGCGTCGATCGCGGTGCTGCGCGAAATCGGCGTGGACACCGGCGGTTCGAACGTGCAGTTCGCGATCAACCCGCAGGATGGCCGCATGATCGTCATCGAGATGAACCCGCGCGTGTCGCGTTCGTCCGCACTGGCGTCAAAAGCGACCGGCTTCCCGATCGCCAAAGTCGCGGCGAAGCTGGCTGTCGGTTTTACTTTGGACGAGCTGCGTAACGAGATCACCGGCGGCGCGACCCCGGCCTCGTTCGAGCCGTCGATCGACTACGTCGTCACCAAGATCCCGCGCTTCGCCTTCGAAAAGTTCCCGACGGCCGACAAGCACCTGACGACCCAGATGAAATCTGTCGGCGAAGTGATGGCCATGGGCCGCACTTTCCAGGAATCCTTCCAGAAAGCGCTGCGCGGCCTGGAAGTGGGCGTGGACGGCCTGAACGAAAAGACGCGCGACCGCGAAGTCATCGAAGAAGAACTCGGCGAGCCGGGCCCGGAACGCATCTGGTACGTGGGCGATGCGTTTGCCCAGGGCTTCACGCTGGAAGAAGTCCACGCGCTGACGAAGATCGATCCGTGGTTCCTCATCCAGATCAAGGAAATCGTCGACATCGAGCTGTGGCTGGATCACCAGACGCTCGACTCGCTCGACAAGCCGACGCTGTACAAGCTCAAGCAAAAGGGCTTCTCGGATGCGCGCATGGCCTTCCTGATGCACACCACGCAGGCCGCGGTGCGCGAGCGCCGTCACGCGCTGGGCATCCGTCCCGTGTACAAGCGCGTCGACACCTGCGCCGGCGAGTTCGCGACCAACACCGCCTACATGTACTCGACCTATGACGAAGAGTGCGAGTCCAACCCGACCGACAAGAAGAAGATCATGGTGCTGGGCGGCGGTCCGAACCGCATCGGCCAGGGCATCGAGTTCGACTACTGCTGCGTGCACGCGGCCCTCGCGATGCGCGAAGACGGCTACGAGACCATCATGGTCAACTGCAATCCGGAGACCGTGTCGACCGACTACGATACCTCGGATCGCCTGTACTTCGAATCGCTGACGCTGGAAGACGTGCTCGAAATCGTCGACCTGGAAAAGCCGGTCGGCGTGATCGTGCAGTACGGCGGCCAGACGCCGCTGAAGCTGGCACTGGACCTCGAGGCAAATGGCGTGCCGATCGTCGGTACTTCGCCGGACATGATCGACGCCGCCGAAGACCGCGAGCGCTTCCAGAAGCTGCTGCAGGACCTGCAGCTGCGCCAGCCGCCGAACCGCACCGCGCGCACCGAAGCCGAAGCCCTCACGCTGGCCCAGGAAATCGGTTATCCCCTGGTCGTGCGTCCTTCGTACGTGCTGGGCGGGCGTGCGATGGAAATCGTCCACGAGCAGCGCGACCTCGAGCGCTACATGCGCGAAGCGGTCAAGGTCTCGCACGATTCGCCGGTGCTGCTGGACCGCTTCCTGAACGACGCGATCGAAGTCGACGTCGACTGCATCTCGGACGGTGAAACCACCTTCATCGGCGGCGTGATGGAACACATCGAACAGGCCGGCGTGCACTCGGGCGACTCGGCCTGCTCGCTGCCGCCTTATTCGCTCTCGCAGGAGACGATCGATGAACTCAAGCGCCAGACCGCGCTGATGGCCAAGGGCCTGAACGTGGTCGGCCTGATGAACGTGCAGTTCGCGATCCAGCAGCAGGAAGTCGACGGCAAGACGGTCGACACGGTGTTCGTGCTGGAAGTGAACCCGCGTGCCTCCAGGACGGTACCGTTCGTGTCGAAAGCGACCGGTATTCAACTGGCGAAAGTCGCGGCGCGCTGCATGGTCGGCCAGACCCTGGCTTCGCAGGGCATCACGAAAGAAGTGACGCCGCCGTTCTACAGCGTCAAGGAAGCCGTGTTCCCGTTCGTGAAGTTCCCGGGCGTCGACACCATCCTCGGGCCGGAAATGAAGTCGACCGGCGAAGTGATGGGCGTGGGCGAGACCTTCGGCGAAGCCTTCGTGAAGTCGCAGATCGGCGCCGGTATCAAGCTGCCGACCTCGGGCCGCGTCTTCCTGTCGGTGAAGGCCTCGGACAAGCCGCGCGCGGTGCAGGTGGCGCGCGACCTGGTCGCGATGGGCTTCACGCTGGCGGCCACCAAGGGTACCGCGGCGGTGATCGCCGCGGCCGGCCTGCCGGTGGTGGCGGTGAACAAGGTGATCGAAGGTCGTCCGCACGTCGTGGACATGATCAAGAACCACGAGATCGAGATGGTCATCAACACGGTCGAGGAAAAGCGCAGCGCGATTGTCGACTCGCGTGCGATCCGTACCTCGGCGCTGCTGGCGCGCGTGGTCACCTACACGACGATCGCCGGCGCCGAGGCGGCGATCCAGGGCATGCGCCACATGGACGCAATTCGGGTCTATGATTTACAAGGCCTGCATAACACTCTAAACTAAGCGCGAATCAAGAGTACTAAGAGTACCCCGTCAAACCACAGAGCTCGTGCGGCTTATGTCGCGCGCCTCTGTGGTTTTCGCTTGGTACGTCCACGAATTCGATACCTGAAGATTTATGAACAATACGATCCCACTGACCAAGTACGGTGCTGAACTGCTGAAGCAGGAACTGCATCAGCTGAAAACCAAGGAACGCCGCAGCGTCATCGATGCGATCGCCGAAGCGCGCTCGCACGGCGACCTGTCGGAGAACGCCGAATACGACGCGGCCAAGGAACGCCAGGCCTTCGTCGAAGGCCGCATCGCCGAACTCGAAGGCAAGCTGAGCGCCGCCCAGATCATCGACCCGGCCACGCTCGATGCCGAGGGCCGTGTCGTCTTCGCGTCCACCGTCGACCTGGAAGACCTCGATTCGGGCCAGAAGGTGAGCTACCAGATCGTCGGCCTCGACGAAGCCGACCTGAAGCTGAACAAGGTCTCCGTCACTTCGCCGATCGCGCGCGCCCTGATCGGCAAGTATGCCGGCGACGTGGTCGAAGTGCAGGCGCCGTCCGGCCCGCGCGAATACGAAATCCTCGAAGTACGCTACATCTGATGACGGCTGCTGCCGGCCGGCTGTCTTCCGCGCGCGTGCTGGTGGCGGCGTTTTGGGCGGGCGCCATCTGGGTGCTCGGCTATATCGCCGCGCCGGCGGTGTTTTCGATCGCCAGCGGGCCGCTCGCCGGCGACATCGTCGGCGCCTTCCTGCGCCGCCTAGCCTGGATCAGCATGGCCTGCGCCGTGCTGATGCTGGTGCTGGTGCAGGTGTCGCCGGACCTGGAACGGGGGCGCCGGCGCTACCTGAATTTGCTGGTGCTGGCGACGCTGGCATGCGCGCTGGTGATGTTCGTCGGTCTGCAGCCGGCGATGGCGCAGATGCGCGAGGCGGCGGGACCGCTCGGCATCCGCGCCTCGCCCTTGTGGACGAAGTTCGCCATCATGCATGGCGTGTCGCAGCTGTTCCACCTGATCGAGGGCGTGCTGGCGGCGCTGCTGATCGTGAGGAGCCGCTAAGGGTTCGCCGTTGTAGGGTGGGCACTTGTGCCCACGCGGTACGGCACATGATCCGCGATATCGCTACCGGAAACGTCACCCGTCGCACAACGCCGACGAAAAAAAACCGGAGACTCGCTCCGGCTTTCGATCACTTGTTCAGTGAATTCTTCTTGGTGCTGGCCTGGCGCGGTTTGGCGCGCTTGATGTTGCCGCCGGCGGTGACGCGCTCATTCCCCTTGATCATGACCTTGGTGACGCTCGGCTTCTTGGTGCCGCTGGCGCTGGCCTTGACGATGGTGACTTCGCGCATGCCCTTGCCGGCCTTGCTGCTGCGTTCCTTGACCACTTCGACTTTCGGGCGGTAGAGGACGAGCAGTTTGCCGATGTGCTGGACCGGCGCGGCGCCCAGTTCGCTGCAGATCTGTTCGTACATGGCGACACGCGCTTCGCGCTCGTCGCCGAAGACGCGGACCTTGATCAGGCCGTGCGCGTCGAGGCTGGCGTTGATTTCCTTCATGACGGATTCCGTCAGGCCCGATTCGCCGATCATGACCACAGGCTTCAGACCATGGGCTTCCGCGCGCAGTGCACTGCGTTCAACGGGTGTAAGTGTAAGCATAATATTTTTTTGATGTACCTATAAAAGCAGTATTCTACGCGAATGGCCAAGAACAAATCCAACCAAAACTGGTTACACGACCATATTAACGACCCCTACGTAAAGCAGGCGCAAAAAGACGGGTTCCGCGCCCGTGCCGCCTACAAGCTGAAAGAAATCGACGAAGCGGAAAAACTCATCAAACCCGGCCAGGTCATCGTCGACCTCGGCTGTACGCCCGGCAGCTGGGCCCAGTACACGCGGCGCAAGCTCGCCGGCAGGGAGGGCGGGGGCATTACCGGCACCATCATCGGCCTCGACCTCCTGCCGATGGAGCCGATTGCCGACGTCCTACATCCAGGGCGACTTCCGTGAAGATGTTGTATTGGACCAACTAGCGGCCGTGCTCGAAGGCCGCAAGACCGACCTGGTGCTGTCGGACATGGCGCCCAATCTGTCGGGGATTCCGACAGCTGACGCTGCGCGGATGGAAAATTTGATCGATCTCGCGATTGAGTTTTCTCAAATGCACCTGAAACCCGGTGGAGCATTGTTGGTCAAGTGCTTTAAGGATATGGGCTTCACGCAAGTTTTCGAGAAGTTCCGTACCGAGTTCAAGACCGTCAAGCAAATCAAGCCAAAGGCGAGCCGCGACAAATCGTCGGAAATTTTCTTGCTCGGGCGTGGTCTCAAGAATCCTGTGGAGTACAAATCGGGACAAGATCGCGGCGCCGCTCTTGATATTTGAGATCGCAGCCGCACATGCACCGCGTGATGCCTCCGTTCCCATGCGCCTGGAGTACTCCTGCGCGCTTGTCGATGTGGAAAAGGTGGCAATATGGCATCATGGCGGACTGTGCGTAGCGCGGCGTGCGTCTTGTGACTAAATCCCGAGTAAAATCGTGGGTGGAATCGGCAATCTCAAATTGGTATTGGTGCGATCGGCATCGGAGGAGTTTTCGTGAATAATATGTTTTCCAAATCCGCCATCTGGGTGGTCGTCGCACTGCTGTTGTTCATGCTGTTCAAGCAGTTCGACAACCATAGCCCAGCCGGCGGCAGCAAGACCATCGCTTATTCCGAGCTGCTCGACGATGTGAAGGCACGCCGCGTGAAGGACGTCGTGATCGAAGGCGCCAACATCACCGCCACCCGCACCGACGACACCAAGGTGCGCGCGACCGCCACCATGCTCGATCGCGGCCTGATCGGCGACCTGCGCGAGAACGGCGTGCGCTTCGACGTCAAGCCGCCGGAAGAGCCATCGTTCCTGCAGCAAGTGTTCATCTCCTGGTTCCCGATGCTCCTCCTCATCGGCGTCTGGGTTTTCTTCATGCGCCAGATGCAGGGCGGCGGCAAGGGCGGGGCTTTCTCCTTCGGCAAGTCGAAGGCGCGCATGCTCGATGAAACGAATAACAGCGTCACCTTCGCCGACGTCGCCGGTTGCGACGAAGCGAAAGAAGAAGTCAGCGAAATCGTCGACTTCCTGAAAGACCCGACCAAGTTCCAGAAGCTCGGCGGACGCATCCCGCGCGGCGTGCTGATGGTCGGTCCTCCAGGCACCGGTAAAACCCTGCTGGCGCGTGCGATCGCCGGCGAAGCGAAAGTGCCGTTCTTCTCGATCTCCGGTTCGGACTTCGTCGAGATGTTCGTCGGCGTCGGCGCATCCCGCGTGCGCGACATGTTCGAGAACGCCAAGAAGCATTCGCCTTGCATCATCTTCATCGACGAGATCGACGCTGTCGGCCGTCACCGCGGCGCCGGCATGGGCGGCGGCAACGACGAACGCGAACAGACGCTGAACCAGCTGCTGGTCGAGATGGACGGTTTCGAAGCCACTTCGGGCGTGATCGTCATCGCCGCCACCAACCGCGCCGACGTGCTGGACAAGGCGCTGCTGCGTCCGGGTCGTTTCGACCGCCAGGTGATGGTGGGCCTGCCGGATATCCGCGGCCGCGAACAGATCCTGAACGTGCACATGCGCAAGGTGCCGATCGGCGCCGACGTGAAAGCCGACATCCTGGCCCGCGGTACCCCCGGCTTCTCGGGCGCCGACCTCGCCAACCTGGTCAACGAGGCAGCTTTGTTTGCCGCGCGCCGCAACAAGCGCCTGGTCGAGATGATCGACTTCGAGGACGCCAAGGACAAGATCTACATGGGTCCGGAGCGCAAGTCGATGGTGATGCGCGAGGAAGAGCGCCGCAACACGGCCTACCACGAGTCGGGCCACGCGGTGATTGCCAAGCTCTTGCCGAAGGCCGACCCGGTGCACAAGGTCACGATCATGCCGCGCGGTTTCGCGCTCGGCCTGACCTGGCAGCTGCCTGAACACGACGCACTGTCCGGCTACAAGGACAAGATGCTGGAAGAAATTTCGATCCTGTTCGGCGGCCGCATTGCCGAGGAAATCTTCGTCGGCCAGATGTCGACCGGCGCCTCGAACGACTTCTCGCGTGCCACCAAGCTGGCGCGCTCGATGGTCACCCGTTTCGGCATGTCCGAGAGCATGGGCGTGATGGTCTACGAAGACAGCGAGAACGAAGGCTTCTTCGGCGGCGCTACCAAGACGATCTCGGAAGCGACCCAGCAAAAGGTCGACGCCGAAATCCGCGCCATCCTCGACACCCAGTACGCGCTGTCGCGCCGCCTGCTCGAAGAGAACCGCGAGAAGGTCGAAATGATGACCAAGGCCCTGCTCGAGTGGGAAACCATCGATTCCGAGCAGATCAACGACATCATGGCCGGCCGCGAGCCGCGTCCGCCGAAAGCGGGCATCCTGACCAAGCGCACGCCGCCTGGCGACAGCGGTTCGGGCGGCGTCGCCACCAACGCGCCGGCACCGGCCTGATCGCTCTTTATTCGCCACGCGCTTGAGCGCCTAGCACCTCTCTGCAAAAGGCATCCATCCGGATGTCTTTTGCGCGTTAACGAGCTGCGCTTGATCGCTCGCCCACGTTCTTCCACGACTTTTTTACTTCTACTATGCGTCAACTGCTGCAGTGCGGCCGCTTCAGCTTCCGGCTGGAGAAGCAGCCCCTCGTCATGGGCATCCTGAATGTCACCCCCGATTCGTTTTCCGACGGCGGCCGCTATGGCACGCTCGAGTTCGCCATCTCGAAGGCGGAGGCAATGGTCGCCGACGGCGTCGACCTGATCGACATCGGCGGCGAATCGACCCGCCCGGGCTCGCCGAGTGTCCCGGTTGCGGAAGAACTGCAGCGCGTGATGCCGGCCATCTACGCGTTGCAGGGAGTGGGGCGGGCCTTGTCGGTGGATACCTGCAAGCCCGAAGTGATGCGCGAGGCGATCATTGCCGGCGCAGACATGATCAACGACATCAACGGCTTCCGGGCGCCGGGCGCGATCGAGGCCGTGAAGGACAGCGATTGCGGCCTGTGCATCATGCACATGCAGGGCTCGCCGCAGGACATGCAGGCCGAACCCGTCTATGGCGACGTGGTCGGGGAAGTGAGCGCTTTCCTGCGCGAGCGCATCGGTGCCTTGCTGGCAGCCGGCGTCGAGCGCGAGCGCATCTGCGTCGATCCGGGCCTCGGTTTCGGCAAGACAGTCGAGCACAACTACGCCTTGCTGCGCGCCACCGCCCGCATCGAGCAGGAACTCGGCTTCCCGGTCCTGATCGGGCTGTCACGCAAATCGATGATCGGCGCCGTCACCGGCCGCCCCGTTGAAGGTCGCTTGCCCGGCAGCATCGCAGGCGCGTTGGCTGCCGTCGCGCATGGCGCTAAAATCGTGCGGGTACATGATGTAGCAGAAACGGTCGACGCGCTGAAGGTCTGGCGCGCCGCCACATTTGGTTAATCGATTCATTCACAATAAAGAGAAGAAGCATGGCACGCAAATATTTTGGTACGGATGGCATTCGCGGTCAGGTTGGCGTCGCGCCGATCACGCCTGATTTCGTGATGCGCCTCGGCTACGCCGCCGGCATGGTGCTGGCCAAGGACTATGCCGCGGGCAGCCGTCCAACCGTATTGATCGGCAAGGACACGCGCATTTCCGGCTACATGCTCGAGGCAGCACTCGAAGCGGGCTTTTCCGCTGCAGGCGTCGACGTCATGCTGGCCGGTCCGATGCCGACCCCGGCGATCGCCTACCTGACGCGCGCGCTGCGCCTGCAGGCCGGCGTCGTGATCTCGGCATCGCATAATCCATTCCAGGACAACGGCATCAAGTTCTTTTCCGCGCACGGCACCAAACTGCCCGACAGCGTCGAATTGTCGATCGAAGAGGCGATCGACCAGCCGATGGATTGCGTCCCCTCCGACAAGCTGGGCCGCGCGACGCGCCTGCGCGATGCGCAAGGCCGCTACATCGAATTCTGCAAGAGCACCTTCCCGAACGAACTCGACCTGCGCGGCCTGAAAATCGTCGTCGACAGCGCCCACGGCGCCGCCTACGCCATCGCGCCGCACGTGTTCCACGAGCTGGGCGCGGAAGTCGTCTCGATCGGCGCCACGCCGGACGGCTTCAACATCAATGCCGGCTTCGGCGCCACCGCACCGAAAGCCTTGTCCGCCGCCGTGGTCGAGCACAAGGCCGACCTCGGCATCGCCCTCGACGGCGACGCCGATCGCCTGATCATGGTCGACGCAGCGGGGCGCGTCTACAACGGCGACGAGCTGCTCTACCTGATGGTGCGCGACCGCATGTCGACCGGCCCGGTGGCGGGCGCTGTCGGCACCCTGATGACGAATATGGCGCTGGAAGTGGCCTTCAAGGAACTGGGCGTCGGTTTCGCCCGCGCCAAGGTGGGCGACCGTTACGTGCTGGAAGTGATGCAGGAGCGCGGCTGGATCCTCGGCGGCGAAGGCTCGGGCCACCTGCTGGCGCTCGACAAGCACACCACGGGCGACGGCATCGTCTCGGCCCTGCAGGTGCTGTCGGCGCTCAAGCGCAGCAACAAGTCGCTGGAAGCCTGCTGCAGCGAACTGACGCTGTATCCGCAGACCTTGATCAACAAGCGCGTCAAGCCGGGCTTCGACTGGACCAAGGACATGGGCATGGTCGCCGAGAAGGAAGCAGTCGAGCGCGAACTGGGCGACGCCGGCCGCGTGCTGATCCGCGCCTCGGGCACCGAGCCGCTGATCCGCGTGATGGTCGAAGCGAAGGACGCGCAGCAGGCGGAAAGCATGGCGCGCCGCATCGCGGACAAGCTCGCGGCCTGAGTCCGCAGTGAAAGTCCTGAGGCGTCCGCATTGACGCGGAACCTCCGGGCGAGTATGATGAATGTATTCGGAGTGTAGCGCAGCCCGGTAGCGCACCTGGTTTGGGACCAGGGGGTCCAAGGTTCGAATCCTTGTACTCCGACCAAGTTTTAAGAACGGGCCGTTTCGACGGCCCGTTTTCATTTCTGCATCGACAATCGTCGGCGCTTCTCTCTGCCCATAGCTCAGTTGGATAGAGCATCAGCCTTCTAAGCTGAGGGTCGCTGGTTCGAACCCAGCTGGGCAGGCCAATAAAATCAAG
>Ga0308169_10005272_pt1 | contig 11849 bp, 11 predicted proteins | sample PhyBR1_2_FD_202139 | JGI IMG/M metagenome (GOLD analysis project Ga0308169, IMG submission 202139) | Phyllosphere microbial communities from UC Gill Tract Community Farm, Albany, California, United States - DLSLSB.R1 | ecosystem: Host-associated > Plants > Phyllosphere > Unclassified | place... | reverse complement strand
TTTCGCGGCGATTCCGCCTTCTACACCTGGCTGTACCGGATTGGCATCAACACGGCAAAGAATTTTCTCGTCACGCAGGGCCGGCGGGCGCCGACCTCGACCGAAACCGATGCCGAGCGTGCGGAAGGATTTGACGATGCGGATAGCTTGAGAGACATTAATACACCGGAATCGGTGTTGGCCAGCAAGCAGATCGCCTATACGGTGAATGCCGCGATGGAGGCGCTGCCGCTGGAGCTCAGGACGGCCATCGTCCTGCGCGAAATTGAAGGGTTAAGCTACGAGGAAATCTCCGAAGTGATGGCGTGTCCAATCGGTACGGTGCGAAGCCGGATATTCCGGGCGCGCGAAGTCATTGCCGAGAAATTGAGGCCCTTGCTCGATATTCCGGCTGACAAGCGTCGGTAGGGTAGCGATGATCAACACTGCATGAAGAAAGATCACTCCGACGTGATGTGACGACGATATGGATACAAATAAGAAAAATCGCGAATTCATTTCCGCGCTCAGCGATGGCGAGCTTCCCGACATCGACCTGGAACTGGCCATGGCGGCGCTGGACGGCCCCGACGGCCAGCAAGCCTGGGGCCTCTACCACCGCATCGGCGATGCGCTGCGCGCCGAAGCCACGCCCGACCTGTCGCCGGGCTTTTCGGAGCGCCTGGCCGCGCGCCTCGCCGCCGAGCCCTTGCCCGGCAAGCGGAACGTGACGGCCGGCGAAGCAAGCGACACGGCGCCCGCGACGGCTGGTCCGCGCTAGGCGGGCCAGCCGAGGTCGCACACCTGCAGGGCCGCCGCGACAATCGCCGGGTTTTGCCTTACCATTAGTGCAATTCAAGCCCTGATCGAATAAATTTATGATAAGCAAAACCGGAAGCGCGATCCTGTCCGCCCTGATGTTTGCGGGCGCGAGCGCAGTGTTGTCCCCGGCGGCCCAGGCGGCCGCACCCGTCGTCACCGCAGCCGTCACCGGCTTGCCCGATTTCGCCGACCTGGTCGACAAGGTCGGCCCCGCCGTCGTGAATATCCGCACCACCGAGCACGTGCGCCTGGGCGAGGGCGGACCGGACGAAGAAATGCAGGAATTCCTGCGCCGCTTCTTCGGCGGCCAGGGCGCCCCGCGCGGACGGCGTGGCGGACCCCAGCAACAGCAACAGCAGCCGGAAGAGGAAGTGCAGCGCGGCGTGGGCTCCGGCTTCATCATCTCCGACGATGGCTATGTGCTGACCAATGCCCACGTGGTCGAGGGCGCGGACGAGGTCACGGTCACGCTCACCGACCGCCGCGAATTCAAGGCCAAGGTGCTGGGCGCCGACAAGCGCAGCGACGTCGCCTTGCTGAAGGTCGACGCGCGCAACCTGCCCAGCCTGCGCATGGGCGACTCCAGCAAGATCCGCGTCGGCGAATGGGTGATCGCGATCGGCTCGCCGTTCAACCTCGAGAACACGGTCACGGCCGGCATCATCTCGGCCAAGTCGCGCGACACCGGCGAATACCTGCCGCTGATCCAGAGCGACGTCGCGGTCAACCCCGGCAACTCGGGTGGTCCTCTCATCAACATGCGCGGCGAAGTCATCGGCATCAACTCGCAGATCGCGACCCTGTCCGGCGCCTACAACGGCATCTCGTTCGCGGTCCCGATCGACGAGGGCATGCGCGTTGCCGATCAGATCAAGAAAACCGGCAAGGTCACGCGCGGGCGCATCGGCGTGCAGATCAGCGAGGTCACGCGCGACGTCGCCGAGTCGCTCGGCCTGGGACGCGCGCATGGCGCCGAGGTCGCCATGGTCGAGCCCGGCGGCCCGGCCGAGAAGGGCGGCATCCGGGTCGGCGACATCATCCTGAAATTCAACGGCCAGGACATCGAGAAGAGCACCGACCTGCCGCGCCTGGTGGGCGGCGCCAAGGTCGGCAGCCGCGCCAGCGTCAGCGTGTGGCGCCGTGGCAGCCAGATGGAGGTGCCGATCACCATCGCCGAGTTGCGCGACGAGGAAGTGGCGCCCAAGGGCGGCCAGAAGCCGAAGAAGCAGGCGCCGGATCAGCAGACCAATGCGCTCGGCCTGCAGGTGTCGGACCTCACCGCGGCCCAGAAGCGCGACCTGAAAGTGAACGCCGGCGTCATGGTCGAGTTCGCGGAAGGGCGCGCGGCCACGGCCGGCATCCGCTCGGGCGACCTGATCCTGCAGATGAACAACGTCGAGCTCACCAACGCCGCCCAGTTCAACGGCCTGGTGGCCAAGCTCGATCCGAAAAAGCCGGTGGCCCTGCTGGTGCAGCGCGAGAACGTCTCGCAGTACCTGGTCATCAAGCCGCGGCAGTGAGCGCGCCAGCCCCGCACTTCGTCCTGTATTCGCGCAGCTGGTGCCACCTGTGCGAGGACATGCTCGGCGCCCTGCGCGCGTTCATGGCGCGCCAGGGCTTGCCCTACACGGTCGACGTGGTCGACGTCGACGCCGATCCGGCCCTGGTGGCGCGCTTCGACGAGCTGGTGCCGTTGCTGTACGCCGAGGGCGCGGAGCTCTGCCATTACTTCCTCGACGAAGCCGCGCTGGCGGGCTACCTGGCCCGAATAGCCGGAGAATCGCCTTCATGCTCTCTGGATCAAGTGGCCGCCGACCTGCGATAATCGGCGCGACCCTACGATCTGGAAGCATGATGGCTGACGGCCCCCCGACAACGCTCGACCCTGACGACCCGCAGCGCTGGCAACAGCTGCGCGCGTTCGGCCATCGCATCCTGGACGAGATGTTCGACCATCTCGAGGGCGTGCGCGAGCGCCCGGTCTGGCAGCCGATGCCGGATGCCGCGCGTGAGGCGCTGCGCCGGCCGCTGCCGCGCGGTCCCGGCGACCTGTCCAGCGCCTGGCGCAGCCTGCAGGACAACGTGATCCCTTATACGGCCGGCAACACCCATCCCGGCTTCATGGGCTGGGTGCAGGGCGCCGGCACGCCGGTCGGCATGCTGGCCGAGCTGATCGCGGGTGGACTGAACGCCAACGTCGGCGGCCGCAACCAGGCGCCGGTCGAGCTCGAGCACCAGGTTTCAAGCTGGATGGCCGAGCTGTTCGGCTTTCCGCAAGCCGCGCGCGGCATTTTTGTTACCGGCACCTCGATCGCGAATTTCATGGGCGTGCTCGTCGCGCGCACGGCGCGTCTCGGGCGCGCGGTGCGCGCGCGCGGGCTGGCGCCCGATGAACAAAAACTACGCGCCTACACCTCCAGCGAGGCGCACGGCTGCATCGCCAAGGCCATGGACATGGCCGGCTTCGGCACCGACGCGCTGCGCCGCATCGGCGTCGACGGGGCAGGGCGCATGCGCATGGACGACCTGCGCGCCCAGGTCGAGGCCGACCGCAGCCAGGGCCTGCAGCCCTTCCTCGTCGTCGGCACCGCCGGCACCGTCAACACCGGCGCCATCGATCCGCTCCCTGAACTGGCCGATATCGCCCGCGAGCAGGACCTGTGGCTGCACGTCGACGGCGCCTACGCCGCGCTCGGCATGCTGGCCCCTAGCGTGGCGCCGCTGTTGCAAGGCATCGAGCGCGCCGATTCGCTCGCCTTCGATTTTCACAAATGGGGCCAGGTGCCCTACGACGCCGGCTATTTCATGGCGCGCGACGGGGCCGACATGCTGGAAACCTTCGCCGCCCCGGCCGCCTACCTGCGGCGCGCCGAACGGGGCCTGGCGGCCGGCGACGCCTGGCCCTGCGACCTCGGCCCCGACCTGTCGCGCGGTTTCCGGGCGCTGAAGACCTGGCTGACCTTCCAGGTGTATGGGGCGGATGCGATCGGCCGCTCGATCTCCACGACCATCGCCCTTGCGCGCGCGCTCGCCACGCGCGTGAAGGCCGAGCCCGAACTCGAGCTGCTGGCGCCCGTCGCGCTCAACGTCGTCTGTTTCCGCTACGTGTGCGCGGACCCCGAGCGCGTCAACCGCGAGATCGTGCTGCGTCTCTACGACGAAGGCCATGTGGCGCCATCGTCCACCGAACTCGATGGCCGCTACGCGATCCGCGCCGCCATCGTCAACCATCGCACCAGCGCAGCCGAGATCGGCCTGCTCGTCGACGCCGTGCTCAACGCCGGCCGCGCCCTGACACAACCCTCCAAGGAAAGCCCTGCATGACCGATGCCAGATTGATCGACGCCGCCACGACGCCGTATGCGCCGCTGATCGGCGCCGCCGCCCTGATGCGCTGCGCCTTCCGCAACCAGAACCTGCGCCCGATCGGCGAGCGGCTGCTGGCGCGCGCCCAGGCGCATCCGGACGACGCCAATGCCTGGCTGGACGCCAGCTTCATCCTGCAGCTGCTCGGCCAGCGCGAGGCCGGGCTGGAGATCCAGCACCAGGCGCTCGCGATCCGCTCGCTGTACGCGCTGCCGGCGCCCGCGCTGCCGCCCACGCTGAACGTGCTGGTCCTGATGGGTCCCGGCGACTTCATGGCCAACACGCCGATCGAATTCCTGCTCGAGACCACCGGGGTCGCCGCGCAAGTGCAGTATCTGACCATGGACCTGCCGCTGCCCGGGCAGGTGCCCGACCACGACGTGCTGTTCTGCGCGATCGCGCAGTCCGACGCCAACGCGCCGCTGCTGCGCGACGCGCAGACGATGCTGGACGGCTGGCCGCGTCCCGTGGTCAACCGTCCGGAGAACATCGCCCACCTGTCGCGCGACGGCGCCTATGCGAAGCTCGCAGGCAGCGTCGGCGCCGTGATGCCGCGCACGGTGCGTGTCGAACGGACCACTGTCGAACAGCTGGCCGAAGGCAGCCTCGATCCACGGTCGACGTTCGACGGCGCCGGCTTCCCCCTGATCGTGCGCCCGATCGATTCGCATGCCGGCCACGACCTGCTCAAGGTCGACGACGCGGCGGCCCTGAAAGCCTACCTGGCGAACCAGCCGGCGAGCGGCTTCTACCTCGCGCCCTTCATCGATTATTCGGGCCCGGACGGCCTGTTCCGCAAATACCGCATCGTGCTGATCGAGGGCGCGCCCTACATCTGCCACCTGGCGATCTCCTCGCACTGGATGGTGCATTACCTGAACGCGGGCATGGACGACAGCTTTGATAAGCGCGCCGAGGAAGCCAGGGAGATGGCCGCGTTCGATACCGGCTTCGCCGTGCGCCACGCGGCCGCGCTGGCCGACATCGATCGGCGCATCGGCCTGCCTTACCTCGGCATCGATTGCGCCGAGACGCGCGACGGCAAGCTGCTCATCTTCGAGGTCGACAACGCCATGGTCGTGCACGCGATGGACGACCCGGCCAGGTATCCCTACAAGCGTCCGGCGATGGACAAGGTGTTCGCGGCCTTCGCGGCCATGCTGCACCGCGCGGCCGGCAAACCCTGAGTTCCCGGGCCAGGCCGCCGGAAACCGGGCTTTCTAGTCCGAAATCCGGTAAAATGGGCGGCTTATCCCACGCCGGCCTGGCCGCGTGCCGCACTTTTTGGTTTTGAATTTGTTAATGAAAAACATACGTAACTTCTCCATCATCGCTCACATCGACCACGGTAAATCGACGCTCGCGGACCGCATCATCCAGCTGTGCGGCGGCCTGTCGGAACGTGAGATGGACGAGCAGGTGCTCGACTCGATGGACCTGGAGCGCGAGCGCGGCATCACCATCAAGGCGCAGACCGCGGCGCTCAGCTACAAGGCGCGCGATGGCCAGACCTACAACCTGAACCTGATCGACACCCCGGGCCACGTCGACTTCAGCTACGAAGTCTCGCGCTCGCTGTCCGCCTGCGAAGGCGCGCTGCTGGTGGTCGACGCGTCCCAGGGCGTGGAGGCGCAGACCGTCGCCAACTGCTACACCGCGCTCGACCTGGGCGTGGAAGTCGTCCCCATCCTGAACAAGATCGACTTGCCGCACGCCGATCCGGACAATGCCAAGCAGGAGATCGAGGACGTGATCGGCCTCGACGCCTCGGACGCCACGGTTTGCTCGGCCAAGACCGGCCTGGGCGTGGAAGACGTGCTCGAGACCCTGATCGCGAAGGTCCCGCCGCCGCAAGGCGATCCGGACGCCCCGCTGCAGGCGCTGATCATCGACTCCTGGTACGACAGCTACGTCGGCGTCGTGATGCTGGTGCGGGTGAAGAACGGCACGCTGCGCCCGAAGGACAAGATCCTGATGATGGCGACCGGTTCCCAGCAGCTGGTCGAGCAGGTTGGCGTGTTCACCCCGCGCTCGGTGCCGCTGCAGCAGCTGAGCGCCGGCCAGGTGGGCTTCATCATCGCCGGCATCAAGGAACTGACCGCCGCCAAGGTGGGCGACACCGTCACCCTGGTCAACCGTCCGGCGCCCGAGCCGCTGCCGGGCTTCAAGGAAGTCCAGCCGCAGGTGTTCGCCGGCCTGTTCCCGGTCGAATCGAACCAGTACGACGCGCTGCGCGACTCGCTGGAAAAACTGAAACTCAACGACGCCGCGCTGCAGTTCGAGCCGGAAGTGTCGCAGGCGCTGGGCTTCGGCTTCCGCTGCGGCTTCCTCGGCCTGCTGCACATGGACGTGGTGCAGGAACGCCTGGAGCGCGAATTCGACCAGGACCTGATCACCACGGCGCCGACCGTGGTGTACGAAGTCCAGATGCGCGACGGCTCCATGCTCAGGGTCGACAATCCGTCCAAGATGCCGGAAGTGTCGAAGATCGACGAGATCCGCGAGCCGATCGTCACCGTCAACCTGTACATGCCGCAGGAGTACGTGGGCGCCGTGATCACCCTGTGCACCAGCAAGCGCGGCGTGCAGATGGACATGAGCTACCACGGCCGCCAGGTCAAACTCGTGTACGAGATCCCGATGGCCGAGATCGTGCTCGACTTCTTCGACCGCCTGAAGTCGACCTCGCGCGGCTATGCCTCGATGGACTACGAGTTCAAGGAATACCGCGCCGCCGACGTGGTGAAGGTCGACATGCTGATCAACAGCGAGAAGGTCGACGCGCTCGCCATCATCGTGCACCGCGCCAACGCCGCCTACCGCGGGCGCCAGGTGGCCGCCAAGATGCGCGAGCTGATCCCGCGCCAGATGTTCGACGTGGCGATCCAGGCCGCGATCGGCGCGACCATCATCTCGCGCGAGAACGTCAAGGCGCTGCGCAAGAACGTGCTGGCCAAGTGCTACGGCGGCGACATCTCGCGCAAGAAGAAACTGCTCGAGAAACAGAAAGCCGGTAAGAAGCGCATGAAGCAGGTCGGCTCGGTGGAGATCCCGCAAGAGGCCTTCCTGGCCATCCTGCAGGTCGAAGAAAAATAATTTAAAGCAAGAAAGCTCCTAAGCGATGAATCTGCAATTGATCCTCGGTAATTTCGCGCTCATCCTGTTCGTGGCCATGGTCATCACGGGCGTGATCTGGTTCCTGGACGTGTTCGTGCTGGCCAAGCAGCGCCGCGCCCGGGCCGACGCCGCCCTGGCCGAGTACGACGCCCGTCACGCCAGGCTGACCGCCGATGGCATCAAGCTGGACAACGGCAACCGCGCGGCGCTGGAAGCGACGATCCTGCGCCAGCCGACCTGGGTCGAGTATTCCGGCAGCTTCTTTCCGGTCATCGCCCTGGTGTTCTTCCTGCGTTCCTTCCTGTTCGAACCGTTCAAGATCCCGTCCTCGTCGATGGTGCCGACCCTGCTGGTGGGCGACCTGATCCTGGTGAACAAGTTCGACTACGGCATCCGCCTGCCGGTGCTCAACAAGAAGATCATCCAGGTCGCCAATCCGCAGCGCGGCGACGTGATGGTGTTCCGCTACCCGAAGGACGAGAGCCAGGACTACATCAAGCGCGTCATCGGTGTGCCCGGTGATAAAATCACCTACGAGAACAAGCGCCTGACCGTCAACGGTGTTCCTGTCCAGTACCAGCCGATGGAGGACTACCTGGACGACGAGCACCCGGTCTACCGCAAGCAGTACCTGGAAAAGCTGGCGAACGCCCCGCACCGTATCCTGAACGACGATGCGGCGCGTACATACAACGTCAATGCCGTGGAGGACTTCCCCCATCACGAAAATTGCACCTATTCCTACGATAAATTTACCTGTATCGTACCGGAGGGCAATTATTTCATGATGGGCGATAACCGCGACAATAGCGCAGACAGCCGTTACTGGGGCTTCGTGCCGGACCAGAACATCGTCGGCAAGGCTGTGGCAATTTGGATGAACTTCAGTAACCCGAAGCGCATCGGCGGTATCCACTGAGCTTTTTAGCGGAGGCGTCGATGTTGGCAAGTAAAAACAAGCAATACCGTATCAATGGAGAGCGCGGCGTGTCGCTGTCCGGGCTGATCGTCGTATTGATCGTGCTGGGCGCGCTGGCGCTGGTGGCGATCAAGGTGGTGCCCGCGTATATCGAATACCGCGCCGTCAAGGACGCGATCGTGAAGGCCAAGGCCACGGGCGGCACCGTGCGTGAGATGCAGACGTCCTTCGACAAGAACGCCGACATCAACAACATCGACGCCATCCACGGCCGCGACCTGATGATCAGCCGCGACGGTGGCGAGACCCAGATCAGCTTCGAGTACGAGAAGCGGATCGCGCTGACCGGCAACGTCAGCCTGCTGTTCGACTTCGTCGGCACGACCGATCCGAGCGGCGTCGTCAGCAAGCCGGATACGGCGGCCAAGTAATACAGATTGAACCACGATGAATCTTCAGTTATTGCAAACTCGCCTGGGTTACAACTTCCGGGACCCGAGCCTGCTGCAGCAGGCGCTGACCCACCGTAGCCATAGCAGTCTGCATAACGAGCGCCTCGAATTCCTCGGCGATTCCATCCTCAACTGCGTGGTCGCCTCGGTGCTGTACGAGCGCTTCACCACGCTCACCGAGGGCGACCTGTCGCGCCTGCGCGCCAACCTGGTCAAGCAGCAGGCGCTGTACGAGATCGCGCAAAAGCTGGAACTGTCGCAATTCCTGCGGCTGGGCGAGGGCGAACTGAAGTCGGGCGGTTTCCGCCGTCCTTCGATCCTGGCCGATACCCTGGAAGCGCTGCTCGGCGCGATCTTCCTCGACAGCGGTTTCGATGCCGCGCGCGGCGTGATCCGCGCCTTCTACATTCCGCTGCTGGATTCGGTCGACCCGCGCACCCTGGGCAAGGACGCCAAGACCCTGTTGCAGGAATTCCTGCAGAGCAAAAAGATCTCGCTGCCAACCTATAACGTGGTCGCGACCCACGGCGCCGCCCACAGCCAGGAATTCGAGATCGAGTGCCTGGTGCCCAAGCTCGGCATCCAGGTGTTTGGCCGTGGCGGCAGCCGCCGCGCCGGCGAGCAGGCCGCCGCGCGGCTGGCGCTGGAAGTGGCCGAACAAGCGATGCAAAAGAGCCCATCCGCCGCGCGCAAGACCAAGCCGCGTTCTGCCCAGCTGAAACTGGCCGGCATCGCAACCGATCAAAGCGCCGATCACACCGAACCCGTAGGAAGCAAGTCAGTATGAGCACCAAACACAATCCGGCCAAATCGGCCGAGGACCAGCAACGCGAGGAATTCATCGCCGACGTCGCCGAAGAGCTGACCGAGGACGCGGCCGCGGGTGCGGTCGACCTGACGAACGTCCCGGCCGACTTCCGCTGCGGCTACATCGCCATCGTCGGCCGTCCGAACGTCGGCAAGTCGACCCTGATGAACGTGCTGATCGGCGCCAAGGTCTCGATCACCTCGCGCAAGGCCCAGACCACGCGCCACCGCATCACCGGCGTGCAGACGCGCGACGACGCCCAGTTCATCTACGTCGACACGCCGGGCTTCCAGACGCGCCACGCGAACGCGCTCAACAAGACGCTCAACAAGACCGTCTCGAACACGCTGACGGCGTCGGACGTGATCCTGTTCCTGGTCGAGGCGGGCACCTTCGGCCCGGCCGACCAGCAGGTGGTGGACATGTTGCCGACCAATGTGCCGGTGATCCTGGTGATCAACAAGTCCGACCGCGTGAAGGACAAGGCCGAGCTGATGCCGTTCGCGGCGAAGGTGGCGGCCTTGCGCGACTTCACGGCCGTGGTGCCGGTGTCGGCCAAGAACCGTTTCCAGATCGACGCGCTGGAAGGCGAGATCCGCAAGCACCTGCCGCACAATCCGCCGGTGTTCGGCCCGGACGACATCACCGACCGCAGCGAGAAGTTCCTGGCCGCCGAGATCGTGCGCGAAAAGGTGTTCCGCCTGCTGGGCGACGAATTGCCCTACACGAGCACGGTGGTCATCGAGCAGTTCCTGCAAGAGGGGAATCTGCGCCGCATCTTCGCCGCCATCCTGGTCGAGCGCGACACGCACAAGTCGATGATCATCGGTAACAAGGGCGCGCGCCTGAAGGAGATCTCGACCCAGGCCCGCCTGGACATGGAAAAGCTGTTCGACGGCCCGGTGTACCTGGAAATCTGGGTCAAGGTCAAATCGGGCTGGGCCGACAACGAAGCCGGCCTGCGCGCCTACGGCTACGAGTAAGCCGGCCGTCTCCACCTCCATCCGCATGCACGGCCAGGACGACGACCAACCCGACAGCGTGCAGGAAGTCAGCGCGCAGTATCAGGTGCAGCCCGCGGCGCCTGCGCCGGTGCCGGTGCCCGCGCCCGGGCGGCGCGCGGCCGCGCCCCGGGTGGCCGTATCCCCCGAACGCCGCCGCGCGCCCGCACGCGAGGGCGGCAAGATCCTGGGCCAGCCCGGCTTCGTCCTGCACAGCTATCCGTACAAGGAAACCAGCCTGATCGTCGACCTGTTCACGCGCGACTTCGGGCGCATCGGCGTGGTGGCCAAGGGCGCCAAGCGGCCGCACTCGAAACTGCGCGGCGTGCTGCAGACCTTGCAGCCCCTGCAGCTGTCGTTTTCCGGCAAGTCCGAACTGCGCACCCTGATCGACGCCGAATGGGTCGGCGGCCTGCTGCCGCTCGAGAAGACCGCGCTGCTGTGCGGCTTTTATCTGAACGAGCTGCTGGTGAAACTGCTGGCGCGCGACGACGCCCACCCCAAGCTGTTCGACCACTATGTCTCGACGCTGAACGAACTGGCGCACGGCGAACCCGCCTCGAACACCTTGCGAAAGTTCGAAAGGGCCTTACTTAAGGAAACCGGGGTCGCCGCCGACCTGACCCGCTGCACCACCACCAGAAGTCCGGTGGAGGCGGGCGGCCAGTACGTGGTCGACCCGGAACGCGGCGCGCGCAGCGCCGGGCAGGGCGAGACCTGGCCCATCGTGTCGGGCAAGACCCTGATCGACATGGAACGCGAGGATTACACGGACCCGCAGACCCAGGCGCAAAGCAAGCAGCTGATGCGCTTCCTGCTGGCCTACCACCTGGGCGGCGCGCCGCTGAACACGCGGCAAATATTGATCGACCTATCCCAGCTTTAATCACGTATACCAAGACAAGAAAGCGACCGCCATGAGCTTCCTGCAACCCACCGGTTCCGTCATCGACCTGGGCGTGAACATCGACCACATCGCCACCGTGCGCAACGCGCGCGGCACCGTCTATCCGGACCCGCTGCGCGCCGCGCTGATCGCCGAGCAGGCCGGCGCCGACCTGATCACCCTGCACCTGCGCGAAGACCGCCGCCACATCAAGGACGCCGACGTGCTGGCGATCCGCCCGCAGCTGGCCACGCGCATGAACCTGGAGGCAGCCGTCACGCAGGAGATGATCGACTTCGCCTGCCAGGTGAAGCCGCAGGACGTCTGCCTGGTGCCCGAGCGCCGCGAAGAGGTGACCACCGAGGGCGGCCTAGACGTGATCCGCTACTATAGGCAAGTGGAAGCCGCGGTCCGTCAATTGAAAGGCGAGGGCATTCGCGTCTCGCTCTTCATCGACGCCGACGAACAACAGATCGCGGCAAGCAGCGCGGTCGGCGCA
>Ga0308169_10005271_pt1 | contig 11849 bp, 10 predicted proteins | sample PhyBR1_2_FD_202139 | JGI IMG/M metagenome (GOLD analysis project Ga0308169, IMG submission 202139) | Phyllosphere microbial communities from UC Gill Tract Community Farm, Albany, California, United States - DLSLSB.R1 | ecosystem: Host-associated > Plants > Phyllosphere > Unclassified | place... | reverse complement strand
GGAGGTCCGGGTGAACTCAAACGTCGTCCTCCTGGTCTTCTCTCTCAACTCTTCCACCCTGATCAATTCGTCGATGACGAGGAGGACGATACACCGAGTCTCGAGATGAAACGAGGTCACAAGAGTATGTCGAGTCTGCCGTCGATGGCTCAACGAGAAGAGCGATCTTCAACGGGATCGAAACCACGAGGATTACTCGGTGATCGACTCACGATGTCTCGACCTCCACCGGCTCAACGTCAACCGACTCAGACTTTCACGAAGAAAGGCAAGCCGGAAGATGTCGAACTCGAATCAAGTTCGGAGGAGGAGGATGAAGATGTTCAAACTGGACACGAGAAGAATGAGACTGCCGCTGCTCTCGCTCGACGACAACGACAAGCCGAACTCGAACAAGCCGCAGCAATGGCGGCTCCTCCTCAGACCCCTCGTACAACACGTCGTGCGATGCTCGCAACCGAGTTGAGCGAATCCCTTCGTCGAAACCTCCTCTGGGAAAGACAAACTCGAAATCGAGTTATGGGCGGCGCTCCTCGACCACCCGTCATTCCTGGTCAAGTCCTCCCTCAACACTCTGCTTCAACGACTCAACTCGCTCCTCCTCCCCCTTCTCAACTTCCTCCTCCAGTCGCCGCATCAGATTCCGCCGCTGGTCCAGCTCGACAGCTCCTACCACCTCAGGATACTGGAGTACGAGCACCTCACCCTTCACCCGCGAATCCTCCACTACCTCGAGTCTCTTCTCACGCTGCTTTACCTCGACGAGCTACTCTCGCAACCGACTTATCTCGAGCTAGTCAATTCCCGAAGGCTCGACGACCTGAATCCGACTCGGACGTGAGTGATTCTTCGGAGGAAGATGGAGAACCCGATGTATCTGGAGACGTCTATACTGCAGCTGCTCTGGGACGGGGTGTATGGTGATCTGCGAATCCTGTACCAATTCCTACTCTTTTACGAAACCTTTCTCTTTCTATCCAACAATGTTTTGTACTCGTATTATTTCTCTTCTTCTTGAGGTTTTGCAGCTTTCTTCCCCGTGTCGTTTTCGAATCGAATTTTATCGCTTTCCCTCTTACGCCTTGCAATCTCGCCTACCCCCTACTTTCACCTCAGCTAATCGTTCTCTTCCTACTTTACTTTGGTCTGCACTCTTTCTGATTCTCGCATTGCAACTTGCCATTTACGAGCGACGAAACCGAGAGGGACTACTTTATTAGTTTCATTTGCAACAAGCGAGTACAATCAGAGGTCAGAAGTAGAACGAGGGAAGACTGTCGAGGTCGCTAGAAGAAGAAGCGGATTACTGATTGTCGAAGAGATAGGAAATAGCGGCTTCGACGTTTCCACCTATTGATGAAAACATTGTCAGCACCGAGGAATCTAGATGGTTCGGGAGACGAGACAGCGTACCTGCAGCGAGAAGTGCGCGAACATTTCGACTAGCATCGCTGAACCCCATCGCTTGCATCTGTTCGAGTTGAGTCTGTACTCTCACGGAATCTTCCCAGTCAGTGAACGCCGAAACGCGACGGGGCAGAGAGAAGGTCAAAAGCATACAGCATATCGTTCTTCTGGAGGTACTTGAGGAGTACTCGAAGCTGCAGTTCCTCCACCTCCCATCCCACCCATCCCACCCATCCCACCCATCCCTCCCATTCCCCCTCCTCCTCCAAACATTTGTTGCATCTGTTGCATCTGCTGCAAGTTTTGCATCATCTGATTCAAATCTGGTGCTTGGCCCGCCTGACCTCCGAACGCTCCGAATGGGTTGAAAGCACCTGGTCCAGCAGCGGCATTCGGATTCGTAGCTGGTGTCGAGCCAGAATCGGTACCGGTTGGAGGAGGGGACGAAGGGGTAGTCGAAGCCCAAGGGTTGAACAAATTTGAAGGAGCTCCTCCTCCTTGAGTAGATGCATTCGAATTTGCTTGAGTTTGACCAGAACCGAATCCGAATGCACCTGGAGGTGGGAATCCTCCTCCTCCTCCACCAGCTCCTCCAGCTCCTCCTCCCATCATCTGCATCATGTTGTTCATCGCTTGAGGGTTCGTGATAAAGTTTCGGAAGTGTTCAGATTGCATGATTTGTCGTACTTGAGGTCCCATCGCTTGTAACTGAGGGTTCGAAGCGATTAATTGATCGAGAACTGCAGGGTCGGATAGAAGTTGATCTACAACAGAGCAGATTTGATCAGCATCATTCAAACGAGAGAATGGGATGCGATATTTACTCATTTGACCTTGGACTTCAGGACTGTTCATCATATTCTGTACGTAATTCGGATCGTTCGGGTTGATTCCCATCTCTGCGAATGGATTGAATCTATCTCATTTCTCCCTGGTCAGCAATATGAACAAGTGAGAGAAACGAAAGGAACGAGTCTCGCTCACCCTCCGAGTTGACCAGCGTATTGAGCGTTCATGAGTGGAGCCAAAGGGTTCCCCATTACTTGTTGACCTGCACCGAAAGTACTCGGTACTCCAGCAGCCTCAGAAGGACCTCTCGAGGCAGGAGTTGAAGTGTTTCCCGCTGGTCTAGCACCCTTGACCTGTCGCATTCGTCCAAACTGTGTCAATTCTCATCCGATCTAACTAAAGGATCGTGTAGGAGCTTACCAAATGAATAGCTGAACCATTTTTGACCCCGTACGAGCCTAGCGCTTTATCGTTTGCGAGCACCCGTCCTGAGAAGATGAGTCGTTGATTATCCTTTGGGAAGTCTGCGTTCTTCTGTGCGATTGCCTCCTTGAGTTGTTCTACTGTAGCATCTTCTCCTATCGTAATGGCTAGCTTCAAATCTGAAGGACCTTTGATGTTGAGATTGAATTGGTTCGTCGATGACGAAGATGAAGCCGCTTCTTCTGACATGATCCTTTTGATACTGGTGTAGTTGCGAGTGTTTCGTAGAAGTGTGTGTGACGCGATTGAGAGTGGTTCGAGCGAGCTTGTTGAGAAAGTGAGATGTTGGAGGAAACAAGCCTTCAGTACTTCAGTCGATTCGTTCGAATTTGACCAAGTCCAAAACTAGAAAACTTGTCTCGCATTCCTTTCGGTTCTGATCTACTCCTTTACTCTTGTGAGCTGTCTAATGCACTCAAGTCGACTCACACAACGAACGCAGCTCTCGATTGCGAATGCTTCAATCGAAGGTGCCGCTCGTACACTTGCGAATCGAATTAGGTTCTACTAATAGGTATTTGTGGTAAAGGTGGTCTCTCTTCCTTTCCCTCCATCCCATGCGAGCTCTGATAGATACTCTGTCTCGCCATCGCCACCGCAGATCCAGGTTCCCTCACCGACGGTCGAAGATGATTCCCATTTCCTCCTCCTCCTGTCGATTGTTCTGGTTCATGTCGAGTTGAAGTAGTGGGAGCTTTCGCTGGAGTAGATGAGGTCGATGTAGAAGCTTTCGGCGGAGGGCGCAGGAGTCCATCAAGGAGGAAAGAGAAATCTAATCCGACATCGCGAAGCTAAATCGTGTTCAAGAGTGTTAACGAAACAACCGAAGTTTAGGAGGATAATCGCTGACTCACCATTGCCCCATGAGACTTTGTCACTTCGAGTGATTCATCAATCACCCTTCGATCTTGATCCGCACCGTAAACTTGTCTTCGGAAGATTTCGGCGTAAATTTCGACTTGCGCACTCGCCCATCTCACGAACCCTGATCAAATTCGAAAGGTTCGTCAGTCTCGAGCTTTCAAGGCCTTAGTGAAAGAGAGAGAGAGCTCACCTGAAGCCATTCTATTATCCTTGAAAGCGGCCATATACCATTCGCAAGTGTTCTTGATCAAAGTGAAACACACCATCGCCAATTCCGAGATATACATACTGATATCCCCTTCGAACTTGATCTGTCTCGCTCTCTTCCTCAATAATTGTCCTCGGGCAGTCAAGAATGTCTCTCTCGCATGTTCTCCTTGTCCCAACCGTAAAAGCCACGAAGTCGTTCCGACGACACCGGTCTTGCGGAGTGAGGCGTCCGAGAGATCGCTGAGGAGGGAAGAGACGAGTTCCGAAGTACGAGCATCGAGTTTAGCTCGGAATAAGTAAGTCGCATGAGGTTCCGAAGCGATTTGAGGTAGAATCGCTTTCCCTGTATCTCGCAATTCTCACTAGATGAGCACTGAAGTTAGATGTAGAGTGAAGCGAGAGAGGGGGCAAGCTAACCTTTCTCGACGAGTACAACAGCATCCTCGAAACTTCTCGTAGCGATCGCGACTGACAATTCATCCGAATAATCTCCGATCCAACTCAAATCTTTCCCACTCGGATCGTCCTTTCCAAAGCCTAATATCGAAGAAGGTCTGAACTCGGACGAAGCGAAAGATCCGTCATAATCATGTCGAAGTCCCGAAGGCTAACCATTCGAAACTCGCCCCAAAAGTCAGCGCGAGTTCAACAGCATATAGAGAGAGGGCAAAGTGAGAGCCTACATCTCCTTTACGAGCTTCAGCTTCAGACAACATCTCTTTCCGTTTCTTGTTCATCAATTCTTCCGCAACTTTTTTGAATGCGAGCAATAACATTTTCTTATCCTCCGGTTTGTCGGTACGGAAAATGATCGTCTCTTTCCCTCGTTTGATCTTGACCGCATTCTGTAAGTCTACGCACAATCCAAATGTCAGACAGATTAAGAATGGGTAGGGAGAAACGAAGGAAGAGAGAGAGAACTCACCACCTCCATCTTTCAAATCGACAACGACGATCTCACTCAAATTGAAACACCTCTCCGCAACCAATCTCACAGCACCCCCGATCCCAGGTCCCCTCCTCTTCTTAACCGAAACCAACATGGCATCGTTCAACAGAAACAAATGAACAGGTTGTTTAGGTTTGTACGTCGCCGCGTGAAGTTCAATGAAACTCGCCGCTTCCGTAATGATATGTCGACCTGGAACGTATGGGACGAACTTTTGCGCTCCTTCGACTCCTTCCCACAAAGCGGAGAGTTGGGATTTGTACAAGGTCGCTAAATCGGCAATCGAATTTCGTGCGTTTCGTCGATTCGATCCTCCTGCACCTACAAGTTCAACTCGGGTTAGCCTGACTCGAATGTAGTTAAAGAGAGAAGAGCGAGAGACATACCACCGATCAAGAGATCGTCGTCTCCCCAACCACCTTCGAGGGATTCCGGTACTGCTCTCCATTCTTCGAGTACTCCTTTCAACTCGAGCATCTCGTTCTCCAACGTAGCGATCTCTTTCGAAATGACGACAAAGTCTGCGTAATTACTACGAGCATCAAAAAGAACAAACATCAGTCCAATGTAAGGAGAGAAATTCGAGAGAAGAATCCGCTCGGAAAAACTTACTTGAACACGCTTTGTTGTAACTCGCTCTCTGTAATCTTCATAGCACTCTCCACTTGCCCTTTCAGTTTCCTCAGATCTTCCATTCGAGCCGCACCTTCCTCATCCCCTCTCGGTAAACTAGATTTCAAGACTATATTCATCCCTCGCAAGATCGTTTTCCGTCAGCGTTTCATTCCTCGTGCTCCCAGTACGAGCAGAGACGATAAGAAATAATTTGGGCTCACAATCTTCCGGTTTGAACCCTTCACTAGCTAATTGATCTACATCCAATCCAGTTGCGAAGAGTTTATTCTCTCCCAGACTTCTCTCAACCTGTTGTTGTAATTGTACCGATTGAACTCCTCCCGGTGCTTGTAACTGAGCACCCAACGCTGTTGGTCCTCCAGGTTGTACTCTCTGTACGTTTGATTGATTCTGAGCGTAATTGGAAGGAATGTTGGGTAATGAAGGAACTGCTGGAACTACTCCTGCTCCTCCTCCTCCGGGTTGAGATTGACTAGGATGGTAGGCTACACTCTGACGTTTCTTGAGTAACCTAGCACCTACGTTACTCTGTGGTCTAGGAGTTGCACCTCCAGCAGCAGCAGGGGGAGTTCGTGCTGCTTGTCGAGAAGTTGGAGCTACGAACGAAGACGACGCAGAAAGTGGTGGACCTGCATTGGTGGGAGTAGCATAGGTTCTGGATGGTCGTGCGAAAGGAGAAATGTTGGAATGGGATGAGATGGGTGGGGGTAATCGAGCATCACCTTGACGTGAAGAAGATGATGGTTGGGATTGAGAAGGAGGCGGTCTCGACATGCTCGCGAGCTCGTAAAGTGATTCAAGTTGATTGAGAGGAAGGAGAGCGGAAGACTTTCGAGAAACCTTCGAATTCGATACTCAACTATCTCTCTTCCTCGAACCTCACTGATAGGAACTGCGAATAGCCCTAAGGCATTTTCAATGTGGGGAAAAGTAAAAGGTAAAAGTAAACAAAAAAAATATCATCCCGCTTCAAAACTTCAAGAACCTCTTCTTCTTCAATCATAAATCACACATCACACACACCCGCCAGACTCAGTCTATCATTTTAGGGGTTTCATCCAATCTCATCTCTCTACTTCTTGCATACTAATCGTTTATAGGCCGATAGAGTCGGCGTCTGCTCGAGGTATTGAGATCAGTTCCGAGATCAGCAACGCAAGAGAGAGATTGTCAAGACTTACAGGGAAGAGCGTGGGTGTTTCCGACAGCGACAGTGGTGGGCTTGCTCTTGAGGGCCTTCTCGGCGGCCTTTGGAATGGAAACATATATGATCAGTAACCAGATTGCAAAGTGAAAGAAGAAGAGAACGGATGCTTACCTTGGAGAGTGACTCAGCAGTGACCTTGTCGAGGGCAGCGAAGACCTCCTCAAGGGACGTAGGAGCCTTTCCTTGCGCCGCGAGTTGAGCGCCAATGAGTTCGACTTGTCCATATCTCGTTTCGAGCGCAGCGGCGGCAGCGAACTTTGCCTTTGCGATAGCCTGCTTGACCGACTCTTCCGAAGCACCCTTGGCGATGTTCTTGAGTTCAGAGAGGGCCTTTGAAGCGACGTCGGCAACTTGGGAAGTAGGGGCCTTGACTGCGATTCCGAAGAGACCCGCATCAGAGTAGGTGAGGTTGAAGGCTTGGGCAGATACGTTGGTCGAGGCGAGTTTGGAGAGAGGGGAGGAACCAGTCGACCACTTGATCGAGGATTCACCACCGAGAAGGTATCGGAGGACTGCGAATTCGGCAGAGGCGGAAGAAGCACCTTCGAATGCGATGAGGAATTGGTCGACGGGGGAGTGTCCGACGGATGGTACTCGGACTTCACCACCGAAGTATTTCGAGGCGGAAGCGGAGATGGAAGAGGAAGAGGGAGTGCCGGAAACGAAGAATTCGCTGACGAGGGATTTGAGGTTGGAAGCGTCTACGTTGGAACCGATGACGGCAAGGTTGGAAGGAGAGAAAGCGTTCTTGGCGAAGGAGGTGATGGTAGAGTGTTCGACGGCGGTGTGAGGGGAAGCGAAGAGGGAGTTACCGAGACCGTTTCGGAAAGCGAGTTGATGGGCGAGGTCGAAAGCGTAGGTGGTGGAATCTCGAATAGCTTGTTCGTATTCAGCTGCGACTTGAGGAACGACTTCCTCGTTGTATTCGTGAGGAAGGAATTTAGCCTCAGTAACGGCATCTCCAAGTGCCTCTGCGAAGTAAGCCCTGCAATTCCGTCTCGTCAGCCCTCGTTCGCTCTGTTCATACATCGAGAGGTTTGTGCTTACTCGTCACCCTTCAAGAACTCGGCGGTAAGGATAAGGTGTTCTCTTGAGAGAGCCGATGAAAGAACTCCTCCGAGTAACTCTGTTTCCCGAACCAATCGAATCTGACTACGCTTGTTGGTGTTCTATTCAGTATTGGCATTGATCAGCTATCTCGTCAATACGGGAACTGTGAGGAAGAGGAGAGAAGTGAAACGCACCTTGAAGAGAGAGTTCTTGAGAACGTGAGCAACACCCGGTGCAGGTTCGTACCTGGATCCAGCCTTGATGATGAGCGAGATAGCACTGGTAGGAGCGCCGGACTCTGAACTTGCGACCTTGACACCGTTTGCGTCTTGAACTGAGAAAAGGGAAGAAGAAGAGGAAGGAGTGGCATAACCACGCACTCCGACGACTGATCGAGGAGCGCGGGTGCGAAGTGCTGCAGTTCGAATGGCGCTCATGACTGGATACAGAAAAGGAGAAGGGGATGCTAGAGGATGAGGAGGTGAGGTTTCCCTCTCTCTCTCATTGGCAGTCATCTCGCCACTTATTTCCACTCTTCAACCACGATTTGCGCCTTCGGTCGACCTCTCTTAGTCATCTATAGCTACTCACCAGCTAGTGCTCGCTGTTCCCGAATCTATCCGTCGACTCCCCGTCGACTTGACCTTTTGCTTGCTTTCGCTTGACTTCCTGACTCTTTAGCCCACCGAGTGAGGGTGGATGAACCGAGGCATAGGCGGCAGCTACTATAGCTCCCGACGAGTGACTCCCGGGACTATTCTGTCTATTCTATCGACCCAGATTTGAGGTTTAGTTACGATCTCTTCGATACAAAGGCATCTTAGGCTTTTCTAGACCCTCGGGAGCAGCCTTCCTCGCTGTGACGAGAATCTTATCGACCAGTGCTAGCGCTGACCCGTTCATCAGACTGCCTGACCCTTGGTTCGGCTCGAGCAACCGACCTTGAAGATTGGCAATCTTCGGCCTCGAGCTATTGCTGTCTATCTCGCTGGCTCGCAGTATTTCCAGGCTCTCTGGAAGCCTTGTCAGACCCTTCGCTCTCAGTGGCAGGTGTGAAACCCTCGTGCGCTAATGTCGAGGGCAAGTAGGAGCTCTGCGAAGGAAACACAGCGAAATGCGATTCTGTCCTTCGTCGAGTTCCCGTGGTCTTTCACAAATCGTCGTCAATGTGACACTGGGGTAGTCCGACATCGAAAAGAAGTGAGAAAAAGGACACCTCGAGGTGAACGTGAACCCCTTAGCTTCTTTCCTTTTCCCCTTGATCAGAACGCCTCAACGAGTTGCTCGACATGCTCGGCCTACTGTTGATTGCAGTGATAGCCATCATCGTAGCACAAGTGGTTTCAAGTTCACGGCAGTCCAAGTCGCTCGCTCCACCTTGTTTCAACATTCCTTTCCTCCCTCCCTTCCTCTGCGGTATCATCGCTATCATTCGACTCGGTGCAGATGAAGATGGATTTCTACAATCTCTACGGAAGCAATACGGTCCAGCGGTCTACCTCCCTTGGCCGATGAGCCAATACTTCGTTTTAGATGCTCCTTCAATTGAACAGGTCTATCGTGCCCCTTCAAAGGTACTCAGCTTCGTGAGTGAATCTCTGTAGCTACTGTATGACTCATGACTGACTCTAATCTTTGTCAGATGCCGATCAGGCGTGAGATGCAACATACAGTTTTTTTGGCGGGACCTTTCTGGAGGAATAAAGAACTGATGGAGGGACAATTCTACAAGACACACGCTCGAGGATTCCAGAAACAACGACTCGACAAACCGGTCGAACGATACGTTACCGTCATTCAACGACAAGTCGATGAACTCGCTTCGAAGGTAGACGAATCGGAGAATGGAGAGCTCGAATTACCACTCAGCAAATGGATCACCGATATGTTCTTCGAAGCGAGCTTTGTTGGGTTGTTCGGAGATCGAGTGAGGGAGTCGAGCGGGATTTCGCCAGAAGCGCTGAGAAAGGCTTTCGACGAGTTCGACACTTCTTTCCCTCTGATGGCGGCTGGACTACTACCTTCGTTCTTACTCAACCTCGTACCGGACGTCAAGAAGGGAATGACGAGTCAACGGGTGCTGGCGGAGACGTTGAGAGTTTGGATCGGAGACGGATTTCCTGGATTGGAGGATGGAGTTGTTCGTGATATGGCTCAAGTTGCTTTGGATAATGATTTGGGATTGGAAGAAGCTGGCAAGATGTTAGTCGCAGATTTGTGGGCTCTCCAAGTATGTCCCTCTTCTTCACGTTTCATCCTCAACGTGAGCTGATCCAGTTTCTCTGCTGCAGGCCAACGCACCTTTCATCGCTACTCAACTCTTGATCTTCCTTCTCCAGTCTCCTACGTCTCTCCTCCACGACATTCAGGAAGAGATCAAGCAATCCGCGACCGAATCCTCGAATCCACTCGCACTCGACCACCTTTCTCAGCACCTTCCACTCCTCAGCTCCTGTATCACAGAGACACTTCGACTAGGAACTACGAGCTTCAGCATACGAGACGTTGAGCAACCTTTCGTTCTATCGGTTTCGGATTCGCAAGGAACGAAGGAGGTCGTGATTCCTCCGAATTCGAGATTGATCTGTGGAACTCGGGTTTCGCATCTCGATTCTTCGACTTGGGGAGAGGATGCCAATGTGTGGGATGGTCGAAGGTTCTTCGACGAGGTTACTGAGAAGACGGCGAAGGAAGAGGGAGGCACTGAACTTGAAAAGAGCAAACGAGCTAGACGAGTTTGGGGTTTCGGAGGAGGGATCAGTCGGGTGAGCTCTATGCTTGGTCTCTATAGGTGTACTCGGAGCGACGCTTACGTTGACTTTCGCTCGTGCAGTGCGAAGGATCGACGTATGCGACTCTCGAACTGAAAGCTCTCGTCTCGATCCTCCTTTCAACTTTCGACCTTACTCTCCTACCGCCATCTCCATCGTCCGAGATGGATCAAATCAAGATATCTGAGGGATCTACCGCTTATCGACCGAAAAGACGATTGGGTCGAGGTACGTCGTCCCACTACCGCGAGAAGGATCGTTCGAACTGATCTTTCGTTCCTCTACTAGTCGGTATGGGCGCTTTCCAGTTCGAAGAAGGTCAAGACTTGATGGTCAGGATCAAGAGGAAGCAGACGACAAAGTCATGAGGATTGACTCGCTCTTGTAACGCCTGCCAAAGACACTTTCAGCAATATCATATCAGATGGTTCCTCGTCTTGTCTCGCTACCAAGCTCCGGACTCTACCCCTTTCAAATCGAAATCTCCCCAAGCGTCTTCACTTTCCTCGAATCCGATTCTCTTGTACAACCTTCTCGCAACATCCCCATCAACCTTGACGAACAAACACACCTCCTTCTTCCTCCCGTAGATCGTTTCCAAATCTGGCCGAGAAGGTGACGAGCTGAACGTCGAATCGTATTCGAGAGGTTTCGAGTCGACCAAATAAGTTCTAACCACAGATCCGACCATTCTTTCAGCAATTCCTTGACCTCTCGATTCGGGAGATACGTAAACTCCTCTTATAGCGATCGTATTCGGAGTGGGTCGACCAAGGTTGACGAGTCCGAGCGGAACGATCGAACCATCTGAAGTATTGGTTCTCCCTCGATAGACCCACATGCCATTGAGAGCTTGTCGCCGAACGTTCTCTTTCGCTTGATCTAGAGTGAGGGCTTTTGAGCGTGGGTGACCAAGGAGGAATTCGATGACTAGATTCGCGATACCTTCGAGGTCTTCGGGGGAGAGTTTCGAAAATTTGACGAGGGAGACAGAGTGACCTTCTGGGAAAGGAGAGATCGCGGGAAGTCGTCGAATCGAACATACATGAATGGAGGTATTGGGTTGGGATTGTGAGGGATGAGGCCAGAGGGAGAGGAAAGAGAGGACAAGAAGCTCAGAACCGATGAGAGTTCGAAGGAGGGAAGGAGCAGTGGAAGAATTCGAGAAGACGGGGAGAGAGAGGAGATGTGAGATGAGCGATGGGAGAAGTGGGATTGCGAGAGTGTCGAGTTGAGACGGAGGGAGAGGAGATCCGATACGAGATTGACCAGTTCCGATTTTCGTGAACAACAACCTAGATTCATCATCCTTGTCACACTGTGAGTCATACTTTCACCTGCAAAGAGATCACAGATTAGCGAGCCTACCGTAATTCATCATCCTCCCAAACCGAAACGAGTATCCGACTGTTCGAATCCGGTTTCTCCTCCAATTCTTTCTCCGATGGTTCCGCTCCTTTCGACCGCTCCGATTCATTGATCC